>ERZ1026943.179-NODE-179-length-41569-cov-10.719564_pt1 | contig 41569 bp, 28 predicted proteins | sample MGYA00519461_ERZ1026943 | MGnify/ENA primary metagenome ERZ1026943 (study PRJEB26926, sample SAMN06164617) | human gut metagenome | biome: ENVO:00009003; feature: ENVO:2100002; material: ENVO:00002003 | host: Homo sapiens | place: USA | collected 2012 ...
TGGCCCACACCATCGAAAAGAGTGCCGAAATTTACGTCAAGGTGCTCTCCATGGGTGGCGGCATCATCCGGCAGACCATCACCGACGACGACCTGCGCGCCATCGCCCGCGACTTTGGTGTGACCCTGAACGAGAAGTTTCTCAACTGAGCCATTCTCCCCCATTTTTCTTCATCATAGCAGAACAGGCATCCCGTCCGATACCGCCAAACGGTAACGCAGGATGCCTGTTCTGCTTTATGTTTCCCGGAACTCCATGGGCGTTTTTCCGGTGACTTGCTGAAAGACCGCGCTGAAATAATTGCGGGTGGCAAAGCCAAGCTGCTCGGAAATTTCCCGGACGCTGAGCGGTGTACTTTTCAGCAGAACTTTCGCACGTTCGACCTTTGCAAACTTTACATAGTTCGTGACACTCAGACCGGTTTCTTCCTTGAATTTGTGGGTGAGGTAATATTCCGTGTAGCCCACCAGCACGGCAAGATCTTCCGCTACGATCTTTTTGTCCAGATTCATCTCGATATAATCCACACATTTCTGGATCTGCATACTGAGGTTGGGGTTCGTCCGGTGTTTGTGGACACGCCGGATGAAATCATCGTACATCATCATTGCAAGCGGGTGCAGCTCATCCAACGATTTTGCCGCTTCTGCCGTCTGAATGTAGCTGTCCCCCAGGGAGTACGCCTCCTCCGGGGAAAGACCGCCCTCAATGGCGGCACGGCACACCAGCGAGGTGAACACGATGACGGAAGTCTTACTCTGGCGCAGAACATCGCTGCTCTGCACCGGCACGCCTGCGCTCATGCTCATACTGTTGGAAAGCGCCTGCTTGTAATTCAGGTCTCCGGTGCGGACCATTTGCAGCATTCCCTGCTCCGCCATCCAGATCTTATGCCGGTCATGGGGAATCGCATCGCTTTTCAGCCGTTCGTCCTGTGCTGCACTGCTGTTCACATCGCTCAACTCCAGCCGCTGCCCGGTCAGGCAGTAGTGCATCATCAGCAGATAGCGGTTCATAATGGTGTTTTGCAGGGTAGGAACTTTTTCAAGGGCTTTGTAAAGTTGGATCGTCCATGCCACACTGATCTCCAGCTTGCTGTAATATTTCAGCCCTTCCTCGATCCCGCGCATTGTCACATCCCGATGGAACACCGGCCCGATGACCCAGACACGCTTCAGTTTTCCCTCTTCCTTTTCAAAGGCTGTGCCCCACAAAAGACCCAATGCCGTCCCCAAGGTAACGGGCACATCGTCCCGGTTCCCATGCTCCAGCATCCGCTGTTTGCAACCGAACAGTTCAAATGCACTGGAAAGAAATGCCTCGTCCGGGCAGTTGCTCCGCAAGAGCTTCCCCTGTGCATCATAGCACCATGTATATACATTGCCGCCGCACTGGACAAGCTCGGAAAACAGCATCATATTCTGGAGAACATTCATGTGTAACCCCTCCGGCTCATTGGCTCATTGATAGAGCCAGTATATCATACTTCCGCCGTTTTTTCTACCGATGCCCGGAACCCCCTCTCAAGCTCCGCAATACTCCCCCAGCATCGCAAGGCTGGGCTTTGCGGTCCGTTCCATAGTTTCACGGTTCACGGCGATCAGGCCGAACTGCATGGCATAGCCCTTCTGCCACTCAAAGTTGTCCATCAGGCTCCAATGGAAGTAGCCCTTCACCGGGATGCCGTCGGCAATGCAGTGCTGCACGCCGTCCAGTGCCTGCCGGATAAACGCCACACGGCGGGTGTCATCGGCGGTGGCAATGCCGTTTTCGGTGACGATGAGATCACCCTTGAAATCTTCTGCCACCTTGCGGAGGACGTGTTCCAGTGCCTGCGGATAGACCTCGTAATCCATCTGGGTCAGTTCTGCGCCCTCCGGGGTGCGCTCGCTGACAAAGATCTGCGGCTGGGGTATGCCGAACACCTGTGCATTCTCCATGGCAGCATGATGATTCTCCTTTTTATCAGAAGCCGTGTTTTCTCTGTGCCTATTGTAACAGGTCTGCGCGGTTCAAAAAGGATAATTTTTCACGTTATTGGTAAATTTTTCGTCGAGTGGTCAGAACTGCACGAATTTTTATCCTTAATTCCAATTTTTTGTCTGGCAGTACCTATTGCATTCTGTTATTCTGGTGTCAAGAAAAGCGGAACCCGTTTCACACAAAAAGGAGGAAAAATCATTATGTTCCAAAAGAAACCCAGCGCCAGTGAGGTAGACGGCGTCCAGTACCGCCGCGCCAAAACCTGGCAGATCATCTGCTACGCCTGCAACGCCTTTGTGGGCATGAGCGTCTATTCCCTGATTGGTATGGCAAGTTATTCTGCCAGTATCGGCTACGGCATCACTACTGCAACCGTCGGCATCATCCTGATGCTGGCCCGCATTCTGGACGGCTTCACCGACCCGCTGCTGGCATTCGTCTACGACCGCGTCAACACCCGTTTCGGTAAGCTGCGCGTTCTGCTGATCAGCGGCTACCTGATCGAGGCAGTCGGCCTGCTGTGCATGTTCAACCTGTGCTCCAGCAAGGGCTTCGGCCTGCCGGTGTTTGCCCTGACCTACATTATCTACATCATCGGCTACACCGTCACCAACATGACCGCCCAGACCCTGCCTGCCATCATGACCAACGATCCCCGGCAGCGTCCCACCATCGGTGTCTGGACCACTGCACTGAACTACGCCGTGCCCATGGGCATGAGCATGCTGATCTACACCGTTATCCTGCCCAAGTGCGGCGGCACCTTCAATCAGGGCTTCCTCAGCACGGTCTGCACCATCGTCCTGATCATTGCCGGCATCGGCACCCTGATTGTCTGTGCCGGCATCTCCGCCTACGATAAGCCCGAAAACTTTGAGGGCATCAGCAAAAATCACGAACCGCTGAAGGTTGCGGATATTCTTGAGGTGTTCAAACACAACAAGCCCCTGCAGTGCTATGTTGCCTCCCACGCTTCCGATAAGCTGGCACAGCAGGTAGGCAGCCAGGCCATCATCAACACGATGCTGAACGGCATCCTCATCGGCAACATGGGTCTTGCTACCACCCTTAGCATGATCAGCATGGTGCCTTCCATCTTCTTTGCGGCCTTCGGTGCAAAGTATGTAGGCAAAAAAGGCAGCAAGAAGGGCATCGTGACCTGGACCTGCGTCAGCATGGCCATCACCTCTGTGCTGATCCTGTTCTTCATCTTTACCGACACTCGTCAGATCGGTGTGATCGGCAGCTGGAACATGATCGTTTACGTCCTGCTGACCCTGCTGCAGAACGGCTCCAACATGTGCATCACCACCTCCAACAACTCTTACATGGCTGATACCATCGACTACGAGCTGGACCGCAGCGGCCGTTACATCCCGGCGGTTGTCTCCGGCACTTACAGCCTGATCGATAAGCTCATCACCTCGGTGGCTGCTGTCATCGCCACCGGTGCGGTCGCCCTTCTGGGTTACACCACCACCATGCCCCAGCCCACGGATCCCTACACCAGCGGCATCTTCTGGATGACCCTTGCCATCAAGTACGGTCTGCCGATGCTGGGCTGGGTCATCACCCTGATCGCCATGCCGGGCTGCCCGCTGACCAAGGAAGAAATGGTCAACGTCCAGAAGCGCATCGCAGATAAAAAAGACGCCCTTCGTCATGAAGTAATTGCAGAGAATATGCAGTAACACCCCGCAAAGACCGAAAGGATTCATACGCTCTTTCGGTTTTTGCTGATTCTATCCATCTTTTATAAATATAAAGGAGTTTTTACCATGAGCAAGACCATCCTGTTGAATCAGAGCGACTGGCATTTTACCAAGGAGAACCCCGGCATCCCCACCGCTGTTATGGGTGAGGCCGTTGCCCTGCCCCACACATGGAACGCGGTGGACGGTCAGGACGGCGGCAACGATTACTATCGGGGCACCTGCTGGTATACGCTGGCCCTGACAAAGCCCGCCATCCCGGCAGGCGGCAAGGCTGTTTTGCAGCTGGACGGCGCAGCCATGACCGCCGCCATCTACCTGAACGGGGAAAAGTTGGCCCAGCACAAGGGCGGCTACTCCACCTTCCGGGTGGACCTGACCGACCACCTGAAAGACGAGAACCTGCTGGCCATCAGCGTGGATAACCGCGACAACGACACCGTATACCCCCAGAAGGCGGACTTCACCTTCTACGGCGGCATTTACCGGGATGTGACCCTGCACATCGTTCCCGCAGAGCACTTTGCCCTGCCCGCTAATGGCGCACCGGCGCTGAAGGTGACCCCCATCGTCACCGACCTTGCCGCCAAGACCGTTGAAGTTACTGTGGAAGCCGCCGTGGTGGGCGCACAGAGCGTAACCTTTGCGCTGGAAGGCCAAAACATCGCTGCCCCGGTGGAAGACGGCACCGCAAAGGCGGTTTTCGCCCTGCACAATGCCCATCTGTGGGACGGCGTGGACGACCCCTTCCTTTACACCGTTTCCGCCAAGCTGGGCAACGGCGAAAAAGCATCTGCCCGCTTTGGCTGCCGCAAGTTTGAGTTTGACCCCCAGAAGGGCTTTATCCTGAACGGCCGCAGCTATCCGCTGCGCGGCGTTTCCCGCCATCAGGACCGCAAAGGGGCCGGCATTGCCCTGACCAACGAGATGATGGAGGAGGATATTTCCATCATTCTGGAAATGGGTGCCAACACCATCCGTCTGGCCCACTACCAGCACGCACAGTATTTCTACGACCTGTGCGATGAAAAGGGCCTTGTCATCTGGGCAGAGATTCCCTACATCACCATGCACATGACCAACGGCCGTGCCAACACCCTGACCCAGATGGAAGAGCTGATCGTCCAGAGCTACAACCACCCCTGCATTGCTGTGTGGGGCCTTTCTAACGAGATCACCGCTGCTTCTGCTGTCAACGAGGATCTGCTGGAAAACCACCGTCTGCTGAACGAGCTGGCGCACAAGCTGGACCCCACCCGCAAGACCACCATGGCAAACGTGTTTATGCTGGAGACCACCAGTCCTATTCTGGAAATTCCCGATGTGAACAGCTACAACCTCTACTTCGGCTGGTATCTGGGGGACCTTGAGCAGAACGACGAGTTCTTTGACAAATACCATGCCGATTTTCCGGACCGCTGCATCGGCTTTTCGGAGTATGGCGCAGACGCCAACCCCCAGTACCAGAGCAGCCACCCGGAAAAGGGCGACTACACCGAGAGCTACCAGTGCGTTTACCACGAGCACATTGCTAAGATGATTGCCGACCGTCCTTGGCTGTGGGCGACCCATGTGTGGAACATGTTCGACTTTGCCGCCGATGGACGCGATGAGGGCGGCAAGCATGGCGAGAACCAGAAGGGACTTGTCACCTTTGACCGCAAGCTGAAAAAAGACCCCTTCTATCTCTACAAGGCCTATTGGAGCAAGGAGCCGTTCGTGCACCTGTGCGGCAGCCGCTATGTGGACCGCGCCGAGGATGTGACCGAGATCAAGGTCTACTCCAATCTGCCGGAGGTCTCGCTGTACAAGGACGGTCAGCTGGTGGAGACCCGGAAAGGCGACAAGGTGTTTACCTTCCAGCTGCCCATTACCGGCAAGCACAGCATTGAGGCACGCTCTGGCGAGCACAGCAGCGTGATCCTGGTGAACAAGGTGGACGCCCCCAATCCGGATTACGCCATGGACAACCGCAAGAACGTGACCAACTGGTTTGACGGCGAGCTGGACGAAAGCTGCTGGTCGGTCAAGGACAACATGGCTGCCGCCATGGCAGACCCCAAGGCTGGTCCCATCCTGAAGCAGATTTCTGATAAAGCCGCCGCTGCCCGCGGAGATGTTGCCGCTGCCGTAAAGGACAACCCGGCTCTGGTGGCGATGATGGAGCGTGCCATGCAGCGGATGACCATTGAATCCATGCTGATGCAGGCTGGCGCTTCGGAGGAGGACATCAAGCAACTGAACCGTGTATTGCAGGGCATTGCCAAGGAGTAAGCTTCGATGAAACAGACCTATTGCAACCCCCTTGATCTGGGCTACCGCTACCAGCACATGAAGGAAGGCCCCCGCACAGCGGGTTTCCGGGAGGGCGCAGACCCGACGCTGGTGTACTTCAAAGGCAGATATTATCTGTTCGTTTCCATGTCGGCAGGGTTCTGGTATTCGGAGGATCTTCTGGACTGGAACTTCCATGCAGACCCCGACCTGCTGATCTATGACTACGCGCCGGATGTGCGGCAGGTGGGCAATTACCTCTACTTCTGCGCCAGCCGCAAGGGGCGCAACTGCCCCATCCTGCGCACCGCTGACCCCCTGACCGAGCCGTTTACCGAGGTTTCCGCGCCCTTTGCTTTCTGGGACCCGGATCTGTTCTGCGATGACGATGGCCGAGTGTACTTCTACTGGGGCTGTTCCAATATTGCCCCCATCTACGGCGTGGAGCTGGACCCGGACACCATGACCCCCATCGGTGAAAAGCAGGAGCTGATCTTCGGCAATGAAACTACCCTTGGCTACGAACGCCCCGGCAACAACGGCATTGTGGACCGGGAAGCCAGTGTCCTGTACCAGTCCATGAAGCAGTTCTATGACCCTGAGACCGGCAAACTGAACCTGCCGCCGCAGATGACAAACATCCCCGGCCTGAGTGCCGAAAGCCTGACTGCCATGTTCAACGCTATCGGCAAGCCCTACATTGAGGGGGCTTTTATGACAAAGCATGACGGCCTCTATTACCTGCAATACGCCTGCCCCGGCACCCAGTACAACACGTACGCCGATGGTGTATACACCTCCCGTTCTCCGCTGGGCCCCTTTGTGCGGCAGGCATCCAATCCGTTTTCCGCAAAGCCCGGTGGATTCATCACCGGTGCAGGCCACGGCAGCACCATTGCCGACATCTACGGCAACTGGTGGCACGCCTCCACCATGCGCATTTCCGTCAACTATGACTTTGAGCGCCGGGTAGGCCTGTTCCCTGCCGGGTTCGACAAGGACGGCGTGCTTTACTGCAATCAGAACTTTGCCGATTACCCCCACCGCATCCCGGCAGGCAAATTCGATGCCGCCAGCCAGCAGCCGGAATGGATGCTGCTGAGCTACAAAAAGCCGGCCACGGCTTCCAGCGCGGCAGAAAACAGCAGCCCGGAATTGGCCGTCAACGAGGACTGCCGCAGCTGGTGGAGCGCCGCCGGTGCAGAGCCGGGCGAATGGCTCTGCGTGGACCTTGGCAAAGAGAATGATGTCCGCGCCATTCAGGTAAACATGGCGGATGAAAAGCTGGTGGTGGATTTCCCGGCGGACAGCTACGGCGACGACCGCAAGACCCGCCACATCGAGACCCGCCCGCAGATCTCCCATTACACGGTAGAGACCAGTGTGAACGGAGCAGACTGGACGACCCGCGAAACGGTTGCCCGCGAGTGCTCCAACGGCTACTACGAATATGCCGACGGCATCCGCGCCCGGTACGTCCGGGTCACCGGCGGCGAACTGCCCTATGGACAGCTGCTGCGCATCAGCGGTCTGCGGGTGTTCGGCAACGGCGAGGGCGCAAAGCCCGCACAGGCCGAAGCCGCCGGGGCTCGCGTAGATGCACTGGATGCAAAGATCACTTGGAAGCATATCGAAAATGCACAGGGCTACAACGTCCGCTACGGCGTTGCGCCCGATAAGCTCTATCTGAGCTGGCTGGTGTATGCCGCAGACGAAGTGACCCTTTCCACCCTGACCGCCGGGCAGGAATACTACGTCTGCGTGGACAGTTTTAACGAAAACGGCATCACGCCGGGCAAGACTTTCAAACTGGAGGGGTAAACCATGCCCATCAAAGCCGTGCAGCAATTTATGCTGGGCACTGTACTGAGCAACGAGCAGCAGGCAAAAGAGACCCTTGCTGCCATGAAAGCCGCCGGGTACGACGGCATTGAACTGTGTGGATTTATGATCCACCCCATTGGTTTTGTGGTAAAGCTGCTGACCAAGGCCGCCGGTATGCCGGTGGGCAAGGGCGGCAACTTGGACTGGCACAAGCTTGTGCAGGAGGCAGGCCTTCAGGTGGTCAGCCTGCACACCGACCTTGGCTCTCTGGAGCGGGATGCCCACGCAGTGGCCGAGGAAGCCAAGAGCTTCGGCACACAGCATGTGGTCATCACCGGGATGTACCGGTTTGATTACGGCGATGAAGCCGCCATGCACGAACTGGCGCAGCGGCTGAACAAAGCCGGCGAAGCCTTGGCAGCCGAGGGCATCCATCTGCTCTACCACAACCACAACTGCGAGCTGCGGCATGTGAATGCGGAAAAGCGCGCCTACGATATCCTCTTAGAAGAGACCGACCCCGCTTTTGTCAACTTTGAGTTTGACAGCTACTGGTTCACCGAGGGCGGTGCAAACGCCTTGGCATGGATGCAAAGGCTCGGCTCCCGCATGAAGCTGTGGCACATCAACGACCGGGGCACCCGCATCACCGGCAGCGCCATCACGCCCATCCTGAAAACCGACAGCATGGAGCTGGGCACCGGCAACATGGACCTGGACAGCCTGATGGCGCAGGCCCTTGCCATGGATGTGGATGCCGTTATTCTGGAAAGCCACCGCAACTGGGTGGACAACTCTCCTGTCAAGAGCTTCCAGCTCAGTGCAAAATACCTTGCACAAAAATTCTGACCTGCCATTCTCTCATTATTTTCTTCTTCATTATCCCCATAAAAGCAACGCCCCGCACCGGTTACTCCTTCCGGTACGGGGCGTTGTGTCTTGCGGGGGATCTTTTTGCGTTACAGAATGTGGGTGCCCGGCTGCAAGGTCAGGCTTCTGCCATCCGGGAGGGTGACTTCTGCGGTCAGATTGCAGGGCACGGTGATGGTGTAGGTCACGGCATCGCCTGCATACTGCCAGCCGCTTTCAATGCGCCCCACCGGGGAATCGTACACCGCTTTTGCCCAACCCAGAGCCGGGTTCGGGGTGGGGGCGATGGTCAGGGTCTCCCCTGCCAGACGGATGCCGCACACGCCGCCGAACAGCCAGCCGCAGATGGCACCGTAGGAGTAATGGTTCAGGGATTCGCTGGGGTGGCCGTTTGCGTCAATGCCCGTCCATGTCTCCCAGACGGTGGTAGCGCCCTGCTTGACTTCATAGAGCCAGCTGGGAGCGGTGTCCTGTAACAGCAGCTTATAGGCGGTGTCGGCATAGCCGTACTTTGCCAGCACCTCGCAGAGGAAGGGTGTAGAAAGGAAGCCGGTGTTCAGGTGGTAGCCGTTTTCCGCCACCATCCGGTTCAGGGTATCCGCAGCGGCTTGGCTCTCCTCCTCGCCCAGCAGTGCAAAGGCAATGGCGCGGACATATTCGCACTGCCGGTCCGAAGTGATTTTCCCGTTGTCCGTAAAGGCAGCGCGGTATGCCTTTACCGCCTTTTCTGCCGTGTCGCGGTACTGCGCTGCGTCCTCTGCCTTGCCCAGCGCCTGCGCAATTTCCGCCAGAAGCCGCCCGGAATAAGCCAGATAGGCCGTACCCACGCTTTTGCGCGGGTTCATCATGGCCTGCATGGGGGTAATGCCAGGCTCACACCACTCGCCGTAGTCCAGACCGTTCAGCACCGTGTACTGGGCGTATGCCCCGGTCTGCTGCTCCTCGTCGGTCTGCTGTGCACGGCCAAGCAGGAACGCATACCACTTTTGCATCATCTCATAGTTGTCTGCCAGAACCTTGCGGTCGCCGGTGCGCTTATAAAGGGCGTAGGGCACCAGAATGGCGGCATCGCCCCAGCCCGCCGACATACAGAGCATGGGGGTCATGTAGCCGGGGCGGCTGGTGGGCGGCGCAATGTTCGCCATGCGTCCATCCGGGTACTGGTTCAGGCGGCACTCGGCCAGCCATTTTTCCACCACCGGGTAGCAGTCCATCAGGGTCAGGCCGGTCTCGATGAACACCCCCATGTCCCCCGTCCAGCCGGCGCGCTCGCGGGTGGGGCAGTCGGTGGGGATATCGCAGAAGTTGCCCTTCTGGCTCCATATACTGTTTTTCACCAGCTGATCCACATCGGCATTGCCGCACGCAAAGCTGCCGGTGACCGGCATCTCCGAATAGACGGCGTGGGCAGTAAACTCTGCGCCAGTCAGGTCGATGTTCGTTTCCACCTTTGCGTACCGGAAGCCCATAATGGTAAAGCTGGGCTTGTAGTGGTTCTCGCCCTCTTTGCAGACGAGTTCCAGCAGCTGCGCCGTGCCGCCCTCCTTGTGGCGGTTCCGGTCCTGAAAGTTCTCCTGCGTAAAGTTGCCGTTCTCGTCCAGTGCTTCGCCGCACAGCAGCCGGAGCTTCTGCCCGGCATGGGCGGTCAGCTTCATCTCCACATAGCCTGCCATGTTCTGGCCAAAGTCCAGCACGGTCTCACCGTTGGGGGTGCGCAGCAGCCTGCCTGCAAAGGCCTCCTGCTCCCGGATGGGCACAGTGTTCATACCGGTGATGGGCAGGGAGTTCGGCTCGGTCTTGACGCCATGCCAGCCGGAAAGATCCCCTTCCAGCCGGGCATCGTACACTTCGCCCTGCTGCATATCATTTTGGCGAATCGGGCCGCACTGGGTGGCCGCCATGTCGTCATCCGAAACGCAGACCGCCTTGCCGTCCACTTCCAGCTGGAACAGGACAGCCACTTCTTTCCCGAACAGGTCACGGTCACCATCCACGCCGGAGGTGCTGCGGTACCAGCCGTCGCCCAATGTGATGAGTAGCTCATTTTCACCGTCACGGACAAGTGCGGTCACATCGTAGGTCTGTGCGCCCAATTGCTTGTCTGCGGTAAAGCTGCCGGGGGCAAGCACCATATCGCCGACCCGCTTGCCGTTCAGCCATGCCGCATACAGTCCCTTAGCGGTAATGTACAGTCGCTTGCTTTCTCCCTCCGGGGCGGTGAACGTTTTGCGCAGATAGCTTGCCGGGCGGTGGGGCTGATAAGGCTGCGCCTGCCCTTTGCCGGAGGCTTCCAGCGCCGCCTGCTTCTGCTCCCAGTTGGGCTTTGCAAAGGCGTTGATGGCATCAGCGCAGTCGATGTCCGGCTCTTCTGTCTCCGGGCAGACCCACACGCCCTGCCAGTCTGCCTGTGCAAGCCCGGTCTCGAAGGAAGCGGTGCTCCATGCACCGGGCTGGTCATTTTCATCCCACAGGCGGATGCGCCACCGTCCCTGCGTCTTGGGCGGTACAGCGCTGGGCGTTTCGGTGTGCATCACACTGCCCAAAGCCTTTCCGCTCGCCCACAGCGTTTCGGCTCCGGCAGTTACTTCAATTTCGTAGGCGGTCTGGCGCACGCCTTCGGCGCACTGCCACGATAAAAACAGCGTCCCGGCATCTATGCCGAGAGGCTGGGTCAGATGATTCGTTTTCAGGTTTGTTGCTTGCATCATCCGCATCTCCTTTTTCCGTTTGATTTCTGTTCTTATTATAAAGAGAATCCCACGGAATAAGGGTGCAAAATTTTGTGTTATCAGTCAAAAAGTCGTGCTATTTATGACAATTTAAAAAATTCATCTTGCTTCACGACTTTTCATCCGTACTGTCTGCGGTTCTCCTGTTATACTTTGGGTAAGAAAAAAAGTTTACCGCCCACGCAGCGCTGCGTGGGCGGTATTTTTTATGCTCGCTTAAAACTTGAGGGCATTGGTTTGCGTGGCCGTATCTGTCCGTTAATCGCACCGTTCCAGCTTTTTAGCTTTTGCAAAGAACAACCAGAGCAGTGCCGTGCATCCCACCATGCAGGCAGGCATGATGAGGAAGGAGGTCCGGTAGCCGATGGCATCCACCAAGCTGCCAAATACGGCATTGAAGAGGATATCCGCCAGCGAAGCCACACTCAGCACCAGACCCGATGCAGAGGAAGCTGCGTGACTAGGCCAGTATCGCGGGATCAGCATGACAAGGGTCGGATACAGGATGGAAAACAGCAGACCGCTGACTGCCAGGAGCCACAGACCCGGTGCACCCAGCAGAACACCTGCGGTGTACAGAACCGCAGCGCTTGTGGCGAAGAGCCGCAGGCAGCGGTAGATGCCCAGCTTATCCACCAGACTGCTCAGCACCAGACGCCCCACCATCACACAGCCGAAGAAAACAGCGGTAAAGTTTGCCGCCTGTCCCATGGGCACTTCCAGTGCATTGGTAGCATAGCTCACCAGCCAGTTCATAATGCCATGTTCTGCAATGAAATACAGGCCGATGATCAGCACCAACGACAGAAATGCCGGACAGCTCATGATCTCCTTGGGCGATACCTTCCCCTCCGTTTTGTGCTCCTGCACTTCCGGCATGGGGAACAGCACGAACAGCACCATGGCCACTGCGCCAATGGCCAGCAGTCCCCATGCCACGGTGTGCCAGCTGGAAATATCCGTAGCCCAGTTGCCAATGATGCTCTGGCTGCCGCTGGTGCCAATGCCCTGAATGAAGAACAGGAAGTTCACAAAAAAGCCGGGCGCAACGGCAAACATACCGGTCGTGATCAGGTTCATGTTGGTGTTCAGCAGTGTGGATGTGCCCATGGCAAAAAACATTCCCACAAGCAGCAGCAGATAGGAGTCCGTGGTGGCAAACAGCAGCATGGCTGCGCTCCACAAAAAGGTATACAGCAGCATGGCCTTGCGGCGGCCCAGAATATCCACCCCGAAGCCGCCGACGGCCAGAAACACGAGGTTGCCGATGTAGCTTACGGTGACGATCTGGGACAACTGGGCGGTACTCAGCTGGAAGTGGGCAGAGAAGATCGTGGAAAAAATGCCCCGCATGGCATCGTTCGCGCCCAGACCCACCATCAGGATCAGGAACGCGGCAAACGTGATGATGTTCTTTTTCTTGTTCATTGGTTTGTCCCTCAAAAAAAGCCGCCGCCCGGCCCGACCCGGCAAAAGGGGCCAGCGCCGATGCGGCGGCTTGCTCATTATTGATAGGCGGCTCAGCCCAGTTCGATGCTTTGGTACTCCGGGGCGGCAGCCTCAGCAGTCAGACCCATGGTCTGCACGTTAGTGCAGTTCTGAGTAAGAAGCGCCTGTGCGAAGTCCGAACGGTCCTCGCCCGCAAAGCCCAGCGTGGAGTTCCGGACGGTGACGCCATCTACCCAGCGCAGGAACATGGCTGCACTCTTCTGATGCAGCATGCCTTCCTTTTCAGGCGGAATGGGACGCAGATCGTACATTCCGCGCTCCCACTTGCTGGTAGCTTCCAGACAGACGTTGACATTTTCAAACAGAACGTTCTTGATGTGATTCTCCTCGTTGCCAGAGAGGAACACACCGTTCTCACCCTTGCAGGTGACGTTGAAGAAGCGGACATTCTCGATGCTGCCGCTGTGGGTGTTGGCGTTCCGGTCGTGGGTCGTCATCACGATAGGCTCCGCGCAGCCCCACCAGCACTCGGCAAAGCGGCGGGTCTCGATCATGATGTTGGAGAAGCTCACGTTCCGCACACAGCCGCCGTCGCGAATCTGGATGGACAGACCCCGGTTGCTTCCAGTGATGATGCAGTTATCCACCAGAATATTCTCGAAATCTGCCACGCCCTCTGTGCCGATCTTGATCGCGGCACTGGTAGAGGTCAGCGTGCAGTTGGAGATGATGACGTTCTTGGTGGGGCCGTACTCGTTGTTGCCCGCTGTGGTCTTGAGGCAGATGCAGTCATCTGCACACTGGACATGGCAGCCGATGATCCGCACATTGGTGGAGTGATCCGGATCGATACCGTCGGAGTTGGTGCAGTCCAGCGGGTTCAGCACCCGGATGTTGGAGATCAGCACATCGTTGCATCCGGCAGGGTGCAGCGTCCAGAACGGAGAGTTCTGCAGTGTCACGTCATGGAACGAGATGTGGTTGCAGTGCTCCACATACACCATGGTGGGACGGGGGTAAAAATCACCGTTGAAATAGTAACGGCTTGCCCGCTTCATAAAGGCATACACATTGCCATCCACTGCGCCCTGACCCGTGATGGAGAAGTTGTCTGCATCCTTGGCGTGAATAAAGGTGTAAGCCGGTTTTGCCACCGGACGATCCACGGCCTTTGCGCCGGAAACTGCTGCCACGGAAGCATCATCGCCGTTGGGGTTGAAATAGGTGGAGATATCGGAGTGCGCTTTCAGAAGGGCGCCCTGTTCCAGATGCAGCTCTACGTTGCTTTTCAGCTCGATAGAACTGGAATAGTAGGTATGACCGCCCTCCAGTACAACGCGGCCGCCGCCTGCTGCGTTGCAGGCATCAATGGCAGACTGGATTGCAGCGGCATCATTGGTTGCGCCATCGCCGACAGCGCCATACTTGGTGACTGAATAAACCATGAAAACTTGCTCCTTTTCACATTATCAGACTGCGCCGAACAGGGTGGGCAGCGCCATGGAGAACCAAGGCACATAAGCTACCAGCATCAGCGCCACGAAGATCGCCGCATAGAACGGCAGGATCGGTTTGATCATGTCCTCCATGTCCATATCTGCCACCGAGCAGCCGCTGAACAGTGAGCTGCCAACGGGCGGGGTGATGTTGCCGATGCCCAGGTTCATGACCATCATGATACCGAAGTGGATGGGGTCCATACCGAAGGACTGGACAACGGGCAGGAAGATCGGGGTGAAGATCAGGACAGCCGGGGTGATGTCCATGAAGCAGCCAACCACCAGCAGCACAAGGTTGATGATGAGCAGGATGACGTACTTGTTGCTGGAAACGCTGATCAATGCGTTGCCGATAGCGCTGGGCAAACCGGTGAAGCTCATGACAAAGCTCATGACGTTGGAGCCGGCAATCAGGAACATGATGATAGCGGTGGTCTCGCAGGCGTCCAGCAGGATCTTGGGCAGATCCTTGATCTTGATGCTGCGGTAAACAACGATGGACAGGAACAGGGTGTAGGCAACAGCCACGGCAGCGGACTCCGTTGCCGTGAAGATGCCGGACATAACGCCGCCGACGATGATGACGATCAGCAGCAGACTGGGGATGGCGTCCACGAAGTACTTGAAGAAAACGGAAGCCGGAACCTTACCAGCAGTGGGATAGTGGTTCTTCTTTGCGATGACATAAGCCACCACCATACAGGCCAGTGCCCACATCAGGCCGGGGATGTAGCCAGACATGATCATACCCACCACAGAGCAGCCAGCCAGCACCGGATAGATGATCAGGATGCCGGAAGGAGGAATGATCAGACCGGTAGGTGCGGAAGCGATGTTGACGGCAGCAGCAAACTTTTTATCGTAGCCTTCCTTCTCCTCCATGGGGATCAGAACGCCGCCGATAGCAACGGAAGCTGCAACGGAGGAACCGGACAGAGAGCCGAACAGCGTGTTGCCCAGAATGTTGGTGTGCGCCAGACCACCGGGGATGCGGCCGACCAGAATTTTTGCGAAATCGATCAGTTTCTGTGCAATGCCGCCGGTGTTCATCAGAACACCGCAGAGGATGTAGAACGGGACAGCCAGCAGCGAGAAGCTGTCAACGCCGCCCACCATGCGCTGGCTGGCAACGAAAGTGCCCAGATCCAGAGACAGGGTGGAGGCCATGGTCACGACCGACGAAATGATGATACTGACCGAGACCGGGACGCTCAGCGCCAGCAGCAGCGCAAACGTGCCGATCAGGAGCAGACCGACTTGAAAAGTACCCATTTTAGGTTCGTCCTCCTTTTTTATGCTTCTTTGGCAGACTCTGCCTTGGGGCCCTGCTTCATATCGCGCAGGTCCTCACCGATGAAGATGAGCGCGTAGAAGATGAACAGGATGGCACCCACAGGGACGCTGGCGTAGATCAGGGGCATGGGCAGCTGCAGCGCAGCGCTCAGCTGATCCGCAGCGGTGTTGACAAGGCGCGTGCCGCCGCCGATCATGACAACAACGCAGAACAGGATGACCATAGCCTGCACAAAGATATCCAGGATCTTCTGGCCCTTGAAGGACAGACGCTTGCTCAGCGCGGTGATTGCCAGATGCTTGCGGCGGCCGTATGCGTAAGCACCGCCCACCATGGTCACCCAGATCAGCAGATAACGCAGCGCTTCTTCGGTCACGGTGCTGGGGTTGTTCAGAATGTAGCGGGTGATGACCTGCCAGCAGACAGCAATGACCATGACACCCATGATAATGGTGCTGAGGACCTGAATGATCTTATCGATCAGGCCGCGGAATTTAACGATCAACATGGTATGCTTCCCTCCTCATCAAGCCTGTACATAGGACAGGAAGTCCTCGTAATAACGAGCATTGTCGGCGCTCTTGGCACAGAACTCGTCGCGCAGGGACTGGGTAGCCTCGATAAAGGCCGTCTTGTCGATGGTGTAGAACTGGACGCCCATCTCCTTGGCACCGTCAATGTTCTCCTGCACCAGATCCTGCCATACGGCCTCGTGTGCTTCGTTGCCCTGCGTCATGCCGTTTACGATGGCACTCTGCTCGGTCTCGTCCAGACTTTCCCAAGTCTCGGTAGAGATGATCACGATATCGGGCACCATCTGGTGCTGGGTGTAGGTATAGCTCTTGCAGACTTCACCGTGGCCGTCCTGCACCAGAACTGTCTCGTTGTTCTCTGCGCCGTCAATAATGCCCTGCTGCAGACCGGTGTAGGTCTCGCCGCTGGACATGGGCGTTGCACTGCCGCCCATGGCACGGATCATGGCAATGGACGTGGGGCTGTCCTGGGTGCGGATTTTCAGACCCTTCAGGTCTGCGGGGCCTTCACAGGGGCCGTCTTTGGTGGTGTAGATGCTGCGGGAGCCGGAATCGAACCAGCCGATGGCAAAGAAGCCCTGATCGTAGGTGCTCTTGAAGATCTCCTGCACCGCTTCGCTCTGGTTCATAACGGCAAAATACTGCTCGGTGCTCTCGAACACATACGGCATCGAGAAGATGGCGTATGCGCTGTTGAACTGCTCCATGCTGGAAGCAGAGACCTTTGCAATATCCAGAACGCCGGCCTTGACCAGCTGGATCATTGCTGCGTTGTCGCCCAGCTGACCATTGGGGTAAACGCTGAAGGTCAGGTCGGATTCAGCAGAAGCAACTTCCGTCATCTTCTGCAGTCCAACGTTGACCGGGTGCGCTTCGCTGTGGCTGTGTGCCACCAGCAGATGCTTGGAGCTCAGGCCGTCTGAAACCGAGCCGCTGCATCCGGTGAGCGACAGGCTTGCGCCTACGGCAGCAAGACCTGCAGCAGCCAGAAAGCTGCGGCGAGTAATACGTCTTGTTCCTATCATGATTGACATCTCCAGTTTTCTTTGTTTGATTGACTGCGTACAAAACCGGTTTTGATCTCCTGTCGGTCAGAGTGAAATTTATCCCTTCCGCAAAGGGCTTCGGGCTGCGCATTCCCTACCATTTCTGTTCTGCCATGTGCAACAGGCTTTCTGTCAATAAAAATAGCGCAAACGCGTTGTAATGTACAGGCCTTTTTTGGCAAAAACCTTGCATTTCTTGGTACAATCCAGCCTTTTTTGCAAAATTGTTGGCATTTATTGGTCAAAACATTGCATATATTGGTACATCGTGTTATGATGAACTAGCTCAAAAGAATTTTTTGACCGGAGGTATTTTTCTGTGAAAGTCGTCAAAACCGATAAACATTACATGGCCGAGCCGGATTTTGAGATCGACCATTACAAGGATGCCAGCTATCCTCCGGTCGCTTCTCATTACCATGAGTTCTATGAAATTTTTCTCTTTGTCAGCGGAAATGCGGATTATGTTGTCCACGACAAAATGTTCCGGCTCAAACCGGGAGACCTGCTGATCATCCCACCTGCCATTATGCACCATCCCATCTTCCGGGACTTTGAGATCCCCTATGAGCGGTATGTGTTGTGGCTCAGCCCTCCGGCTTTTGATACCATGAAAAAGATCGACCCGGACATCGATTACTTTCTCCGTCCGGGTCATGCAAAAACATTTTTGATTCGGGATAGCGTGGACAGCTCCCGCGCCCGGTTCGGGCAGTTTGAAGCCCTGACCCACGCTTACCGGGAGGAAAGCCTGTGTTACCACAGTGAGGGCATGGCCGATATTCTCCGCATCCTGATCGGCATCAACCGTTCCTTATATAATCGGGAGCACGTTTTTGCCAAGGCGCAGAAACCAAGCGTCCTGAGCAACGCCCTGCATTATATCGATCTGAACCTCAGCGGCGATCTTTCGCTGGACACGGTGGCAAAGGCGCTTTTCATTGATAAATACAATTTTTCCCACATGTTCAAGCAGAATATGCAGATCAGTTTTTACCAGTATGTCATCCAGCAGCGGCTGCTGGAAGCCAAACGGCTGCTGATGAAAAAAGAACCGATCTCTTCCATCCCGGCCAAATGCGGTTTTTCTGATTATAACGCCTTTTACCGCTCCTTTAAAAAGAATTACGGTGTCAATCCGCGCGAATATGTCGCTTACCACATAAAGGCGATCCACGGTGAAGTTGGCGGCTTGTCTCTTGATATCGACCACCAGAGCACAGAATCCTGATAGGTTCCTCTGATTTCCGTCCTTTTTATAGAATTACAGCCTTTTTTCTTCTTGGCGGCAGCAGGCGGCCTTGCCGTTTTATCTCCACCGACTTGGCGGCATTGATTTGCGTGGCCGCACACCAAAACCAAGTCCAGGTCCAGGAGGACACTACTATGATGGAACTGCTTTCCTGCCGCTACAACATGGATACCGCAATTCAACTTTTTAATGCAGCAGCTGCATCGTTGGATTGCATATCGCCAATATACTATTTATATGTTGCACTGATTTTTATCTCGTTACGGTTTCACAATAAGACAAAAGTGGCGGGTATCACGATGATTCCCACCACTTTAGCCAAGTAAATTTTTACTTTTGAATCGTAAAACGGAACGAGGTTCCCTTCTCCACCGCAAAGCAGGCATCTGCATGGGGCTTTGCGCCCCAGCTATTATCGCCGCCCACGCCGCGCTGGAAGGCAGCGCAGCGGACGACCGTCTTATTGTCATCCCGGGGCAGCTCATAGAGATGGCGGGCATTTTCCAGCTCATGGGGCGTGTAGGGCAGCGCCGAGAAGGTCATGCTGTCCCCTGCAAAGCCGATGCCTATGTTCAATCCGCTGCCGGTGACCGCTGCGCGGTACACGCCGGTACGGCTGCCGCACTCCTGCGGGTAGACCGGGGTGTTCTGGGCAAAATCCTGCCGGACATTGTAGCTCCAAGCGCCCATTTTGCCGCCTGCGGTGCGGTCGGCGGTGGTCTCCCGGGGGCCAAGACCCAGATAGGATACCTCGGTCAGTTCCCGGCGCAGCGGGAAGAGCAGCCCGAACTCCGGCAGTTCAGTGCGCGCGCCCTGCCATGTCATGGTGATGTCGCAGCGGCCTGCGCTGTCGATGGCAAAATCAATGGGCAGCGTCTGCCCATTTGGCAGAGTGTAGTTTGCGCGGACGGTGACAAATTCGCCCTTTGTTTTGGCGGTCAGGTTATCGCAGCGGGCGTAGAGACCGGCGGTTTTCCAGAAGGCAAATGTAAAAGGTTCTGCGCAGCCCTCGTCGTTGTTGGTAGGCGCACGCCAGAAGTTGGGACGCACGGTATCGTCCAGCAGCTGCACACCGTTATAGCGGATGGACACAAGGCCCTTGCCGCGGCCAAAGATGTACTCGAAGCCCTTGCCCTTCACGCCGATGTTGCAGTCCATCTCCACCAGCTGTGGGGCGGGCAGGGTCAGCCGGGCGGCGGTATGGTTGTGCCATACCTGCCCAAAAGCGGCTTCATAGCCCGCCGGGATGCCGGGCAGCGCAGCCCGCTGGATGGCGGTAACGGTCATGCAGGCAAGCCCTGTTTCCGGCAGAGCGAACGGAAACGCGATGTGCACGGTTTCGCCGGGCTTGCAGTCTGCCCGCAGCACCGCCCAGCGCTCCGGCTTGCCGTTGACCGAGGATGCAAACACAAGGTCGTAGGCGCTCAGGTCGGTAAAGAGATTCCGGTTTTCAATCACGGCTTCGGTGTCGGTCAGGGTGATTTTCAGCGGTGCGTAGGCCGCCTTGACGGCGTCCATCTTGGGGGTATTGCGGCGGTCGGGCAGTACAAGGCCGTCCACGCAGAATTCCCGGTCGGTGGGGCGGTCGCCGAAGTCGCCGCCGTAGGCAAAGCAGGGCTTGCCGTCCGGGTCAGTGACCGCGATGCCGTGGTCCATGTACTCCCAGATGAACCCGCCCTGATACAGCGGTTCTTCGTAGGCATACTCGGTGTAGTCGGTGATGCCGCCGCAGCTGTTGCCCATGGCGTGGCTGTACTCGCACATGATGAAAGGCTTTTCCGGGTGGTCAGCCAGAAACTTTTTAATGTCTGCCACCGGGGTGTACATCTGGCTTTCCATATCGGAGGTAGCGGGGTATTCCCGGTTCCAGAAAATGCCCTCGTAGTGCACAAGGCGGCTGGGGTCAGTGTGGCGGAAATACTCGCTCATCTCCCACAGGGTCTTGCCGCCGTGGCTCTCGTTGCCGCAAGACCAGATGAGGATAGCGGGGTGGTTTTTGTCCCGTTCCAGCATGGCTTCGGCGCGGGCAAGCACATTTTCCCGCCACTCCGGGCGGGCACCGGGCAGCGTCCACTCGTCCGAGCCGTCCGCGCCCAGCTTCTGCCATGTGCCGTGGGTCTCCAGATTCGTCTCCCCGATGACATACAGGCCGTATTCATCGCAGAGCTGCAGAAAATACGGGTCGTCCGGGTAGTGGCTGGTGCGCACGGCGTTGACGTTGTGGGCCTTGAGGTTCTTTACATCCCACAGCATCTCTTCCCGGCTGACCGTGCGCCCGGTGCGGCAGCTCCACTCATGGCGGTTGACGCCCTTGAACACAATACGCTGGCCGTTCAAAAGCATCTGGCGGTCTTTCAGCTCAAACTTACGCAAGCCGACTTTCAGCCCGGTGCGCTCCACCAGAGCACCCTCGCGCAGCAGGGCAATTTCTGCTTCGTACAGGTTCGGCTGCTCGGCGCTCCACAGGGCGGGATGCTCCACCGTAAAGGTAAAGGAAACATCCTGCACGTCCTCCTCCACGTCCGGGTCGGCTTCGCCTTTGCCGAACACCACGCCGCTGTCGTATTCCGCAGGCTCGCCCACCTCAGCAGACTGCTGCTGCCCATTGAACACCACCGACACCGTTCCCGCGCCGCTGACCTTGCAATCAAAGGTGACGGCAGCACTGGAAAAATCATCTGCAAAACTCTGCCTCACAAAGACATCTTCCAGATGGAGCTCCGGCTTGGTGAACAGTTCTACTGAGCGGAATAAGCCGCTCATGCGCCAGAAATCCTGATCTTCCAGCCAGCTGCCGGAGGAGAAACGGTACACCTGTACCGTCAAGGTATTTTCGCCGGGGTGGACGGCGGCGGTCATATCAAATTCAGCGGGAGTGAAGGTATCCTCGGTGTAGCCGATGTAAACGCCGTTGCACCAGACGGCGGCGGCACTGTCGGCACCGTTCAGGCGCAGGTAGCAGCTTGCCCAGCTTTCCGGCAGGGTGAAACTACGCTGATACTCCCCGATGGGGTTATAATCCTGCGGAATTTCGCCGGGGCGCAGCTTTTCGTGGCCGTCCCACGGGTACTGGGTGTTGACGTAATGGGGCGTGCCGTAGGGCTGGCCGGGCTTTTGCAGGCTCTGCATCTGGATAAAGCCGGGCACAGTCAGGGTATCCCAGTCCGTAAAGGGTGCAGTCAGGTTTTCCGCATAGCGGAAGTTCCACTCGCCGTCCAAGCTGACGGTCAGGGGCATTTCCGGGCTTGTCTGGTCCGCAAAATGGGCGTGGAAGGGCAGGCGGTTCTGCTGGAAAATTTCCGGGTCGGCCAGAAGCGCCGGGGTAATGGGATGATTCAAAGGCATAGGTGTCACCTCGCAGCATTTTCTGCTCTCATTATAGCACAGAATATAAGAAAAACAGCCGCACAAAACGACTGTTTTTCTGGAGAGAAACGGCATCAGTCCGCTTCGTCAAGGATCTCGGTGTCCAGCACCGTGTGCCCCTTGGGGATATGGTACTTCACGGCGGGCAGATGTACGTTGGTGAAGTACAGGCTGGTGTTGGGGTCGCAGCCGATGACCACTGCTTCTCCCCTGCCGCGCACGGTGCAGCGCAGGGTGTCGCAATGGGCTTCGGCGGTATCGCTTTCCACGCTTTCGGCGTAGCCCGGTGCAAAATTGGGCACGGCAAAACCGCAGTCGTAGGCTTCGCAGTCGAAACTGCTGTCAATCTCATGATGGCGGCGGTGGCCGGTGGCCGTGGGGGTGATGGTAGTGGTCACCTCAATGCCGGGGAAGGGCGACCACTGCGCAGTCACAGCCCCGGCTTCAATTTCCCACGTTTTGCTCACCTTGCGTACAAACACGTTATCGTCGATGACAAAGGCCAGCATACTGTCCGGCGCGGCCTGATTGAGCACCTCCCGGCTGCGGGAGGCGCAGAAGCCAAAGCGGGTATCGTAGGCAAATTTTGCGTACTTTTCCGGGAACTGTCCGTGGCCGTGCCCCTCGTTGACACCGGCGGCATAGGCCGTTACCCGCCCCGCCCGGCGCTGCACCAGCATATTGGCGTATGGCATGGGCTTGAGCCGCTCCAATGCGGGCATGGGCGCGGCCTCGGCAGACCAGAAGGGATGGTCATCCGGCAAAGCAAGCAACAAAAAGCTCTTCATGCCCCAGTAGGGGCTGCCCGGGGCGTTGTACCGCTCGGCCATATACATCTGCGGGTAGCAGTAGCCGATGGTCAGGATGCCGTCCCGGTCGAACATTTTCTGCCCCAGCCACCAGTTGAAGTTGCGGACGATGAGCCCTTTCATCACCGGCAGGGGCAGCGGTTCCAGCCCTGCCCAGATGCAGGCCGCCCAGAAGCTGTTCTGAGCAAAGCGGTAGGTCAGGCTGCGGCCAAAGGGCAGCGCTGCACCGTTGGCATCGAACCAGTAGACGAACTGCTGCGCGAACAGCTGGGCGCGCTGGCGGTAAAGGGCAGCACGCCGGGGGTCGGTGTCGGCGGCAAATTTAGAGTACAGCAGTCCGTAATACTGGATGGCCCACGGGATGTAGTAATCCTTCTGCACCGAGGCGCCATCGGTGGACCAGCCGTCGCCGCTGTAATAGCTGTCGATTTTGCAAAGACCGTCCTCCAGCAGCTCCGGGCTGTAAGGCATCCCCACGCTTTTCAGGGCAAGGTTTACAAGGATGCGGAAAAACTGCCAGTTGCAGTCCGGGATGGTGTGGGCGTTGATCTGCCCCAGCCATGCGGCAAGGTTCTGCTTTTCGGTGTCAGAAAGCGGGGTCCACAGCTTTTCCGGTGCGGTGAGGATGCCGCAGGCAATAGCCGCCATCTCCACATAACACTGGTCGTACTCCCCGGTGGTGCCCCAGTATTCGGGGTTTTCCGGGTCGGCGCCGGTGGCAAGACCCTTGCGGTAGATTTTTTCAAATTCCGGGTCAGAGCCGCCACCTACCCAGAAGGGCACCAGCGCCCACAGCGGGCGGCTGAAGGCTTCCAGCTCAATGGCATTTTGGTTGTAGGTCACGCCCGTCTCGCCCAGATGCAGCCGGGCACAGCCTGCGGAATAATAAGGCTTGAGCGGGTCGAGAAATTTGTGCATCAGTGCGGTAAAATCCGCTTTGGTCTGCAAGTTCATCACCAGTACATCTCCCAATCTTTGGTCAGGCGGGTCAGCGCCTCCATGTAAAAATAATCGCCCCAGCTCGTACATTCATCCACGCCCTCCGGGGTGCAGGTGTTGTAGGGGCTTTTTTTGCTGTAAGTGCCGTGCAGCAGCTGGCCGGAGCCAAGGGTGCCGGGCTTTACCGCATAGTTTGCGGCAAGGCTGGCCAGCATCTGCCGCGCCAGCGTGCGCCACTGGGCAGCTTCTGTTTCGTCCACATACTTTGCCGCTTCCAGCAGGCCGCAGGCCACGATGGCAGCGGAGGAGGAATCCCGGGGTTCGCCGCTTTCCGGTGCAAAGAGCATATCCCAGCAGGGGATCATATCCTCCGGCAGACGGGAAAGGTAGAACGCCAGTGCTTTGCGGAACACCTCGAGGAACTTTTCATCGTGGGTGTAGGTGTAGCCAATGGCGCTGCCGTACACGCCCCACGCCTGTCCCCGTGCCCAGAAGCTGTCGTCCTTATAGCCCTGACAGGTGCGGCCGCCCTTGGGGGTGCCGTCCGGGTTCATAAAGAAGGTGTGGTAGGTGCTGCCGTCCGGCCGGAAGGAGTTTGCCAGCGTAGTGGCGGTGTGGGCGGCGGCGATCTCGCGGTAGTGGTCGCTGCCGGTCACCTGCGCTGCCCAGTACAGCAGCGGCACGTTGAGCATACAGTCAATGATATAGCGGTAGTTGCCGGGGTCGTCCATGGTGCCCCATGCCTGCAAGAAGCGGCCGCTGGGCTGGTAGCGGGTCAGCAGCTGGTCGGCGGCGGCAATGGCGGCGTTTTTGCCCTTTTCGCTGCCCACCAGCTTCCATGCTGCCACGCAGGTGGGGCTGTACAAAAAGCCCATATCGTGGTGGTCCACTTCCACCTTGCGGGCAATGCGGTCCGCAAAGCTGTCCACCTGAATGAGGGCGGCGGTTTTGAATTTTTCCTCCCCGGTGGCCTCGTAGGCCAGCCAGATCTCACCGGGCCAGAAGCCGCAGGTCCACTGGTTATTGGCGCAGCCGGGGTAGATATTGTTCACGCTGGAATGGTTCTGGCACTGGTAGGTGTACAGGGGCAGATTGGTCTCCACCTGCTTGCAGGCATCGGCCAGTGCCTGCCGTGCCTCGGCGTCGGTCATAGCGTGGTTCTGGTAGGTTTTCATCATGATTACTCCTTAAATCCAAACGTAGGGATCTCTGCCCACCGCTGGCGCAGAAAGTGCATACCCAGCTTGGGGCGGCGGTCCCGGGTGAACAGGCCTTTTTTGTTGCCGTCCACCCGCATGGGGCCCTGCACGGTGTCGTAGTCTGCAAAGTTCCAGACAAATTCTCCCACAAACCACGGGCGCTTGTCAAACTCTGCATCCAGACGGCGGTAGAACTCCACCTGAAACTCCTCGCTGAACATCTCGGCTCCGGCGGTGTGCAGACCTGCCACGGTGTCTGCGCCGTACTCGCTCATCATCACGGGCTTGTGCTGCTCTGCCCAGAAATCCATTTCCTGATTCAGGCCATAGCAGGCGGCGTCCATGTCGCCGGAAAGGTTGTACCAGCCGTAGTAGCGGTTGATGCAGACGATATCCATGGTGCGGGTGGTGATATCCTTGGTGTAGTCGTTCTGGCAGCAGACGAGAGTGACCGGGCGGTTCTGCGGGTCCAGCTGATGTGCCAGCTCATACAGCGGGTGCCAGTAATCGTAGGCATCCTGCGGGAAGTGCTCCAGATCCGGCTCGTTGCCAAGGCTCCACAGCACCACGCAGGGGTGGTTTTTGTCCCGATGGATCATCTCGGCAAGCACCTGCCGGTGATGCTCCGCAAGGGGATATTCCTTATAAGGGTTCACCGCCGCCCCGCCGCCGATGCCCACCGCCGGGGTCTCGTCCATGACCAGAATGCCCTCCCGGTCGCACAGGTCGTAGAACTCCTCAGCGTAGGGGTAGTGGCTGGTACGCACCGCGTTGGCGTTTGCCCAGTGGATCAGGTTCACGTCCTTCACGTTCAGCACCGGGTCAAAGCCGCGTCCATGGGCGGTAAAGTCCTCGTGCTTGCAGAAACCTTTAAAATAGAGCGGTTTTCCGTTCAAAAGCACCTGTGTGCCCCGCACCTCAATGCTGCGCACGCCAAAGGTCTGATCGTAGACGTCTGCCCCGCAGGTGATGTGCAGGGTGTACAGGTAGGGCGTGCCGGGTCTGGGCTCCCAGAGATGCACCTCCGGGATGGTGATCGTGCCTTCTGCACCCTCGGCGCTTGCAACGATGTTGCCATCCGCATCCAGCACCGTGACATGGACAGGCGCGCTGCCGGTGGTTTTGACCGCGTACTGCACCGTGCCGTCTACGGCGGGCACTACGGTCACATCCTCGATGTACTCCTTGGGGGTGGTGTAGAGCACCACCGGGCGGTGGATGCCGGCATAGTTGAAGAAATCAAAGTTGGGGCGGTTCTGGGGTGCGGCGGCGCGCTTGGCAGCCTCCACACTGGGGATGCCCGCGTTGTCCGATCCAAAGAAGGCCAGCTGTCCGTCCTCGTTGCCCACAGGCAGGGTGCTGTGGTTTACCCGGTTGTCGCAGGCGACGGTCAGCAGCACCGTCTCGCCGGGGTGCAGCAGGGCGGTAACGTCTGCTTCAAAGGGGGTAAAGCCGCCCTTGTGCTGTGCGATAAGCTGGCCGTTCAGCCAGACGTTTGCCGTGTGGGTCACCGAGCCGAACCGCAGCACCACCCGCTGCCCTGCGCAGAAGGCGGGCAGGGTGACTTTGCGCTGATACCATGCCCAGCCGTAGTGGCGGCGCAGGGCGGTGGTCTGGTCGTTCTGGTCGTTGTAGCTGGCGGGCACGGCGATGGGCTGGGCATCCGGCAGGGGCTTTGCGGGATCGAACTGGTCTTCCACGCAGCTGCCCAGCGCAAACGCCCATGTGCCGTCAAGGCTCAGCTTCAAGCGCGCTTCATTCTGTTCAGGATATAACATAACACTTTCTCTCTATTTCTGCAAAAAATGCGGGGCGCGGGTACTGCCCACGCCCCGCTTACGGGTGATTTGTTTAGCCCTTGATGCCGGTGGATGCCACGCCCTGCACAAAATACTTCTGCAGGGAGAGGAACACGATCAGCACCGGGATCAGTGCCACCACAGAGGCCGCCATGATCAGGCCGTACTCTGCGGAATACTGGGTGATGAACATACGCAGACCGATCTGGATGGTCTTGAGCTCGGTCTTAGTCAGGTAGATCAGGGGGCCAAGGAAGTCGTTCCAGGTGTTCACGAAGGTGAAGATGGTCAGGGTGGACAGGGCGGGCAGGCTGAGGGGCAGCATGATGTGCCACCAGATGCCGTACTCGCTCAGGCCATCAATGCGGGCAGCCTCACACAGCTCGGTGGGCACGCCCTCGTAGAACTGCTTCATCAGGAACACGCCGAAGGCGCTGAAGGCTTGCAGGCACATAATGGCCAGATGGGTGTTGTTCAAATGCCACGAACTCATCATCATGAACTGGGGCACCATGTAGGCCTGCCAAGGCACTGCGATGGTGGCAATGTAGCCGAGGAAGAGCGCGTTTTTGCCCTTGAACTGCATCTTGGCAAAGGCGTAGGCTGCAAAGGAGGAAGTGAACAGCTGCAACAGGGTGACCACCACGGTGATCTTGACCGTGTTTTTCACAAAGGTCAGCAGCGGGATCTGGGTCCAGATGTCCACATAGTTCTGCCAGCGGGGATTTTTGGGGATCCACTGGATGGGGAAGCCGAACACGTCCTTATTCAGCTTAAAGGAGGAGGACAGCATCCACAAAAAGGGCAGCAGCATACAAGCTGTGATGACGATGAGGAAGAAATAGATCAGGAACTTGGAGATGAAGTTGCGGCGCTTCTGAGAGGCTTCGGTCTTGATAATAGCAGCAGACATAGTTCTTCCTCCTTTCTCAGTTCTCGCCCTTGGAACCGCGGAACTGGATGATGGTAACGATCAGCACCAGTACGAACAGCACCATGGAAATTGCACTTGCGTAGCCGTATTTCGGGGTATTGACGAAGGCCACATTATAGATGTAATACACCAGCGTCATGGTAGCAGTACCGGGGCCGCCCTGCGTGATCATGTACATCTGGTCGTAGACCTTGAAGCCGGAGATTGTGAGCATAATGACCACAAAGAAGGTGGTGGGGCGCAGCTGCGGCAGGGTGATGTGCCAGAACTGCTGCCAGCGGTTTGCGCCGTCCAGCTCGGCGGCTTCGTTCAGGTCCGGGTTGCAGCCCTGCAGGCCTGCCAGATAGATGACCATGTAGTAGCCCATGTTCTTCCACACGCTGAACAGGATGACCGTGATCATAGCGGTGTCCTTACCGGCAGCCCAGCGGGGCAGGTTTTCCACCGCCACGCCAAAGAACTGGTTCAGGATCATGTTGATGGGGCCCATGGAGGGGTTGAAAATCATGTTCCACACCGCTGCCACCGCCACCAGCGAGGCAACATAGGGGAAGAACGCCACCGTGCGGAAGAAGTTGCGCAGCTTCACGTTCTGGTTCAGCAGCACAGCCATGGCCAGCGAGCAGGCCAGCGTAAGCGGCACGGTGCCGATGACATAGACGATGGTGTTTTTCAAAGCCGCCTGAAAGATCTTATCGGTGGTGAAGAGCTTTACAAAGTTCTTCAGGCCGATAAACTCGATGGCGTGGCGGCCGTCCCATGCGCAGAAGGCCAGCGCAATGGCAAACACCATGGGCACCAGCGTAAACACGCAGAAGCCGATGAAGTTTGGCGCAATGAAGGAATACGCGATCAGAGAATCGCGGGTCGATTTTTTAAGCACTTTACGGGGAGTTTTATTCTGGACAGCAGCACTCGCCATAAAAGAGCCTCCTTTCCCGGAAGTATAACAGTTTTCCCAAAAAATGAGCGGGGCGGGCGCTGTGCATACCCGCTCCGCTCGGACAGGGCTTTTTTCCGATGCTCGTCATCGGAAAATGAATGGGGATCGAAAACAATGAAGAAGGAGAACCGCAAACTATTGCGGAAAACGCTTTATCAGCCGAGAACTGCGGGAACCTGATCGTTCATGTTCTGGATGCCCTCGTCCACGGTCTCGCTCATGGTCATAATGGCATCGTGCTCGGCGTTCAGAATGGTCTCGATATCAGATGCGTACTGGGTGTAGGGCATTTCCAGATAGACATTGCTAGTGGTCAGTGCATCCACAGAATTGCTGTCCTCGGGGAAGCCCTCGGTGGACTTGATGATCTCGGCGGTGGCAGCGGAGCCGCAAGCCGGGAAGGTGCCGGTCTTGGCAATGGCCTGTGCGCCCTCCTCGGAGACACACCAGTTGATGAAGTCGGCAGCGGTCTCTGCCTTGGGAGAATCGGCGTTGATGGCCAGACTGGTCACAGTGCCCAGCGTAGAACCAGCCTCTGCACCGGCGGGGTGCGGATACTTGACGATGCCCCAGTTGAACTTGGTCTCGGCATCCTTCATGTAAGCTTCCAGCGTGGAAATGAACCAGCTGCCCATGTTGACCATTGCGCACTGCTGGTTCTCAAAGGCTGCGGAGTAGTGCAGAGAAGAGGTCTTGAGGTAGCCGTAGTCCATGCAGATGCCGTCCTTCTGCTGAGCAATGACCATATCGTAGGTGGGCTTCATGAAGTCGTATTTGCCGTCGATGATGGTGTTCTTGCCGTCCAGAATGGAGAACAGAGAAGCGGCGGAGCGCCAGGTGTGGTAGTGGCAGCCATAGACCTTGGTGTCGCCGGAGCCGCTGGTCATCTTGCGGGCCAGAGCATCGTAATCTTCCATCGTCAGGTCATTGGAGGGATACTCCACACCGGCCTTATCGAACAGATCCTTGTTGTAGTACAGCACCCAGAAGTCGCTGCGGAAGGGCACGGCGTAGAAGTTGCCGTCATCGGTGGTCAGCTGCTCGATGGTGCCGTTGAAATCACCGGTATCGCGGGTCAGCACCTCGTTCAGGGGCTTGAGGTAGTCCAGATTGATCAGGTTTGCGTAGCCGGGGATATCCTTGACGGTCACGACATCCAGATCGGCGCTGCCGGCCAGCTGGGTAGCCAGAACGGTCATGTAATCGCTGGAGCCCAGATCCACCATCTCGATGGTCACGTCCTTGTGGCTTGCCATGTAGCCGTCGGCCATGGCCTGCCAGTAGGGGGTGGACTCCTTATCCCACACCGACCACTGCAGGGTAACAGGGCCTGCTGCTGCGGATGCAGCGGTGGAACCGGCAGTGGAGGAAGCAGCGGTGGAGCTTGCGGAAGAGCCGCCGCAGGCGCTCAGAGCAGCAGCAGCGCCGCAGGCAGCGGCAGCGGTAAGGAACGAACGACGAGAGATCTTTTTCATAAGTGTGTCCTCCTTCAGGGCAGTGTGTGTATTGCGTGCAGCGTTCTCCCCCGTGCCGGGGAGCCGCTCGCTTTTGTTGACACTAGGATACCGCACAAACGCAAAAACCGGAATGGAAAAATTCCGGGAAGAGTTGCAGTTTTTCTGTATCTTTTAAAAAAAGATGCACTTTCTTACACTGGAGTCTGCACTTTCTTGTTCTCTTGCACAGTTTACATCCATGGCGCAAGAAAAAAGCGTATAAAGTACACAATTTTCATGAAAAAAGTCGTTGACAAACCGCGCCGGAATCAGTACTGTATAAAGGAAAGAATGCAAAATATTACCGGAAAGGAGGCTCCGCTATGAAGAGCAGCCATCGTTTCCCGCTGCGGCGGCAGATCGTGTGGGGGATGCGCTTTTTTACCATCCTTACCTCGCTGGCCGTGGGCGCGGCGCTGTTCACCCTCTCCAACCAATATGTGCGCGCCAACTCCCTGCAGGCGGCAGAGTTCAACCTGCGGCTGGTGGCCACCTCCATCGAGACCAGTCTGGACAGCGCTGATGCTCTTTTGAACTGGGCTTCCATCGACAGCACCGTGCGGCGGTACATCTCGCAGGAAAATATCAACGGCACCCAGACCATTGCCGCCTACGAAGCCGTGCAGGAAAAATACTATTCCAGCACCCTGTACAGCCATATCCTCCGCTTTTTTATTACCAATGAAAACGACCGGCATTTGCAGTTCGGCCCGCTGAATGCCTCGGCGGCGCTCAACCGCACCAGCATAAATCAGTTTCTCACCAAGGGGTACGGGATGCAGTTCACCACCGACCCGTTGCTGCCCGGCAGCCCGGACTGCATCGCCCTCAGCCAGCCTGTCCGCTGCGGCAAGGGCACCTTGCACCGGGGCAGTACCTACCTTGCGCTGGATACCGCCATTATCACCGACCCGGCCGCGGGCTACAGCCTGACCGACGGCAGCGCGTTGTACTGGGAGATGGGCAGCCGCCTGTGGCAGATCGAAAACGGCAGCCTGACCGAGATTGAAAACCCGCTGCGGGAGGTGGACTACACCCTGCGCACCGGCAGCAATAACGGCGTGACAGAGCAGACCGCATGGCAGGGCAAGGTGCAGCTGGACGGCCAGAAGTATTATGTAGTCAAGGTAACACTGAACGGCCGCAGCGCGGCGCTGGTGCAGCTTTTGCCCGCAAATACCTTTTTGCTGCACTACGGCGTGTACCTGTGGCTCATCACCCTTGGCATTGCCATCATCTGGGGACTGAGCTTTTTGATGCAGCACTGGCTGGAGCGGGTCATCACCCGCCCGGTGGAGGCGCTGCAAAAGCGCATCGAGACCGTGGGCAGCGGCAACTTTGCCCCGGACCGCACGGTGGAGTGGAACAACGAGCTGGGCGACATCGGCCGGGGCATCAACCAGCTGGCTGAAAACGTGGACAGCCTGATGACCCGCCGGGTGGAGGACGAGCGCCGCAAGCAGGAGCTGGAATACCGGATGCTGCAAAACGAAGTGAACCCGCACTTTATCTACAACACCCTCAACAGCATCCGCTGGATGGCTACCATCCAGCACGCGCCCGGCATTGCCGAGATGGTCACCGCCTTTGCGCGGCTGACTAAGAGCATCTCCAAGGGCACCCAGAAGCTGGTACCTTTGCAGGAGGAGCTGGCACTGCTCAACGATTACTTTACCATCCAGCAGTACCGCTACGGCGGCGACTTGGAAATTGAGGTCTCCCGCATTGAAAGCGAGACCCTTTGCCGGGACTGCATGATCCCCCGGTTCACCTTGCAGCCGCTGGTGGAAAACGCCATCTTCCACGGGCTGGAGCCAAAGGGCGGCCACGGCAGCGTGCTGCTGGATATCTCCACCGACCCGGATACCGGAGACGTACTGCTGCGTATTACCGATGACGGCGTGGGCATGCCGCCGGAGCTGGTGGCGCACCTTCTGGACGAGCCCGCCGAGGGTGCCGAAAAGGCTGAAAAGTTCCGTCATGTCGGCCTGTGGAACGTGAACCGCCGCATCCGGTATTCCTTTGGCGAGGGCTACGGCCTGACCATTGAAAGCGAAGAGGACGTGGGCACCGAGGTCACCATCCGGCTGCCCTATCAACAGAAAGGAGACACCCATGCTGCGGATATTACTGGTGGATGATGAGCCGCTGGTGCTCATCGGCCTGCAGGGGATGCTGGAATGGGAAAAGCTGGGCTATACCGTCTGCGGCACCGCCCGCAACGGCAAGCTGGCGCTGGAACTCATTGAGCGGGAGAAGCCGGATATCGTCATTGCCGACGTAAAAATGCCGGTGATGGACGGGCTTACCCTTGCCCGCACCTGCCGGGAACGCAGCGCCCTGCCCGCCTTTATCATGCTGACCAGCTTTGAAGAATTTGGTTACATCAAGCAGGCCATGGGTGCCGGGGTGGTGGATTATCTGGTCAAGCTGGACCTGACCCCCGAGAACCTGCAAACCGCCCTTGCCAAGGCCGCCGAAAAGGTAAAAAAGGAGCGCGCCCTGCTGGGCGAATTGTCGGCACAGGAAAACCTTGCTGAGAGTGTGCGCAGCTATCAGGAGCGTTTTTTCGTGCGGCTGTACGCCGGGCTGTTCCCGGACGAAGCCGCATTGGAGCAGCCTTTGCAGCACATGGAGCTGAACCTTGCAAGCGACGCCTATCTTGTAGCCAGCTGCGAGATCATCGCCAACACCGCCCTTACCCCCGCCCAGCAGCTGAAGCTGAGTTTTTCCTGCGGGCGGATGCTGGAGACCACCCTGCAAAACTACCTGCCCTGCTATGTGACCGGGGCGGATGCCATGCGCTGCAATGTGCTGTTCTGCCTGACCGATGCCCAGTGCCAGAACTACCGGACGATGCTGCGCCCGCTGCTGGAACGCGCCAGCCAAATTCTATACAACTATTTCACGGTACGGCTGCTCTGGGCGGTGGGACGCCCCACCGGTTCCCTGCTGGGGCTGGCGCGCTGCTGCCGGGAAAACGCCCATTTGCAGCCCCTGCTCACGGTGGAGCAGCCTATCCAGTTCGTGGAGGTCAACGAGGGCGATGCCACCGCCGGGAAGATGCAGGTGGTGGCACAGGTGCAGGAGTACATCCAGAGCCACCTTTCCGAGCGGCTGACGCTGGCCGATGTGGCGGCTGTATTCAATTTTTCGCCCAACTACCTCAGCCAGCTGTTTGGCAAATACGGCGACAGCGGCTTTGTGGAGTACATTACCGAGACCCGCATCGCTGCGGCGAAGGAGATGCTGGAACAGGGCGATTTGAAAGTATACGAGATCGCTGAGAAACTGGGGTACGAAAGCGCCTTTTATTTTTCCAAGGTGTTCAAAAAGGTCACGGGGCTCAGCCCGCGGGAATACCAGCAAAGTATTTAAAACCGGAGGCTTTTATGATACAGGAACAACTTGCTTTTCTGCCGGAATTTCTTCCCGATTACCGGCCCTTCCCCCCTGCCAAGGAACGTACTGCATGGCAGGGGCTGCCCCTGCGGGCAAAGCAGCGCTTTTTGCAGGCGGGGAAAGCCGCGCTGCAAACGCCCATTGCGCCCCTGCCGCTCTCGCTCTGGCTGGATTTCACCCACACTGGGCGGCGCACGCCATGGGAGACGGCTTACTTCTCCCGCCGGGCGCGGCTGTGCGCGCTGGTATGCGCCGAATGCGTGGAGCACGAAGGGCGCTTTCTGGATGAAATTGCAGATACCGTATGGGCGCTTTGCGAGGAAAGCGCATGGCAGCTGCCCGCCCACAACAGCTACATCCGGGACACCCCGCAGCTGCCCTTGCCGGACACCACCCGCCCCATCGTAGATTTATTTGCCGCCGAGACCGGCGCGCTGCTGGCGCTGACCCGGTACTTACTGCCGGACGAGCTGGATACTGCCGCGCCGGGCATCACGGTGCGGATGGAGCAGGAGCTGGACGCCCGCATCCTGACGCCTTATTTTACAAGCCACTTCTGGTGGATGGGCAACGGCGCAGAGCCTATGTGTAACTGGACGAGCTGGTGCACCCAGAATGTGCTGCTCACGGTCTTTCTGCTGCCCACCACGCAGCAGCAGCGAAAAGCTGCCGTCAAACAGGCAGCCTACAGCCTCGACTGCTTTTTAAAGGACTACGGCGCGGACGGCTGCTGCAACGAGGGTGCGCAGTATTACCGCCACGCCGGGCTGACCCTGTGGGGCTGCCTTGAAATTTTGTCCAGCATTGTGCCGGAGGCCTTCTCTCCCCTGTTCCATGAACCTAAAATCAAAAATATCGCGGAGTACATCTGCAATGTCCATGTGGAAGGCCCTTACTACCTGAACTTTGGCGATTGCAGCCCCCTTGCCGGGCGGTGCGGTGCGCGGGAATACCGCTTTGGGCAGGCTGTGGGCAGCGATGCTCTGCAAGCCCTTGCGACGGCAGACTTCCGTGCCGATGCCGACCCCGACCATTTGCAGAACCCGGACGGCAGCACCCACATCAACCTGTGGTACCGGCTGACCACCGCCTTTGCAGAAGAAGAAATGATGGCGTACTCCGCAGCGCCCCGGCACCATTTAACGGTGTGGTATCCCAGCGTGGGCGTCTATGCCGCGCGGCAGGGCAGCTGGGTGCTGGGTGCAAAGTTCGGCTCCAACGGCGACAGCCACAACCACAACGATACCGGCAGCATTACCGTATACAAGGACGGCAGACCGTTCCTGATCGATATCGGAGTGGAGAGCTACACCAAAAAGACCTTCAGCCCCCAGCGGTATGAGATCTGGACGATGCAGAGCACATGGCATAACCTGCCCACTTTTAACGGCATCCAGCAGCTGCCCGGCGCGGAATACGCTGCCCGGGAGGTGTGCACCGCAGAAAACAGCATCACCGGCGAACTGGCGGGCGCGTACCCTCCGATTCCGGAGCTTACCACCTACCGCCGCAGCGTATCGGTCAGTGAACAGGGCATCACCCTGCGGGACGAAACGGACTATCCCGGCACGGTGGAGCTGACCTTGCTCACCGAGCAACAGCCTGTCCCCGCTGCGGATGGCTTTGCGGTGGGCACACTGGGCGGCATTCGGTTTGACCCGGGTGCCGTAACGGCTGCTGTTACGCCGGTGCCCATCACCGACCCGCGCCTGCGCACCGCATGGCCGGAAACAATCTATAAGATCACCCTGCATTTCCAAAAAATGCTGAACCTCGAACTGTACTAAGGAGAACTGCCATGGAGACCATCAAGCTGAAAATTCTGGACGAAGCCGGCCACACCCTGATGACCTGTGACGCTGACACCGCCGTATCCCTTGTTTACACCAACTGCTACAAGCCCGGCGACCGGGTGGCACTGGAGATCGACCATCCCGGGCAGTACTGCGTCATCCAGTTCGAGGACACCATGCCCGAAGCCCTTGTGTATGTGGTCAAGCGGGAGATCAATTTCCACATTCCCTTCGGGGAGCAGGCCATCACCTATTCGCCCAAGAGCTTTGTGGGCAGCCGTCATGTCATCCGGGCACGGCTGGCGCTGCCGGAGGAGATTGCCGCCCGGCGGAATCTGGCCTTCAACTGCTACGATGAACACGGCGACACCGGTTTTTACCCCCACGCCAGCGCCAACGTAGAAACGCGCGGCGAGGCGGTGTTTGCCGCCCGCAACGCCATCGACGGCATTTTTGAAAACAGCGCCCACGGCGAGTACCCCTATCAGAGCTGGGGCATCAACCGCGACCCGGGTGCTGCCCTGACGCTGGATTTTGGCCGGGAAGTACTGCTGGATGAGCTGCGCATCACCGAGCGGGCAGATTTTCCCCACGACAACTACTGGGTCAAGGCCACGGTGGAATTTTCCGACGGCAGCAGGTTGGACATCCCGCTGGTGAAAAGCGCCAAGCCCCAGAGCGTGGCCTTTGAGCCCAAGCGGGTGCGCAGCCTTGTGCTGAAGGATCTGATTCAGGCCGAGGGGACTTCCCCCTTCCCGGCGCTGACCCAGATTGAAGCCTTTGGCACCGAGGTGAAGTAAAATGAGCATCTACAATGCCCTTTATGGGCGGGACGGCCATGGCGTAGGCCCAAACGAGCCGGAGAAAAAAGGCTTTGCACGCTTTTGCCAGATGGTCGGCCGCGACCTCGGCCAGCTGCTGGGCACGAACCTGATGGTCTGCGTGCTCTGCCTGCCCGCTGCGCTGGGTGTCTCGCTGGGGGTCACCCTGCTCTCCCTGCCGCTGACGGTGGTGTGCAGCGCGGTCACCGGTCTGCTGACCGGCCCTGCCATGGTGCTGCTGGCAGACTGTGCCCTGCGCAGCTTGCAGAACGACCCCTCTCAGTGGCTGCCCCGGGCAAAACAGACCCTTGCCGCCCATTGGAAAGCCGCCTGCGGCTTTGGCTGCATTGGCACGCTGGTGCTGGGGCTGCTGTGCTTTGTATCGGCCTTTGTGTTTGAAGCCGCCGCGCAGCAGGGGTATTACCCCGGACTTGCGGTGCTTGTATTTCTGGCACTGGACTTTCTGGTGCTGGCAGTTCTGGGCACCCTGTGCGCCGCCGTGCTGCCGCTGCAGTCCCCCGCCCCGGACAGCCTGCTGCGCCGGGCGGGCAGGCTGCTGGCCGCTGCACCGGCGCGCTGCATCTTGGCAGGCGTTCTCATGCTGGCGGGCATCGGCGGCATGATCTTGCTGTTCCCGGTCAGCATCTTCTGGGCAGTGCTGTTCGGTTTCTGGCTGCCGGGGCTGGCAGCGATGCAGACCCTGTTCCCGGTTTTGCGGCAGGAATACGGCGTAGAGGTGCGCAGCATCCCGCGCCCGACAGCGCCGGATAAGCCCCTGACCACACAGGAGCAGAAAAAGCGCTCCCGCGCCAACTGGTGGTATTACAACTGGGGCATCGTGGCGGTGGCGGCAATGGTCATTGTTGGCGTAGCGTATGTGGCGCACGGCCTACTGACTACCGTAGACCCGGACTACACCGTGGCGGTGGTCACGGCGGAGACCCTGCCGGACGAGGCCGTACAGCGCCTGCAGACTGCGCTGGCAGACTATGCGGAGGACGCCAACGGCGACGGGGCGGTCATCGTGCAGGTGAACAACTACACATGGAGTGCCGATGCTGCCCTGACCGACATGAATGGCCAGATGGCGGGTGCCACCCAGATGAACACCGACCTTGCCAACGGCGAGAGCAAAATTTGGATTTTGGATGACCCGGAGGGCTTCGAACAGGCCTATGGGGCACTGAGCGAAAAGCTGGGCGCGGAATGGCAGACAAAGCTTATCCCGTGGCGCAGCCAGCCCGCCCTTTCCAGACTGGAACTGGGCAGCTACAATACTGCCGCCGACGGAAGCCAGACCGTGGATATTCAGAGCCGCTTTGCCGGGTACAGCGTAGCAGCGTTTGATGCTTCAGATGCGCTATGGCAGGCGCTCAATTCGTAAAAAAGAAGCCGGACGTAGTGTCTGCACTGCGTCCGGCTTTCTTCATACAGTACCTTGAATCTTGCATAAGCCGTCTGAACGTGATACCGTGCCATGACCTCACACTTTCCGTGGGCGAGCCGGACAACGCCGCTGCAAAACTTCGTTCGGAGCAAACGGTGACCCCATTACATGAGCAGAGCCCAGCTACTTATTTTTTGCGTCTTAACAATTTAGAAACATTTGTAGAACTTGTCGGGGCGAGGCCCCTCCATCTGCTATCGCAGACCGTTCTGCCGCTTAAAAGCCCCACTGGGGCTTTCATTGCTGCGCTGCGCTGCGCAAACGCGGTCTATGCGTTTTGAGCGCAGCGGTAGAGGGGGACAAACGTCCGGGCAAAGCTCCCTTTGCGGGTGTCGTATTTTGTCTTATCCGGCAGCCACGGCAAAAAGCAAGCCGCCTTGTGCTGTGGGGATGGCACCAGCCGCCCTTGTGGAGGTGCTTCATCTTCTCCTGCACTCCCTTTTTCTTTTGACATTTCCTTTGACCGTAAGCAGGGGGATGCATCGATTTTGCACTCATTTGTCCGCGTGCGTCCAGCAGCTCCGGCTCACCACAGAGCTTGCCGTCTTGGAAAGCGCCAGCCCCACTTCCTGTTCCAGCTCCCGGATAGCATTGGTCAGGCTGGGCTGAGAAATATAGAGCTGCTGCACTGCATGGCTGATGGTGCCGGTGCCGGCAACAGCCGTGACATAGCGGAGTTGTTGAAGGGTCACGGCAGTTTCCTTTCGGCGTGTTTTTTCTATCCTACCGCAGAGCCGCCAAAAACGCAACGTATTTTCTTCTTTGAAATACCAAACGAACATCGCCGGCATATCCAAGATACGTTTTACCCGCCCTGCAATTTCCCTTATAATAGCACCGCAGTCTTGAAACGGCTGCAATATTCCCATATCACAAAGGAGGCTTTCCGGTATGGGACAACGGCAAAGTGAGATCATCAAAAATCACATGGAAGTCTACTGGCACGACTATGCGTCGGCCAGCAAGGGCGTCCCCATTACCGAGGCGGGGCTTGTGGAAAAAGCCTCCGTCATTGGACGCACCGGGCTGATGCTGCTGGAATGCGGCACCGGCGCATGGCGTGTCCGAAGCTCCATGAACACCCTTTCGCGGGAGCTGGGAGTCACAACAACAGCTGACATCGGCCTGTTGTCCATTGAGTTCACCTGCTTTGACGGTGACCAGTGTTATACCCAGTCGCTCTGTCTGACAAATACGGGCGTGAATACCTCCCGGCTGAACCGACTGGAGCATTTTGTCAACGACTTCGACCGGGAAGGAAAATTTATGACCGGCGAAGAACTGCACAGCCACCTTGATGAGATCGAGCGCATCCACGGCTTGTATTCGCCCATCGCACTGGGCTTTGCAGCTGCACTGGCCTGCGGCTGCTTCACCTTTCTGCTTGGCGGCGGCATTGTGGAAATGCTGTGTGCCTTCTGCGGTGCAGGCATCGGCAACTTTGTACGGTGCAAGCTGACAAAGCACCATTTCACCCTGTTTCTGGGCATTACGGCGTCGGTCTGTTCAGCAAGCCTCGTGTATGCCATCCTGCTGAAGCTAGCAGAGGTGCTGTTTACCGTATCGGCGCAGCACGAGGCGGGGTATATCTGCTCCATGCTCTTCATCATTCCGGGCTTTCCGTTCATTACCAGCGGCATCGACCTTGCCAAGCTGGATATGCGCTCCGGGCTGGAACGTCTGGCCTACGCCGTCCTCATCATTCTGGTGGCAACCATGACGGCTTGGATCATGGCACTGCTGCTGCATTTGCAGCCGGTGCAGTTCCCTGCCCTGAGCCTGACACTCCCGGAAGAGATCGTGTTCCGGCTGCTGGCAAGTTTTGGCGGTGTGTTCGGCTTTTCGCTCATGTTCAACAGTCCCCGGAACCTGGCAGTCTGCGCCGCCCTTATCGGTGCGGTAACGAACACGTTCCGGCTGGAGCTGGTGAGCCTTGCGGGCTTTCCGCCCGCTGTTGCAGCGTTTCTGGGCGCACTGCTGGCCGGACTGCTGGCCTCCTGCCTGAAGAGCGCCGCCGGTTATCCCCGCATCTCCGTCACTGTGCCGTCCATCGTTATCATGGTGCCGGGACTGTATTTCTACCGTGCCATCTATAATCTGGGCATCCTGTCTCTGATGGACTCCGCCACATGGTTTGCAGATGCCATTCTCATCATCGTAGCACTGCCGTTAGGGCTGATCTTCGCCCGTATTGTCACTGACAAGACTTTCCGTTATTGCACCTGATGTGCAGCATTTCCATTCTCCCATATAAGGCAAAACGCAGCGAACCGTTAAAAGATTCGCTGCGTTTTGTTTTGCTGTGATGCACTTATAAAGGGAGTTCGTTTACAGGGCGTTTACTCGCCATAAACGATCTTGGTAGCAGTTTCCACATGGCGTTCCAGCCGGTCGGCAAAGTGTTCCAGCGGCAGAAAAACGCCAAGTTCATCGTAGCGGGTTCCGCCGTCCTTGAGCGTATCCTGTCCATAGTAGACCACGGAACGGGGCAGTGCGTGCTGCAGCTTCATCTGGATATCCCAGACGGTGGAGTAGGCCTCCGCTTCCGTCACCTTCTGCTTCACGGTGTCCGGCAGTTCGTAGATCAGCAGCAGCCCCAAATGCTGGTTATAGTGGTACTCCACCACATCCATCGATCCTTCATCGTAGCCGTGATACTTGCAGTAGCCGCTGGCAAGGTACATTTTTACCTTTTCCTGCTTCTGGAACACCCGGATGAACCGGTCGTATACTTTGCTGCTCACGGCAAATTTGTTGTTCGGCAAAAGAACGCCGGCATCATCCGTCAGGATCACCGGGTTCGGCTGACCATCGGCGTTGAATTTGAACGGGATCAGAGCAGCGTTCCGTAGCAGGTCAAACATACTGTGCTGGCAGATTGCCATTAGAAAGGCAGACAGATCCTTGTTCTCGTAGGCATTGAACAGCGCCGCGGCAAACTGCTGTGCACTCACGGCCGGCGCATCCAGTACGTCTGCCATGTCCAGCGAGTCGTTGAAGGTATCCATCAGGCGTCGGCAGGCTTCTGGATTTTTCAGTATCTCCCCGAACAGTGCCTCTGCCTTTTCTTCTCTTGGAAATATCGTTGCCATCAAAAAGACCCTCTTTCTATTTATTTTCAACTACTATTATAGGTTCATAATGCCCCGCTGTGAAATACTGCTTTCATATTGCTGCTATATACAGAACACTTTTTACACATTTTCCAAGTGTCTGTACAATGGACGCTGCAATCATGAAATTGCACGAGGGAAATCGAAAAGTATATAAGTTGGTTTGAACGGAGGCAGTTCCTATGTCTGAGGTCAAAAAGGTCGTGCTGGCATATTCCGGCGGTCTGGACACATCGATTATCATCCCGTGGCTGAAAGAGCACTATAACAACTGCGAAGTCATTGCCATGTGCGGCAATGTGGGGCAGAAGGGTGAGCTGGAAGGCTTGGAAGAGCGCGCCAAGGCAAGCGGCGCATCCAAGCTGTACATCGAAGACCTGACCGATGAATTTGTGGAGGATTACGTCATTCCCACCATGCAGGCCGGGGCAGATTACGAGGGTTATCTGCTGGGCACCAGCTTTGCCCGCCCCATTTTGGCAAAACGCGTGGTGGAGATTGCCCGCGCCGAGGGTGCGGATGCGGTCTGCCACGGCAGCACCGGCAAAGGCAACGATCAGGTGCGCTTTGAGCTGGCCATCACCTTTGGCGAACTGGTGTATGATGGCCAGTGGTTCAGCCCGCTGCGCAAAGCTCTGAGTGCCTTTGTCACCTCCACACAGGAGCATGTCACCGGCAAGGTGCGTCTGGAACTGTACAAGGGCAACCTCATCAATGCAGGGGTCTGGTCGCCGTTCTCTCTGTATCGTGAAGACATCGCCACCTTTGCCGCAGGCGGCGACTACAAGCAGAGCGATGCCACCGGTTTCATCAGCATCTATGGTCTGCCCACCAAGGTGCAGGCTATCGTAAACAGCAAAAAAGAAGGGGAATGAAGTAGCTTATAGCAGTTTGTGTTTTTAATGCACAAGCATCGCTTGTGTTTTACTCTGCGAACAAAAAATCCGAACACTTCTCCTATTGGAAAAAAGTTCGGATTTTGTTGTTGTGGTGCACCTCCAGGGACTCGAACCCTGGGCCCACTGATTAAGAGAGCAAGCCGC
>ERZ1026943.195-NODE-195-length-39927-cov-10.237585_pt1 | contig 39927 bp, 32 predicted proteins | sample MGYA00519461_ERZ1026943 | MGnify/ENA primary metagenome ERZ1026943 (study PRJEB26926, sample SAMN06164617) | human gut metagenome | biome: ENVO:00009003; feature: ENVO:2100002; material: ENVO:00002003 | host: Homo sapiens | place: USA | collected 2012 ...
TTCGTCGGCAGCGTCAGATGTGTATAAGAGACAGGCCTCGCGCCGATCGTCGTGCGCGGGATCTTTGAGATCATCCGTGAGATCAACCGCCAGGGCATCACGGTCCTGCTCATCGAGCAGAACGCCAACATGGCCCTGAAGATCGCCGACTATGCCTACGTCCTGGAGACCGGAAACATCACCAAGTCCGGCACCGGCGCGGAGCTGCTGGCAGATGAGTCCATCAAAGAGGCTTATCTGGGTAAGAGCAAGAAGTAACAAAAAGCGGAGGTTCCTGTCCGGGAGCCTCCGCTTCAGCGTGTCGAAAAAGTCTCCAGGTTGGAGTGAGATAGAGGTTTTTCGACCAAAGCTTACAAAAACAAGGAGACTAATTCATGAAAGAAATTGCTGTAGATATACTTCTTTGCATCGTCGATCGTCAGCGTACGCTGATGAAGGGTGATAAGGTGGTCGAGTTGCTTGAAAAATGCACCAATTTGCTGCTGCTCAGCGTATCGGGGAACCATATTCCAAGTTTAATGTAAGATTATAGATGATCAGAATAAATTCCCTGTAAGGTGCCCGCCTTACAGGGAATTTCCGTTTTATCGTTTTTCCGCTTGTTATGTTTCAGTTCTTACAAAGAGATCCTTGAGGATTTGCTCCGGCGCCATGGTCATCGTTTGCCCTTTTCATCGGCATATGCTTCATCCACGTTCATTTTATTCTTCAGGGCTGTATTCCAATATGTCACCCGGCTGACATTGCAGCACGTCACATATCGCAGCCAATGTAGAAAACCGGATGGCGCTGATATGCCCGTTCTTCATCTTGGAAAGGTTCACATTTGCAACGCCGACTTTCTCCGACAACTCATTCAGGCTCATTTTCCGGTCCGCCATTACGCGGTCCAGCCTTAAAACAATATGTCCCATTGTCCGCCCCCTTACAGCGTTTCATCCGATTCTTTTTGGAGCTGAACACCGTACTTGAATACAGTCACCAAGCACATTGTTACGGCGAAAGCAATTAAGACGCCCCACTGAATGCTGATCCCGGTGTCTCTTCCGGCAGACAGGAAAGCGGTAGACAGCGTTTCACCAATGGTGGCAAACAGCGCAACGGGAAGAAGAGAAAAACCGAATGCTCTCATCTTTTTCACAAGTTCTTCGCAGAACGGAGATTCACACTTTGCAAGCACCGCAAACAGTCTTTTCAGCATAAACAGAGCTGCGGCAGCAGAAGCAGCAAACAAAGTCGCGAAGATAAGGACTGACACCAAATTCGCCGAACGGTACTCAGCAGGCGATGACGTGGCTTCGATCACCTTTGTGTTTTCTTCGGAGTGAATTTTGGCGGAAGAAAATGACTGGTTGAAAAATGAGAGTTTCATATTGAAATCCTGATCTTCAGGAGGAATGATCTTATTATTTCCACCGCTCAGCATTGCCTCGGGGCTTACGTCCCCCGCATAAGAAAAACCATCTGCAAGAATGTCCCACAGGGAATCGAAATTCTTTTCGTTGATCCTGAATTCGGCATGATTGGTAACGCGAACTGTTAGCGCATCCTTTGGAAGCGTAGACACATAAATTGTAGCTACGCAGCTCGCCGCAGCCGCTAAGATCGCAATGACCAATAAGACGGTCATTGTGATCTTGCCCACTTTGCCGAACTTGTGGAAGTTTGAAAGAGTTTTAGAATCCATAAGAATGCCTCCTACGCAAAACATAAATTATTTAACGTTTATCGTTATGCTTGCAGTATATACCGATACATACGTTTTGTCAAGAGATTTTTAATATTTATCGTTAATTATTTTATGTTATCTTGAGACAAAAGCGATTCATATTAGCTATCGATATACTTTATTCCACATAGCCACAAGCTGCCTGTCCTCGTTCTGATCTTTGCTTGATACACGAATATGCACAATAGGGAAATCATCAGACGCCCGATAGCGAATCGGGTCCATGGGAATCTCACCCCTGCCGGATTCTCCGCCAGCTCCGTAGAGAAGTATCATTAGCCCTGTAGCGTTTCATTGCCATATCCGTAGCTGTCGGATATTTCAGAATGGTTCGGAAACGCTCGCCACCTTGCTTCTCGTTATAACCTGGAGTGGCAGGAGGGTCTTGGCGCACCTTCATTCGGCTGGAGTTCTTGCTCCCGCACAGGAACGTATCTGATGAATGTGTATTTAGTTGTCAAAGTGCATCGAGTTTTTTCCCCCTCAAAGAGTAGCCAGCGAGAAAGGCCAAAATGTGCGGATAAATCGAAAAAAGTTGAAAAAATTTTTTCATAGACACCTCCGGTAAATAAAAAAAGCACCACATCAGAACGATGAGGTGCAATAAAAAAAGATAAAAAAATAACGGGTATCTGATCAAGAAATGAACAGATACCCGTTTATAGGACTTATTTCAGGCGAAAAAGCCTGATTTTTAAAGCCGTATTTTCATCAGTTTTCGATGCCGAAAACCCTTGATATTACTGGCTTTTTTGCTTAATTCCGCGAGTCTTTAATTGCAGCCTGGGCGGCGGCCAGACGGGCGATGGGAACACGGAAGGGAGAGCAGGACACATAGTCCAGGCCCACCTTGTGGCAGAACTCCACGCTGCTGGGATCGCCGCCGTGCTCGCCGCAAATGCCCAGGTGGATATCGGGACGAGTGGCACGGCCCATTTCAGCGGCCATCTTCACCAGCTTGCCCACGCCAACCTGGTCCAGCTTGGCGAACGGATCGCTCTCATAGATCTTCTTATCATAGTAAGCGCCCAGGAACTTGCCGGCGTCGTCACGGCTGAAGCCGAAGGTCATCTGGGTCAGGTCGTTGGTGCCGAAGCTGAAGAACTCAGCCTCCTTGGCGATCTCGCCGGCAGTCAGGGCTGCGCGGGGGATCTCGATCATGGTACCGACCTGATACTTCATGTCAACGCCGGCAGCAGCGATCAGCTCGTCAGCAACCTTGACGACAACGTCCTTGACGAACTTCAGCTCCTTGACCTCGCCGACCAGCGGGATCATGATGTGCGGGGTGATCACATGGCCGGTCTCAGCAGAGACGTTCAGAGCAGCCTTGATCACAGCACGGGTCTGCATAGCAGCGATCTCGGGGTAGGTAACAGCCAGACGGCAGCCACGGTGACCCATCATGGGGTTGAACTCGTGCAGAGAAGCAACCACGTTCTTCAGGTCTTCGTAGGTCATGCCCATATCGGCAGCCAGCTCCTTGATGTCCTCGTCCTTGGTGGGCAGGAACTCGTGCAGAGGCGGGTCCAGATAACGGATGGTCATCGGGCGCTCACCCATGATGCGGTACATAGCCTCGAAGTCGCCCTGCTGGAACGGCTCGACCTTGGCCAGAGCAGCCTCGCGCTCTTCCACGGTGCGTGCGCAGATCATCTCGCGGACAGCCTTGATGCGGTCCTCAGCGAAGAACATGTGCTCGGTACGGCACAGGCCGATGCCCTCAGCACCCAGATCCACTGCCTGCTGTGCGTCACGCGGGTTATCAGCGTTGGTCATGACCAGCAGCTGACGAGCTGCGTCTGCCCAGCCCATGAAGCGGTTGAAGTTCTTGTTGCCGGTAGCGGCCACGGTTGCGACCTGCTCGCCGTAGATGTTGCCGGTGGAGCCGTCGATGGAGATCCAGTCGCCCTCGACGAACTTGTGGCCGTTGATCTCGAAGGTCTTTGCCTCCTCATCGATCTTGACCTCGTTGTCGTTGCCGCAGCCGGAGACACAGCAGGTGCCCATACCACGAGCAACAACGGCTGCGTGGCTGGTCATGCCGCCGCGGACGGTCAGGATGCCCTGAGAGACCTGCATACCCACGATATCCTCGGGGCTGGTCTCCAGACGCACCAGAACGACCTTCTTCATCTTGCCGGACTTGACCATCTCCTCTGCCTCTTCAGCAGTAAAGACGATCTGGCCGCAGGCAGAACCGGGAGAAGCTGCCAGACCCTTGCCGACGACCTCTGCAGCCTTCAGGGCAGCAGCGTCGAACTGGGGATGCAGCAGGGTATCCAGCTGCTTGGGCTCCACGCGCAGGACAGCCTCCTGCTCGGTGATCATGCCCTCGTCCACCAGATCGCAGGCGATCTGCAGAGCAGCCTGAGCGGTACGCTTGCCGTTACGGGTCTGCAGCATATACAGGTGGCCGTCCTCAATGGTGAACTCCATATCCTGCATATCGCGGAAGTAGTTCTCCAGACGGGTAGCGATCTCGACAAACTGATCGTACACCTCAGGCATCTGATCCTTCAGGTGGCTGATGGGAGAAGGAGTGCGCACGCCGGCAACAACGTCCTCGCCCTGTGCATTGATCAGGTACTCGCCCATCAGCTTCTTAGCGCCGGTGGCGGGGTCACGGGTGAAAGCAACGCCGGTGCCGGAACGGTCGCCGGAGTTACCAAAGGCCATCTGCTGCACGTTGACAGCGGTGCCCCACTCGTAGGGGATCTCGTTCATCTTACGGTAGACGTTTGCACGGGGGTTATCCCAGCTGCGGAACACAGCCTTGACAGCCTCGATCAGCTGATCGCGGGGATCCTGCGGGAAGGGACGGCCTTCGTTCTCCTCGTAGATCTTCTTGAAGGTGCCGACCAGTTCCTTCAGGTCGTCAGCAGTCAGGTCCACGTCGTTCTTGACGCCCTTGGCTTCCTTCATCTTGTCGATCTCGACCTCGAACAGGCTCTTCGGGACCATCATAACGACGTCGGCGAACATCTGCACAAAGCGGCGGTAGCAGTCGTATGCAAAGCGGGTGTTGCCGGTCTTTTTAGCCAGACCCTCAACAGCCTCGTCGTTCAGGCCCAGGTTCAGGATGGTGTCCATCATACCGGGCATGGACTGACGTGCGCCGGAACGGACGGAGACCAGCAGGGGGTTGGTGTTGTCACCGAACTTCTTGCCGGTGATCTTCTCCAAGCCCTTGAGGTGCTCAAAGATGTCAGCAGTGATTTCGTCATTGATCTGACGGCCGTCTGCGTAATACTGGGTGCAGGCGTCGGTAGTGATGGTGAAGCCCTGCGGCACCGGCATACCGGCTGCGGTCATCTCGGCCAGACCGGCACCCTTGCCGCCCAGCGTGTTCTTCATGGTGACCTTGTCACCGCCGAAAGCTTCATTGCCTTCGCTGAAGTAGTACAGATACTTTTTGCTCATGCGTTGTTTACCTCCCATTCGTGACCGGCGGCCTGGCAGCCGCGGTCTCATCGTTTGCCTTGTCTTGAACGTACGATGAACATTGTTTTATGAATGCTAAACTATTATACCAGAAAATCCATTCCTTTCCACCATGCAAAATCCCGAATTTGTCTGTTATTTTTTATGCAAATCCCTTGAAATTTGCTAAGTTTTAAGGTAGTATAGAATGGGAGAAAGTTCGAGAGGTTTTTTGTTTGTACACGCGATTTCTCGTCCTGTTGGATACAACTTTCTATCCCTGTAACTTTTTCATTTTTATTTTGTCGGAACAAAGCTTTCCGCAGCGGAGATGCTGGGCGGACAGGCAACAATTTTCCGGTCGCCTTTTCTGTCTCTCTTCCGCCGCGCGCTTTGGTGGGAAGGGAGATTTTTTTCATGCAGAATTCCATTTCTGAACAGGCCCGCGCCGCAGCTTTGGCACAGCTGGATGCCGCCGAGGCTGCCCGCGAGGACATCCTTGTACAGCACATTGCAAACGGCGTCGTCATCGACAGCCGCACCGTGCAGATCGACCCGGAGGTGGTCATTGCTCCGGGTGCTGTGATCCTTGCGGGCACCATCCTGCGGGGCAAGACGGTCATCGGCGCGGGCTGTGTCATCGGCCCCAACACCCTCATCGAGGACAGCACCGTGGATGAAGGCACCACCGTGAACGCCAGCCAGATCTACGGCAGCCACATCGGCCCCCACAACAACATCGGCCCCTTCACCCATGTGCGAGTGAACACCGTCACCGACTACGGCGTGCATCTGGGCGCCTATGTGGAGACCAAGAATTCCAACTTTGCCCGCGGCAACACCGTGAGCCACCTGACCTACATCGGCGACAGCGATGTGGGCAAGTACTGCAACTTCGGCTGCGGCACCGTCACCTGCAACTACGACGGCAAGGATAAGTTCCGCACCCAGATCGGCGATTACTGCTTCATCGGCTGCAACACCAACCTTGTGGCCCCGGTCAAGGTGGGCGATGGTGCCTACACCGCCGCCGGCAGCACCATCACCAAGGATGTGCCCGCACAGGCGCTGGGCATTGCCCGGGAGCGCCAGACCAATCTGGACGGCTGGGCAGAGCCCAAGATGGAAGCCTACATCGCCAAAAAGCAAAAACTGGAGAATGAGCAGAGCAAGTAAACCTCTGCCGGAAGGGAGCTGTGCATGAAGTCTGAAAGCTTTCGCAAGCAGGCGCTGAGCCTTGTCCTTTTCTTCGCGGCTGTTGCCGCCGTGTTCGCCCTGACCCGCCTGCGCAGCGACCCCGCCAAAAAGCAGGCGGAGTTCGTGGTGCAGCAGCTGCTCTCCTGCTCCTCTGCCGTGGAGCAGGCCGTGGACGCCGCTGCGCCCGCCGGCAGTGAACCGGGGCTTGTTGCTGTGGACACCGATGGCCTGTACGCCTTTCTTCAGGCACAGCTGGGCGATGCCATGACTGCCGATTGCCTGAACAAAATCATGGCGAACCGCCTGCCCACCCGCATCACCGCGCTGGCAGGGCAGTCCGGCGACAAGCTGGTGCCCGCTGACCTCACCCTGAAAAAGCGCGCCGGGGCAGAAAACTGCTACGACTTTTCCGCCGCCCTGCTGACCGCCACGGACAGCACCGCCGCCGCGCAGGTGTCCGGCACCATCACCATGGTGAAGGAGGACGGCCGCTGGAAGGCCTCTGCCATCACGCTGAACCTGTAACAAACCCTTTTGCCCCTGTGCCCTGCGGCATGGGGGCATTTTTTGCTTATAATGTATATCTTTTTGCGCGCGCGTATGTTATACTTAGATGTTGTATCACACTATTATCAGGAAAAGGTATTATCATATCATGAATGAAAACGATATCTGGCTCATTGCAGGGCTGGGCAACCCCGAAGCAAAGTACGATGGCACCCGCCACAACGCCGGTTTTGCCGCGCTGGACGCGCTGGCCGACAAGTGGAACATCTCTGTGGGCAAAACCAAGTTCCAAGGCCTGTGGGGACAGGGCGAGGTGGACGGCCACAAGCTGGTGCTGCTGAAGCCCCTGACCTACATGAACCTTTCCGGCGATTCCATCGCCCCCATGGCGGGCTTTTTCAAGATCCCTGCCGACCATGTGCTGGTGCTGTGCGATGACATCACCCAAGCCCCCGGCAAGCTGCGCATCCGCCCCTCCGGCTCTGCTGGCGGGCATAACGGCCTGAAGAGCATCATTGCCCGGCTGGGCGGGGAGAACTTCCCCCGCATCCGCATCGGCATCGGCGCAAAGCCCCACCCGGACTACGACCTTGCCGCATGGGTGCTGGGCAAGTTCCCGCCAGAGGACGCCAAGGCCATCGCCGACCGCTACGCCGACCTTGAAGCCGCCGCAAAGCTTATCATGGACGGTAAACTGGGTCTGGCGCAGAGCAAGTATAACGGGTAAAAATCATTCTCCCGCATCCTGACAGGAAAGGAGGTTTTTCCATGTACGAAGCCTTACTCAAGGCCACCCCGGAATATCAGAAGGTCGCCGCAAGCTTTGGCTCGGCAGGGCCGGCGGCGCTGTTCGGTCTGCCGCCCGCAGGCAGGGCGCTGCTGTATGCCGCACTGCAAAAAGACCTTGGCCGGGTGCTCTGCATCGTGACCCCCGGCGAAGCCGAGGCCACCCATTTTGCGGACGACCTCAAGGCGCTGGGGCTTACCGCAGCGGTGTTCCCGCCCCGGGACTTTATGCTGCGCCCGGTGGAGGGTGCAGGCCGCGAGTACGAGTACCGCCGCCTTTCGGTGCTGGGCGCACTGGCGGGCGGACGGCTGCAGGCCGTCTGCGTGCCCGCCGAGGCACTTTTGCAGTACACCGTGCCCCGGGCTGAGTTCATCCAGAATACCCTCACCTTAAAGCCCGGCATGGTGTATAACCGCGAGGCACTGGTGGCGCGGCTGTTTGCCGCCGGGTATGTGCGCCGCAGTCAGGTGGACGGCCCGGGACAGTTCAGCGTGCGCGGCGATATCGTGGATATCTACGCGCCGGATATGCGTCAGCCCGCCCGCGTGGAATACTGGGACGACGAGATCGACTCCATGTCCTCCTTTGACCTGCTGACCCAGCGGCGGGACGGTGCACTGGAAAAAATATACCTCTCCCCTGCCCGCGAGGTGCTGTTCGGCAGCACCGCCGAGACTGCCGAGGCGCTGCGCAGCGCCATCAAAAAGGCGCGCGGCAAGCACCGCACCGCGCTGGAAAAGGCCACCGAAGCCGATCTTTCCCAGCTGGATTCCGGCCTGATGCCGGAGGCCATGGATAAATATTACGGCATCCGCTACCCCGCCCCCGCCACACTGCTGGACCATCTGGACGCGCCGCTGTTCATTCTGGATGAAGTTGGCGGCATCCGGGATGCCCAAAAGGCCACTGAGTTCCGCCGCAGCGAGGAGCTGACCGGACTGCTGGAAGAGGGCGTGCTCTGCCCCGGGCTGGATGTGCTGTACCAGACCATGGACGATCTTGTCATTGCCGCCCAGAGCAGCAGTACCCTGCTGTGCGAGAACTTTCTGCGCGGGATGAACGAGTTCAAGCTGAAAGACCTCATCAACGCCGAGGCCTTTGCCGCCCCCAACTGGAACGGCGACCTTGCCTCCCTGCGGGAGGACTTAGACCCGCTCATCGCCCAAGGCTACGCCGTCACTCTGTTTGCCGGTACGCCCAAGGGCGCAGCCGCTTTGACCCGCGACCTTGCCGACAAGGGCTATGCCGTGAGCATGAGCCGGGATGTGCGCCCCGCCAAGGGTATTTTACAGGTACTGCCCGGGCATCTGACTGCCGGGTGCACCTTCCCCTTTGCCCACGCAGCGGTGCTTTCCAGCCGCCGTCACGGGCTGGACGAGGAAGCCGCCGCCGAAGCCAAAAAGCGCAAGAAGAACAAAAAAGCCCTGTCCAGTCTTTCAGACATCAAGCCCGGGGACTATGTGGTGCACCAGAGCCACGGCATCGGGATGTACGCCGGTATCCAGCGGCTGGAGGTGCAGGGCGCTACCAAGGACTACCTCAAGGTGCAGTATTCCGGCTCGGATGTGCTGTATGTGCCGGTGACCCAGCTGGATCTGCTCAGCCGCTACACCGCCCCCGGCGATGAGGAAAAGGTAAAGCTGGCAAAGCTGGGCGGCACCGAGTGGCAGCGCACCCGCGCCAAGGTGAAAAAGGCCACCGAGGAGATGGCGCAGGAGTTGATTGAGCTTTACGCCCGCCGCCGTCAGGCCACAGGCTATGCCTTCCCGCCGGACGGCGACTGGCAGCGGGACTTTGAGACCCGCTTTGACTACGACGAAACGGACGACCAGCTGCACGCCACCGCCGAGATCAAGCAGGACATGGAAAAGGGTTACCCCATGGATCGTCTGCTCTGCGGCGATGTGGGCGTGGGCAAGACCGAAGTGGCGCTGCGCGCCGCCTTCAAGTGCATCATGGGCGGCAAGCAATGCGCCCTGCTGGCACCCACCACCCTGCTGGCGTGGCAGCACTACAACACCCTGCTCTCCCGCATGGAGGCCTTCCCGGTAAAGATCGGGATGCTGTCCCGCTTCCGCACCGCCAAGCAGCAGAAGGAGACGTTGCGCGGCTTACAGGCCGGCAGCGTGGATATCGTGGTGGGCACACACCGGCTGCTGTCCAAAGATGTGAAGTTCCACGACCTCGGCCTTGTCATCATTGATGAGGAACAGCGCTTTGGCGTGAAGCACAAGGAAAAGCTGAAGGAAAACTTCATCGGGGTGGATATGCTCACCCTGTCGGCCACCCCCATCCCCCGCACATTGAACATGGCCATGAGCGGCATCCGGGATCTTTCCACCATTGAGCAGCCGCCCATCGAGCGGCAGCCGGTGGAGACCTTTGTGCTAGAATACAACGATGTTATCCTTGCCGAAGCCATGAAGAAGGAGCTTGCCCGGGGCGGGCAGGTGTACTACCTGCACAACCGGGTGGACAACATTGAAGCCTGCGCCGCCCATGTCAGCCAGATGGTGCCGGGTGCGCGGGTGGGCATCGCCCACGGCAAGATGACCGAGGAAGAGCTGAACCCCGTATGGCAGCACCTGCTGAACGGCGAGATCGACATTCTGGTCTGCACCACCCTCATTGAGACCGGCATCGATGTGCGCAACTGCAACACCCTCATCATTGAGGACGCCGACCGCATGGGTCTGGCGCAGCTGTACCAGATCCGTGGGCGGGTGGGGCGCTCCGGCCGCAAGGCCTACGCCTACTTCACCTTCCGCCGGGACAAGACCCTGACCGATATCGCCCAGAAGCGACTTTCTGCCATCCGGGAGTTCACCGCTTTTGGCTCCGGCTTCCGCATCGCCATGCGAGATCTGCAGATCCGCGGCGCGGGCAGTCTGCTGGGGCACAGCCAGCACGGCCACATGGAAGCCGTGGGCTACGACCTCTACGTTAAAATGCTGGGACAGGCCATTGCCCGGGCGCGGGGCGAGCCCGTCCAGCGGGACAAGAGCGATTGTCTTGTGGACCTGCGGGTGGACGCCTTCATCCCGGAAAAGTATATCCCGGACGGCGCGGGCCGCATCGAGGCCTACAAGCGCATTGCCGCCATCCAGACCCCGGAGGACGCCGCCGATGTGCTGGACGAGCTCATCGACCGCTACGGCGACCCGCCGCCCTCGGTGAGCGATCTGGTCAACGTTTCCCTTGTCCGCGTACAGGCCGCTGCCGTAGGCGTGTACGAGGTGACCCAGAAGAAGGATACGCTCGTGCTGAATCTGGAAACGCTGGACCTTGCCATGATCCGCGGTCTGCTGCAAGCTTTCAATGGCCGTGTCACCGCCGGGGCGGGCACAAAGCCCTATCTCTCGGTGGTATTACAGCCGGACGAAAAGCCGCTGGAACTGCTGCAAAACATCCTGAAAGCTATGGCAGATATCCTGACTGGCACCGAACGCGAAAAAGCTCCCCAAACAGGGGGAGCTGACACGCGCAAACGTGACTGAGAGGGTTTTATAAAAACAATAAGGAGCAAAACGCATGAAAAAGAAACTGCTTGCGCTGGTATGCGCACTTGCACTGACCATCAGCCTTGTGGGCTGTGCACTCTCCACCCCGGACACCGTGGGCAAGATCGGCGATTTTGAGGTGACCAGCGGCCTGTACCTGCTGGCGCAGTACGATGCCTACCAGCAGGCTGCACAGCTTGCGGACTCTGAGCAGGACACCAGCAAGGTGAATTCCTTCCTCAAGGCCACCATCACCACCGATGCCGACACCGGCGAAACCACCGTGGTAAAGGACTATGTGGCGCAAAAGACCCTTGAGACCTTGCAGACCCTTGCCGCCGTGGATGCCCGCTTTACTGAACTGGGCGGCGAGCTGACCGAGGAACAGAAGTCCGCCGCCGACAGCTACGCCCAGCAGCTGATGGATAACTACGGCGATGCTTACACTGCCAACGGCATCGGGCTGGAGACTTTGAAGCTGTTCCAGCAGCTGCAGTACAAGCAGACCCTGCTGCTGGATCTTGTCTACGGCAAGGACGGCGAGACCCCTGTGGAGGACGGCGAGCTGACCGAGCATCTGGACAGCACCATGTACGAGATCGGCTTTATCACCGTGCCTCTGTACAACACCAGCACCTTCGCCTTTGCCAGCGATGACCAGAAGGCCGAGATGCTCTCCCTTGCCCAGAAGGCTGCGGACAGCTACAACGCCGCCGCCCCGGAGGACGCCTCCAGCCAGCTGACCGCCTTTAACAGCATCGCAAGCAGCGCACTGACCGATATTTGCGCCGTGCTGGACGCCGAGGTTCCCTCCACCAGCACCCTGCAGACCGACCTGCTTGGCGAAAGCGACCTGACCGACGCCTTTACGCAGGAGGGTGCAGCCGATACCCTGCGCGGCCTTGCCTACGGGCAGGCAGCCGCCATCCAGTACACCGGCTACGCCATAATGCTGGCCGTCCGTCTGGATCCGCTGAGTGTTTCCACGCTGGATGCTCTGCGCAGCCAGATTTTGAGCGACATGAAGGGCGAGGAGCTGAACGATGCCCTTGCCGCCTACGGTGCCCAGCTGGACAGCACCCTGAGCAGCTCTGCCATGAGCAAGCTGCCCGCTTCCAAGATCGTAAACGCCACCAGCGCCAACAGCTGATAACTGCATAAAAATTGCAAAAACGGGTTCGAGATTTTTCCTGACCCCGTTTTTTATAGCGCTATAAAACAGACCCGGCAGGCCTTTTGGGCTTGCCGGGTCTGTTTTTGATTGGAGCAGTGGGGCAGGGACACAGCACTGTCAGGCCTTACTTCTCGTTCTCATAGCTGAAGACAGCGTAGGGGTAGAAGATGTTGGCGTCCAGATAGCCTGCCCAGCGGCCGGGCTTACGGGTGTAGTAGCCGATGGGGATATCGCCCCGGATGACGCCCTTGACCAGGATCAGCATGTGGCGGAGGTACTCCACGCTGAAGGGGTTCAGGTTCTCCCAGTGGCCCGTCAGCAGCTCATAGTCCACATCCTCGTTCCGCAGCAGCACCTCTGCCATGAAGTGCTCCAGACCCGGCAGATAGGTGTCGGTGGCAGCCTCCATCATGAACAGATCGCCGGAGCCAACAGCGTCACCGGTAAAGATGTAGTCCTTGTAGAAGAACACCACAGAGCCCTTGGTGTGGCCCGGCACATCCACCACTTCCAGCTCCTCAGAGCCGATGCGGACCGTGTCGCCGTCCACGATGTTCACCAGCTTCAGGTCCTCGGCGGTGAGGCCGAAGAACTTCTGCATGCTGGAGAGCAGGCCCTCCTGGTCATCGGGGTGGATGTAGGTGCGGCGGACCTTGCCGGACTTCAGCAGGGAGGGAATGCCCAGAATGTGGTCGCCGTGCTTGTGGGTCAGCAGGATATCCAGCTCTGCGTCAGGGTTGGTCAGCACGTTCTCCCGCAGGTAGGCGTAGAGGTCTGCTGCGCCGGAGCCGCCCATGGCGGTGTCAATGATCAGGGCTTCCTTGCCCAGATCCATTACCCACAGGGTGTCCATGCCAAAGTCCATGACACGGGTGATGTTGTACTTCACCGGGTAGTGGCTGAACATCATGTTGGGGTTCAGCTTGCCGTGCTGGGTCCGGGTCAGGGACTGGGTAAACATCCAGTTATAGGGAGTGCCGATGCTGTACACACGCTCCCATACCTTGTGGGGCTCCGGCATGGAACCGGCGGTAAAGCCCTCGTACTTCACGCAGGAGCAGCCGGCATCCTTCAGGGCCTGCACAGCCTTGGCAGTCTCGGCCTCCGGCATCTCCGGGTCATCCTTGCAGTGGTAGGCCCACACAGGGGTGTTCTTGATGGCCTCAAAGGCACCGGGGACGGTGTACCACTGGGCAGGCACCATGCCGCACATGGGGATGGCTGCGGCAAAGTAGTAGGGGTAGCTCAGGATCATGTTCCAGACACCGGTGCCGCCCATGGACATACCCTCGATGTAAATGCGGTCCGGGTCAATGCGGTGGGCAGCCACATAGCTGTCGATGGCAGACTTCAGGGCCGTAACGGTGTCCGGGTCGGTCCAGTTCTTGCCGGGGCACTGGGGTGCAAACAGGTAGGTGGGGTTCTTCCGGATCATTTCGTCAGAAATGTAGAAGGTAGCACCGTCGTTGGCGGTAAGCTGGGTGCCGTTGGGACCTACGCCGTCCTCGCCGTGGAGGAAAACGATCAGGGGCAGGCGCCCCTTTAGGGTCGGGGCGTAACGGCGGGGATTGTAGGCGTAGTACTCCACCCCGGCAGCACTGCCCGCCTTAAAACGCTTGGCCAGCTCTGCCCGGTCGGGGCTGTCCACCTTGACCAGACAATTCTGGTCGGCGTCCGCTGCAAAGGCAATGCCGCTGGTACCCAGCACACTGGCAACAGCCGCAAAGGCAGCAGTGTTACGCATAAAATCACGTCTGCTCAGTTCCATAGTTTCTTCTCCTTTTGGGGCCAAAAAATAAATACGGATTGTGAATACTGTACGAAACTTCCTCACCATATAAGATGAGAGCTGTCACTAATATATTAATATATCAAAAAAGTGCTGTCAAGAATGTGTCAAAATCTTTGGAGAAGGCTCTAAGCCAGGCTGTCGGGGTTTGTCAAAAATGACGAAAATCATCCTACCAAAAACCACCGTCCATCCCGGACGGCGGTGCAAAGTACCAGTGGTAATGCGACCACAGCCCGGGGCGTTTGTATACCGGGGTGAGCACGATTTCAAATGGCCTCCGCGTGCGCTCTAGCCATCTTCAGCGGAAAATATATTTTTATATTTGCAATTCTGGAAAATCTGCGGATTTTCCAGAATTGCCTTCTCACGGGAGGGATTGCAACGGCAGACGGCATTTCCTGCAACAGCTCCTTTTGTGAAAATGCGTTTGGAGCGCTCCGCAGAACGCGCCAAAGGCGCTTTATTTTACCACCCTTGCAAACTCTGCGGCAAGGGCGGCGTTCACCGAACGGACGGCGTTGGCGTCCGGCTTGATGGCGGTGCGGTCGTAGGTAAACAGGCCGTTCACCTCGTCCTCCACGTCGGTCAGCTGGGTGTATACCAGCGCCGAAAGCCCCTTTTGCAGCTGCGGCAGCACCGTGCCCAGCTGCATTTTTTTGTAGCGGGCGGTCAGCTCCTCCCGGCTTTTGGCTGTGCCGTAGCCGTAGGTCTTGCGGGGCGGCTCGTGCCCCGGCATAGGCCATGCAATGCCGCCGTATTCGCTCAGCGCCACGGTGCGGGTCTGCGGGCGCACCCGCAGGGGGTAGAAGTAGTTGTGCAGGGAGTACACATCCCCGCCGCCCTGATCGTACCAGCCGCTGGCCTCGTCCACAAGACGGGTATCGTCCAGCGCGCGGATGGCCTGCACTGCCCCGGCAGCATCGTACTGTCCCCAGCCCTCGTTAAAGGGCACCCAGCAGCCCACGCAGGGGTGGCAGCGCAGCGCCTGTACCGTATCTTCCAGCTCCCGGCGGTATTCTTCCCGGCTGCTTTCGCTGCCCCGGCTCAGCAGCCCCCACAGCGCCGCCTTGTCCGGCAGGCGGCGCATAAGCGGCTGCAAAACATTGGTCAGGTAGGTGACGAACCACAGGTTATACTTACTGCCGCCGTTGACCATATCCTGCCAGACTACAAGCCCCAGCCTGTCGCAGTGGTAGTACCAGCGCTGCGGCTCTATCTTTGCGTGCTTGCGCAGCAGGTTGTAGCCCAGCGCCTTTACCTCGCTCAGTTCCCGCTCCACCGCCGCATCCGAGGGCGGGGTGTACAGTCCCTCCGGCCAGTAGCCCTGATCCAGCAGACCGTTGAGCAGGATGGGCTTGTCATTCAGGCAAAAGCGCAGCACGCCCTTTTCGTCCGGTGCGCAGCTCCACTTGCGCAGGGCAAAGTAGCTGTGCACGGTGTCGAACTGTTCTTCCTCTCCCTGCGTAGTGCCCACGGTCAGGTCGTACAAAAAGGGCGTGTCCGGGCTCCACGGGAAGAAATGCTCTTTCGCAATATGCAGCGTCACCTCACCGTCCTGGCCGGCCTCATCGCTGCCCCAGTCCTCGGCAATGGTCACACCCCCGGCGCGCACCACCGCCCACAGGTTCGCCGCACCGCCGGGTGCAGAGGTATGGGCTTTCACGGTCACGGTGCAGGCATCATAGTCCGGCGTAACGGTGAGAGACTGGATGTAATTTTCCGGCACGCGCTCCAGCCAGACCGTCTGCCAGATGCCGCTCTGCGCGGGGTAGAACATCCCGCCGGGCTGCAAGGTCTGCTTGCCCCGCGCCTGTGTGCCGTGGCCGGTGGGGTCCTGCACCGCCACCCACAGGCTGTTGCGGCCTGTGCCGTTGAGCTGCGCGGTGATATCCAGCGTAAAGGGCCAGTAGCCGCCCCGGTGGCCGCCCACCAGATGGCCGTTCACCTGCACGGCGCAGGCGTAGTCCACTGCGCCGAAATGCAGCAGCACCCTGCCGCCCGTCCCGGCGGGCGGCGCAAAATATCGGTGGTAGTGCAGCCACTGCCCGGGCTGCAATGTGCGCCCCACCCCGGAGGCGTGGCACTCCGGCGCGTAGGGCACTAAGATCTCGCCATCCCAGCCCGCCGGGCGCTGTGCCGAGGCGGTGATGGCGTACTGCCACAGGCCGTTCAGGTTCTCGTAGCTGTCCCGGCGCATGGCCGGGCGGGGATATTCCGTCAGAGGGTGCATACACTCACCAGCCTTTTCTACTCGTTTGCTCCATTCTAGCACAGCCCGGGGCATTTGTATACCGTGGAGCGGACGATTTTGAATGGTCGCCGCGTGCGCTTTGGCCATCTTCAGCGGAAAATTATTTTTATATTTGCAATTCTGGAAAATCTGCGGATTTTCCAGAATTGCTTCTTCATGGGAGTAAAAAAGAGCCGCCGCACGGCGGCATGGCTGTGCGGCGGCTTTGTGAGAAGGCGGAAAATTGTTTAGTTCTCGGCCAGATTACCGGTATAAAGCTGGTAATACTTGCCCTTTTTGGCGATCAGCTCGTCGTGGCTGCCGCGCTCGATGATGCGGCCCTGTTCCAGCACCACGATGCAGTCTGCATTGCGGACGGTGGACAGGCGGTGCGCGATGACAAAGCTGGTGCGGCCATACATCAGGCCGTCCATGCCGCGCTGCACCAGTGCCTCGGTGCGGGTATCGATGGAGGAGGTCGCCTCGTCCAGGATCAGCACCGGCGGGTCTGCCACGGCTGCGCGGGCAATGGCCAGCAGCTGGCGCTGTCCCTGCGAGAGGTTGGCGCCATCACCGGTCAGCATGGTGTTGTAGCCCTCCGGCAGGCGCTTGATAAAGCCATCGGCGTTGGCCAGACGGGCGGCGGCGATGCACTCTTCATCGGTGGCCTCCAGCCGTCCGTAGCGGATGTTCTCCATCACCGTGCCGGTAAACAGGTGGGTGTCCTGCAGCACGATGCCCAGCGAGCGGCGCAGGTCGGCTTTTTTGATCTTGTGGATGTTGATGCCGTCATAGCGGATCTTGCCATCCTGAATATCGTAGAAGCGGTTGATCAGGTTGGTAATGGTAGTCTTGCCCGCACCGGTAGAGCCGACAAAAGCGATCTTCTGCCCCGGACGGCCATACAGGTTGATGTCATGCAGCACCGTCTTTTCCGGCACATAGCCAAAGTCCACGTCCGTAAAGGTAATATCGCCCGCCAGCTTGTGGTAGGTAACGGTGCCGTCGTGGTGGGGGTGCTTCCACGCCCACAGACCGGTGCGCTCGTTCGTTTCCACCAGCTGGTCGTTGCGGTCGTACTTGGCGTTTACCAGCGTCACATAGCCCTCGTCGGTCTCGCTGGGCTCGTCCATCATCTTGAAGATACGCTCGGCACCGGCCAGTGCCATGATGACGCTGTTGGCCTGCATGGACACCTGACTGATGGGCATATTGAAGCCCTTGTTCAGGCTGAGGAAGGCCACCACGGTGCCAAGGGTCATGCCGCCGACGCCGCCAACGGCCATGGCTGCACCAGTCAGCGCGCAGATGGCGTAGCTGATGTTGCCCAGCTGGGCGTTGACCGGCATCATGATGTTGGAGAAGGCGTTGGCCTGCTTGGCGCTTTCCTTCAGCTGGTCGTTTAACTCACGGAAGCCGGCAAGGGTCTGCTGCTCGTGGGTGAACACCTTGACCACCTTCTGGCCCTCCATCATCTCCTCGATGTAGCCGTTCACCTTGCCCAGATCCCGCTGCTGCTGGATGAAGTACTTGGAGGAGCTTTTTGCGATCTGCTTGGAGCAGAACAGCATCAGCGCCACCATGAGCATGGTAACGATGGTCAGCTGCCAGCTGAGCATGCACATACTGAAGAACACCGATACGATGGTGATGACGCTGGACACCAGCTGCGGGATGCTCTGGCTGAGCATCTGGCGCAGGGTATCCACATCGTTGGTGTACACGGACATGATATCGCCGTGGGGATGGGTGTCAAAATACCGGATGGGCAGGCTTTCCATGTGGGTGAACAGCTTGGTGCGCAGATTGCGCAGCGTGCCCTGCGTTACGTTGACCATGATGCGGGCGTTGGCCCATGCGGCCAGAATGCCCACAAGGTAGATGCAGCACATCCGCACCAGTGCACCGGCCAGCGGTGCAAAGCTGGGGTTCTGCTGGCGGGTCATGGGCACGATGTAGTCGTCCATCAAAGTCTGCAAGAACAGGCTGGCCTGCACATTGGCCAGCGCGCTGACCACGATGCAGACAAGCACAAGGATGCAGTGGGGCAGATAGTTGCGGAACACCTCATCCATAATGCGCTTCAGCAGCTTGCCCGGGTTTTCCACCTTGGGGCGCGGCCCCCGTGCGCCCCGCGGGCCGGGGCCATGTACTTCTTTTACTGCCATTACTGCGCACCTCCCTGCTTGTCAAAATCGCCGCCGCCCTGCGTCTGGCTGTTGTAGACCTCCTGATAGATGGCGTTGGTCGCCAGCAGCTCTGCGTGGGTACCCAGACCGTTGATCTGACCGTTCTCCAGCACCAGAATGCGGTCTGCATCCTGCACCGAGGAGATACGCTGTGCAATGATGATCTTGGTCGTGCCGGGGATCTCCTCCCGGAAGGCCTTGCGGATCTTGGCATCGGTCGCGGTATCCACGGCGCTGGTGGAGTCGTCCAAAATCAGCACCTTGGGCTTGCGCAGCAGGGCGCGGGCGATGGTCAGGCGCTGCTTCTGGCCGCCGGACACGTTGGAGCCGCCCTGCTCGATCCATGTATTGTACTTATCCGGGAAGCGCTGGATGAACTCATCCGCGCAGGCCAGCTTTGCCATGCGGATGCACTCTTCCTCGGTGGCGTTGGCATCGCCCCAGCGCAGGTTATCCAGAATGGTGCCGCTGAACAGCACGTTCTTTTGCAACACCATGGAGACCTCGCGGCGCAGCACGTCAAGGTTATAATCCCGCACGTCCACGCCGCCCACCCGCACGGTGCCGCTCTCGGCATCGTACAGGCGGGGGATCAGCTGCACCAGACTGGACTTTGCGCTGCCGGTGCCGCCGATGATGCCCAGCGTCTCGCCGGGCCGGATGGTAAAGCTGATATCGTTCAACACCGGCTGGCCGCTGCCGTGCTTATACTTGAAGGTAACGTGGTCAAACTGGATGCTGCCGTCTGCCACCTGCTGCACCGGCTGCTTTGCCGGGGGCAGGTCGGTGTGCTCGTCCAGCACCTCCACGATACGCTTGGCAGAGGCGGCGGACATGGCAATCATGACAAAGGCCGTGCTCAGCATCATCAGTGCCATAAGGATGTTCATGATATAGCCGAACAGGGCGTTCAGCTGGCCGGTGGTAATAGCACCGTGCAGCACATATTTTGCGCCGAACCAGCTCAGCGCGATGTTGCAGCCGTACACCGCCACCAGCATAGCGGGGTTGTTGAAGCTCAGGCGGCTTTCTGCGTTGACGAACTGCTTGTACAGGCTCTCGCAGGCGGCAGTGTATTTTTCGTTTTCGAAGCCCTCGCGCACAAAGCTCTTGACCACGCGGATGGCAGAGACATTCTCCTGCACCGAGGCGTTGAGGTTATCGTAGTTCTTGAATACACGGTCAAAGATGCGGAAGGTAGGGATCATGATGGCAGCCAGCACCGCCACCAGAAAGGCCACTGCCACCACGAACACCAGCGACAGCGGGCCGCCGATGACCACGGCCATGAACATTGCAAACACCAGATGCACCGGGGCGCGCACGCACATGCGCAAAATCATCTGGAAGGCGTTCTGCACGTTGGTCACGTCGGTGGTCATGCGGGTAACAAGACCTGCCGTAGAGAATTTGTCGATGTTGGAAAAAGAGTAATGCTGGATGTTTTCATACATGGCATCGCGCAGATTTCCGGCAAAGCCGGTGGATGCCTCGGCGGCGTACTTGCCCGCCAGCACGCCCAGCACCAGCGCAATGGCTGCCACCAGAAAGGTAAGCAGGCCGTAGCGGATGATGGCGTTCATATCGCCCTTTTCAATGCCCTGGTCGATGATAAAGGCCATGATGGTGGGCAGCAGCACATCCATAATGGCTTCCAGCGCAGCAAAGAGCGGTGTCTTGATCGAGGCGGCTTTATACTCGCCCAGATACGACACAAGCTTTTTGATCATCTGAGTTCCCTCCTGTTGAATTTATTTGTTTGGTACAAAACAATTTTATACATAACAATTTAAATGTCAAGACGTTTCGTAAAATGTTCATAATTGCTAATTTAGCAAGTCCTTTTTCGGCGCTTTGACGGAAAAGATCGTTATTTCAGTGCTTCCCGCAGCTTGTTCAGCAGCCGCAGCAGTTCTGCGTTCTCCTCCTCGGTCAGCAGTCCGGCCACATAGTCGTCGGTCTGGTGGAAGGACAGCAGGGTCTTTTCGTGCCGTTGGATGCCCTCCTCGGTCAAAACCAGCTGCTTGAGCCGGGCGTCCTGCGGCACGCTCAGCCGCTGGATGTAGCCCTTGCGCTCCATCAGCTGCAAAATGTTCGTCACCGTGGAGCGGGTGATGGAAAACTCCCGCTCGATGTCCCGCTGGAATACCGGCTCGTCCCGGTGGCGGTAGAGATACTCGATGATCCACCCGTGCATGGGGGTGGTCTGCTCTACCCCGTTGGCGCGGGAAAACTGGTTCAGCCTGCGGAAGATCAGGTTATCCACCCGGTGCAGCTGGGCGGGGATGACCTGCGGCCCTTCCCACGGCGGGTCCAGCTTGCAGGGCTCTTCAATAGGGTGCTGTGTACACATAATGGTTTTCCTCTGTTCAAATTGTTCGATGTAAAACTGTTTGATACGATACATATATTACCCATCTCCCCGCCCCTTGTCAAGAGGGCGGGGCGCAAAAAAGGCCGCTGCGGAAAATTTTCCGAAGCAGCCTTGATTTTTATGGATACGGGATACGCTTACAGCTTTTTGCCGGTCAGCAGCTCGTAGGCCTCCAGATACTTGGCAATGGTCTTGTCAATGACATCCTGCGGCAGGTCGTAGTTGCTGTCAGGGTTGGCCTTCAGCCAGTCGCGGACGAACTGCTTGTCGAAGGAGGGCTGGCTGTGACCCGGCTCGTAGCCCTCCAGCGGCCAGAAGCGGGAGGAGTCCGGGGTCAGCATCTCGTCACCCAGCACCACGTTGCCGTCCTCGTCCAGACCAAACTCGAACTTGGTGTCGGCAATGATGATGCCGCGGGACAGTGCATACTCGGCGCACTTCTTGTACAGAGCAATGGTGTAATCGCGCAGCTTGGTGGCGTACTCCAGACCGTGGCCGGGGAACTTCTTCTCCAGCACGTCGATGCTCTGCTCGTAGGAGATGTTCTCGTCGTGGTCACCGATCTCTGCCTTGGTGGAGGGGGTGTAGATGGGCTCGGGCAGCTTATCGGACTCCTGCAGGCCCTCGGGCAGCTGGATGCCGCACACCTTGCCGGTCTTTTGGTAGCTTGCCCAGCCGCTGCCGGTGATGTAGCCGCGCACGATGCACTCGATGGGCAGCATGGTCAGCTTGCGGCACATCATGCTGTTGCCGGTGAACTGGGGCTGGCGGAAGAACTCCGGCATATCCTGCACATCCACGCTCAACATGTGGTTGGGCAGCAGATCGCGGGTGTAATCGAACCAGAACTTGCTCATCTGGGTGAGCACGGTGCCCTTTTTGGTGACCTTGTTTTTCAGGATGACGTCAAACGCAGAAATGCGGTCGGTGGCAACCATGATCAGGCTGTCGCCATTGTCGTAGATCTCGCGGACTTTGCCTTCTTTGATGGGTTTGAACTCAGTCATAATCAAACACTCCATTTTTCCATGTTCTCAGCAGCGCAGCAGCGCAGCGCAGTTCTTACCCTATTATTCTACCATACTGCCGCGCGGTTTAAAAGGAACAGAATAAAAGAAAAACAGGCAAGTTTTGTGTTTTTATCGTGAAAAGTGCGCAAAAAACAGTAGGAAATTTCGGCGTTTTGACGATAAAAGTCGTACTTTATCCCCAAATGCACGCACCTTTGCAAAATGCAGTCATGGACAAGCGCCGCCGGTTGCGGTATCATAGTAGTATGCGTATATCTGCGCTCCGCAGGGGCGCAAAAGTAAACAAGGAGGTAAAGAGTATGGGCAAATTTCCCAAGGGCTTTTTGTGGGGCGGCGCTACCGCCGCCAACCAGTGCGAGGGTGCATGGCAGGCAGACGGCAAGGGTCTGGCAACGGTGGACGTGACCCCCTTCGGCCCGGACCGTTTTCCGGTGGCAACGGGCTATATGGAAATGCTGGGCTGCGATGACGCACATTTCTACCCCAGCCACGAGGCCATTGACCTGTATCACCATTATAAAGAGGATATCGCCCTGTTTGCAGAGATGGGCTTCAAGTGCTTCCGGCTGTCCATTGCATGGACCCGCATCCTGCCCAACGGCGACGATGCTCAGCCCAACGAGGCAGGACTGGCCTTCTACGACAGCATTTTTGACGAGTGCCATAAGTACGGCATTGAGCCGCTGGTCACCATCTGCCACTTTGACACTCCCATTGCCCTCATCAAAAAATACGGCGGCTGGAAAGACCGCCGCATGGTGGACGCCTATGTCCACTACTGCGAGGTGCTGTTCGACCGCTTCAAGGGCAAGGTGAAGTACTGGCTCACCTTTAATGAAATCAACATGCTGCTGCACCTGTCCTTTACCGGCGCCGGGCTGGTATTCCACCCCGGCGAGAATGTGGAGCAGGTCAAGTATCAGGCCGCCCATCACGAGCTGGTGGCCAGCGCAAAGGCGGTAAAGCTGGCGCACGAAAAAATGCCGGACGCTATGGTGGGCTGTATGCTGGCGGCGGGTCAGTTCTACCCCCGCACCTGCGCCCCGGAGGATGTGCGGGCGGCGCAGGAGGCAGACCGGGACAACTACTTCTTTACTGACGTACAGGTGCGCGGCGCTTACCCCGTGTGGGCTAAAAAGCGGATGGAGCGCGCCGGGGTGCAGCTGCACACACAGCCCGAGGACGACCGCACGCTGCGGGAGGGCACGGTGGATTTTGTATCCTTCAGCTACTATTCCAGCCGCTGCATCACGGTGGATAAGGAGCTGATGGCGGCAGAGAATGCGGAAGGCAACGCCGTGTCTGCATCGGTGAAGAACCCCTACCTGAAAGTCAGCGAGTGGGGCTGGGCCATCGACCCGGTGGGTCTGCGGGTGACCCTGAACACCATTTACGACCGGTACGAAAAGCCTATGTTCATCGTGGAGAACGGTCTGGGTGCGGTGGATACCGTAGAGCCGGACGGCTCCATCCACGACAGCTACCGCATCGACTACCTGCGGGCGCACATCGAGGAGATGGAAAAGGCCGTCAATGAGGATGGTCTGCCGCTGATGGGCTACACCACATGGGGTCCCATCGACCTTGTGAGCGCCTCCACCGGCGAGATGAAAAAGCGGTACGGCTTTATCTATGTGGACAAGGACAACGACGGCAACGGCACCCTTGCCCGCAGCCGGAAGGACAGTTTTTACTGGTATAAAAAGGTCATCGCTTCAGACGGCGAGGACCTGACCTGAGCAAGCGCCCCGGCACTGTTTGCGGTATGGCAGCGCCGGGGCGTAAACGTGTGAGGACGAACCGATAACGGAGAAAATTTATGACACCACAAATCATTGCACACCGCGGTGCTTCCTATCTTGCACCGGAAAACACCCTGACTGCCTTTAAAAAAGCCATGGAGATTGGCGCGGACGGCGTAGAGATGGACGTACAGCAGACCATTGACGCCGGGCTTGTGATCCACCACGACTATATGATCGATCTGCACACGGATATTTCCGGCAAGATCTACGATATGACCATGGGCGATTTAAAGGAACTGGATTTTGGCAGCTGGAAAGGCGCCATCTTTCAGGACGAGAAGATCGCCACCCTGCAGGAGGCCATGGAACTGTGCAGGCAGATGCCGGGATGCACCGTGCATCTGGAACTGAAATCCACCATGGACAACGACCCGGACTTTGTGCCCCGGGTGCTGGAGGTGCTGCAGCAGACCGAGATGGTAGAACAGGTGATCCTTGTTTCCTTCAACCACGCGCTGCTGCGGCAGGCAAAGCAGCTGATGCCCGAACTGCGGGTGGGTGCACTGGTATACGGCGAGCTGGAAAGCATGCTGCTGCCGCCGCCCATCATCTGGAAGGATCTGGGACTGACCAACGGCATAGACGACATGGTAGCCATGGACGCCGCCCTGCCGGAGAGCGCAGCCGACGAGGAAAACTGCAGCTGGATGACCCGCTGGATGAGCGATAAGGTAAGTATGCTGCGGGCAAACTTTCCCGGCGAGAGCCTGAACGAGATCTATAAAAACCTGATGGCGCAGCGGGATCTGCCCGCCTACATCCGCAGTCTGGACTTTGTGCCGGAGTGGGTCAGCTGCGAGTACCACACCGCCTACAAAAACGCCGGTTTCATTGACAAACTGCACGAGATGGGCATCAAGGTGTCTTTGTGGACGGTGGACACGGAAGATTCCGTCCGCAGCCTGCTGCGCACCAGCGCCGATGCCTACATCACCAACCGCCCCGACCGTGTGCGGGAGTGGATGGAGAAGGAGCAGGCAGCGACCGCCCCGGCAGAGTCTGCCCCCGCTGCTGCGGCAGACACCGGGACAGCTGCCGCAGAGTAAACCGACCGGAACAGACACAAAAAAAGAGATAGGCTTTCCCGAAAGGGATCACCTATCTCTTTTTCATTCATTTTATTCTGCTACGTCGGTCAGCACAAAGGTCAGCTCTGCGGTGACGGCGCACTTGCCGTCCACCCATGCCGAGGCCTTGCCTACGCCCACAGCGCCGTGCTGCTGTACCAGCTCGCAGTGGAGGGTGAGCACGTCCCCGGGGGTGACCTGCTTGCGGAAGCGGGCACTCTTGATGCCGCCGAACAGTGCCAGCTTGCCCTTGTTTTCCGGCAGGCTCAGCGCTGCCACAGCGCCGGTCTGTGCCAGCGCCTCCAGCAGCAGCACGCCGGGCATGACCGGCTGCGCCGGGAAGTGGCCGTTGAAGAATTCCTCGTTGCGGGTGACGCACTTGCGGCCGATGGCCCACTGCCCCGGCTCGTAGTCCAGAATGCGGTCCACGAGGGCAAAGGGATAGCGGTGGGGCAGGATCTCCGCGATCTGCACGCTGCTCAGGGTGTTGGCGTTTTCACGCACGGTACGGGGTTCTGCCATGGGTCAGCCCTCCCATCTGCGCAGGGCGATGCAGGCGTTGTGGCCGCCAAAGCCCAGACTGTTGCTCAGCGCATACTGCATTTCCTGCTGCCGCCCGGTGTTGGGCACATAGTCCAGATCGCACTCCGGGTCGGGCTGGGCGTAGTGGATGGTGGGCGGGGCAAACTGGTCCCGCAGTGCCAGCGCGGTGAACACGGCCTCGATGCCGCCCGCGCCGCCCAGCAGATGGCCGGTCATGCTCTTGGTGCTGACCACGGTCATCTCCTTGGCGTGTGCGCCAAACACGGCGTGAATGGCGGCAGTCTCGCAGGCATCGTTCATGTGGGTGCCGGTGCCGTGGGCGTTGATGTGATCCACCTGCTCCGGTGCGATGTCGGCATCCACCAAGGTCAGCTTCATGCAGTCGATGGCACCTGCGCCGCCGGGAGCCGGAGCGGTAAAGTGATAGGCATCGCAGTTGGCACCGTAGCCCACCACCTCGGCATAGATGTGTGCGCCGCGCGCTCTTGCGTGCTCCAGTTCTTCCAGCACCAGCACACCGCTGCCCTCACCCATGACAAAGCCGCCGCGGCGGGCGTCAAAGGGCAGGCTGGCAGCATCCGGGTCGGTGGCGGTGGAAAGTGCCTTCATGCTGGTAAAGCCGCCGATGCCCAAGGGGCTGATGCAGCTTTCCGCGCCGCCGCAGACCATCACCGGCTCGTAGCCGTCCCGGATGCGGTGGAAGGCGTCGCCTACGGCGTTGGTGCCGCCGGCGCAGGCCGTGACCGGGCAGGTGCACATGCCCTTCAGACCGAAGCGGATGGCCACCTGCGCCGCTGCCATGTTGGCAATGGCCATGGGCACAAAGTAGGGGCTTACCTTCTCCATACCCTTTTCCTCGCCGCGGGCGTGCTGCTCCTCGATCGTGGGCAGACCGCCGATGCCGCTGGACAGGATGACACCGATGTCCTTGCCCTCGGCCTCGGTATCAAGGCCGCTGTCTGCAATGGCTTCGGCGGCAGCGCCCAGTGCCAGCAGGGTGAAGCGCGCCATCTTGCGGACTTCCTTTTTGTCCACCACGGTCTCGGGGTCAAAATCCTTTACCTCACCGGCCAGCTTGCACTTGAAGTCGGTGGTGTCGAACTGGGTGATGGGGCCGATGCCGCATTTACCGGCACGGGCTGCTGTCCAGCTGTCCGCCACGTTGTTGCCCAGCGGGTTCACCGTGCCAAGGCCGGTGATCACAACTCTGCGTTTTTCCATAAGGGTTCTCCTTTACATTGCCATGCCGCCGTCCACACAGAGCACCTGCCCGGTGAGATAGCTGCTTTGTTCTGCGGCAAAAAACGCCACTGCCTGTGCCACATCCTCCGGCTGGCCTGCGCGGCCCGCAGGGATGCCCTGCGTCATGCCGGTGCGCACCGCCTCCGGCAGCACGGCAGTCATGTCGGTGTCGATAAAGCCCGGCGCTACCGCATTCACGGTCACGTTCCGCGCGGCCAGTTCCCGGGCAAGGCTCTTGGTCAGGCCGATGAGCCCCGCCTTGCTGGCGGCGTAGTTGGTCTGCCCGGCGTTGCCCCGCAGCGCCACCACGCTGGAAAGGTTCACGATGCGGCCATAGCGCTGGCGCACCATGCGGCGGGCGGCCTCCTTGCAGCAGAGAAAGGCGCTTTTCAGGTTGGTGTCCAGCACCGCGTCAAAATCCTGCTCGGTCAGGCGCAAAATCAGGTTGTCCCGGGTGATGCCCGCGTTGTTCACCAGCACATCCACCCGGCCAAAGGCCTCGGCAGCGGCATCGAACAGTGCCTTGCAGCCCTCGGCGGTGGATACATCCGCCTGCACGGTCACCGCCTGCACGCCCTCGGCGCGGCAGAGCGCTGCCGTCTGCTCCGCAGGCTCTGCGCCGTGGCAGTAGTTCACCACCACGTTGCAGCCCTGCTTTGCCAGTGCCACGCACACTGCGCGGCCAATGCCCCGGCTGCCGCCGGTAACAATGGCGGCGCGGGTCAGCTTTTCTTCGCTCATTCTGCATCCTTCCATGCGGTCAGCACCGCATCCAGTTGTTCCGGGGTCTCCACTGCGGTGCAGACCAATCCGGGCAGGGTCTTTTTCACAAAACCGCTCAGGGCGCTGCCGGGGCCGACCTCCAGAATGTGGTCCACACCCAGCTCACCCAAGCGGCGCAAAGTGTCCTCCATGTAGACGCTGCTCTGCACCTGCTTTACCAGCAGCTGCGGGATGCTGTCGGTCTCGGCCTTTTCATGCCCCAGACAGTTGAACAGCACCGGCGTCTCCATGGTGCCGAAGTTTTCGCCCGCAAAGCGCTGTGCCAGCGCATCCCCTGCGGGAGCCATCAGCTTTGTGTGGAAGGGGCCGCTGACCTTCAGCGGGATACAGCGGCGGGCACCGGCTTCCTTTGCCAGCGCGGCGGCCTGCTCCACAGCGGCTTTTTCACCGCCGATGACCAGCTGCCCCGGGCAGTTGTAGTTGCAGATCTGCACACAGCCCGTCTCCGCCGCCTGTTCGCAGCAGGCAGACAGTTTTTCTCTGTCCAGCCCCAGCACGGCGGTCATACCGCAGGCAAGGCCCTTTGCGGCCTCGGCCATGGCCTTGCCCCGGAAGGCAGTCAGCTCGATGGCCTGCTTTGCGGTGAACACCCCGGCTGCCTGCAGCGCGGAGTATTCGCCCAGCGAAAGCCCCGCCAGATAGGCGGGCTTTACGCCCTTTTCGGCCAGCACAGCGGTCACGCCGCAGGCAAAGGCCACCATGCAGGGCTGGGTGTACTCGGTCTGGTTCAAAACGCCGTCCGGGTCCTCAAAGCAGACGCGGTGCAGGTCAAAATCCAGCGCTGCGCTGTCAAAGGCCGCCCGGAAGGCGGGAGATGCTTCGTAAAATTCCTTGCCCATGCCGGGGTGCTGTGCACCCTGACCAGCGTAAAGTACGGCAAGCTTCATAAATTCTGCCTCCATTCGGTCACAAGTTCGTCCATCAGCTCGCGCACGGTGCGCATCCGGTCCAGCCTGCCCACATTTTCGCCGCAGAAGAAAAGCCCTTCCTCCACGTTGCCCTTCACCGCCTCGATGAGGGCGTGGGTGATGCAGTAGGGCACAGCGGCGGGGTCGCAGGTCTTGAGACACCGGGCGCAGTGCTTGGGCGGGAAGCGTTTGCCCTCGGCCAGCGCCTGCACCAGCGGGGTGTTCAGCGCGCGGCCGGGCATTCCCACCGGGCTGTGGATGATGCGCACATCCTCCGGCTTTGCCGCCAGCAGCACGTCCTTGTAGGTCTGGGAGGCGTCGCACTCGTAGGTGGGGATAAAGCGGGTAGCAAGCTGCACACCCGCAGCGCCAAGCTTTGTAAAGTGTGCCATGTCGGCACCGGTGTACACGCCGCCCGCCACAAATACCGGGATAGCGTGGCCGTATTGCTCCTCGTAGGGTTTTACCTCCGCCAGCACCCCGGGCAGAATCTCGTCCAAAGTCTGGCAGCGGTCGGCCAGCAGGTCCTCCTCGGCAAAACCGAGATGTCCGCCCGCCTTGCAGCCCTCGATGACCACAAAATCGGCGGTGCGGTCAAAGCCCTTTGCCCAGCGGCGCAGGATGAGCTTTGCCGCCCGGGCGCTGGATACGATGGGCGCAATGGCTACCTCTTTGGTGCCCACAATGCCCGGCAGCTCCAGCGGCAGACCCGCACCGGAGACCACGGCATCCACCCCCGCCGCCACGGCGGTGCGGATAGCCTCGACATAGTCCCGGGTGGCTACCATGGCGTTGATAGCTACCAGACCCATGCCCCCGGCAATGGCCTTAGCCTTTTGGATCTCTGCGGTCAGGGCGCGGTGGTTTGCTGCCGCCGGGTCACGGGCAAAATCCGGCTCACGGTAGCCTGCATCGGCGGTGGAGATGCACCCCATGCCGCCGCAGGCTGCTACCGCACCTGCCAGCCCGCCCAGCGAGACGCCTACGCCCATGCCGCCCTGCAAAATGGGTACTTGCAGGGGCTTGCCGCCAAGGGTCAGCATTCGGCATTCAGCGCGGCAATGCGCTGCCTCCCGCCCTGCCACAGATCGGCAAGGATGTCCGCCACGGGGCGCACCTCGTGCAGCATTCCGGCTACCTGACCGGCCATCAGGCTGCCGCTTACCGTGTCGCCCTCAAAGACGGCACGGCGCAGGCTGCCCAGCGTGTATTTTTCCAGCTCCATCTTATCGGCGCCCGCCTTTTCCTGACGGACATACTCCCGGCTCATGCGGTTTTTCAGCACACGCACCGGTGCACCCACGGTGCGTCCGGTGACGATGGTGTCACTGTCCCCAGCTTTGAGCAGCGCGGCCTTGTAGTTGGGGTGAATGGGGCACTCCTCGCTTGCCAGCAGGCAGGTGCCCACCTGCACCCCGCAGGCGCCCAGCGCCAGCGCAGCCGCCAGCTGACGGCCATCGGCAATGCCGCCTGCGGCGATGACCGGCACGCTGACCGCGTCCACCACCTGCGGCACCAGTGCCATGGTGGTCATCTCGCCCACATGGCCGCCGCTCTCGGTGCCCTCGGCAATGACGGCGTCAATGCCCAGCGGCTCCAAATGCCGTGCCAGCACGGCAGCAGCCACCACCGGAATCACCTTGATACCGGCAGCTTTCCACATGGAAACGTATTTTCCCGGGTTGCCTGCGCCGGTGGTGACCACGGCGACTTTTTCCTCCACCACGATCTGGGCAAACGCATCTGCCTGCGGGTGCATGAGCATGATGTTTACACCAAAGGGCTTGTCGGTCAGCTCTCGGCAGCGGCGGATGTTCTGGCGCAGGGTATCGGCATTCATGCCGCCCGCACCGATGATGCCCAGTGCACCGGCGTTGGAGCAGGCGGCGGCGAACTCGCCGGTGGCAATGTTGGCCATGCCGCCCTGAATGATGGGGTATTTCGTCCCCAGGATCTCGTTTAAAAGTTTCATGGTCTTTATCCTTTATATTCCACGATCATGCCGCCCCATGTCAGGCCGCCGCCGAAGCCGATGCAGGCAAGGGTCTGGCCGGGGAGCAGCTGGCCGCTTTCAGCCAGCTCGTTCAGCGCCACCGGGATGCTGGCAGCACTGGTGTTGCCGTGGCGGTCCATGTTTTTGTAGAACTTTGCACCGTCGGCGTGCAGCGCCTTGACGCAGTGGTCGATGATGCGGCTGTTGGCCTGATGGCAAACCACCCAGTCCAGATTGTCCAGCGTAAGGCCGGTCTCGTCCAGCACGGTGTGCAGGCATTTGGGCAGGGCATCCACCGCAAAGCGGAACACTGCCCTGCCGTCCATGCTGATGGGTGCCGAGCCTGCGCGGCTGGGGCCGCCGGCATGGATGGCGGCATCGCCCCGGGCACCCAGCGTGATGGCAAAGGGCGCGGAGGTGTCGGTCAGTTCAAACACTGCCGCACCGGCACCATCGCCGAACAGCACACAGGTGGAGCGGTCGGCGGGGTCCATCAGGCGAGAGAGTGCTTCCGTACCGATGACCAGCGCGTACCGCCCGCCCAGCGTAGCCAGCAGGCCGCGCGCCACCGCCGTGCCGTACAAAAAGCCGGAACAGGCGGCGTTTACATCCAGTGCGGGGCGGTTTTCCGGCAGTGCCAGCGCCGCCTGCACCTGACAGGCCACGCTTGGGGTGGCATCCGGTGCGGAAAGGGTGGCGCAGACGCAGCAGGCAATGTCTGCCGGGGCAAGGCCGCTGCGCTGCAGCGCCTGCTTTGCGGCAGCAATGGCCAGTGTAGCGGCATTTTCGCCCTCGGTGCAGTAGTGCCGTGTGCGGATGCCGGTGCGGGTGGTGATCCACTCGTCGCTGGTATCCACGGTGCGGCTCAACTCTTCGTTGGTGACCGTGCGGCCGGGCAAAGCCCCGCCGGTGGCGATCAGACGCAAACCCTTCATGCTTTCCTCATTTCTCCGATCTGACGGAATTTCTGGTAGCGCTGCTCGGCCAGCTGACGGCCGTTCATGCGGGCAAGGCTGCGCAGCTGCCGCTGCAGTGCCTCGTCCAGATTGCCGAACAGTACCCCGTGGGCGCGCTGTGCGCCGCCCACCGGCTCCGGGATGATCTCCTCCACGATGCCGTCCTTGTACAGATCCTGTGCGGTCAGCTTCATGATCTCGCAGGCTTCGCCGCTGCGGGAGGAATCCTTCCACAGGATGCTGGCAAAGCCCTCGGGGCTGAGCACCGAGTAGACGGCGTTTTCCAGCATGAGGATGCGGTTTGCCACACCCAGCGCCAGCGCGCCGCCGGAGGAGCCCTCGCCAGTGACCACTGCGATCACCGGCACGGTCAGGCCGCTCATCTCCATCAGGTTGCGGGCAATGGCCTCGCCCTGTCCGCGCTCCTCGGCGTCCTTGCCGGGGTATGCGCCCGGGGTGTCGATGAAGGTAATGATGGGACGGTCAAATTTTTCCGCCTGCTTCATCAGGCGCAGGGCCTTGCGGTAGCCCTCCGGCCCGGGCATACCGAAGTTGCAGCGCAGGTTTTCCTCCAGCGTGCTGCCCTTGCGGTGGCCGATGACCGTGACCGGCTGGCCGTGGAACAGCGCCACACCGCCCAGAATGGCGGCATCTTCCTTGCACTGGCGGTCGCCGCACTGCTCAAAGAAGTCGGTGAACAGTGCATCCACGATCTCGTCGATGTGGGGGCGCTCCGGGTGGCGTGCCAGAAAGACCCTGTCCTCTGCGGTCAGTGCCCCGCAGCCGGACAGCAAAGCGTCCTCCTGCGCGGAAAGCTCTGCCAGTTCGGCAGCGTGGTTGGTGATATCGGTCATGTTCTCGTCCGCCGGGTCGCCGCGCAGGGCGGCGATCTTTTCATCCAACGGTGCGAGCTGTTGTAAGATGTCCTTGATCATAAGGCGCTCCCTCCTCAGGCGTGCAGACGCAGCAGCTGCGCCAGTGTTTCGCGCATCTCGGTACGGGGCACTACCTTGTCCACAAAGCCGTGCTCGTACTGGAACTCGCTGCGCTGGAAGCCTGCGGGCAGCTTTTCGCCGATGGTCTGTTCAATGACCCGGGGGCCCGCAAAACCGATCAGCGCCCCGGGCTCGGCCAGCATAATATCGCCAAGGCTGGCAAAGCTGGCAGTCACGCCGCCGGTGGTGGGGTGGGTCAGCACGCTGATGTACAGCCCGCCCCGGGCGGAGAACCGCTCGATGGCGGCAGAGGTCTTTGCCATCTGCATCAGGCTGAAGATGCCCTCCTGCATCCGGGCGCCGCCACTGGCCGAGAAGATGATCAGCGGCAGGTGCTTTGCGGTGGCGTGCTCCACGGCGCGGGTGATCTTTTCGCCCACGGTGGTGCTCATGCTGCCCATAAAGAACCGGCTGTCCAGCACTGCAACTACCACCGGGGTGCCCTCAATGCGCCCCGTGGCGGTGATGACAGCCTCCTTCAGGCCGGTCTTGCCGGTCTGTGCTTCCAGCTTTTCCGGGTAGCCGGGAAACTGCAGCACATCCTGCGGTGCAAGGTCGGCATCCAGTTCCCGGAAGCTGCCCTTGTCAAGGACGAGGCTCAGGCGGTAGTACCCGCCGATGGGCAGGTGTACCCCGCAGTTGGGACAGACGTACTGTGCCTTGTTCCAGATCTGGCGGGTGGCGCGGCGTCCGCACTTTTTGCATTCCACGAACTGCGGGTCGTTCCACACGGCACCCGCATCCCGCCGGGCCTTCAGCTGGAAGGTGCGCTCCCGCATGCTGCCCGGCAGCAGGTCTTTGATACTGTTCATCTCGTTTCGCCTCGGTCAGCCTCAGACATGGGCATTGATGTAGTTGAAGATATCGCCCACGGTCTTGAGGTTTGCCAGCTCCTCATCGGGGATGGACACGCCGCAGGCCTCTTCCAGTGCCATGTTCAGCTCCACAGCGTCCAGGCTGTCGGCCTCCAGATCCTCGGTCAGGCTGGCCTCCATGGTCACCTTGTCCTCATCGCAGCTCAGGGTATCGACAACGATCTTCTTCATTTCCTCGAAAGTCATGGTAGTATTCTCCTTTATGTTCACTGTTTGTTTTTAATTATTTACCTAAAATTTATGAGGTATCGAACACGACCATTATAATCAAACCGTTGGATAAGTCAATGGTTTTAGTTAAAAATTTTTATCTTTTACATTTTCGACACAGTTTGCTTCCTCTTTATATAGGGGCTCCCACAGACGCAAAAAGGCCGCTGCACAGTACTTTGTGCAGCGGCCTTTCCCGCAATAATAATATTATTTTCTTATTCCAGCCCGATCTGCTGTGCGTACTCTTCCAGCAGTTCCCGCTCAAGGAAGGGGGTCTTGACGCCCTCGCGGTCGCGGTAGGTCTCGTGACCCTTTCCGATGACGGCGATCAGGTCACCCTCCTGTGCGTGATCCACTGCGTAGTGCAGGGCGTCCAGACGGTCGGGGATCTCCACGAACTTCGCGTCCGGGTTGCCCTTGTTCATGCCCTCGCGGATATCCGCAATAATATCCTCTACCTTTTCAAAGCGGTTGTTGTCCTCGGTGAGGATGGAGAAATCGGCCATCTTGGCGCAGATCTCGCCCATGCCGTAGCGGCGCAGCTTGGAGCGGTTGCCGCCGCAGCCGAACACCACCACCAGACGATGGGGCTTGTAGGCGCGCAGGGTGGTAAGCAGGCTCTCGGTGGATACCTCGTTGTGGGCATAGTCCAGCAGGATGGTGAACTTTTTGCTGATGGGCACAAGCTCCACACGGCCCTTCACCACGCACTTGCCCAGACCATCGTGGATGGCGGCATCCGGCAGACCCAGCACCTTGCCCACGGCCAGTGCTGCCAGCGCGTTGTACACGCTGAACTCGCCGGGCATATTCACCTTGACGTCCATCTCGTCCTTGCCGGTAACGTGGAAGGCAACGCCCAGAAAATCGTGGGTGCGCAGCAGCTCGTAGCCGGTTTCGCGGTAGTCAGCCTTTTCATCGCGGCCATAGGTGACCAGCTTGCAGGTATGGCCTTCCAGCAGGGCGGCGGTGTTCTCGTCGTCGATATTCACCACGCCCACATCGCAGCGCTTGAACAGCTGTCCCTTCCAGCTGCGGTACTCCTCAAAGGTCTTGTGCTCGCCGGGGCCGATGTGATCCGGCGAAAGGTTGGTGAACACACCCACATCGTAGTGCACGCCCGCCACGCGGTCCATCATCAGACCCTGACTGGATACCTCCATCAGCGCGGTATCGCAGCCGGCATCCAGAAACTCCCGGAAGGTCTTTTGCAGCTCGTAGCTTTCCGGGGTGGTGTTGGCGGTGTCCTTGTGGCGTCCCATATAGTAGATGCCGTTGGTGCCGATCATGCCCACCTTGCGGCCTGCGGCCTCCAGCACGCTTTTGATCATGTGGGTGGTAGTGGTCTTGCCCTTGGTGCCGGTAACGCCGATCATGGTCATCTGGCGGGCAGGATTGCCGAAGAGGTTGGCGCTCATCAGCGCCATGGCATAGCGGCTGCTCTCCACCTTGACCACGGTCACCCCGGGCAGGGTAGAAAGGTCGATGTCGTGCTGGATGACCAGCGCGCTGATTCCCTTGGCGGCGCAGTCGGCGGCAAACGCGTGGCTGTCCCGTTGGGTGCCCACGATACACACGAACAAAAGCCCCGGGGCAGCCTTGCGGCTGTCGTAGATGATATCTGCGATCTCAGTATCCAGACTGCCCTGCACAAGGGTAAAGGGCACGCCTTCCATCAGTTGTTCCAGCTTCATACAGTCTCCTCCAAAGAGCTTCTTTACATGGGGTTTTCTTCTTCGTTGGCCGTCATGCGGTCAGGGTGGGTCAGGGGCAGCTGCTCGGTGTCCGTTTCAGCCGCCGGTTCGGTGGTGTCGGCAGTATCCGTGCTTTCTGCACTGTCGGTGCTGTCTGCCGTGTCCTCGGCCGGGGCGGGTTCCTCGGCCTTGGGCGGCACCACATAGCCGGAAGGCAGAGTGGGCTCGCCCTGTGCAAAATAGATCTTGCGGGTGCTGCTGGCGCTGGTATGGCTGAAGTCCAGCCGCCCGGTATCGGTGGGGCCGCAGCCCTTGCCGTCGGCGTTGGTCAGCACATAGCGGGCACGGTCCAGCTTATAATCCAGATCGTTCAGCGTACCCAGCAGCACGCTGATGCGGTCCTGATACAAAAATGCGAGCTGCTCGGTGTCTGCCACTTCCAGCCGTGTTACGTCCTGCGACAGGCCGTATTCCTCCAGCTTGCTGCGCAGTGTGCGCAGCGCTTCCATGCGGGCGGTCTCGGTGCTCACTGCACTTTCGCTTTCGGCGGTTTCCGACCCGGAGGCGCTTGCCGCGTCCGCATCGTCCACGAACCAGAAACCCTGTCCCGGGGTGGTGTCCTGCAGCTTGCCGCCGTACAGGGTGCAAAGCCCCTCGGGCTGGGTGCTTTCCTCGGACAAAATCTTCCATTTGTCCGAGATCACAAGCCATTTATTGCCGTTTTGCACCGCGTAGGCGGGCACGGCCTCGGTCACCTGCACCACCACGGTGTTGGGGTAGTCCCGGATCACCTTGATGGAGCCCAGCAGCGGGAAGTTCTGCTCCAGCACCGCGGCCTTTTCGCCGGGTTCAAAGCTGAAGATGTTTTCCTCCAGCTGCACGCCCATCCGCTGCAAAATGCTGTCTGCGGAGTAGCCAGCGATCTCGGTCACCTGCTTGCCGTCCGGGGTCTGCACCTGAATGGAGTTGATGCGGAACAGCATGGTCATGGTCAGGTAGATGCCCGCGCCAATAACGCACAGCAGCATGGCAAAGGCGGTCAGGCGGCGCAGCATCCGGCGGCGGCGCAATGTGGCGCGGGTCACCTTGCGCTTTTTGCGCATTTCCCGCCGGGCAGGGCTTTGCTGCGGGGCGCTCTGGCTGCCTGCCGGGTGCTGCCGGTTCGGGCGGTTTTGCGCGTTCTGGTTTTTCCGGCTGCTCTGCCCGCTGCGGGCATTGTTTGCCGGGCGGCGCTGTTTGCCACCGGACTTCGCGTTTTTTGGTCTGCTGCCCGCCGGGCGGTTACCGGCGGGATACTGGGTGGTATTGCTCCCCTGCCCCTGCGCCGGGCGGCGGGGCTGGGATTGGGTCTGGGTGGGGAACTGGATGCTGTTATCTGCCCGGGAGGAGCGCACACTGCCGTTGGCGCTGCGGGAGGGCGGGCGGCTGAGCGGCTCGCCGTTGTAGCCGTAGCGGCTGCTGCCGGTGCTCCGGGGCGTATTATGATTCTGCGAAGGCGCAGAGGTGCGCGCCACATCCCGGTTCAGGTCATAGGGTCTCGGGTTCCGGGGTCTGCCGTTGCGGTCACGGTTCTGCTGCATCATTCGCACCTTCTTTCCTGTTTATTCCGGGGCTGCATCACGGGGTCTTTACCAGCTTGAGCAGCGCCGCAGTGATGCGGTCCAGACTGTCGTCCACAGACAGGCTGCGGGCGTTTTTGCCCATCTCGGCCAGCTTGCCGGGCTGTGCCAGCATGGCAGAAACCGTCTGCACCAGCTTTTCACCGGTCAGGTCTTTTTCTTCGATCACCACAGCCGCCCCGGCCTTCTGCAGCTCCATGGCGTTGTAGTACTGGTGGTTCTCCGCCACATTGGGGCTGGGGATCAGCACAGCGGCGCGTCCCACAGCCTCCAGTTCGGCCAGCGTCAGCGCACCGGCGCGGCTGATAACGAGGTCTGCCGCAGCCAGCAGCTCCGGCATATTGTTGATGTATTCCTTTACCACAAGGCTGTCGCCGGGGGCAAAATCCTTCTGCTTTTGCAGCTGCTCAAACAGCTGCACCCCGTACTGGCCGGTGGCGTGCAGGTGCAGCACCGGCTTGTGCTCGTGCTGCTCCCAGGCGCACAGGTCTGCCACCACCTCGTTGACCCGGCGTGCGCCCAGGCTGCCGCCGAAGGACAGGATGACGGTGCGGTCGCCCGCACCCAGCTGTGCGCGGATGGCCTCGCGGTTGGCGGCCTGTACAAACACCTCCGGCCGCACGGGGTTGCCCACCACAAGGGTCTTGTCCGGTGCGCCCAGCTTTTCCACGGCGGCGGGCACGGCGGCAAACACGATATCCACATCCGGGGCCAGCAGCTTGTTGGTCACACCGGGGAAGGCGTTCTGCTCGTGCAGGGCGGTGTGGATGCCCATTTTGGCGGCACAGCGCACCACCGGGCCGGACACATAACCGCCGCAGCCGATGACGAGATCCGGCTTTACTTCCTTCATCATGGCCTTGGCCTTGGGGCCGGAGAGGGCCAGATTCCACAGAGTAATGATGTTGCGCTTGATGTTGTGCAGGCTGAGCTTACGCTGGAAGCCGGTGATCTCAATATGGTGGAAGGGGTAGCCCGCCTGTGTGACCAGACGGTACTCCATGCCCTCCTTACGGCCTGCAAAGTGGATCTCGGCGGTAGGGTCGGCCTTTTTCAGAGCACCGGCAATGGCCAGTGCAGGGTTGATATGTCCGGCGGTGCCGCCGGCTGCGATGAGAACACGCATGGTGATTCCTCCTTATAAACGCCCGGCCTGCGGCCGGGCGGGCTTGCGGTTTGTTTTACTGTTCTGTACGGGCTGCGCGGGCAGAGGCCAAGTCAATGGTCTTACGTGCAAGTTCTGCCTCGCGCTCGGCGCGGGCGGCCTCCCGCTGGGCACGCATCTGCTCCCGCTGCTGCGCTGCCCGCTCGCCGTTGCGGCCGATGTTCACCATCACGCCCATCTCTGCCAGCAGCAGGATCAGGCTGGTACCGCCGGAGGAGAAGAAGGGCAGGCTGATGCCGGTGTTGGGCAGGGTGTTGGTGACCACGGCGATGTTGCAGAACACCTGCCACGCGATCTGTGCCATGATGCCGATGCCTACCATGGTGCAGTACAGATTTTCCGCCTTATAGGCGATGAGCAGCCCCTGCACGATGAACAGCACGAACAGCACGATAATGAGCACCGCGCCGATGAAGCCCAGCTCCTCGCACACCACGCTGAAGATGAAGTCGTTGGTGCTTTCCGGCAGCCAGAGCTGTTTTTCCACGCTGTTGCCCAGCCCCAGCCCCTTCAGTCCGCCGGAGCCGATAGCATAAAGGCTCTGCACGGTCTGGTCGGTCATCTGGCTCAGATCCTGCGTCCAGCCGTCCAGACGCTTTTGCAGGTAGGGGATAGAGTCCACATGGGAGAGCAGGGTCTCCAGCAGGGTGCCTGCCGTGATGGCACCCGCCCATGTCAGCACACCGCCGCTGCCGGACAGCAGCAGGATGGTGCCCACCACCGCCACCGTCAGCACGATGCCGGACATATGCGGTTCCAGCGCCAGCAGGAGGACCACCGGTATAAGGGGCAGCACCGGCACCACCAGCTGCTTCCATACCCGCACCCGCAGCCACTCCCGGGGGGTAAGCAGGATGCGGCGCTCCGGGTCCAGCCGCTCCACCTGCGGTGCCTTGGCTGCAAGATGGGAACTGAACAGGATCATCTCAAACTTTGCCACCTCCGAGGATTGCAGCGTAAGCCCTGCAAAGCGGATCCAGCGGCGGCAGCCGTTCAGGGGTGCCATGGTCAGGGTGACGGCCAGCATGGCCAGCACGATGAAGTACCCCGGCACCACCATCTTGCGCAGAAAACGGTGATCCACATAGCTTATCAGGAACATACAGCCCAGCCCCAGTATCATGCACAGCGCCTGCTGCTTGATGTAGTGGAAGCTGTCGCCCATGCGCAGGTAACCGGTGGTGTAGCTGGCGCTGAACAGCATCACCAGCCCAAAGATCATAATAACGGCCAGCGTGGCCAGCCAGTCGATCAGCAGCCGGGACCACGGGCCCGGGTCTCGCTGGAACACCGGCACCGGCGCTCTGTGTTTTTTGCGGTTAGTCGCCATCTGCGCTCCCTTCCCTCTCTGTGCCCGGTCAGCACCAGCGCAGCAGCGCCAGCGCCAGTACATAGCCGACAGCGCTCAGCGCAAAGCTGCACAGGAACACCGTCTCCGGGCTCATTTTATGCTTTTTTACCCAGCAGCGCAAGGGCTTGCCGGTGCGTTTTGCACCCAGCAGCTGCGCTGCCAAAAGACCGCCTGCCGCCCAGAAGGGCAGCGCCAGCGGCACAGTCAGGCTGGTCATATCCAGACTGAGCGGGATGCAGCCGATGGCACCCGCCGCCAGCAGACTGCCGCAGCAGCCCACCCCCAGCCTTGCCGGGGGGAACGCCCACAGCAGCAGTGCCACCAGTGCCCCGGCAAGCGCGGCGGGCAGCACCGCCAGCCCGGGCACGCCCAAGCCGGCCTCTGCCATCATCAGCGCCAGCATAGCCACAAAGGCCGCGCCGCACACCGTACCCTCGTCCCGCTCGGCGATGCGGGCACACTCAGCCAGCACCACCATGAGCACCGCCCACAAAAAGGGCACGGCGCTGCCCAGCAGCACATACCCCGCCCCAGGCACGTCCAGTCCCCGGGGCAGACAGCCCGCTGCCTGCAGCAGCAAAAGAACGAATGCCGCGGCCAGTGCCTCCAGCAAAAGCCGCACGTCCCGCCGCAGCCCCAGCGCCGCCGGGCTGCGCATCCGGGCAAGGTCCTCTGCAAGACCCACTGCCCCAAAGGCAAGGCTTCCGGCCAGCGCCGTGAGCAGCCGTGTCATCAACCGGCCCTCGCTGCCAAGCAGCTCCGGCTGACCCACGCAGGCAGCAAGC
>ERZ1026943.220-NODE-220-length-37250-cov-7.143191_pt1 | contig 37250 bp, 30 predicted proteins | sample MGYA00519461_ERZ1026943 | MGnify/ENA primary metagenome ERZ1026943 (study PRJEB26926, sample SAMN06164617) | human gut metagenome | biome: ENVO:00009003; feature: ENVO:2100002; material: ENVO:00002003 | host: Homo sapiens | place: USA | collected 2012 ...
AGAATATCTCGGCGGCGGCCTCCCAGAGCTCGGGCCTGGTGGGAGCCTTCGGGTGCGACAGCGCGTAGTAGTAGCTGGACCGGGCCATGCCGGCGCACTCCAGCAGGCGCCCCAGCCCGTGCCCCTCTTCGCGCAGGACCCTCACGGCCTCGACCTTCGCCCTGGTCAGAGCCCGTCCCTCTCGACCATGGCACGCAATTTTTTTAGGTAGGCCACCTCGGTCTCGAGCCTTCGGCAGCGCTCCTCGAGCTCCTCCTCGCGGGTCCGCGGCCTCGCCTTGGAACCGCTCGGCCGGCCCTTGGGCCTCGGGCGCAGGGCCTCCGCGCCGCCCCGGCGGTAGAGCGCGCACCATCTCTTGAGCGGCGACATCGACATTATGCCGAACGCCGCCATCGCCTCGGCCTTCGTCATGCCGCCGTCGACCACGGCGGAGGCTGCGGCGACCTTCTGCTCGTATGTGTACCTGGCCTGCTTGCCGTCCATGGATAGCAGCACCTCGCTTCCGAACGACCGGTATACGCAGAGCCATTGTCTCACGGTTCCGCGCGGGACCGACAGCGCCTTCGCCGCAGACTTGTAGCCGTGGCCTCGCTCGAAGAGCCCGATCGCCGCCTTCCTGGCCTCGATGTCGTGCTTCACCCTCAAGTCGACACGCATAAAAAGCCTCCCATTTCTCGTGTCCAAGAAATGGGAGGCAGTTCAAAGTGCGCAGCGGGGGTTCTTTCATGTCCGAGGACGCGCTGGGAAGTTACCCCATGCGGCCAGCGGACAACTATGTAGCCTTGGACTAGAACATACCCAAGAAACCGTGCACAAACAGCGCGGCCAGAGCGGCACCGACAAACGGCGCGATGCCAGGAACAAGCAGGCCGTACTTCCAGTTGTTGTCAGCCTTGTTCTTGATCGGCAGCACCTGATAGGCCATGCGAGGACCAAGGTCACGAGCCTGGTTCATGGCGAAGCCGGTGATGCCGCCCATGCCCATGCCAACAGCCCAAACGATCAGACCGACGCAGATGGCGAGCATCAGGACGTTCTCGCCAGCACGGTTAGCAGCAGCAAGGATGGCGCTGATGAACACAAAAGTGCAGATAGCCTCGCAGAAGAAATTACGGGCATAGTTCGTACCCTCGGTGGTGGGGTTGGTCGAGAAGATGTTGCGCTGGGCAATGGGATCGACGACGCCCTCGGAAGCCTTGAACTCATCGGCATACATAAGCCAAGCGATTACGGCGCCCACAAAGCCGCCGAGCATATCGGCAATCATGAAGGGGATGCAGCTGCTCCACGGCACCAGGCCTACGATGCACTGGGCAAGCACCATGGCGGGGTTCATACACACGGCGCCGCCAAAGACAAACAGGCAGACCGAGATGCCGAAAGACCAGGTGGTGATGGCAAACATGTGGCCGGAGCCCTGATACTTGGTGCCCTTGAGCACGGTATCGCAGTGCACGCCCACGCCAAAGATGATCATGAGGGCCGTTGCGCCGAATTCGCAGAGGAGTTTGGTAAGCATAAAACCTTATCTTTCTTGTCGGTTATAAACGATTCGTTTAGGCCGCGTACTAGTGCTGTGCGACGACAACGCCTAGGCCATCGGGAATGACGGCCACCTTGGCATCGGCACCCTTCATCTCAAAGGCGAGCTTGAGCGCCTCATCGAGAGTGTTGACCGGCGTCATGTGCATATCCTTGATCATCTGGTGATCGCACAGGTCGGTAACCATGATCACAGGATGATGCGCCAGGATGCGGGCAAAGATCTGGCTCGTCCACTGGTCGGGCAGGGTCTCGTCCTTAGGACGGTCGATGCAGGCGCGCTCAAACTCTGCCGGATCATTGTCGGCGATGTTGTGATAGAAGCCCTCGCCACCGTGACCGTCGGCACAGCCGGCGACGTCGATGATCACGCCGCCCTCGGGAAGCGTGGCCTCGGCAGAGCACATGCCCTTCACGGCCTGGTAGATGTTCTGGTCGAGCGGGTAGCCGCCGTTGGTGGTGATGGCAATCTCGCACTCGACGGGCTCAACGCCGGCAAGGCTCTTCACGAACTCGCAGCCAGCCTCGTGCGCCTTGTGGATATCGCCGGCAAAGGAGCCGATGACCTCGTGCTTGCCGTTGAGCACCACGTTAAGCACAAAGGCAAGGTGAGCCATCTCGGCGGCAGCAAACATGTCCTCGCTCACGTGGTTGTGGCACAGGTTGCCGGCACGCGAGTGGGAATCATTCACAAACTGACCGTTGTGGTTGTACATGATGGTCTTGTAGCTGGCGATGCCAGGCAGGACGGACTTGCGGCTACCAGAGAAACCGGCAAAGAAGTGCGGCTCAATAAAGCCCTCGGCAAGCAGCAGATCGCAATCGGCGGCAATCTTGTTGATGATGCACTCGCCACCAGAAGGCAGGGTGCCGATCTTTTTCATCATGCTGTCGTCAGTCGCGACGTGCATAACGATTTCCTCGTTGGCAACGATCTCCTCGCCGTACTTGTTGACGAGTTCCTCATGCGTCGACGGACGATGCATACCCGTAGCAACCAAAATGCGCACGCGAGCCTCGGGCGCAGCGGAATGGATGTGATGCAGCAGAATAGGCATCGTCACACGCGAGGGAACGGGACGCGTATGGTCGGAGCTAATGATGACGATATCCTTCTTGCCAGCACAAAGCTCCTCGAGCGACGGCGAGCCATAAGGGTTGGCAAGCGACTCCTCTACCAGCTCTTCCTGCGATTTCGTGGTCTTAAACTCGTTTTGATGACCTTCCATCACACCCGCGAAGTTCTTATCCTCGAGCTCCAGATGCAACGTCTTGTGGTCAAACGGCAGTTCACATTCAAACAATGACGAGCGCCCTCTTCCTTTTCAACTGACACACTAGATAAACCGTTGGAAGGATACGCCGCTCACCGAAAAACACCACCGTCCACCGACTCATTAACACAACGTTCATATTTGACCCACAACAAAACGGCCGCGACCCCAAACGGGACCGCGGCCGCCTGTCAAAGACACTATAGACAGGATGATTTACGCAGCGCCGAGGCAAACATCTAGTCCGAGACGTACGCATGTAAGCCATTTTGCATAAATTCATTAATTAATTGCATAAGATGGCGCATGGATTTCTGGCCATAACTGGGTAGTACCCTCCGGAGCGTGCATTTTTGCGAGTATTCAGCATCGCGGGATAAGATTTTGGTGCCAAAAATCTTTCAAAAGGTAGATAGTCCTCATGACTCGACCCATCTGGATAGCATGCGGCGAGAAACCAGCCATATATGATCGTCGCCAAAGCCCAATCGTCGTGCAAAAGCATCAACAAAGGCAGCGAAAGCCGGCTATGGCCTTATGCATCAATCTTTGGCTGCTGAAAACTCCGTTTTTTGCACGTCGCCCCAAGCACCACCCTCACCCAGCGGCTGATCCGCCGAAGACCGGACATCGCAGGGCCCGCCATCAGTTTACTTTTAGGCACACTCCGCAGGACGCAAGAAGCCCTCGCCGCACTCCACATTGAGCGCGAAGCGCACCTTATTCTCATCGGCCCCAATTCCTGAAGACCGAGGACGAAGGGACCCGATGGGTTTCCCTCTGAATGCATTCCGCAGCACGAAGCCCCCTTATCCGCAGCTCCGAAGGAGCAGGATAAGGGAGCTTCAAGTGCGAGGACGCATTCAGAGGGAAACCCATCGGGTCCCGGTGAGAGCCACAGGGCTATCGATTACCCCGTGTTCTGCAGTCCTGCCGAGACGCCGGTCACAGTCGAAAGAATCAGGCTCATGTACTCGGCCTTCTTCTCCTCGGCCATCTCGTCCTGGTTCATACGCACCTCGCGAAGGGCGCGGACCTGGGCGATGGACAGGGCGTCGACGTAGGGGTTACGCACGCGAACGGCGCAGCCGAGCACGCGACGACGCTGCAGCGGCCATTCATCACCGACGATGGCAAGGACCCACTTACGGGTGAGCTGCATCTCGGTAAAGACCTTCTTGGACAGATCATCGCGGTCGCCCAGATGCAGATACATCTTGGCGATGCGCTGATCGGTCTTAGCAATCGACATCTCGATGTTGTCGATAAAGGTGCGGAAGAACGGCCACTCCTGGTAGGCAGCCTTGAGCTGGTCAAGATCGCCAAGCTGCTCGCAGGCGGTGCCCAGACCGTACCAAGCGGCCAGGTTAATGCGCGCCTGGCTCCAGCTGAAGATCCACGGGATGGTACGCAGGTCATCGAGCGACTTGGCGCCCAGACCGCGCTTGGCGGGACGCGAGCCGATCGGCAGCAGACCGACCTCGGTCAGCGGCGTCACGGTCGAGAACCACGGTGTAAAGTCCTCGGTGTTCAGCAGGTCCAGATAGCGTTCGTGGCTTGCAGTGTTGAGCTTCTCGGCCATATCCCAGAACTTCTGCGTGGTCTCGGTGTTGGTCTTCTCGACACTCGGGGCCGACTGCAAAAGCGTTGCGGCGGCAACGGACTCAACATGGCGCTGAGCCAGCGTGCGGTTGCCGTAACGGGCAAAGATGACTTCGCCCTGCTCGGTAAGCTTAAAGAAGCAGTTGACCGAACCCTTGGGCTGCGCCAGCACGGCCTTGTTGGCCGGGCCGCCGCCACGGCCCACGGCACCGCCGCGACCGTGCATGAGCACCAGGTCGATATCGTTCTTCTCTGCCCACTTGGCGATGCGCTCCTGCGCGGAGTGCAGCGCGAGCATGGCCGTGGTAGGACCGGCATCCTTGGAAGAGTCGGAATAGCCCAGCATGACCTCCATGCGGCGGTTGGTCTGGGCAAGGCGCTTTTGCACCACGGGCAGCGTAAGCATCTGATCGAGCACGTCGACGCAGCCCTCGAGGTCCTCGAGCTGCTCAAACAGCGGGATCACGTCGAGCTCGGGGACATCCTCCTCGTGTGCAAAGGACAGGTGCGCCAGCTCAAAGACGTCGGCCACATGCTGAGCGCTCTTGGTAAACGAGATGATGTAGCGGTGCGCCATCTTCTTGCCGTAGCGCTTTTGGATGGAGCCGATAGCGCGGAAGGTATCGATGACCTCGCGCGTCATGGGCTGCAGGTCGCCATGGATACCGTTCTCGTGGATATCCTTAAGGGCGCGGGCATGCACCACGGAGTGCTGACGGAACTCCATCTCGACCATATGGAAGCCGAAGGACTCGACCTGCCAGATGATGGTTTGGACCGGGCCGTAGGCAGCACGGACGGCACCGCAGGCGGCCAGCGAACGCTGGACGACGCGCAGGTCATCCAGGAACTCGTCGGCGCTGTGGTACATGGTGTCGGTGATACGACGGACGGTGGCGTTCAGGCGGTCGGCCATGACGAGCATGACGGCGCGATGCGGCTCGTGCTCGGAGATCAGCTCGGCGCGGGCCGTGTAACGAGGGCTCATCTCGACCTGATGGTTCCACAGGTTAATGAGCTCGGCCGACGGCTTGCTGTAGGTAGCCTCGAGCGTGAGGTTGCGGCCGATGTGGCGGCACTTGTCCTCGAGCTTGAGCACCATGTGCGTAAAGTACTTGGCGGCGACCTCACGGCTCACCTTGGCGGTGACGTTGGGGTTACCGTCGCGGTCGGAACCGATCCAGCTGCCGGGATGGAAGAACGCCGGGCACAGCGGCGGCACAGTACCGGCCTTGTCGCCCAGCACCCAATCGTCAAAACGACGATAGATAACGGGGATAACGTCGAACAGCGTGTTATCGAAGATGTCGATGATGGTATCGGCTTCCTCGACCGGCGTGGGCTTCTTGAGCGCGATGGGACTCGTACGCACCAGGGCGTCGATCTCCTGCAGCATATGGCGCTCGTTCTCCACCAGGTCGGAGCCGCCCAGACGCGGACGCTCCTCCAGCAGGTTGGAGATACGGCGGATCTTGCCCTCGACGGCCTTACGACGGGCCTCGGTGGGATGTGCGGTAAAGACAGGGTGGAACTCGAGCTTGTCGAGCAGCTCGTTGGCACCCTCGACACCCAGCTCATTCACCAGCTGGTGATAGGCAACGGTAAGCTCGTTGGCAGGATCGACCTCGGTATCGGTCGACGCACCGGCCTCGCGCTCGCGCAGCTGCGCCACACGGTAGTTCTCCTCCGACAGGTTTGCCAGATGGAAAAAGCTCGTAAAGGCGCGAACGATGACCTGCTGCTTATCGAGCGGCAGGCTGTCGATCAAATCGACGACCTCACGAAATGCCACGGCAGTGGGCTCGTCGGCGGTGGGCACGCCCTGCTCGTCGACGGCTTCGTCGGCAGCGCAGGTACCGGGGTTGCCGGCATTGACCACAATCTCGGCTGTCAAAATCTTGTCGAACAGGTCCGCGATCTCGGGATCATACTCGCTAAGCACACGGCGCTCCAGGCGCAAGAACAGCGCCAGATTGTCGCGCAGCTCCTCGGGGATCTCGATCTCGGCGAGACGCTCCCTGGACTCGGCATTCGAGCCGATTCGGTTAACGAGGCGGTTGACCACGGCAGCGACGCGCGCCGCGGCTTCGGGTACAGACTGGTTGCTTAGGTTCTCAGCCACGTTTCCTCCCATTCCTCCTTCTATGCACGTAACATGCGGTATTCATTATAGGCGCTTGAGAAATACTTTCGACACTGATTGCGCTTTACCACACAAAAGTATTTTCTGCATTGCAAAGGTTTTTGCCCTAAATGGTCGTATTTCTCGGTGGGCGGCATACGTAAACGGGGGCATTCCGCATAAAAGCGAAACACCCCCGTAACAATCGCTCTCCATGAGCAGGGCACGTTAGCAGGCCCGAAGCTCAAAAAGATGCGCTACAGGCGCTCGCGAACCGCCTCGACGACGTTGTCCAGATCGGCGAGCACCTCGTCATGGCTCTGCATGTCGCGCACTTTGACCTTGCCGGCGGCAAGCTCGTCGCCACCCAGGACCAAGATGAGCTTGGCGCCTACCTTATCGGCTTGCTTAAACTGGGCCTTGAGCGAACGACCCTGATAGTCGGCCTCGGTCACGATACCTGCGGCGCGAAGCTCCTGCGTAATGGCAAAGACGTTCTGACGCAGCTCCTTGCCGGCGTTGGCGACATAGACGCACGGGGCCTCATCGGCACCCAAATCGCTGCCAAAGGCCTGCAGGGCCAGCAGGGCGCGCTCAAAACCGACAGCAAAGCCGACGCCCGTCGTGGGCTTGCCACCCTCGAGCTCGACCAGGCCATCGTAGCGGCCGCCGCCGCCGATGGAGCCGACGCCGGCGCCAGGGGCCTCGACCTCAAAGACAGTACGGGTGTAGTAGTCCAGGCCGCGCACCAAGGTGGGATCCTCGACATACTCGATACCGGCGGCATCCAGATAGCGCTTGACCTGCTCGTAGTGCTCGCGGCACTCATCGCACAGGTTGTCACCCATCAGCGGAGCCTCGGCCATGATCTCGCGGCAGTGGTCGTTCTTGCAGTCAAAGGCACGCAGCGGGTTGAGCTCGGCGCGCTCGCGGCACTCATCGCACATCTCGTCGGCGTGATCGAGGATGAACTGCTTAACCTGCTCGCGATAAGCCGGACGGCACTGGGCGTCACCCATCGAGTTGATGAGCAGACGAAGCTTGGAAAGATCGAAGCCCAGGCGCTTGTAGAACTCCATGAGCATGATGATGCACTCGGCGTCTGCCGCCGGATCGGGAGCGCCGAGCCACTCGATGCCCACCTGGTGGAACTGGCGCAGGCGGCCCTTCTGGGGACGCTCGCCGCGGAACATGGCCTCGGCGTAGTACGCCTTAAACGGCGTGGAGCCCTGGGGCACCAGGTTGTTCTCCACGACGGCGCGCACCACGCCGGCCGTGCCCTCGGGGCGAAGCGCCAGGCGCTGCTTGGGCTTGAGTTTGGTGTCGGTGCCCTCGGTAAAGACGCGCTCCAGGTTGGCACCGCTGAACACGCGGAACATTTCCTTGCGCACGACGTCGGTCGACTGGCCGATACCGTGGACAAACACGTCAACCTGCTCGATCGCGGGCGTCTCGATGGGTTTAAAACCAAACGGCTCGAACACGCCGGCCGCAATCTGCTGCATCTTTTGCCAGGCGCGCATCTCGGCGCCGATAAGGTCGCGGGTTCCCTCCGCCTTCTGTGCCTGCATGGGCAAACACCTTTCTTTTGTATCGCGTCATAGGTAACGGTCATTATACGGCACAAACACAAACAGCGGTGGCGCGTCTGACCGAACGAGGGTATGGGGACTCGTTCGGCCAGACGCGCCGCCGCTGTTTGTGATCCCTTTTCCTCCGTCCCCTTCGGATCACGTGATTCCTTGGGGACGGAGGAATAGGGATCGTCCTTTGGCCTGCGGCGACCTTGGAAACCGAATGATGGTACGAGCATCCATTCGGCTCCCAAGACCGCCGCGGGCAGAGTTGGGTGAGCCGGCAAACGCGGCAGCGTGCTTACTCCCCCGCCACGCTCGCGCGCAGCTTGGCGGCGATGGGCTCGGATACCAGCAGGAACACGAGCATGACCACGGAGCACGCCAAGCACACGATCCAGGTGCTCGCAAAGGAGCCCGTGGCGTCGAACAGCACGCCCGAGACAATGGCGCCCACGGTGCCGCCGACCATCTCGAGCGAGGTGATGGTACCCGTGACCTTGCCGAGGTCGGCCATGCCAAACTGCTTGGACGCGGATGGGCAGCGCCGCCACCATGCAGATAGCCGCGAGCACCAGGAAGGCGGAACGCCAGCCAACGCCCACGATAAGCGAGCTCACGATGGGAGACAGAATAGCGCCGCCAAAGCCCGAGCCCGAAAGTGCGATGGAAATGGCAAGGCCTCGCTTGGCGGTAAACCAGTTGGCGGTCACTAGGCTGATGAGCAGGCGGGTCGAGGCCACAGCGAAGCAGCCCGAAACGGCAAAGAGCACGTAGACCTGCCACAGCTCACCGACAAAGCTCATGCCGGCAAGCACCGCCGAGGTAGCGATAACGGTAAGCGAGCCCAATACGCGGCCACTCACCTTATCGGCAACATGGCCAATGACAAGCGATCCGATAACGCTCACCACGGTAGAGATCGCATTGGAGATGTTGTACTGCGCAAGAGATATTCCCAAGTCGCTGACGATGAGCGGCTGGAACAGGCTCATGCAGTTGACGAAAATCGTGTAGCACGTGGCCATGATCACGAAGCCGGAGGCCACCACGAGCCAGCCGGGGAAGAACTTACGCTGCTGGGGCATACTGCTCCTTTTAGACAAACGAATAGCCTGCGCCGGGCGCCGGTAGTGCCCAAGATTGCCTTGAAAGACAAGGGCATAGGCCTTACGGCCATGCCCGCAGGCTTGAAAGGCAAGGTTGGGTGCTACCGGTGGTCGGCGATATAGCCCAAAGCGACGGCGGTATAAGCCGCAGCACCGAGCGGCAGCTCGGCATCGTTAAAACGTGCCTTGGGATGGTGCTGGGCAAAGTGTTCGTCCGTGTCGGTTACGGCCGCGCCCACGGTAAAGTACGCACTCGGAATCTCGCTCGAGATAAGCGCGAAGTCCTCACTCGCCATGGCATGGAAAAGCGGCAAGAAAGCCGCCTTGGGCAGCACTGCGCCCACGTAGCCAAGCGACACCTGAGTCATATCGCTGTCGAGTACAAGCGGCGGAACATCCGAAAGCGTCTCGATGGTCGCCGACGTACGATATGTTGTGGCAACGCCGTTTACGACCTCCGCGATGCGGGTCTTGAGGTGCTCCATGAGCTCGACGTCAAAGCCGCGCAGCGTGCCTTCGAGCACGCAGGTATCTGGGATGACGTTGGCCGCTTGGCCACCGGCAAACTTACCCACGGTCAGTGCGACCTCCTTGGCCGCCGGCACTTCGCGAGCGATAAGCTCCTGGAGCGCCAGATGCACATGCACGCCGGCCGTGATGGGGTCGATGCAAATCTCGGGGCTCGAGCCATGGCCGCCCTTGCCCTGAAGCGTGATACGAAAACCGTACACGCCCGAGAGCGCCGGGCTGCCGTAGAGCACCAGGCCGAGCGGCGACTGGCTATTGACATGCATGGCAAAGGCGACCTGAGGACGCGGGTTCTGCAGCAGACCGTCGGCGATGGCGGCGCGGGCACCCTCAAAGGTTTCCTCGCCCGGCTGGAACAGCAACTTGACCGTAGCGTTGGCATCAACAAGCTCTGCCTCGCGCGCTTTGAGCATACGAGCCGCACCAAGCAGCGCCGTCGCGTGCATATCGTGACCGCAAGCGTGCATGCAGCCGTTGGTGGATGCAAAGGGCTCGCCGGATTCCTCGGCAACGGGCAGGGCGTCCATGTCGCCACGCAGCATGATGACCGTACCGGCCTGCTCATTCGTGCAGATGCCATTGCCTTGGGCCGCGGCGGCACCGGCGCCGACAAGGCCCACAACGCAGGAACCATCGACGAGCGTAGCAAATGGGATGTCCATCTCGGTCAGGCGCGCTTGGATATACGTAGAGGTCTGCGGGAGGCTATTACCGAGCTCGGGCATCTGATGTAAATCGTGTCGCCACGCAGCGAGCTCGTCTGCAAAAGCCTGAGCTTCTGCAACAAGACCGTCACCGATAGCGGTCTGCGCCGCCGCGGTGGCCTTGGGCGCTGATTGCGGTTGAAGATCGGACAGTGCTGGTGCCATAGATGCCCTCCAGTAACGTTTTTGCAGCAAGCACTTTGATAGCGTAAAGTGCAAGGTACTACTTTAAGGGCGACGCATAAAAAATGCCGCCCTGGGAGGGCGGCGCAACAAGTTGTTTACAATTGCGGGTGTGATTTTCGGCGCAAGAAATCGAAATGCGTCTCGCTCAAGATAATCGAAAGAAAGATGAGCGCGAAGCCGGCGAGCAGGCGCGAGGTGAGCGCCTCCCCCATCAGCAGCACCGAGAACAGCACGCCCGAAGGCGACTCCATCGAAAGGAGCAGTGAGCCCGTCGAGGCCGAGACATGCGCCAGGCCGACGTTTTGGATGAGCAGAGCCGCGCATGTGCAACCAACCGAGAGAAACGCCATCGCGCTGATAAAGCTCGGCGTCCACACGGACAGAGGCGCTTGGGTCTCGAATAGCAGCGACGTTGCCAGGCTCAGCACGCCGTTGCCCACAAACATCCAAAACGTGATGACGTTGATGTCCATTTTGCGACCGTACTTGGCAGTCACCGCCATCTGGATGGCGAAAAAGACCGCACCCGCCAGCGTAATGACATCACCGATGTTGAATTCAACGCTATCGAGCGCCACCAAGCCAATGCCCGCCAAGCACAGCAGCGCCGCGCCCAGGTTATAGCGGGTGAGTTTTTCGCCGCTCAGAAAATAGCTCGCGAACGGCACAACGATGCAATACGTGCCCGTCAAAAAAGCATTCTTGCCCGCCGTGGTGTGCGCCAGACCGACTGTCTGCAGGGCGTAGGCGGCCCACATAAGTGCGCCCATGCCAAGTCCGACGATAAGGTTGCGGGCGTTGAGGTGCGCGATGATGCGCTTGTGGAAGATGAAAAACATGACCAACGCCGCAGGCAGAAAGCGCACGTAGAGCAGTTCGAACACCGGAATGGTGTCGAGCGCGTCCTTCATGGTCGTAAAGGAGTAGCCCCAGACGACTGCCACCGAAAGCAGCAGGACTTTCCAGAACAGCGGCGAGCGAGCGCCGGCGCCGCGGGAGGTGCCGCCCGCGCCCAGGTCCTCGCGAGCAACAGGGCTATCGGGCATCATTTCGATATTGTCAGTGGCATGCTGGGCCATAGGGCATCCTCGCGCTCAATCTGGGCGTGGTGTCCGCACGCGCATGGCTGCGTGCCGCCTCATGGTCAAATAAAAGCAGGGCGCACCGGACCCCCGGCACGCCCCGCTACTGTAGCAACAACCGGCGTTGCATCGCAATCCAGCCCACTAAAGTACCGACTTGAATAACCTCGATGTTCCGTCAACGTCAGCGAAAACGGCCCCAAGCGAGCAAGGTGACGTGAAATGAAAGGGCGCTGACCTTCTGGTCGCGCCCTTGAAATTGAACGTCAGATTGCCGCTTGGGGCCGTTTGCAGCGTCGAGCCGTTACGCGGTTTGGTAAAACCGCGTAACTAGATTAATTTGGTTGATTCCAGCTTTTCGATGATCCAGTCGTTGGCTTTGATGACCGGGCGGCGGAAGACGACGCCCAGGGCCAGTGACGGAATCAGATAGCTCGCCAGAATGCCTAGCTCAATCCAATACTCCATATGGTAGGCACCGGCCATGGCGGCATGCATGGCGTTGATGCCGTGGGTGAACGGCAGGAACGGATAGATCGCCTGGAACACGGGGCCGGTCATCTCGATGGGGAACGTGCCGCCCGAACCGCCGACCTGCATGACCAGCAGCACAACGGCGAGCGCCTTGCCGATATCGCCAAACGAAACCGTAAGCGTGTAGACGATATTGGAGAACACGAGACTCGCGACCCAGCCCGCCAGCACAAACTGCAGCGGGTCGTCGCACTGGATGCCAAAGAACAGGATGTCGCCCGCACACACGAGCGTTGCCTGCAGCAGGGCCAGACCGCCAAAGAACAGGTAGCGGCCCAGGTAGATCTCGTGCAGGCGCACGGGGATGAGCTCGTTGATAAGCTCATCGTCAACCGAGACCTTCATCATGGCCGCCAGCACAATCGAGCCCACCCAGAGCGACAGAATCGTGTAGAACGGTGCCATGGCCGAACCGTAGTTGCGAATCGGATAGACCGGCTTGCGATCGAGCGCGACGGGGCCGGAAAGCGACACGGCCAGACCCTCGGGATCATTGCCGATCATCGTCTTGATCGTAGCGAGGTCATCCGACATCAAGGCGCCGTCGAGCTCGTCCTTAAACGCGCTGATCTTGTCCGACGCCTCGCCCAGCTGATCAGAAGCCTTGTTGACCAGCTTTGCAGCCTTGGAGAGGCCCTTTGCCAGCGAACCGGACGCGTCGGTCAGGCCGCCTACGGCGCTATCCAGGTCGCCCGAGATGCCATCAAGCGAGTCCAGAATGCCCGAAACCGTCTTCTTGAGCTCCTTGGCCTTAACCGAGAACGTGGAATCGTAATCGGATTTGGCGCCCGCGATGCCGGCCTTGGCATCGGCGATGGCCTGATCGACCTCGGCACGCGAGTTGTTGACCTCGGCCATGCTATCGGAGAGAGACTTCGCGGTGGCCGCCAGATCCTTGGCGTTGTTGCGATACTCCACAGCAATCCTGCTCAGCGATGTTGCCACTGACTTGAGGCTGTCCTGAAGTTTTTCATCAGTCACCTGATCGGCAAAGCTGCGGAGCTGGTCGGCCGTGGCGTCGATATCGTCGGCACGCGTGTTGAGCGCCGCCGCGGCATCGTTGAGCTGGGACACTGTAAGATCGACATGTTGATTCGCGGCATCAAATGCCTTAGCAAGCTCGGCGGACACGTTGTCAAACGAGCCCGTGCTTCCGTCAATCGCGGCATTGATGGCGTCGTTGGCGTCCTTCAGCGCTTCCTTGGAATCGCTAATACCGCTCTTGACATGCTCCATCAGCTGCTTCGTTGACTCATCGACCGTGCCCGTCTGCTTGAGCATGCCGCTCGCCGACGTCAGCGAATCGGACGTGGAGCTCAAAATGCCCGCCAGCGACGAAGCATTTGCCTGAACGTCTCGCAGGTCCTCAATCGAATCGCCAAGCGTCGAGGACAGGTTGGCGATAAAGTTGCTGACCTGGTCGGTGCTCATGTAATCGAGCAGGCTGGACACCGTCTTAAGACCGATCGTCGTAATGGTCTCGGTAAAAGTTTTGTTAACCTGGCTCTGGACGGCGCTCGAACCCTTCTCGGTCACGATCTGCGCAATGGCGTTGGCCTTCTGATTCTCGTAGAACTCGATATCGGCATGCTTCACGTCGGTCGAGAAAAGCGTCATCATGTCAGCGCTAAACGTTTTGGGGATAACGACGGCCGCATAGTAAGCGCCCGACTTAACGCCCTCGATAGCCTTTTCGCGATTGTTGAGCACAACCCAATCGAAGCTCTCGTTGCCGCGTAGGGTGGCGGTCACGTTTTCGCCCACGTTAACCTCGACGGGGATCAAATCGCTCTCGTAACCCTCATCGGTGTTGACCACGGCGATCTTAAGATTGCCGGTGTTGCCGTACGGATCCCAGCTGCCGGCGATGTTAAACCACGCGTACAGACACGGTACGATAATGAGGCCCATCACGACAACCAAGCCGATCACGGAGCGAGACACGTTTTGGACATCGCGCTTAAACAGATGCAGGATGTTCTTCATTTATGCCTCACCTCCTTTGGAGTGCTTGCCAAGCGCGGTGGTATCTCCATCATTTGTGGCTGTGCTGTCGCTGCCCTGAGATTTATGGTGCGAGCCGATATGCGGCAAGCGGCCCGTGGACTGATCGCCGCCCTTGGCACCACGCTCGCTGGCGTTGAGGCCAAACATGTGGCGGGCGGCAGGAATGGCGGCCGTGTGTTCGCGCATCTCGCGACGCAGGTCCTCATCCGAAAGCGCCGAGATGCGCATCTGGGTATTGAGGCTCGCTCGGATATATTCGATATTGATCAGCCAGCCGCAGATGGCAATAACCGAGATGATCCAAATGACAAGCAGGATGATCTTGCCGTTATTGTCGATATCGAGAACCGTCGACAGGACAAAGAGCAGGACCTGAACGCCCACCACGGCGGCAAAACCGCCCTTGATGTAGTACGGGTAGCGATGTTCAAAGGCGACCGCATGATCGAGCAGTTCGCGACGGTACGAATCGGAATCGAGCATGACGCGCATGGCCGTGCGCAGCGAGTAGCGCTGGCGCGGCAGGTCGTTGGACTCGCAAATCATCATACCGGTCGTGGAGAGCTGTTTATCAAAGAGCAGGTTAAGGTTGAGCAGCAGCGGACGCAGCTGCAGGCCGATAAAGAGCGCCACGATCAAGAACACGCCCAGAATGCACAGGTTAAACAGGTAGTTAAACGAGTACATGCCGCCGACCGTCTCGCGCAGCAGATTGATGCCGTAGGTAAAGGGCAGCAGCGGGTGCAGCCACTGGAAGAAGCCAGGCATCATCTCGATGGGGTACATGCCCGACGAACCCGGGATCTGCACGATGACGAGAATGACTCCGATTGCCTTGCCGATGTGCTTAAACGTAGTGGACAGCGCGTAAATGATGTTGACGTACGTAAACGAGATGGCGATGCCGCCCAGCACGAACAGCAGCGGGTTGACGCACTGTACGCCAATGACCAGATCACCCACCGTAACGATGATGGCCTGCAACGCGCCCAGGATCACCATGAGCAACCAGCGGCCAAAGTAGCCTTGGCGCGCCGTAAAGCTGCCAACACCTTCACGGTCGACCTCGAGCTTGTAGATGGCGATGAGCACATAGCCGCCCACCCAAAGCGCCAGATTGGTGTAGAAGGGAGCGATGCCCGAGCCAAAGCTCTTGACCGGATAGATTGACTTGGACGTCAACTCAACCGGAGACGCCATGAAATCTGCCACGTCATTGACATCGACGCCCATCAGATCGGCCAGCTCGCCCATGGACTCGGAGGTCTGCAGCGCCGCGATGTCATTGGCGGCGGTTGCAAGCTTGTCCTGGACCTTGGCAAGCGAGGAATCGGTCTGGGACAGCGTGGTCTTGGCCTGGCCGAGCGTAGCGCTAAGCTGCGCCAACGTGCCGCGCGCATTTGCAAGTGTAGGTGTCATACCCGAGACGATACCGGTCAGGTCGCCCGAAACGGCAGCAAAAGAGTCGAGCGCGCTCGAGGCCTTCGGCAGCGCGTTTTGGCCCAAGTCCGTCTGGGCTTGGCCAAGGTTGGTCGCACCGGTATGAATTGCGTTATTGATAGCGTCACTGGCACCCGAAACAGCCGCTGCGTCATTCGCCATGGCGCTCGACTGCGCGGACAGACCGTCCTTGATGCTCTGAAGCTTTTCATTCTGCTCTCGAAGCAAATCGATGGTCGATACAATGCGCGCGTCAATTTCCTCGGAACCTGTCGACGTGTCATTGGCGAGAATCTCCAAGTGCCCGATAACGGCCTTATTGTGGTCGATCGTCGCTTGAAGAGACTCGAGCGAGTTGTCGATACGGGTGGTCGTAGATGTGACCGCGCCCGTCAGCTTGCCGATGGCAGCGTTCGCAGAGGCCGACGTCTTGGTAAGCGCAAGGCTGCCTTCCGAGAGCGCCTTGGAGAGCGAGGCGATAGAGTTGCCCGCCGTGGTGCGAGCTTCGCTCAGCAGGTCGTTGCTCTGGGAGATCGCCTGCGTCAGCGACGGTGCCTGGCCTTGCAAGCCGGCAAGTGCCGCATCAGCCGAGGCGATAGCGCCACTCGTCTTATCGATGGCGGCATTCATGTCGCCAATCGAATCGCGCACCTCGCCCAAGGTATCGGATGCCTCGGAGACAGAACTTGCCAACGAATCCTGAGTCTGGGTTGCCTTGTCCTTTAAATCGACTCCGGCATCCTTGGCAATGCTGGCAACGGTCTCGCCCACCGTGGAGACAAATTCCGAGTTGATCTGCTCCTCGATGGTGCTTGCACCGGTGTCGGTAACCTTGGGCGCAATAGCGCTCTTCTTCTCATTGACGTAGTACGTAAGCTTGGGCTGATGGTAGTTACCGTCGAGCATCGAAACCAGGTTATCCGAGAAGTTCTTGGGGATTACGATGGCCGCATAGTACTCACCGCTCTCGACGCCCTCCTTGGCATCGGACGCCGAATCGACGAAGGTCCAGCCCAGTTGATCGTTCTCCTTGAGCTGATCGACAACCTGGTCGCCCGCGTTGAGCTCGCCCACCAAGTCGTTTTGGGTGCCCCGATCGTTGTTGGCGATGGCAATCTTGATACCCTGGGTGTTTCCGTACGGATCCCAGTTGGCCACGATGTTGTACCAGGCATACAGCGAGGGAATAACGCACACGCCAAGGGTAACCACCAAGGCGACGGGGTTCACAAGCAGTCGCTTAATGTCGCGCTTAAATATCGCAAAGGACACCTTTGCATTGGATAGTTTGCTGCCGAGACTCACGCTTGGACCATCCATCCTGTCGTTAAATCGAATCGTACTATCGACAACCATTGTACGTAGACGCTTTAGTGCCTCGCGGCACAATGGTGCTGAGTTTTGCGGGTAGCAATATACTACGAAGATGATTTAACGTACAGTTGTACAGTATCTTAAATTCCCGCAGCTCCCAAAACCACAACCCGCACAAACTAGCAATCCGACTAGTCGTTGGGGACGTTCTTAACCGACTAGTCAAACAAGAACGTCCCCAACGACTAGTCATTTAAGAACGTCCCCAACGACCACCCCAATGACTACTTAGGACCACGAAAGCGTCGTAGGTTGAGCATAGGTCGGCGAAAACGCCCCCAAGCGAGCAAGGTGACGTGAAAGAGGAGGGAAGCGTACTTCGGTACGCGACCGACGATTGAACGTCAGATTGCCGCTTAGGGGCGTTTGCAGCGTCGAGCCGTTACGCGGTTCGTAGAACCGCGTAACTTGCTAACTACATCAAGTTACAAACAGCTGCCGCGAAGGCTACGGGGTCCTCGGGGAGGATGCCCTCGACGAGCAGGGCCTGGTCGTAGAGCAGGCCGGAGTACTGCTTAATCTTGTCGGCGTCGCCCGCCTTCTGGGCAGCGACGAGCTTGGCGAAGACCGGGTGCTTGGCGTTGAGCTCGAGTACGCGCTGGCTCTTGGGCATACCGTCGGGCGTACCCTCGGGACCCTTCTGGAGCACCTTCTCCATCTCGAGCGAAAGCGGGCCCTCGGTGGTAATGCAGGCGGGGGCATCGGTCAGGCGCGCGGAGACGGCAACCTTCTCGACCTTGTCGCCGAGCGCCTCCTTCATGGCGTTAAAGAGGTCCTCGTTCTCCTTGGTGGCGTCCTCGGCCTCCTTCTTCTCGTCATCGGTCGCCAAGTCAAGATCGCCGGTGGCAACGTTCTTAAGCTCCAGGTGACGATCTTCGACCTCAGGCTCGGCACCATCGGCAACTGCCTTCTCGGCAGCCTTGCGAGCAGCGTCATCCTCGTAGACCTTGGGCATATCGGCAGCCACGTACTCACGCATGGCCTGGAAGGTGAACTCATCCACGTCCTGCGTCAGCAGCAGTACATCGTAGCCGCGGTCGAGCACGCCCTTTACCACGGGCATCCTGGCCAAGCGCTCACGCGAGTCGCCGGCGGCGTAGTAGATGGCCTTCTGATCCTCGGGCATGCCCTTGGCATACTCGGCCAGGGTAATCATCTTCTGTTCCTTGGCAGACCAGAACAGCAACAGATCGGCGAGCTCATCGGCCTTCATGCCATAGCTCGAGTAGATGCCGTACTTAAGACCGCGGCCAAAGTTCTCAAAGAACTTCTCGTAGGCCTCGCGGTCGTTGTCACGCATATCCTCAAGGTCGGCGGTAATCTTCTTCTCCACACGCTTGGCAATGGCCTTGAGCTGACGGTTCTGCTGCAGCGTCTCACGCGAAATATTGAGCGTCACGTCGGCAGAGTCCACAACACCGCGCACAAAGTTGTAGTAGTCGGGCAGCAGGTCGTCGCACTTCTCCATAATCAGCACGTTGGAGCTGTAGAGCGCCAGGCCCTTCTCGTAGTCCTTGCTGTACAGATCGAACGGGGCGCGACCCGGCACAAACAGCAGTGCATCGTACTCAAGCGTACCCTCGGCATGGAAGCTGATAGTGCGCGCGGGATCGTCAAAGTCGTGGAACGTGGACTTATAGAACTCGTTGTAATCCTTCTGCTCAACGTCGGAGCTGCGCTTTTTCCAGATCGGCGTCATGGAGTTGATGGTCTCGAGCTCCTGATAGTCCTCGTACTCGGGCTTATAGTCGTCGCCGGCGTCCTCGGGCTTGGGCTTCTGGCGACTCTTGCTCACCATCATCTGGATCGGGTAGCGCACATAGTTGCTGTACTGCTGAATCAGGCTCTTGAGGCCCCACTCGGTCAGGAAGCGATCGTAGGTCTCGGCCTCGCCATCGGCATCGAGCTTCTCGTTCTCGCGCAGCGTCAGGATGACATCGGTACCGTGCTCAGCACGCTCGCCATCCTCGATGGTGTAGCCCTCAAGGCCGTCGGACTCCCAAACGTGGGCGGTATCCTCGCCATAAGCGCGGCTGACGACCTTCACGTGGCTGGCGACCATAAAGGCGGAGTAGAAACCCACGCCAAACTGACCGATGATGTCGACATCGGAACCCTGCTGCTCGGCGTTCTCGGTCTTAAACTCCTCGGAGCCGGAATGGGCGATGGTGCCCAGGTTGCGCTCGAGCTCCTCGGCGGTCATGCCGATACCGTTATCCGAAATAGTGATGGTGCGGGCGTCCTTATCAAAGGAAACACGGATGGCCAAGTCGCCCTGGTCGAGCTTGACACTCGGATCCTGAAGGCTCTTAAAGTTGAGCTTGTCGACGGCATCGCTCGCGTTGGAGATAAGCTCGCGCAGGAAGATTTCCTTATTGGTGTAGATGGAGTTGATCATGAGGTCGAGCAGTTTTTTGCTCTCGGTCTTAAATTGACGCATGTGCAGTCCTTTCGCGCTACCCCTGCCCGCAAAAACGGCCCGGTTGCCCGAGCCGCATCGCAGACCTGCTATGTTCAGACTTAGATTTTATAACCTATTAGCGCGCATATATACATACGGAATCGAAAAACTGTATGTCCGAGCGCTCCAATGCGTCAATTGCCAAGGAGTGTCCCCAACTGCCGGCAGGAAAGGAACGTCCCTATCTGCCATCTACGCGCTTGGCCATCCAGACATGGGGTTGGCCCTCGTCTTCGTAATCTACCGGGGCAATTTGCGTGTAGCCCGCCTTTGCATAAAGCGGCAGCACGTATTCCTGCGCATGCAGCTTAATAAGCTTAGCGCCGGCATCGCGTGCACACGAAGCACTGGTCTCCACGATCGCACTCGCCAGTCCGCGACGACGCATAGCCGGCAGCACGGCGACGCGCCCCATAATGTAGGTCTCCCCCGCCGCAACGTCTTCGTCCATGTCGCATGCCGGCAACACCGGGGCCTCTGCGTCAGCCACGCGCTCAAGCTCTTCGGGAAACACGCGCGAGCAACCGGCAAGCTCGCCGTCTACATAGAGCGTCACATGAATGCAGTTCGGATCCTCGTCGATAGCGTCGAACTCATTCTCGTAGCCCTGCTCGTCCATAAAAACGACGCGGCGCACCAACGCCGCGTCATCAAAGCATCCCGTCTTAAGTTGGATATCCATAGCTGCCCTTTCATTCAACGCGAACGTTAGGGACAGATTTTAGCGAAAATGAGCTCCGCGCACGCTAAACTTCGCGCGAGCCTTCGCCAGGCAGTCGTAATGACCCACGTTATGGGCATCGCTCGCGATGAAGCTGTACAGGTTCTGATCGAACAGGCGCTGTGCCGGCTTTTTTTCGCGACCAAAGCGACCGCCGGCAATAAAGTCCGCCGAAGCCTGCAGCTTGCAGCCCATATCGACCAGGCGCTCCGCCACGCTTACATCCTTTTGAACCGCACGATAGCGCTCAGGATGAGCGATGATCACCTGGTAGCCACGGCACTGCAAATCGTAAATCGTGTTCTCGTACTCTCTAAACGCATACGCATCGGCATGCGTCGAAAGCTCGAGCAGAAACTCGTTGGTCCCATCGAAATGCAAGTGCTCCGCGGCATCGATACCAAGCTCAACGAGCTTTCGATGGTTGACCTCGAAGCCCATCTGGAGCGGAAAACCGTCAGCGTTATCACGCAGCAGTTCAAAGGCATCCCACATCTTGTCGTAATCAAAATAGGGATCACGGCAGTGAGGAGTGCAAACGATTCTGGTTACACCGGCCCGCTTGGCAGCCTCGAGCATCGCCAAGCTCTCATCGAGATCGGCGGCGCCGTCGTCTACACCCGGCAAGATATGGCAATGAATGTCACGCATAGGTCAGCCTTAATCAACTAAACGTTTGCTCGGTTGGTGAAGATGCCCTTTTTGGAAGTCCCCTGATCGTCGGAGCCCTTCTTCACCTTCTTACCGTCCTTGGTGTAGTAGGAGTAGTAGTACTCGCTGGTCTCGGTCTCACAGTAATTCATGACGGTACCGATGAGCTTGACCTTTTCGGACTTCTTAAGCTGGCCGATAGCGTTGAGCGCCTCCTCGCGCTTGGTGAAGTCCTCGCGCACCACGAACAGCGTGCCGTCGGTCAGGCTGGCAATCTCGGCAGCATCGATGAAGGTGCCGACCGGGGGAGCGTCGAAGATGACGTACTGGAACTTAGCAGACAGTGCCTTTACCAGCTTGGCAAAGCGGTGAGAGACGATGATGTCGGCAGGATTGGGAATATGCGGCTCGGCATCAAGGAAGTAGAAGTTCTTCTGACCCGTCTCGACAATTGCCTGGTCAATGGAGATCTGCTCGGAAAGAACCGCATAGAGTCCGCCGCGCGAACGAACGCCGAGCATATCGGAAAGGGACCTGCGGCGCATATCGGCCTCAACCAGGAGCACGGACTTGCCACTCGTGGCGATTGCCTGAGCAAGGTTAATGGAAACCGTAGACTTGCCCTCGTTGGGAATCGAGGACGTGACGGTAATGGTGCGAATGGGGTCGTCCACGCTCGCAAAGCGAATGTTGGCCAGAAGGGTCTTGGCGGCATTCTGTACAACGAGCTTATCGGTGTTCTTTGCCTTAGCCATGCCTATTTACCACCTTTCATAGCCGGAATTCGGCCAACAACGGGAATGCCCAGGAGCTCTTCCGCCTCTTCGGCACCGCGGATGCGGGTATTGAGCATGTCTGCCAAAACGACATAGGCGACTGCGATAAAGATACCGGCGAGGAACGCGACGGCAATATACAGCGTGCGCTTGGGGCCGCTGGGGACTTCGGGGGTCTTAGCCTCGTCGATAACGTTGATGCTCTGGGCAGCGCCGACGTTCTGAGCGACCGTACTCACCGAGCTAGCTATGGCCTTTGCGACCTCAGCCGTCTCCTTGGCATCGGTGCCGGTAACCGAAAGCGTAATGACACGCGTGGTGGTCTCGGAGGAAACAGACACCTTGTAGTCATCCAGATCGGTGAGGCCCAGTTCCTTGGCGGCGCCGCTCTTAACGCTATCGCTATCCAGCAGCGTGGCGATATCGTTGGAAAGCATCTGGCTCGCCGAGAGATCGTTGTAGCTCATCTGGCCGCTATCGTCGGTCTTGGCGAGAATGTACATGCTCGTCGTCGCGGTATAGGTGTTGTCCATCGCGGCGAAGGACACGATACCCATGGCGATCGCGCAGACCACCGGAAGGGTGATGACCAGCTTGAGGTGCTTCTTCAGCAGCTGGAACAGTTCGAGAAGGGTCATGCAGCTTGCCTTTCATTTCCCCAGTTCGGATTGACAAAACTGTCCGTATGTTATCGCATCTTTTTACCGAGACCAAACTCTATACATAAGAAACAGGCTCTCCTGTAAAAATGTCGGAAGCAATCGTAAAATTGCACAACAACGCCGCACCCGAAAGTCAAATGCGGCGTCTGCATCAATACCTATGTTGTATCGCTATGCGAATGGCTCGTCCTGCTGTATGGGAAACGTCACCGTAATGGTGGTTCCCACGCCCAACTCGCTCGACAGATCGAGCGTGGCGTGATGATACAGGGCCGCATGCTTGACAATGGCAAGCCCCAGACCGGTTCCGCCGCGTGCCTTGGACCTACTCTTGTCCACGCGATAGAACCGCTCAAATACCTTGCCCTGTTCTTCAGGCGCGATACCGATTCCCGTGTCGGCGACCGCAAGGAACGGATGGCCTTCGTCGTTGGTGCCGCACTGCAGCGTAACCGTACCGCCGGGTCGATTGTAGCGGATGGCGTTGCTTGCCAGATTATAGATGAGCTCGTCAATCAAGCGCGACACGCCCTCGATGACCACAGGCTTGGTCTCATGACTTATCGTCACATTCGCCTGACGGGCGACCTGTTCAAGGCGCTGCTCGACCGCGTAGATGGCACGCGAGAGCTCAATAGGCTCCGTGGACCCAATGGGCACCGCCTCGCCCTCAGCTGCACGCTCGGCCTCGTCCAAGTTAGACAGCGTAAGGATATCGTTGACAAGCGCTGCCAAGCGGCCCGCCTCACGATAGATGCGACCGCCAAAGTTGCGCAGGTCGCCCTCGCCCTCGACCATGCCGTTTGCGATGAGCTCGGCATAGCCCGAAATCGCCGTAAGCGGCGTCTTGAGCTCATGGGTGATATTCGCCGTGAACTCGCGGCGCATACGGTCGTTGTCCGCTAGCACCGCCATTTGGCGCTTGAGCTCCTGGCGCTGCGACTCGATACGCTCAAGCATGGGGACCATCTCGGCATAGGCGTGCTCATAGCTACGGCGTGGGTGGTCCAAATCCACCTCTTGCAAAGGCGCGATGATGGCACGGGACTCGCGGCGCGCCATAAAAAACGAGAGTACCGCACCCGCTGCTGCGATAAGCAGCATCGGCGCCACCATCGACAGCAAAATCGCCGCAACGCCAGGCTGGGCCTGCGCCAAGCGGACAACCTGGCCGTTATCAAGGGCGACGGCGCGATACAGCATAATCTCGTCGAGCGTAGAGCTTGCGCGCTCCGCGGAACCCGAACCACTCTCAAAGGCCTCGATGACCTCGGGGCGATCGCCATGGTTGGGCAGTGTGGAAGGCGACGCCTCGTTGTCGTAGGCAACCGATCCATCCCTGTTAATCAGCGTGATGCGCAAGTCCTCTCGATCGAGGCTACGCAAGAACGGGATGGGCTCCTGCTGCTCGTCGAGGGCGGCAGCAATGAGCTCGGTTTCTTGCGCCAGGTTGGCACTCGTGGCATCCGCCAAGGTGTTTTGCACAAAGAACGCACCCAGCACCGTAAACGCCACGATAACCGCCATGGCGCAGACAAAGATCGTCACAAAAACGCGGTGCGACAGCGTATGTTTTCCCTGGGGGGCGAAGACCACGGGTTACTCCTCCGATGCGGTGGCCGCGGTGTCGTCACCTTCGGCACCATCACCGGCAGAAGGCTCGGCCAAGCGGTAGCCCACGCCGCGCACGGTCTCGATGGCGCTGGCATGCTCGCCCAGTTTTTGGCGAAGCGTCTGCACGTGCACGTCAACAGTGCGCGAACCGCCGTCGAAGTCCCAGCCCCACACGCTCTGCAGCAACGACTCGCGGGTAAAGACCACGCCGGGCTTGCGCATGAGGTACTCGAGCAGGTCGAACTCGCGCAGGGTGAGCTTAAGCGACTCGCCGGCAACAGTCACCTCACGATGGCTGGGCGAGAGCACGATGTCGCCCACGCTGAGCACATCGCTTGCCTGTTTGACCATGCCGCCGCGACGCAGCAGTGCGCGGCAGCGGCTGGCGAGCTCCATGAGCGAAAACGGCTTAGTCAGGTAATCGTCGGCACCGCCATCGAGCGCCATCACCTTGTCGAGCTCGGTATCCTTGGCGGTAAGCATCATGATGGGCACCGTCGCCGTCAGGCGATCGGCACGCAGTCGACGCATAATCGCCAAGCCATCGGTATCGGGCAGCATGATGTCGAGCAGGACGGCATCGGGTACCCGTCGCGCCACGGCAGCCTTAAACTCACCGTCGCACGAAAAGCCTTCGGCCTCAATCCCCTGCTTGCGCAGCGCATAGACCGTCAAATCCCTGATGTTGTCATCGTCCTCGACGTAATAGATCATGTTGAACCCCTTTGCGGCCGGCATGACCGCATCTTAACCCTAAAGGTACCTTTACTAGATGGTATCAGCCAAAACGCCCCGTCAAATAATCCGCCGTGCGCGGATCGGTCGGATTCTTGAAGAGTTGCGCGGTGGGCGCGTGCTCCACCAGCTCACCCAGCAAAAAGAATGCGACCGAATCGGAGATACGCGCCGCCTGCTGCATATTGTGCGTAACGACCACGAGCGTGCAGGTCTCTTTGAGCTCGCAGGCCAGCTGCTCCACCACCAGCGTCGACACAGGGTCGAGTGCCGAGGTCGGCTCGTCCATCAGCAGAATGTCGGGCTGCACGGCAAGTGCGCGGGCGATGCACAGGCGCTGCTGCTGGCCGCCCGAAAGACCCAGACCCGACTCTTTGAGCTTGTCCTTGGCCTCGTCCCACAGGGCGGCGCGTCGCAGGGAGTCTTCGACCAGCTCGTCGAGCACGACGCGATCGCGCACACCCATACCGCGCGGCCCATAGGCGACGTTGTCGTAGATGCTCATGGGAAACGGGTTGGGGCGCTGGAACACCATGCCCACGCGCTGGCGAAGGCGGCAGATGTCGTAGTCGCCCAGGATATCTTGACCATCGAGCGCAATCTTGCCCTCGATTCGGCAGTCCTTGATGCCGTCGTTCATGCGGTTAAAGCAGCGCAGCAACGTGGACTTTCCGCAGCCCGAAGGCCCGATGAACGAGGTAATCTGCTTGTCGTGGATCTTGATATTCACGTCCTTGAGCGCATGGTGGTCGCCATAGAACAGGTCGAGGCCCTCAACGTCGATGCGCGTCGGCGAGGCGGCAAGATCTTCTGCCGTGGGGCGAGTCGCATCCCCAACCTCGCGCTCGTGCGCGGCCTCGGCCTGCGCTTTCATGAGTTCTTCAAGCTCCGTGGGCTCCACAGCCGCAGCAGCCGTCATACCGCATACCTCCACATCGATATCAATTCAGCAGTATCGATAGTAGGAATCGCGGCTCATATGCACGTGAGCGCATTGTCAAGTGTTTGTAAGGGCACACTGGCTATGCGGCGGGCAGCTCGATGGTGAATATCGTGTGTTCGGGCGTCGATTCACATGCAACGGTACCGCCGTGCGCGCATACGATCTCCTTGGCGATGGCAAGCCCCAGTCCAGCGCCGCCGCGATTGGTCGCACGCGCCGCATCCAGGCGATAGAACTTCTCAAAGATCACCTTGAGCTTTGCCTCAGGGATGGGATCGCCCTGATTGATAAAGCGCACGCGCACGCCACCGCCGTCCCGGCGTCTGGCCTCGATCGTGATGGTCGAGCCCTCATAGCTATAGGCAATAGCGTTTTTCATGATGTTGTTGAACACGCGAGCCATTTTGTCGCCATCCACGAGCACCGTCAGGTCCTCGCGAATATCAACTTGGACTTCCTTATGCTGCTCGTTGAGGATGGGATAGAACTCGTCAGTCACCTGAGCCAGCAGCAACCCCAGATCAACATAGCCGCGCGTGAGCACGATATCGTGGAAGTCAAAGCGCGTGATATCGAAGAACTCTTCGATGAGCGTATCGAGCCGGTGCGCCTTGTCGAGCGCCACGCCCGTAAAGTGCGCACGTTGCTCAACCGGCAGCTCGGGAGCCTCTTGCAGCAGCGAAAGATAGCCCACTACGCTCGCAAGCGGGGTGCGTAGGTCATGTGCCAAGTACGTGACCAAATCGTCCTTGCGATGCGACTCGTCACGCAGAGCTTGCTGCACCTTGCGCTCACGGTCACGCACGCGGTTAAGGGCGCCCTCGACCTCCAAGAAGTCGCCGTCGATGTTATCCCAGGTGTCGGGGTGATCGATCAGGCGATCTTGAATACGAGCGGCCAGCACACAATCGGCATGCTGCTCGCCCTGCTCGTAGCCCTGGTAGTACAGGGCGCGGCCACACAAGAACAGCACGCACGCGGCAAGCGCCAGCACAAAGCCAAGCATGTTGAATACAAAGCCGGCATCGAACAGCACCGGCCCTTCGATGCCGCCGAGCGCCATGGCGCCAATCGCCAACGTCATGGCCCACGCGGCGCCGCCAATCACCACGCAGCGGCACACGATCTCAAATCGATCGATCAGCAAAAAGCCGACAAGCAGCACCGCCAAGATTCCGACGATGTTGTCGATGCCAATCAGCAGCAGGCTCAGCAAAAAGAGCAGCACCGTTGCAAGCGCGCGGTTGTCGACGACCGACCTCACGTATTCAAAGAGCCGATCGGGCACCTCGAACGCTTGCCTATCGTCTTTTGTCATATCAAGATCCTCACAAGCGAAAAGCGTTATTCGATGATGTAGCCGACGCCCCAGACGTTTTTGATAAAGCGCGGCTTTTGTGCGTCGTCGCCAATCTTTTCGCGCAAGTGGCGAATGTGCACCATCACCGTATTGTTGGAGCCGGGCATAAAATCCTCGTTCCACACCGCACGGAACAGGTCCTCCACGGCCACCACGCTGCCGCGATGCTCGACCAGATACAGCAAGATTGAATACTCGGTGGGTGTGAGGCGTACCGGTGCACCGTCCACCGTCACGGAACGAGCGTCGCGGTTGATCTCCAAGCCGTCGAGCTGAATGGTCGGCGACTCGGCCGCCTGTGCACGGCTACCGTAGCTGGTGTAGCGGCGAAGCTGAGCGTGCACGCGCGCGACGAGCTCCAGCGGACGAAACGGCTTAACCACGTAATCGTCCGCGCCAAGCGAAAGGCCCTCGATCTTGTCTTGCTGGGCATCGCGCGCCGTCAGCATGATCACAGGATAGGTATGGCTGGAACGGATCGTACGCAGCAGCTCAAACCCATCGATATCGGGCAGCATGACATCAAGCAGCGCCAGATCGAACTCCTGCTCCAAAATCGCCTTGGCAGCATCGGCCCCGCTATAGGCAATCTGGACATCAAAGCCCTCTTTTGTAAGGTAGATGCCAACCAAGTCGGCGATGGCCTTTTCGTCATCAACTACCAAAATGCGCTCGTTCATGCGTGCTCCTCTCGCGCTCCATTATGCCCGAGGCGACGCACGCCACACACAACAAGCGTGGGTGATTAAGTCGGCCTTAAGCACCCTTGTGCCCGTTCGGGTGCGGATGTGGGCCAAGCGCGCACGCGATGATCGCCGACGCCGGCAAACGATATACTCTAGTTTCAGAAGAGACCATCCCGTCGAAAGCGAAATCTGTGAAGTCCCTCACCTCTTTTGCAAAGCGCTCAGCCCAGCTTGCCGCCGGCTTTGTCTGCGCTATCGCCCTTGCCGCTGGCGCGCCCACCGTCGCCGGCGCCCAAGTGCTCACGACCGACAATGTTTGCGGCAAAACCGCCGATGCGCGCGGCATCTCGGCCGAAAACCTGCCCGATATCGATGCGACCAATGCCCTCGTCATGGGCAAAGACGGCACCGTCTACTATGGGCGCGGCGCCGATGAGCAGGTCAAGATTGCCTCGATCACCAAGGTCATGACCGCAATCCTAACCGTCGAGAATTGCAAGATGGACGAGAAGGTCACGGTGAGCAACGCCGCAGCCACCGTGGGTAATTCGACCGCCGGCTTGCTCGAAGGCGACGAGCTTACCGTGGAGCAGGCACTGCGCGGCCTGATGATTCCCTCGGGCAACGACGCCGCCATCGTGCTCGCCGAATATGTGGGCAAGAAAATCGACCCTAAGACCAAAGACGCCGAGGCCACATTTGTGAAGGCCATGAACGAGCGCGCTAAGAAGCTCGGCTGCACCGGTACGCTTTTTGAAAACCCGCATGGTCTGGACTTTGATGAGTGGGCTGGCGATATGCACTCAACCGCACACGACGTAGCGCTGATGATGCAGGAGGCCATGAAAAACGACACGATCCGCGAGGTCGTAGCGAGCGAGGATTCCTGGATCGAAGTCACGGGCGCCGACGGCACCGACCATTCGCATTCCATGGACACGCATAACTATTTGCTGGGCCAAGATGGCAACATCGGTGGCAAGACCGGCACCACCGACGACGCGGGCTATTGCTTTACGAGCGCCTACAACCGCGACGGCGACGAGATCTACACCGTTATTTTGAACTCCACCACCACCGATCAGCGCTTTACCGATACCGCCACCCTTGCCAACTGGTACTACGGCCACAAGGTGACGGTCGCAATCGCCAACACGCAGGAAAAGACCGCCAACGGCAACCCGCTTATGGCGCGCATTGGCCAAACCGACTGGACGGATAAGACAATCGACGCCACACTCGCCGATCCTACGGCGCAAGCGACCGTGTTTTCCCTTGCCGGCGAGGTGACCGAAAAGGTTAGCTACGACGATCTTTCGGGCACGGTGCATGTGGGCGACAAGGTGGGCAGCGTTACTCTCAAGCAGGACGGCACCAAAATCGCCGTTATGGACCTGGTTGCCGACGAGGAAGGTGCAGGGCCGAATCCCATTGAATGGCTGCTCGTGAAGCTCGATCGCTTGGGCCGCCGCATCGACAACCGCCCGCTCACAGCCGAGAGCGAGACCGTAGCCAAGGCACCCGAGGTGTAAGGTCGAAGAACAATACACTCGCTGAAAGGAGGCGTCCAACGGGGCGCCTCATTTTTTGAGGGTTCGAATCCCCAGTTAACATTCTCCTAATCAAAAAAGGGCCCTGAATGGGACCCTTCTTTCAATTCATACTGGCGGAGAGCTGGGGATGTCCGGGCATGCTACGCATGCCCTCCGGCTTCAAAGCCTGGCGGCTTTTCGCCCACGGGCTACAAACGCTTTCGCGTTTGCTTAACGCCCGTGCCCTCTCGGGTTCGAATCCCCAGCGCCCTTTCTCGATAATAAAAAAGGGCCCCCGATGGGACCCTTCTTTAAAGTTAAACTGGCGGAGAGCTGGGGATTCGAACCCCAGATGCCCTTTTGGGGCATACTCGCTTAGCAGGCGAGCACCTTCGGCCTCTCGGTCAGCTCTCCGTAACAGCCGTTCTATAGTAACCAAACAGTCGAAGTTGAGCAAGAGGGAATTTTCTAATTGCCTAGCGGCCTTTTCTCCTTGCAGTTTTCGCCCCTACCCCAGCGAGCGGTTGAGGGAGCCGAGCTCATCGTTGCCCATGGTGCGCCACATTTGATAGATGCAGCCGCGCGCCAAGAAAAAGAAGCCGTTATCGACGAGTTGCACGGCGGCATCCGCGAGTTGATTGGTCACGGCGGGCACCGGCGGCAGCTCAAGACCTGCCTTGCGGATGGTCTCGACAGCCTCCTCAAACGTGGGCGGTTTGATGACGCCCATCTCGTTCATAAGGCCCTGCATTTCCTCCTGCGCACTGCCGCCCGACTCCTCGCCGCGCGGCACCAGGCGATAACATGCCAGCGCCAGCTCGAGCTGGTCGCAGTTCCAGTAGGCGAATGCCAGGCGATAGAACAGGTAACCGATCGAGGGCCGGTCGCTGGCAATGCGCAGACCGTGGCGCGCTACCTCGATAATCTCGTCATAGCGCTCCAGGCGTGCTAGCACGTTGATCAGGGCAAAGTGAGACTGCATGGACGAGCGCGCCAAATCGTAGAGACGACGCACCTCGGGCAGCGCACGCTCAAAGTCCTCTTGTTCGACGTAAAAGCTGCAAATCTCGTGCTGGGCAAAATACAGCGCATCGGGAGCGCGAAGGATACGCACGGAACGGTCCTCCTCCATCACCGGCAGCACCATGCGCACCAGCTGGTTGTCGCAGAACTGGGTCTGTACCGGGCCCGTCGCCAAAAGCTCGGCAACCGTACACTTGGCTTCCAGCTCCTCGACAAGGCGAGAAAAGCCCTCGAAAGCACCAGCTCGGTCAACTTTGGATTGCTCGCGCAGCTCGACGACACGGGCGACATACGGATCGTTGTCCTCCTCCATGACCTCAAGCTCGTCAGCCGTGTCAGCGAGCAGTAAATCGCGAAGTGCAGGCGGCAATGGACGATGGTCATCGCGTGGTCGGGCGTGAACCTCTGCAGGCTCAATCATGTCCGGAGCATCTGCCTCATATGCCTCGAGCAAATGCTTGCAGGGCATGTCGTCCATATCCATGCTCTCAAGATCCTTGGCGACAGAAACGCAATCAGCCAGATAGGCCGCACGGCCAAAGGAATACGTTTCGACAACGCGCTCGCCCTGCTCGCCGTCGGGAACCGCAATCTGCACGTAGCAGCGCGTGATGCGAGTGCCCGAAGCAAAGCAAGCCGCCGCGAGTGTAAGCGCAATACGCGCATCGTGCTCAGCGGCCCACGTTGCGCGCTTAGGCTCATCCACCTCGCGCCAGGCGTCATCTTGAGCATCGTATTCGCGCTGCGGCATAGCATCGACAACCGTGCGGCCAAATCGCACCAGCATGATGCCTTCGGCGACGTTCGCTCGATAGGTGTAGTCGAGACGCGTGACCACGTTGAGCGCTTCTACGATACGCGCAAAGCGGGTGCGAACGTCCCACTCGCCACCCGGCTGGCACGCAACCGTCCCCGGCTTGGCCCACGGGTTGTCATTCGACAGCGTTTCGAGCAAGCGAGTAACGTCGTTTGTCGTCTTGCTGATATGCCATAGGTCAAAGAGCGAGCAGCCCTCAAAGCTTGGCGACGAGGCAACGGGGCCCAACCCTGCCCCAATACGCTCAAGGATGCCCGATAGGCGGTTCAGGCGGCACTCGACGGCAAGCAGGGTATCGTTCTCGTCCTGGTCCAGCAGGCTACGGTCAAAATTGAGATAGAAGAGCCTCGAGCGATCGATGCGCGCCAGGCTCATTTCGGTTTTGGCCGCGATGGTGCGCAGGCGAGACAGATTAACTTCGCCCATCAACGCGGCGGCATAGCGCTCAATGCCACTTGGATTATCTGTATGGTCAATGCGGTAGAGCAACGTTTCGATTGCATCGGGCAGCGGTGTGGAATCAAAACCCAGCAGCACCTCAACCGGCTCGGGGAGTTTTACAAGCTTGATCTTGTCGACGGCATTTTTCATGCCCTCGTCGAGGCCGTCACCGTCTGCCTTGGTTGCGACGGCGTTTTCGAAATCGGCAAATATTACGTAACGCAAGAACATCGAGGCCATGAACTCGCCGTAGCGAAGGCTGCGCGTCGAATTCCACGTCTCGCGATTGGATTGTTCGCGCATGGTGCCTTCGGGAGAGCCGATGACTCGCGCCCGGGAGCGCATCGTCCCATCGGTACCCCTGACCGCAATCTCACCGATGTTGGAATCGGACTCGTCAAGAATCAGTTGCATGTCGGGATCGTCGGGCAGCGATACCTCGTTAACGGGACGGTCCACCTTATAGACCTCACCCGAAACGCTCACGTAGCCCAAAAGCGACACATGGCTTTTGCCGACGAATTCAACGACATAGCATGATTCATGCGGGTCCTCGCCAAAGAGCTTCCAAACCACGCCATACGAGCGTCCCGCAGGCTGCTCGGGCATGGCCGGAAAGCGCTTTTTGGGATCGAGAAACCTAAGCTTGTATGTCGGACGCTCTGCCACGAAATATCACCCTGATCGGTCGCCTAAAGAAAGAGCGCGCCAGGGGCTCACCGAGGCGCATACTCGAAATCTTACACGAGTCGATGAGAAATAGTCCCCGTTGACCGAGGTTCGAATCCATGCGGTGCCTACGTAAAAGAAAAGCCCCCGTTGCCGGGAGCTTTAATCTCAAATGGTGCGGCGTATAGGATTCGAACCTATGACGTTCTGATTCGTAGTCAGACCCTCTATCCAGCTGAGGTAACGCCGCAGCGCAAGACATATAAAACCACTTTAGTTCGTTAGAGTCAAGCAAAATCTCAAACTTTTTTCGCGCGGGCCGCAATTTGTCGCGCTGCACCACGAGCATCAGCGCTTTTCGTGCGATCGATTGGCTTTTCGATCACATCGAACCCGGCGCCAAGCTCCCCCAGAAGCGACCGCACCCGTTGGGCACAGTCGTAGTCGGCAAACGAGATGCTCAGCATTCGGGCCACCTGATTAGAAGTTCCAACGCCATAGAAGTGCTCAAGGACAACAAGCGCCTCATGCGCTACAAACGTCTCGACCACATGCGGCGACTCCTCATAGCACCATTGCGTCAATGGTCCCTCACTCGTCTGCCGAACCACCAAGCCACCCATACCCGACGGCTCGCACGTTACCAGCAGGTACTCCCCGCCCTCATCGCTCTGGAACAACACAACTCGCTCGTCGAACAGCTCCATCACATCCCCTTTCTCTTGCTCTTAGTTAGCAAAAGCATAGCAGGTAAATGCATGTATACAGAACGTTTGTTCGTGTGTTTTCTATCGAGCTGTCCGCACGGCATGGTATAGCCGCACACAAAAAGGGCGCCCCCGAAGGAGCGCCCTTGCATATCCCCTATGCAGCCAACTTACGCGACCGGCTCGATCTTCTCGAGGCCGCCCATGTAAGGACGAAGAACCTCGGGAATCGTGATGGTGCCGTCGGCGTTCTGGTAGTTCTCCAGGATGGCGGCCATGGTGCGGCCAGCCGGCAGGCCGGAACCGTTGAGGGTGTGCAGGTAGCGCGAGCCCTTGAAGTTCTCGGGGTCGCGATACTTGATGTTAGCGCGACGGGCCTGGAAGTCGCCGCAGTTGGAGCAGGAGCTGATCTCCTTGTAGGCGTTGTAGCTCGGCAGCCAGACCTCGATGTCGTAGGTCTGACGGGCAGAGAAGCCCAGGTCGCCGGTGCACAGGCTAATCACGCGATACGGAAGGCCCAGCTGCTGCAGCAGGTACTCGGCCTCGGCGGTCATGCTCTCGAGCTCCTCGTCGGACTCCTCCGGCTTGGCAAACTTGACCATCTCGACCTTGTCGAACTCGTGCTGGCGAATGATGCCGCGAGTGTCGCGACCAGCGGAGCCGGCCTCCTCGCGGAAGCAGGGGGTGAAGGCGGTGTAGCGGCGCGGCAGGGTATCAGCATCGAGAACCTCGCCGGCGTGCAGGTTGGTAAGCACGACCTCGGCGGTGGGGATCAGGAAGTTGTCGCCCGAGACGTGATAGGCGTCGTCCTCGAACTTGGGCAGCTGACCCGTGCCAAACATGGTCTGACGCTTGACGACGATGGGCGGCCACCACTCCTTAAAGCCACGGCTGGTGTGCGTGTCAAGGAAGAAATTGATGAGGGCGCGCTCAAGACGGGCGCCGGCGCCACCGAGAACGGTAAAGCGGCTACCGGAGAGCTTGTTGCCGCGCTCGAAATCGAGGATGTCCAGGTCGGTGCCCAGGTCCCAGTGCGGCTTAAAGTCGAAGTCGAACTCGCGCGGGGTGCCCCAACGACGGCGCTCGATGTTCTCGTCCTCGTCCTTGCCGTACGGCGTGGCCTCGCAAGGGATGTTGGGAAGGTGAGCCATAAAGTCGTACTGCTCCTGCTCGAGAGCGGTGCGGCGCTCGGCCAGACCGTCAATCTTCTCGTTGACGGCGCGCACGGCCTCCTTGGCGGCCTCGGCCTCGTCCTTCTTGCCCTCCTTCATCAGGGCGCCGATCTTCTTGGACTCGGCATTACGCGTGGCCTGGAGCTCCTCGACCTCGGTGATGACGGCACGGCGCTCGTCGTCGAGTTCAAAGAACTTCTCTCGATCCCAAGACGTCTGGCGGTTGGCCATGGCGGTATCGATGGCATCGGGGTTCTCGCGAACAAACTTGATATCAAGCATTAGATCCTCCGGCGATATACATTCCATTTAGGTTGCAACCTTGTACATGTATGGGCAAGTATATACTTATGAGCGTTTACGACCCAACCCAACTACGCAAGAAGGCACCCAATGGACGCAGTTTTTTCCTTTTTGTTTGGCACCCGCACCGGTTTTGCCATCCTTTTCGCCGGCGGCATCCTACTGTTTGCGATTCTTGCCTTTGTAATGGAGAAGCGCACCCATAAGATGTATGTCGACCGCGGCCCCAAGGACGAGGACGATCAAGACAGCTTCTGGGACTAACCTGCCAAAAAGGGACTGGTTTATTTTGGTCGGTTTTATCTGGGCAAACGCAAGCGCCTCGCAACTGGAATTGAGCCAGTTGCGAGGCGCTTTTTGCTATAGAGATAAAACCGCAGGAAAACCTGCCAAAATAAACCTGTCCCTAAATGGCAGGTTTTACTGGAGGGTGGCGTCGATGGCCTTGACCAGGGCGCTGCGCATGCCGGCGTCCTCGAGCGCGACGACGCCCTTGATGGTGGCGCCACCGGGTGAGCATACGGCATCCTTCATCGCCGCAGGATGCTGGCCAGTCGCAAGCTGTAGCTTTGCCGTGCCCAGCACCATCTGGCTCACAATGCGATAGGCATCGGCGCGCGGGATACCGTGCTTGACGGCCGCGTCGCCCAAGGCCTCAATCGCCATGGCGACAAATGCCGGTGCGCAACCGCCCACGGTACCGCCCACAAACAGCAGACTCGAATCGAGCTCGACGACGGTGCCAAGCTTTCCGAGCAGACCGAGCACCGTGGCACGCTGCTCATCGCTAAGCGTGGAAGCCTTCTCGCAGGCGATAACGCCCTCGCCCACCGAAACCGGTGTGTTGGGCACCGTCGAGATGTGTGCGACACCCGGCAGGACCTGCTCCCACTTGGCGCTATCCCAGGTCCAGGCGACCGAAAGGACAACCTTGTCGGCAAGGGTTTCTTTGAGCGGAGCGAAGACCTTCTCAATCATGTATGGCTTGACCGCAGCAACCACGATATCGGATGCGGCGACAACCTCCGCCGCATCACGACAGGCAACCATCCCACGTGCCTCACAACGCTCGACCAAGGCGTCGTAGTGGCCCGCGCAGGCGCACATATCGCTCGCAGCCACACCGGCGGCGATCCAGCCATCGGCCATAGCGCTCGCCATATTGCCAAAACCGACAAATCCGATCTTCATATCTCATAGTCCTCTCAGACACGCTCTTCAAAACGAAGGCTATTGTCCCACGCCATTGTTTCGTATTGCCGACCTATTTGTGATACGGCTCGCCACGGCTGATCTTGCAGGCGCGGTAGATTTGCTCCAGCAGCACCACGCGCGCCAAGTTGTGCGGCAAGGTAATACGTCCAAAGCTGAGCATCTCGTCGGCTCGTGTGCGCACGTCATCGCTCACGCCGTCCGATCCACCAATCACAAAGGCGATGTCGCTGTTACCACGCAGCATAAGATCGTCGAGCCGCGCCGAAAGCTCCTCGCTCGAGCGCTCTTTGCCCTCAATGGCAAGCAGGATCACATGCGCTCGAGGCGGCAGGGCTGCGAGAATCGCCGCACCCTCCTTGTCGCGTGCGGCATCCACGCCGCCCGCCTTAGCCGGGTCGATATCGGCCACCTCGCGGATATCCACCTTGGCATAGGCACCTAGGCGCTTGGTGTACTCAGCGCACGCGTCCTTCCAAAAGCGCTCCTTGAGCTTACCGACGCAAACGACGGTGTATTTCACGCGCGTCTACTCCTTCGAATCGTTTTGAACTTTGCCGGCGGTCAGCATCTGCTCGAACATAGAGGCCGACTGCGAGAAGTCGCTCGGCAGCACGACCGTCGAGGTTTTACCCGTACGAGCGAACTCCGTCATCATCTCGGACCACTGCGTAAACATGAACAGTTGGTTGGCCTCGTCATTGCCGACACCCGTCTCCTGGATGATCTCGAGCGAATCTTTGATACCCAGCGCGATGGCCTTGCGCTGGTTGGCGATGCCCTCGCCCGCCTTTTCCATAGCCTCGGCCTCGGCGGTCGCCTCGGTGACGCGCTTGATGCGGTCGGCCTCGGCGAGCTCCTGTGCCGCAGCGCGCTTGCGCTGGGCGGCGTTGATGTCGTTCATGGAGTTCTCAACCTCGGTCGGCAGTGCGATCTTGGTGATGAGCGTCGACACGAGGGTGAAGCCGTAGGCGGCCATCTGCTCGGAAACGGTAGCGTTGACATCCTTGGCGATGTCATCCTTCTTGGCAAAGACCTCATCGAGTGTGTAGACGGGAATCGAAGAGCGCAGGGCGTCGGTGATGAAGTCACGCATCTGGTCGACGGGCTCCTGCAGCATGTAGTAGCTCTTGTAGATACCCGAATCTGCCGGGCCGGCGCCCATGTCATAGCTCACGTGGTACTGAGCAGAGACCTCAAGGCCGATGGTCACGTTGTCCTGGGTCTTAACGTCGATGCCAAAACCGTTTTTCATGGTGCGCAGACTCACCGTGGCGGCCTTGCGGTCGATCACGGGCACCTTCATGTGGAAGCCCGCGTTGACGATGCGGTTAAACTTGCCCAGACGCTCGATGATCACGGCATGCTGTTGTTCAACGACATAGCAGGCGTTGGGAAGCAGCAGCAACAGAATGATGATGGGAATCAAAAGGCTGGTAAGGGCGGCGATGATACCGGACAACAGCATGGTCTCTCCTCTGATAGGCACACGTTGGCATTAGGATACCCGCACGAAGCAGCTGTGTGACACCAACAAGAGGACCCGTGGTCAAAAAAGGCCAAATATGAGTACTGTTACCAGTTTAGTAACAGCGTATTTGGGTCAAAATCGCCTCGTTGAACCCGAGGTCTGGTCGCGCGCGCAGACGTGGTGTAAGAGTGTCCTGAGGTCCGTCGCTGCAAGTCC
>ERZ1026943.251-NODE-251-length-33924-cov-11.668399_pt1 | contig 33924 bp, 31 predicted proteins | sample MGYA00519461_ERZ1026943 | MGnify/ENA primary metagenome ERZ1026943 (study PRJEB26926, sample SAMN06164617) | human gut metagenome | biome: ENVO:00009003; feature: ENVO:2100002; material: ENVO:00002003 | host: Homo sapiens | place: USA | collected 2012 ...
TCGGCATTTTCTTTTTATTTGAAAAAGAAAACGCCTGCAAAAGAAAAGCAAACTCGGGGTTCCACCCCGAGACCCCGAGACCCCGGCAACGCCGCACCTCAGTACACAGCTTGCGATTCTCAGTCGGCTGCTCGGCACATTCGCCCACAAACGCGCCGGAGCTTGAACGGGTGCGGGCTCGTGCGTCTTGCTGCGCAAGCCGTCCCCTCGCTCTCCTCAATTAGTTATCGAACACTGCGGCGCGGCTATCAAAAGCTTGATTATCAATATCGGACGTAACTTGCTTCAACTTTGCTATAGCCCGATTCGATAGCTTCATCAATTTGATTTTGCTTATATAGAATTGCAGAAATAAACCCTCTGCACTCGGCAGAGGGTTCAAGTTTTTATTATTGGACTTTTTCGAGTCTGTAGCTGACGGTGTATCTGTTATGCACCCAGCAATTATTGCTGTCCTTGACATAGGCACGGGCATATGCCGTGCCGTGGGACTGGGTGGGGTCGGCGCTGCTGAGATCGACCTCAGCGAAGAGCTGATCCGTGGTTATATTTTCAAGATTCGCTTTCGGACCGACGACTTCAACGGACGGTATGCGCGTCTGAGTTACGACCGCCTTGTATCCGGCGGGGACATTGATAAACGAGATATTGTTGGCACTCACCGAGCTCTTCTGTGAGGTCACGCCGCTCATCTCGACCGTGACCTTGAGTTTCGTCTCCCCGCTCATGACCTTGACTCCGCTCAACGTCGTCAGGTCTATGGTTATCTCATTCCTGCCTGCGCCGAGCATATAGAAATCGATATCGGCGACCGACAGCTCGGTTATGGACGATAGCTTCGTCGCGTCCATGGTGAAATTGAGTCTCGCGGGGCTGCAGGTAAACGCGGGCGGGTTGCTCGCATAAGCGGCAGGCGCATTCTTGAAAGTTACCGTAGTCGGCAGTTCGGCGCGCTGATAAATCGGAAGAGTCATCGTGATATCGGCGAGTCCGTCGTTGACGGTTATATACTGGAGCTTTCCGCCGTATTCGCTCAGCGGGATTATCTCGGCATCGAGCGTTGTGGTCGCGCTGATTTTCTTGTTCAGAGTCACGCGCGCGACAACTTTCTTTATCTTCGCCATCTCAGTCACGGGACCCGACAGCTTCACGGTATTCGCAGAGAGCACCGGGGTTTCTGCTATCAGTCCGTTTGTGACATACGACGCGCCGTCATAGACGACATCGGGCTGGAGAGTGTATTCGCCTTCTTTGTAATAGTCGAAATACACATTTATCGAATCCTGAGAGAGCGAAACTATCTCATAGTTCGCCTTGCTCGGATCTTTTGCAGTTACTTCGAGTTTCAGGGTCTGGCTGCCTGTTGAATCGACATAGTTGGTCTTGGCGACAACGGAGATATCGTCTTTTGTGAGCACGCTCTCGGCGACTTCGTAGCGCTTGCCGTGAACCTTGACTTCGACTGTGAAATCCGTATTGCCGAACATCTGAAGCCCGAGATTCGAGACATTGTTTGATATTTCTATTTTAACAGGGACATCTTTTATTATCCGGTCATCCTCGGGGCTCGCCTGAATTGCAACAACGATCCAGATTATAACTGCGGCGATTATTGAAAGCGCCAGGACGAACCTGTTATCATATATGAGATTTTTGAGGCTTATTTTTTTCTTTTTCATTTTTTAAAACCTCCGAACAGCTTGCGTATGCCTTTGACGGCGGCTTTATCTTCGTTATTCGTTCCGCAAAGGTAGCGCACAAGATGCTCACGCAGATCGGAATCGGTGAGATTTCTGATAAGCTGGCCCTTGCAGGCGATGGAAATTGTTCCGGTCTCCTCGGAAGTGACGACTATCATCGCATCGCCCTGCTCGCTCATACCTATGGCGGCTCTGTGGCGGGTTCCGAGCTGGGTATCGAGATTCTCTTTCTGAGTCAGCGGCAGGACACAGCCTGCGGCAACTACCCTGCCGTCGCGGATAACTGCGGCTCCGTCATGGAGCGGCGCGCCGTGATAGAAAATATTGCCTATCAGCTCGCGAGAGACTATCGCATCGACGGGAGTTCCGCTCTTTATGATATCACCGAGGAGCGTATCATGCTCAAAGACGATAAGAGAGCCTGTCTTGCTCTCGCTCATGCTCTGACACGCCTTGCACACGGCGTAGATCGAATCCTTTATCTTCTGATTGCGCTCCGTCTCCTCATCGCGCACGCCGAAAAGATTGAGCTTTGTTATGCTGCGTCTGCCGACGGATTCGAGCATATGGCGCAGCTCGGGCTGGAAGAGGATGACGAGGACTATAATTATCTCGCCGAAGACTTTTTTGAATATGAACTCACTCGCCTGCATATCGAGCAGGTAAATGGCAAGATAAGCCACACCGAAAAGCAGAAGACCCTTTGCAAGCTGAATGGCCTTTGTCTCACGGATGAGCTTGATAACGCTATAAAGAATGAACGCAACGAGGCAGATATCCAGGAAATCCGTGAAGGCGAAGTCGGAGAATACGACCTTCAGCTGATCCCAGAGAGATGCGATCTTTTCAGTAAACATAGGCATACCTCTCTTCAATTCCTATAATACCATAAAACGCGCCTGAAATCAAATTACTTCTCAATAAGGCAGACGGCGGAGGCACTTATGCCCTCGCGGCGTCCCGTAAAGCCGAGCCCCTCTTCGGTGGTCGCCTTGACGCTGACGCATGAGACATCGAGCGAGCAGGCGTCGGCTATGTTGCGGCGCATTTCATCTATATACGGGCGCAGCTTCGGAGCCTGGGCGGCAACGGTTGAGTCGATATTGACTATGTGCCAGCCCTGAGCGCCGATAACGCGCACGACTTCGCGCAGGAGTTCGAGACTGTCCGCGCCCTTGTATTTTTCATCGTTGTCCGGGAACAGGCAGCCTATATCCCCCATTGCCGCCGCGCCGAGCAGCGCATCGCTGATGCTGTGGAGCAGGACATCGGCATCCGAATGGCCAAGAAGTCCCATGGTATGGGGTATATCAACGCCGCCGATTATGAGCTTCCGCCCCTCGACAAGCTTATGAACATCGTATCCGCTGCCTATTCTTATCATTGATTATCATCTCCGCTGAGTGAAAATTTTCTTATACTTTCCTGAAATTCATCGTATGTCATGAAAATATTTATCATATCGACGAGCGCGCTTGTTGAAAGGCGCTCGGGAAGCGACAGACTGCGCAGGAACTTTTTGCGCAGAGCCGCCGAATCCGCTTTTCCGCTGAGCCCGGCTTCGTAGAGGTCGGCAACGGTTACAGCTCGGCTCTTTTCCTGCGTACTCTCGCAGGTGACTCCGGCGCGGTTGAGCGCTTCAAGCAAGATCTCAGTATCGATTCCCTCGACCCCTAATTTGCCCTCTTTAGACGGCGCGTCCTTTCTGCGCTCTTTGCCGAACACGTCGGGAATATAGGCGTGAATGACGCTGTCTTTCGGAACGCTTCCGCCGATAAACGAACGGATTTTGAAGCCCGCCGAGTCGCTGTCGGTCAATATGACTATGCCGCGTGTCTGAGCGAGGCGTTTTATCAGCTTCTGCTTCTCTTTGTCCTTGAAAATGCCGAAGCCGTCGGTCTGTATTATAACGGTATCGAGGACTGTGGAGAGTTTTATTTTATCATACTTTCCCTCGACGATGACCGCCTGTTTTATCTTTATCATTTTACCATCAACACCATCCGGCGTTTATTTTCGTGACTGTATCGCCACAAACAGCTTGACAAGCAGTTCCTCCATAACTATCCTGTTATCAACGGCAGAGCTCTTGAGCAGTGTATCGGCTCTGTGCAGTTCATCGAGGCACTGGCGCAGAACGCGCACGCTCAGAGCCGACGCCTGGCGCGAAACTTTTGTCAATTTGAACTCGCGGCCGCGGTAGTTTGAGAATATCTCCGCCGGCTGAGTGTCTCTGTAGCCCGCAGATACGCTGACCTTGACACGATAGATATCGACAAAGACAGATATCACCGCGCCCATTATCATCATAACATCCGCACGCTGGGCGAAGAGCATATTGAGCGTTTCATACGCCTTGTCAAAATTATCCGAGATTATATATTTTGTCAGGTCGAATGCATTCGCTTCGATAGTCTTGACACACATCAGGTCGATGTCTGCGCGTGTTATCTCGCGTCCCTCGGCATATGCCGAAAGCTTGTCGATTTCATTTAAAAGAGTAACCATATCGTCCCCGACGCAGGAAACAAGATATTCGGCGTTTCGCTGGCTGAGCGAAGAATCGCGCTTCTGCGCCGCGCCGACGAGCATTTTGGCAAGCTCATAAGCGGTCTTTTTGTTGAGTTCGACCGCATTGCCGTATTTTGTAAAGAGCGAGACTGCCTTTTTGGCTTTTGCTGTCTTTTTGAGCGAATCTGCCTTGCCGATATAAAAAATCAGCGTGCAGTAATCCGGGACATCGCCGACTATTTTTTCGAGCTTTTCATAGGAATCCTCGTCGAGCGAATCGACAGCCATATCCTTGACGAACACGCAGGTGTTGCTGCTCATCATCGGAAAAGCCTCGACCGCCTGCTCGATATCCTCGAGGGTACACGACGCACCGTCGAAGAAATGATAGTTGAAATCCGCAAAGTCCGGGCTGACGGCTTTGTCTTTTAACTTTGAGGAATAAAATTCCTTGAGATAGCTCTCCGTTCCAAAAAGCAGGAACGCGCCGCCGATATCTCCGCTTCTGATAAGCGCTTTTATCTCTTTTTCGCCGATAGCAGCCATTCAGTCCATCCTTTCCGTCAAAATTCTGCCCGACGGGAGCACCGTAATTCTGATGTTCCCCTGCCCTCCCGTCGCGTACGCGTCCGCGCCGAGGGACAGCAATTTGCCCATGACCGCAGACGCTCTGTCGGCCTCCGCCGATAGCACGGTCAAATTATAGTTTTCCGGGGAAATGCCATGCGGCAGATTCTCCCGCAAAATGAGAATATTCCCTTTTGTCTCCGGTGCATAAGACGGTCTGAAAACAATGACCGCGTCAGCGCCGCTCATGCCGAGCACCGCCGTGCTCGTTTTATTCGTTGTTTTATATCTTAATTCTGCGCCGCCGATGTTTATATCCGCGGCAGGCGCGAGGTTATAATTTTCTGTTTTAAGTATTTCATTGAGGTTGGCATCAGTCTCGCCTGCAAGAATATACTCGGGCGAAAAAGCGTCGATAACATCGAGCGCGAGTGAACTTTCGCCCTCAGAGACGCGCGGGATAAGAAGAAAATCAAGATTATCCGCGCCGACGCTGTCCATTGCGGACTCTATATTTGAGAGGGCATAGTAGCTGTCCCCTCCGCAGCCGAGCAAAGCGGTTTTGCCGCCGGAGCTGACGACAACAGCCGAGCCGTTGCCGACATCTGCCACGGTTATGACGGTTGCCGCGCGGGAAAGTGCAGAAGATCCGACGCACACGCCCGCAAAGGTGAGCGTGCATATCAAAACTGCTGCGCGGACGGTATTGCGCCCAGAAAATTTATAGATAAGCGCAGCCGTCGCAAGGACGATAAAAATCAAAACAAGCCACAGTGGAAACAGAAATGTCGAGGCGTTCAAAGACGAATGAGGAACCGCCGCGAGCGACTTCGATGAATTGATAAGAAAAGACGCGCACACACCGGACAAATCCGCAAGACCGGCCGTTATCACGCGCAAAAATGAAAACTTCGCGGTGAGAGCGGTAAGCCCAGAGAGGATCATACACGCAGATGCGGGAAGATTGGAAACAAGATTCGCCGGGATCGCGATAAGTGACACTTTGCCGAGATCGAGTATCATAACAGGCAGAGTGAACGCACAGGCGAGCACGGTGCTTCGGACGGAGCCGAAGATAAACTCACAGACGCGCTTTGCATATTTATTTCTGACGCGCGCGATATACGGATTCAGCGGAAAATCGATATTGCCGTAGCCGACAATTATTCCGAGAGTCGAGAGGAACGAGAGCCGCAGTCCGAGGCTCATCACGCAATACGGATTGACAAAGCACAGAATAACAAGCGCGATGCCGAGGGAATTGAGTGAATCCGACTGCTTTGAAAGCAGCGTTCCGAGGAGCATAACGAGCATCATGAAGCCCGCACGCATGACGGAATATGTGAAGCCCGAGACCGCCATAAAAACTATAACAAACGCCGCCGAAATAATTGCTCCCGCTCTGCGTCTGAGCCTGAAAACATCAAAAATTTTCAGAATGAACAGACACCAGATTGAGAGGTGCAGACCCGAAACGGCTATCAGATGCGATATTCCCGCGGACGAGAACGAATCCGAAACGCTCTTCGGCAAATTTGATTTGTCACCGATCAGAAGCGCCGTTGCAAGCGCCCCGCGTTCACCGGGGATAAGATGAGAAAGCGTGTTTTTGATATAAGCACGCATCGCGAGCGGATAATAGCCTATCGGCTTGCGCTCCGGCTGAGATATATTTATATCGCCCTTTGCGTATCCGCCCATAAAGATATTTTCGGACAGATAGTAGTTTCTCGCGTCGCGGGTCTTGCCGATATCGTAGAGCTGCAAATCGCCCTCGACAGTATCATACGGCTTGAAACCAAGGCGCGATTTTGAAGAAAGGCGTATGTTCAGCTTATATTTTTCGCCGTCTATCTCGGAAGTTTTAAGCTCTGTATAATATCTTTCGCCGCTCTGCTCCTCGAGCGAGACAACGCTCGCTTTCACGGTATGCACGCTGTCGTTAAAATTCTCCGATGCTTCGTTCGGAACAAGTGCGGCGGCAAAAGACAAAAGCACTGCAACGGCCGCCGTTATACACGCAGTCGGGATTACAAAGTCACGCCGAACGCTCTTGAAGAACAGAGAAAAGATAAAGGCGGCAGCTGCTGCCGAAAGGATAACGACTGCCGCCTTCTGACCGAGTTCAAAAACAAGAGCCAGCGTAAAAAACATTGTAAAACCGATAACCGTGAACGGGCGCGCCATTTCTCGAGTTCTCCGATTATTTGAAGAAAAGAGGAAGCTTCTCGAGGAACACGATATCGTCGCGCTCCGCCGCGTCGCCCTCTGCGAGGACTGCCGCCTTGGCGACTATGTTCGCTTCGAACTTATCGGCGAGGGCAACGACTGCCGCGAGGGATTCGCCGGTGCTGATAACATCGTCAACGATAAGCACTTTCTTGCCGCGAAGCTGATCTCCGTCCTCTCTGCCGAGAAGAAGGGTCTGCTCTGCATCGGTGGTTATAGAACGCACGCTGACACAGACGGGGTCGGTCATATAGACCTTCGGCTTCTTGCGGGCAACAAAATATTTCTTGCCGCTCTGTCTGGACATCTCATAGGCAAGCGGGATGCTCTTCGCCTCGGGAGTGAGAATATAATCGAACTCAGGGCACTTCTTGAGCAGCTCTTCCGCCGCTTTAACGGTGACTTCGACATCACCGAAAAGGATGAATGCCGCGATATCGAGCTTGTCGCTGACCGGGCAAAGAGGAAGCTCTCTCTTCACGCCTGCGATTTCCATTGTATAGGTCTTTGCCAAAATAAACATCTCCTGAATATTAATATGGTCTTTTTATCAGCCTGCCGGCCAGCCGAAATCTCTGCCGCCGAGCATATGGAAGTGCAGGTGTTTGACGGTCTGACCCGCACAGTCGCCGCAGTTGTTGACGATTCTGAAGCCGTCCTTGAGATCGAACTGCTTGGCTATCTTCGCCGCCGCCTCGAACACTTTGGAGACGACCGCGCTGTTCTCCGGGGTTATCTCGGCAGCACTCTTTATATGCTGCTTCGGGATAATGAGAATATGGAACGGAGCCTGCGGCTCGAGGTCATAGAACGCGAGAACATCGTCGTCCTCATAGACTTTTTTTGAGGGTATCTCGCCCTTGATTATTTTGCAAAAAATACAGTCATCCATTTTCAGAAAACCTCCGTATTGCAATTGCTTATTCCTCCGGCCGGGAAAGACCGGCGGAGCTATGATTTTATTTTAACATGGCGCTGACGATAGAGTCAACCGCCGCGAGAGCCTCGTTCGCCTTGGAAGTGTCCTTGGCGCCCGCCATTGCGCTGTCCGGCTTGCCGCCGCCCGAGCCGCCTGCTATCTTTGCGGTCTCACGAACTATATTGCCAGCATGAGCGCCGAGCTTTATTGCATCCGCACCGCAGGCGCAGGCAAAGTTCAGAGTGCCCTTCTCTTTGTTGACGCCAGCAAAGACTGCGACGATATCTGCGCCGTTGTCACGGGCGGTGTCGCACATTGAGCGAAGCTCGCCGGGGTTGGAGACTTCGACCTCAGCGGTGATGAGTCTGACTCCGCCGACCTGTCTTGCGCTGTCCATAAGGCTGCCCGCCTTGAGAGCGGATATCTCGCTGCGAAGCTCCGCAAGCTCTCTGTCCTTTGCCTTGACCTCGGCAGCGAGGGTCGCCGCGCGCTTGTCAAGCTCCGCGACATTGCCGAGCTTCATCGCCGCCGCTGCAGACTGCATGATGCGCTCGTCGTTTTCTATATGCTTGAGCACACCGAAGCCGGTGACGGCGGTTATACGTCTGATTCCCGCGGCAACTGAGGACTCGGACACGATCTTGAACAGACCGAGCTTTGCGGTATTGTCCGCATGGGTGCCGCCGCACAGCTCAACGGAGAAATCGCCCGCGCTGACAACGCGCACGACATCGCCGTACTTCTCGCCGAACAGAGCCATTGCGCCGAGCTTCTTCGCCTCTTCAATGGGCATCTCGCGTGTCTCGACCGGAATACCCTTGAGGATAACCTCGTTGACCTCGCGCTCTATCGCCTTGAGCTCATCGCCCGAGAGAGCGGAGAAATGGGTGAAGTCGAAGCGCATCTCCTCGCTGTTGACAAGCTGTCCCGCCTGCTCAACATGGCTGCCGAGGTGCTTTCTCAGAGCCGCCTGGAGCAGATGAGCCGCGGTATGGTTGCGGCGGGTCGCCTCGCGCTTTTCGACATCTATCTGTGCGTGGACTTTATCGCCGAGAGCGATGCTGTCGCCGCTTATAAATCTTGCAATGTGGAGCACAACGCCGTCGGGAGTCTTGCCTGTTGCGGTAACCTCGAGGGTTGCATTATCGGTCTTGATAACGCCGGTGTCGCCCGCCTGTCCGCCGCTCTCGCCATAGAACGGGGTCTTGTCAAGCACAACAACCACCTCGGAGTCCGCGGTTGCGAACTCGTCACGCTCGCCGTTTGTGACTATCGCCTTTATCTCGGCGTCGCAGGAATAATCGGTATAGCCGACAAACTCGGTGGCTCCGACATCCTTGAACGAAACGTTGCTGTCCTTCCACGCCTGAGCTCCGGCATCCTTGCGCGCCGCACGCGCCGCCGCTCTGCTCTGAGCATAGAGGCGGTCATACTCGTCGATATCAACGCTCATGCCGCGCTCTTCGAGCAGCTCTTTTGTCAGGTCTATCGGGAAGCCGAAAGTATCCTGAAGCTTGAAAGCATCTGCGCCGCTGAGCACCTTGGAATCGCTCTGAGCGATAATATTCTCAAGCAGATTGAGACCTGTGTCTATAGTCTTATTGAAGCTCTCCTCCTCAGCTTTGATGACCTTTACAATAAGATCATGCTTCTCGACGAGGTTCGGATAGGCTGTTGCATTCTCTTTGATAACGGTCTCGCACACTTTGTAGAGGAAAGTGCCGTCGATACCTAAGAGTCTGCCGTGGCGAGCCGCTCTTCTGAGCAGGCGGCGAAGGACATATCCTCTACCCTCGTTTGAAGGCATAACGCCGTCGCCGATCATGAAAGTGGTGCTTCTGATATGGTCGGTAATAACACGCAGGGAGACATCCTTTTTCTCGTCCTCGTGGTACTTGACGCCCGCTATCTGCATGATGTGCTTCATGATGTTCTGGACGGTGTCGACCTCGAAGAGGTTGTCCACGCCCTGCATGATGCAGGCGAGGCGCTCAAGACCCATACCGGTATCGATATTGCAGCTCTTGAGGCGGGTATAGTTATTGTTGCCGTCGTTATCAAACTGGGTGAAAACGAGGTTCCAGAACTCAACATACCTGTCGCAGTCGCATCCGACTCCGCAGGTCGGAGAACCGCAGCCGTACTTCTCGCCGCGGTCGAAATAGAGCTCCGAGCAGGGACCGCAGGGGCCTGCTCCGTGCTCCCAGAAGTTATCCTCTTTGCCGAGGCGAACCATATGGTCGGGCGAAACACCGAGCTCCTTTGTCCAGATGTCATACGCCTCGTCATCGTCCTGATAGACGCTGATATATATTTTATCTGCGGGCATCTCGAGCACCTTCGTGCAGAACTCCCACGCCCAGGCGGTCGCCTCATGCTTGAAATAATCGCCGAACGAGAAATTGCCGAGCATCTCGAAGAAAGTGCCGTGACGCGCGGTGATTCCGACGCGCTCAATATCGGGCGTTCTGATGCACTTCTGGCAGGTTGTGACGCGGGTTCTCGGCGGTGTCAGCTCGCCTGTGAAATATTTCTTGAGCGGTGCCATGCCGGCGTTGATGAGAAGCAGGCTCTTATCTCCCTGAGGCACAAGCGAAAAGCTCGGCAGACGAAGATGGCCCTTGCTCTCGAAAAAGCTCAGATACTTCTCTCTGAGTTCATTGAGTCCCGTCCATTCCATGATAAACAACTCCTTAAAAAATAAAAATAGATGCCGTTCTGCCCGGGACGGCCGAAGCCGCGGTACCACCCGGATTGCACAAAACTGCACCCCTCTGCTGCCCTTAACGCAGGCTACGCCCGTTCAACGCGGGAGGCTCCGAGCCGGCTGCCGTACTTCCTGACACGGCGCACCTCACAGCGGCATAATGCCGGCGCGCCTCTCTGCGAGCGGAATAAACGGCTCTGCTCTTCACAGCCAAAAATATTTACTCAAATATTCTACTCTTAATTTTCCCCGATGTCAATGTTTTAGCCGTAAATCGCGGAGAAAATATCGGGAGCGGCGAATAAGAATACCTGTCCACGGGAGCTATGTATCTGCGGACGGGTGTTCTTTATATCACAAAAGCGGAGAACCCTCTTGAGCTCTCCGCTTTGTTTACGTTACTATACTTCTATCAATAATATCGATATCCGGCGAGCTTCTGCGCGGCCTGGGCACGGGTTATAGATCTTTTGATAATCATAAACTTGTTCTCAAGAGCAAGATTGAACGACATTGAAACGGTCTTTACTACCCTCTTCAGGTTGAAATCGACCTTTGCGGAGAAGCGAATCATCGCAAGGCCGAAGTCGGCGACGCTTACTTCGCTGTCCGGCTCAAACTTGCCATCGGACGCTTTGACTATTCCGTTGCTGACAGCCCACACCGCGGCTTTGAACGCGGGATTCGAGCTGTCGAGATCGGCAAATGAAATGTTCTCAGTATTGACCTCGGGCGAGCCGGCCATGCCGTAAAGAGCCTGAACAAGAGCCGACTTTGTCAGCGCGGAATCGGGGCTGAACTGCGTCTCGGAAGTGCCCGCCATGTAGCCTTTTCTGTACATAAACTCGATTGCATCGTAATACTCCGAATCGGACGCGACATCCGTAAACGGGAAGTTTGCATCGGGCAGAGCGTCAAGGATTCTGTCGGCGATATGTCTGTGACCCGCTGCGGTCGGATGGTATGTGTCGCAAGTCGTGCCCGTTGTATCGACAAAGATATAGCCGTATTTCTCGGCGCCCTCTTTCATCGGCTTGTTTGCCAGATCGACGACCATTTGTCCGAGATTGATGCTCTGGCTGTCATCCTTGCTCTCCTCGGTGTCTGTCGCTCCGTCGTCGCTCTTGACGCTCGTGTCGAACATTCCGATAACCAGAAGCTGAACATCGGGATTCAGAGCATATATATCCTCAATGACATGGTTCCAGTTCTCAAAGAAGTTTTCGACCCCGTATTTAAGCGCACGTGGGAGAACTCTGATAAGCTCGGGCATTGCGTCGGTAATCTTAGCGAGCTCAACTATTTTGTCGAGCTTATCGTTGACTATGCCGTTCTCCTTGAGAAGATCGCGCAGAGCCTTGACATACTTGCTGCAAGTGCCCTCTTTTTCGAGAATATCGGCGATGACCCATGTGAGATAAGTGCCGAAATCGTTTCCGCCGACACCGAGGGTAATAAGACCCGCCTGTGAAATTGCGCGGCGATACTCGGGGATCCTCGATTTCATGACCTCGGGGTTATGAGAATCGTGGAAAAGATAATCGTCGCCCGGATAATCGTCCTCGAGCATATAGCGGATATCTATCGTCCTGAAACCGGGGCAGGCCATCGGAACATAATTCACTCCGAGAGCATCGGCAACATACGCGCCGTATGAATTTTCAACGCGCTTGAACTCAGAATCCACATACACAAGGTCGTTGTGACCGCTGGCGACACTGTCGCCCAGAAGCACATATGTGCCGTAATCATAATACTTCTTTGCGTCTGCACTCTCTGTGCCGTTCGCGGCGAAGCAGACCGCGGAGCCGAAGGCCAATACGCATGTGAGAATCACTGCGACCGCCCTGCTTATAAACCTTTTCATTTCGATCCTCCTATCAAAATAGATAAAGCCGCACAGTCAAGACAACTGTACAGCTTTAAAGTAGCACAGATTTTTTTGAAAATCAATGCCTGAGGGCAAAAAAGTAAATTATCCTAAATCAGTAGGCATTGTTTTAAAAAAGTGCGGTCATCCGCCAAATTTACAGGGCTTATTCATCGGCTTATTCCGATTATATGTTTCTCCGCTTCAACGCTGATATGAGTATAAGCTTTTATCTCTTTTGTTTGCAGGTCAAAGACAACGACCGCCTTATCCACACCAAGAATCATTTTGCCATTCTTTACAATCATATTGAAAACGAGATAAAATCCACAATCAAATTCCGTCTTTGCATCGATTCCGTTTTCCGATATTTCGAGCAAAATTGATTTGAGCTTTTCGCCGCCGCTTCTTGCGCTGACGCTGCCGGAAACGAGTATATATGCCCGCTCTCCGGTCGCATACCGCGCTTTAAAATCCAGATTTTCATCGCTGAATATTTTATGATGTTTGCAGTCGCGGTCTATCTAACTGATAATAAAAGCAATTTAGAATTAACCATCGAAAATGCCCAATTGGAGAAGGAAAACAATTCACTTAAAAATGAAAACAAACTTCTTAAAGCTGTTATCAATAAGGTATCTGACTTTATCGAGAAACACAATATGCCTGAGCCACTAAAAAGAGGATTAAAAGAAATAATAGACAGACTCACTTCATCAAAAGCAACCGAGTCGAGGTATGCATAGATAACCATCCGTGTTTCATTTTGGAAGCCTTTGTGGCAAAATGGAAAGGTCAAAAAGCATTATATCTTTTTCCGAGTATTTTTAACCTAAGAGGGTTACATCTATTTACGACGCAGAAAATTTTTTAAACCTTTCGATAAAGGAGTCTTGACTTTCAATAGCAAAAATGATATCATTATATCAAGATTTAATGATATCATTTGGAGGTGCAATGTTTGATTAAAGAGAATAAAGCGAATCGAACAAGACAAGTCCAATTCCGAATGGACCCAGATAAAGTAAAACGTTTGCTTGCAGCCATTGCCTATGATGACAATATGCATAGTATGGCAGATTTGTTTAACAACGCGGCTGATGAATACTTAGAAGAACACAAAGAAAATGGAGAGAAGAACAATGGCTGAAACCAAAATAATAGTAATACCCGAGGGTAAAATTTGCGACTATGTTGATGGAAAATTTCGTAATGATACGCCTGAAGAATATGTAAGGCAAACCATCGAAAAACGACTTGTAAATGAACATAAGTATTTGCCCAAGCAGATTAAAATCGAATATACTCTACAACTTGGTTCTCGTAAACCACGTGCCGATATTGTTATTTTCGATAAAGACTGTACCGAACGAACACAGGAAAATGTCAAGTTGATAATTGAATGTAAAAAAGAAACTGTTGAAGCACGCAATGCCAAAGATGGTGTTGAACAATTAAAATCATATATGTCTGCTTGCCCAAATTGTGAGTGGGGCATGTGGACAAACGGGAAGCAAAAAGAAGTATATCGAAAATATGTCAATGATAAAGGTCAAATTGATTTTATGGATTATAATGATATTCCTTCTGCCGATGGCAGTTTGGATGATATCAATCGACCTAAAAGAACATCTTTGAAAAATGCTTATGATGATAATTTGTTGTTTGTTTTTAAAACCTGCCACAACCATATCCACGTTAATGATGGCTTACAAAAACAACCGGCATTTTTTGAACTTTTAAAAGTTATTTTCTGTAAAATAGAAGATGAGCGCAACATACCCAATCCTTTAGAGTTTTACACTACATCAGAAGAGCGTTCAAATCCAGACGGTCAGCTTACGGTAAAAAAGCGCATATCTAAGATTTTTGAAAGAGTTAAGAAAAAGCACGGAAAGATATTTGATTCTAACGATGAAATCAAGCTTGCTCCACGTAGTTTAGCGTATATAGTTAGTGAACTTCAAAAATATAGTCTTCTTAACACTAATATCGACATTAAAGGGAAAGCATACGAAGAAATCGTTGGTGCTAACCTTCGTGGTGATAGAGGTGAATTCTTCACGCCTCGTAATGTTATGAAGATGGTTGTTGAGATGATAAATCCTAAGATGGACGAAAGAGTTCTTGACAGTTCTTGTGGCACCGGAGGTTTCTTGGTTACTGCAATGACACACGTTATTGCCGATTTGGAAAGGGAATTTTCTGCGCAAATTGGCCGTAATAAATGTGATTGGGATGGTGATTCTATTAGAGCATTTAATGACCGCATATCCGATATGGCTTCACATTACTATTTCGGGTTTGATATTAACCCGGATCTCGTAAAAGCAACCAAAATGAATATGGTTATGAATAATGACGGTAGTGGCAATATACTTCAGACTAATTCGCTTTTGCCTCCACACGAATGGACGGATGAATTCCGCACAAAATTAGCTGATGCTATCGGTGTTGATAAGAGTGAAATAAGAAATCATAATACTATTGCTTATTTTGATGTGATTGTTACAAATCCGCCATTTGGCAGCAAAATACCTGTGAAAGATAAAAACATATTGGAACAGTTTGAACTTGCTCACATTTGGGAAAACGACAAAAAGACAGGCACCTGGACAATGACAGAACGATTGCAGTCATCTGTACCGCCTGAAATTTTGTTCATTGAACGCTGTACTCAACTACTCGTAGATGGAGGCAGAATGGGAATTGTTCTTCCAGACTCGATTCTTGGTTCTCCTGGACTTGGATATATTCGTGAATGGTTGATAAAGAATCATCGTATTGTAGCAAGTATAGATTTAAACGCTGATACTTTTCAGCCTCGTAACGGCACGCAGACATCTGTTCTTTTCTTACAAAAGAAAACGAAGCAACAGAAAGATTCAGAGGAAAAATCAGGGAAAATGGCTGATTATAACATCTTTATGGCTATGGTTGAAAAAGTGGGTCACGATAAACGAGGAAATCCAATTTTTAAGAGAGATAAAGAGGGTAACGAAATACTTGTTCCGGATACTAACAGCGTTCTTGTGCTAGGAGATACAGGTACCGGCGAACGCACTGTATCTCATCAGCAAAAAAAGAAAGTTGAGGATGACCAAACACCTGATGTTCCCGAGATTTTCGCAAAATGGAAGCAACAGGAGGGAATAGCGTGGTAAACAGTAATTTGGCACACAAATTAGATAATGAAAATGCTATTGACGTTGAAACGAATGATATACCATTGAAATGGTGTTCAGTGTCTTTGTCGGATGTTATTTTTCGTGGTAAACGTCTTGAAGCAAGTGTTTTCGATGTAGAGGCAATACAAGCATTAGCGCTGATTAATAATGGCAAATATAAAACGGTACCATTATACGGAGATCAAGGAATTGTCAACAAAGCACATTACGGCAATAGATTAAAAAGGAACTATGTAACACCTGAACACGAGAACAGCATAGGATTTATCGGTAGTTCTGAAATGTTGGACATATATCCAAGACCTGTAAAATTTATGGTTGATGGAGAAAAAGTTCACGACTTGCACGTCAAAGAGGGAACCGTTCTGTTATCCCGTTCTGGAACAATAGGCAATGTAACTTTTGTAAATAATACACTTTCAAAATTTCTTGTTAGTGAGCATGCAATTCGTTTGGAATGTACAGATAATTCTGGTTATGTATATACATTTCTAAAAACTAAAATCGGCAAAAAATTAGTTTGCTCAAATATTTACGGAGCTGTTATTCAGCAAATAGAACCAGCGCACCTGACAATGGTACCTGTGCCTGATGCACCAAAGGAAATCAAAGAAAGAATACATAATCTTATTGTCAAATCTTTCAAATTGCGTGATGAATCAAACGAATTGATTGACCAAGCGACAACCTTACTTATTGATGAATTGAAGTTGCCTCCTATAAGCGAATTCAAACAAAATAATATTAAAAATTCAGCAAATGTAAATGCATTTAGCATCAAATTAAGTGACTTGAATGGTCGTGCAGATGCATCTTATCACCTGCCGATTGTTGACGCTATTATTAAGCACTTAGAACAATATTCTGCTGAAGTGACTACAATCGGTGACAATCGCATTAGTTCTGATGTAATATTACCTATGCGCTTTAAACGTGTTTATGTAGAAGAAGGATACGGAAGAGTACTGTTGGGTGGAAAGCAATTATGTGAGCTTGACCCATCAGTAAAAAAGTATTTATCACAATCAAAGCTTAATAAAATCATATCAAAACTTGAAGTGGCTCAAAACACGACACTTATCACTAGAAGTGGCACTATTGGAAGAATAGCTTTAGTACCTAAACATTGGGAACATTGGATTCCTTCCGATCATATAATTCGTGTTATTCCTGCTAATAATGGCATTGCTGGTTATTTAAATATTTTTCTATCCTCTGAATACGGACAACGGTTAATAACCCGTTTTACCTATGGATCTGTAGTTGATGAAATAGATGATAACCACGTTAGACAAATCGTTATTCCGTTGTTAAAAAATAAAGATGTTCAGAAAAAAATCAATGATTTGGCTTTAGAAGCTAGCCAAAAACGCTATGAAGCATATATGTTAGAGCAAGAAGCCTTGAAAATCATGAATGAGGAAGTAATATACGCAAAGTGATTTTACAGGTCTTAGGGTGTCCCTAACGAGGTGTTTGGTAGTGTAGCTGTCCGAACACACTGCTTGCTGAGTTGGTTCAAAGCGGGCAAGCTACCGTTTGGATATCCAAATGGTCTGCTCGCTAAGATTATACAAACAGTTTTCATTGGCATTTTTATAATTGTGTTTTGTGGTGAAAAAAGAAAAACATAAAAACGACACGAGTTTATGGATTTAACAGAGCGGGACAAAATATTTCCGCTGCAATGAATTCTGCCGTGGACAATTTAATTGAATCCGGTTGTGTTGAGGAAATTGAGGGTAAACTGAGAATTAAGCAGTAATTTTAACAAATTATTATAGTAATAGCAAATCTCCGTAGAGCAATCTGCGGAGATTTGCTTTGTTCAAAAGGTCTCCTTAAATAAAGAGGTGTATTTGAAATATAGACTATAAGTTCTGACTGTTAGGTTAATATCGGATGTTCGGGTATACATTATTCAAAAAGATATGTAGAAAAATAAGTGATATTATAAAAAGATTTGATGTTATACAGAATAAAATATCCCTCACAGAATCAACTGTGAGGGGTATTATCATATCATATTGAAATGTTTTAAGGCGTCCATAATGGCGTTCTCTTTTTCTGGAGGGCAGTTGGGGGCTTTGCTGTTTTGACTCTTTGGCTTATTGTATGCCTCGCCGACATCGAGTCCGCACTTGCGTTTAACCTGTGAAATGTTGAGAGTTGATACCTTTAAGCCGTGCTTATGAAGAACGTAGGATTTAATCTCTTCGTAAGTCCCGTGAGTCTTTAACGAGCCAAGCTCAAGCTCTTCCGGTCTAACCTCTATAACAACGTGTTCTTTGGTTGATATGTTCCTGACCAATAACGCAACAGTCTCAACGGTATTACCTTTTTCCCACAAGAGCCGCCTTACCTCTTGACCATCCCGATATATTGGAAAATTAAACTCTATCGACTTCAAAGGCTGCTCTGACTCCCCATTTGGATATATCTGAATTTCTTTTATAAGATAAGTAATAAGGCTTTTCTTTTCCTCGTCACTTATTATATCATAGAGCTTTCCGAAATTCAGCATAAGCTTGTAAATATTGTCCAGAGTGATTGTTTCCATTTCGATAGAACTTTTTCTCAGCTTTGCATCTTCAATCCGTTCTTCCAACTCTACAATCGTATCATACAAGGCATCAAGTCTTAAAGTCATGTCGTGGATTTTCCTTTCTCTGAAACGAGCATCAATAGGCAGATTATCAATCTCTCGTTCCAGACGGGCTTTATTCAAATCTACTTCTTTCAGCTTACTCTCGTAATTGGCAAGTTCCTTATCAATAGCTGTTGTATCGATCTGTACGCCAATACGCTTTTCAATCTCTTTTGCAAAATACTTATCGCTTACCAATTCCTTAACAGCTTCAATTACAAGTGGCTCAATATCTGTTTTTCTTAGCGATGCTTTATAATCACAATGATGTCCTCGCTCCTGCTTATTTCTACCACAAATATAATAGTAAACCTCTTTGTATGTGCCGTCTTTATTTGTCCAAGCGTGTTTGTTCGTATACATTGAACTTCCACAAAGGGGACACTTTAATATCCCCGTCAAAAGGTGTGACCTATCCTTACCGATTTTGGATGGCTGTTTAATTCCTGTTGCCATACGCTTTGCGTGAACCTTTTGCCACAATTCCTCGCTGATAATTCCTTCATGTTGTCCATCTTCCAGAATGTAATCCTCTGCATGAACCTGCTTATATTCATTTTTTGTACCTTTTACCTTTTCTCGTGTTCTTCTGCCATAAGCAATCTTTCCACAATAAACAGGATTGTCTAATATCAACCGTATAAAATGACTGCTCCAAGTTTCCAATGTGCCGTTCTGACGAGGTATCTTCTTTATACCTTGAAGATTAAGATATTTTGCTACTCCGCCAAGTCCTATGTCAGAATTAGCAAATTTATCAAATATAATTCTGATTGCTTCAGCTTCCGTTTCTTCTATCAAGAGCTGATTGTCTTTCAGATAATATCCGTATGGTGCAAATCCACCATTCCACCCACCTTGTCGTGCTTTTTCTCTCCGTCCATTCATTGTCTGTTCAATGATATTTTCTCTTTCTATTTCTGCAACCGCAGACAAAACAGAGATTAAAAGTTTTCCACTTGTCTGTGACGAGTCAATTCCTTCTTCAATACAAATAAGATTTATTCCATAAGATTGTACAAACTCTAATGAATTTAGAATATCCGCTGCATTTCTTCCGAAACGGGAAAGTTTATAAACCAGAATATAGTCTATCTCCAATCCGTTTTTTATATCGGAAAGCATTTTCTTAAATGCAGGTCGTCCTTCAATAGATTTTCCTGATTTACCTGCATCCTCATAGATACCGACAATTTCCATTTCTTCTCGGTCAGCAAATCGCTTTAATCCGTTTTTTTGTCCTTCAAGGCTATATCCGTCTACCTGCATTTCGGTACTTACTCTCGGATACAGGACACATTTCTTTCCTTCTCTGTTCATCGTACCACCTCCATAATTTTATAGGGAAATGTGATATGTAAGGCTGCGTAGCTTACGCAGCACAATCCAATTCTTGCAAAACTGTCTTTCCGTATTTTTCAACTATCTGCACCATAACATTGATAAATGAATTAAATACTTCGCTTTCATCTTTCATCTGTTCATTTTGCAATTCTGAATTTTGGATATAGTTTTCATTTCCCATAATGAGTACCTCCGCTATAAAACAAGCGGCTGTACTCTTAATTATAGAAATACAGCCGCATTTTTACCAATGTGCAAATTTATCGTTCTCGTCCCTTTTACACATCTGTTGCCTTCGTTTTCTCCAATGCAACACTAATGGCAAGAGCCTTATCAACCCTTGCCACTATATTGTCTGGTATCATTCCCAAATACTGCTTTAGTCGCTGCTTATCAATCGTTCTTATCTGTTCAAGCAAAATGATTGAGTTCTTATCCAAACCTTCAAAATCATTGATTAAAGTGTGTGTCGGCAATTTTGCTTTAGTGTGTATTCGGCTTGTGATGGGTGCGACAATGACCGTAGGGCTATGCTTATTGCCGACATCGTTTGAAATGATAAGTACAGGTCTTGTTCCGCCTTGCTCCGAGCCGATAACAGGATTTAGATTTGCGTAGTAAATATCTCCACGCTTGATTTTTCTTTCCATTATGTTTGACCTCCCAGATTTATTTAGGCAGGTATGTTCTGCCTATGTAGGCAGCCAAACAAAAGGAAGTATTTAAGGTCGGGAGAGTATAAACAAAATCTCTGTTCCTATGACTACCTTTTATCTGGCTTTATGATAGGAGCATTTCAATTTGTCCTCGACACCCCGAAATGCTATGGGAAGTCGCCAAACGGTCAGTAGCGAACTGACACCACGGGAGTTCCACCCCTCTGACGGTCTGCCAGAGCCGCCCTCATTGCCTGCGACGGTTTTATCACGCTCGGACTGTGACTGGACGGGAGTACCATTATTCTCTTTGTGGGTTATGGCGAAATCGGAAGCAATCCGATATTTTCAGTCGGTAATGAATGAGATCACCCCCTTTCATCGCTCGCTGCTTCTTAACAGGTCTTGGCGTACCGCTGCACACGCTTATGCTCATCACAATCACAAAGAGGAAGTATTTGGCGAATGGATATTCGGTTGTCAAGGATCACTCCCGTTTTCGCCACACAAAGCAAAACAGGTGGAAGGAATTTAATCCCTCTCACCTGTTTGCTCACTTAAAAGCGGTTTCGTATAGGCTAAAATTAAAATTTTTCAAAAAGTTTTTTTAACTTCTTTAGTGCAATGTCAACGCTTCCTTTAACCGCCATTTTGGTGCATCCCTCCAACTTGGCAATCTGCTCATAGGACAACTCTCCGAAAAAGTACAACAGCAGCCTGCGTCTTTGTGTTTCGGGCAGTTTTGATATTGCCTTATGTAGCAGTTCGTATTCGATGCACCTTGAAACGGTTTCCTCAAGACTTTCTTCCTTATAAAAAACTCGGTCATTCAAGGAGTTTTCTGTCAACTCGGAGTGTTCAATGTGCCTGCTCACCCGATTAAGATAGGAAATATCCTCAAGCTCAAAACGGTTAAACAGGTCATACAGCACTTTCTCTATTTCAATATTTTGCATAACACCCCGCCCATCTTTAAAAGAGAGGTAATATCTGCCCTCTACAATCATCAGCGTATAAGGGTTATGCTTGTCCTTTTTTCGGTTAGGATGTTTTTCATTCATTCTTTGTTCCTCCAATCAATCTGAATTTTTGAAATTTCAGATTGATCGGCGGTGAACGACACCCTACGCCACAAACAGGCTTACGACTTAATTCAACAAAAAACGACAAAAGAAAAACCGCAAAGGCTGTCAAACCCTTACGGTTATAAGAAATAACAATTCTATTATATAGATATTTAACATCTACTTTTGGAACATAATTTCCCCAAATGGAGATAAGAATTTTTTTAACAGATTATTCTCATCTCTATCGAACGGTATGTAAATAACTGCTGCTTAAAATCAGCAGCACAGTGTTATCAGACCAACACATAAGAAATCCCTCCAAACTTGAAACAGGTCTGGAGGGATAAAATAGCCATCTGAGCATGACAAAATTGCCCACCAAAACACCGTTTTTTTTATTTGGCGGACTTGTCAAATTCTATATTCATGTAATCATGACCACCGGCTTAGCCGGTGGTTTGCACTGCCCCTATAAGGGGCTCATCCCTGCTTGCGCCCGAAAGGCGCACTGAGAGGGTCCGCCTCTTGCACTGCTTTTCACTGGCTGACCCTAAAGGGCCTTTCTCAGTGCCTCCTGCTTCCTGCGCATCCCCTTGGGATTTGCTTATTGCTTCTTTTACCGGCTTAGCCTTTTAGGCTTATTTTTTTCTGCCTTTTTTTACCGGCTCACCCGTGAACGGGTCGATGTATTCATTCAACGTTAACTGGTCATATTCCAAATCATTTTTTAACTGATTCTGAATATATTCCTGTATCTTCTTTGCATTTTTTCCTACCGTATCTACATAGTATCCTCGGCACCAGAAATGGCGGTTTCCATATTTGTATTTCAAATTTGCATGCTTCTCAAATATCATCAGCGATGACTTTCCTTTTAAGTACCCCATTATTTCTGATACACTATATTTAGGTGGTATTCTTACTAACATATGAACGTGATCTTTACAGCACTCTGCTTCTATTATTTCAATTCCTTTTCTTTTGCATAACATACTTAATATTTCTGCTACATCTGCTTTTATCTGTCCATATATTACCTGCCTACGGTATTTTGGTGCAAAAACTAAATGATACTTGCATTCCCATGTTGTATGGCTTAAACTATTCTTATCCATTTTGGATACCTCCTTGATAATATTATGTGAGTTTTGCGGACCCACTTTTATATTATCACAGGAGGTTTTTTACTTGAAGCTAAAGCTACTCCCTCCACCTGCCGAGCAGGTGGTTTATTTTTCTGCCATACAAAAAAAGAGCCGATGACTTATGAGGTTATCTCACAAGTTCATCGGCTCTGCGTCTATGCGTCTGGCTCTTTGATGACGGTTATATGTAATTTCTTTGCATTTATTAAAGTTTCTTTCTTACATTTCGGACAGTAAAGAGGATAATTCTTTAAAACAGTATCTTCTCTAACTCTATCACGGGTTTTGTTGCCACAAATCGGGCAAATAATCCATTCTGAAATCATAAATTATCCATCTCCATTTATCATGTTTTATTTAATCTTTCTATTTTATATTTACTATCTTGACAAATTCATATCGTACACTTATCTGGAATTACTATTATTCTCTAAACTTTTTTCAAGAATAAAGAAAATATCGTACCTTTTTCATCGGATGCCACCTTGATATACCCGTTCTGCTTATTCACAATATCACGGGTAAGATATAAACCGATCCCTACACCGTCAACTCCTGCTGACTGCTTTCCACGGTAAAATCTGCCGAAGATTTTTGCCTGTTCTTCTTCAGGAATGCCAATTCCGTTATCGGATACATCCAATCGCAAATACGATGGATATTCGGTGATTTTCAAGTCCACAACTCCTCCGCTTGGTGTATATTTCACAGCATTGTCAAGTACATTGGTAACAGCTTCTGCCGTCCAGTTAAAATCAAGCAGGGCTTCAAAGGTCTGCCCACAATCAAAGGTAATCGTAATATTTTTATCCCTTGCTTTGGCATAAACCGTTTTTACCGCTTGCATAACAATATCATTTAAACTGCTTTGTTCAGGTTTTAATCGGATAATGCCACTTTCCAAACGGGACATTTTAATCAAACTGTTTGTCAAAAAAGTCAGCTTTTCAAGGGACATCTGCAAGGTGGCAATATATTCCCTTCTCTCCTCATCGGATAACCCTGTATCACCTAATAACTGTGCAAAGGTGTTTGCCGCTGCTACGGGCGTTTTAATTTGATGCGAAATATCGGAGATTAAAGTTTTAATCTGTTCTTTCTCCTGTGTCAGCATTTGATTCTGTGCCTTTAAAATATTGCGGAGTTTTAGAAGTTGATGCTGCAGCCGTGCGGTCAGGGTATCCTCAGCTTCTGAAAAGACCGTCCGTTCCTGCTGTTCTACCAATGCTTCAATGAGCAGCGTAATCTCCTCTAACAGATTATCATTATAGCGGTTGTGCAGAAAGTCCAGCAGGAACAACAGACCCCCAAAAAATACAAATGCAAAAGAGATAAAAAGCGTACGGAAAAGGATGTCCTCCATAAAAAAGAACACACCAACAGATACCACCGCCGTAGCAGTACCTATAATTAAAATCAGTTTTCTATAAATCACAAAATGCTTCATCGTCATTCTCCAAAAGAGTAGCCCATGCCAAAAACTGTTACAATGTATTCCTGCTTTTCATCATTCAGTTTCTGCCTTAGCCGCTTAATATTCACACGCACGGTATTATCATCAACAAAGTTTCCATCTATATCCCAAAGCTGTTCCAAAAGCATTGCCTTTGTAACAACCCTTCCCCTGTTTTCCATTAGATAAAGGAGCAATTTGTATTCTGTTGAGGTCAAATGTATTTCCTGTCCCTTCATCAAAACAAGACACTTTTCTTTATCTAACTCTAAATCTCTGTATTTCATACGAAATTTTCCTACGCCACTTCGTTTTAGAACTGCCAATACTTTTTTCCGTAAAACTTCGATAGAAAAAGGCTTTGATATATAATCATCACAACCCACGCCAAACCCTTCCAACATATCTTCTTCCGTATCATTAGCAGTTAGAAATAATACGGGTGTTTCCGATGTTTCACGAATTTTTTCACAAAATTCCAAACCATTGCCGTCAGGCAGGTTAATATCAAGCAGAAACAAATCATACTTTTGTTTTTGGTATTGCTTCAATGCTTCCAAATACCCATAGACTGCTGTGACCATATGCTCGTCTTTTTTTAGGGCGATAGAAATACCCTTGCTCAGAATTTTGTCATCTTCAAGTAGAAAAATATTTGCCATAGCCGCAAAACGCACCACCTTCCTCAATATACAAAATTGCAGGAACAGACGCAGCAATGCTGCGTCCGTCCCACAACCTCATTTAACTATCAAAATTGTGCAGTCTTTCAATGACCGTTTCATCAGAAGTTGCCTTGTAAACAATGGCAGGAACGCTTAAGCAAATTACAAAGATTGCTGCGATCAAACCGATGACAAGTGCAACAGGGTATTTAAATACTGCATAGTTTGCCATATGCGGAACTGCATCTGCCACCAACATTAGGAACGCATTACCAAAAGTCATAATCAGCAGAGTAGAAATCAGAGCATAAATACCGCCTTCTAAGGTCAATATCTTCCTGATCTGCTTTTTCGTTGTTCCGATACTTTCCATAATGGCAAATTCATTTTTCCTTGCCACCACACCCGTCAACATAACATTTACAAAGTTAATCAAGCCGATGACAATGAGCAGAATTGCAGCACCGTTTCCCAGCAAGCTCAAAGAGTAGTTCATCTGGTTATATAGTTCTTTCTGATTCACGGAAGATTTCAGCTGCCACTCCGATGTGGTCAAGGTACTGTTGATCGCCTGTAATTCGCTGTCAATTCGCTCTAAATCGTTGAAATTCTTAATGTCAACGCCGATTGCGGAAATTATTGGTTCTTTTGTCAGGCGTTCCATACCCGCTTCGCTGACAAAGATAACATCTGGCACCATATTTATTTCTTTGCGTCTGCCAATACCTTCTGAAAGAGTATTATCATAATCGTCATAGTAAAAAGCTCCGCCAATTTTGAAATCAGTTGCCTTGCCGTCTGTACTGTCGGCAGTTAGTGTCAATGTTTCACCCACTAAAGCAGTATTAGGAGCGTTATATTCGGTATCTTTTCCTGCAATCGCTGTTTCGCCACGCTTAAATGCTTCCATGTCAATAGGCGTATCAGGATGCTCTGCATTGTATTCTTCCAGTACCCTGTCGTCTGGAAGCGTTGTAATATAGCAGCCATAGTCACCAGATTCAGCGTACCCTTTCAGTGTTTCTATCGTCTGTTCATAGGACTGCCCCTTTGCTTTATATTTGCTGTCCTCATATTTGATTTTCATAAAGCCTTCTAAATCGTTTTCATTAAAGTCAATACCTGCCCAGACTGTTTTTTGAACATCTATATTTTTAATACCGTCAAGCTGCTTGATTTGTTCTACAAAGTGTTCGTCAAACTGCGGTACTTCTTTATTGAGCTGTTCATACTGCTCAAACTGAATATCAGTGTATTCAAAGTTATAGTCCATATATTCCTTAATAAAGTTCTCAGCCGACATACTGCTTATAACCCCATTTACGCCTAAAATCATAGTAATTCCCATAAACAAGGACATAAACACAAGGGCAGCACGCTTTTTGTCACGGAATACATTATGAAATGCCATCACATGCAGCTTGCCACCATTGGTGGAATTTCTGCTTTTTGTTTTCTTCGGTGCAAAATTCTGAAACTTCAATGCTTCTATTGGCGAAATTTTTGCAGCCGCTTTTGCAGGAGCATTGCAGGCAATCCAAACGGTTACTGCTGAAAAGATTACGGACAAAATATAGATAGATGGATGGAAAAACACTTCGGCATCCATCATCGACTTGCCCTGTTCAAAACCCTCGTTCAACACAAATGGAACAATTCCAAAGGAAACAGCGGTGGCTAACAAAATACCAATCGGGATACCAATGCAAGCAAACTTAACTGCCTGATTTTTTACCAGTGATTTAATCTGTTTTTGCGTTGTTCCAAGCGTTTTCATCAAACCGTAAAAACGGGTATCATTTGAAATGGATATATACAAAACATTGTAAATAAGGAGATACCCGCTGCCAATAATAAAGAATACCAATAGGATTACCATTGCAATCACTGAACCGCTTGATGATTTCATGGAAACCGCACCGCCGAAAGATTGATTTTCGTTAAGCTCCACATCTTTTTGAATACGATAAAAATCATCAGGCATTTTATTCAACGACAAAGAAAGAACGCCGTCCTCTGCCATTGTATAGCCTGCATTTTTGCAATACGCTTCGGAAACAAAGCCCATTCCCGTGCCTGTATAGGAATGAAACCATCCGCTTAAAGTGAAATTTTTTTCCTGCTGACCGTTTTTATCATAATAGGACAGAGGGATTTCCATATTCAGCTTCGGCTCTTTCATTCCAAGCTGTGAAAGAGCATCCTTTGACAGCATAATTTCATTTTCATTTGAGGGATATTTCCCTTCTATATCTTTGATTGTTTCTTTATAGTGTTTATCCCATTCAGTAGTGTCGTAATACGAAAGTGCGATAGAAAGATCACGCCCCTCATCGTTCTTCTCGGCAACCGAGCCGACCATATACTGCGTACCGACGGTTTTAACATATTCCAAATTCTTAATCTGCTGTTCCTGCTTTTCTGTCGGCATCGCAAGGGAAGCATTAGCGGTCGTGCCTGCGGTACGCACCTGCATTAACTTCATATTTTCCATATAGTTAATGCCCAAACTAAACACGGTAGTAATCATAAATGTAGTGAGAACGATCGCAAACACCGCAAACAGGTTACGAATACGGTTTGCTTTCATCATTCCCTTTTCTACTCGCTTAACTGCTTTTTTATTTCGGTTAGCGTGCATATCTGACACCTCCCGAAACAACCTTGCCATCCTCAATGCGGATTGTGCGGTCTGCCATTTGAGCGATTTCCTCATTGTGCGTGATCATAATGGTGGTTTGGTGGAACTGACGGCTAATCGACTGCATCAGCAAAATAACATCCATACTTGTTTTTGAGTCCAAATTTCCAGTCGGCTCATCGGCAAGGATAATGGCAGGCTTTGTCGCAAGGGCACGGGCAATCGCAACCCTCTGCTGCTGACCACCTGAAAGATTATTCGGCATATTCTTAAGCTTTTGTTCCAAGCCAAGAGTATGGATAATCTCTTTTACAAATCTTGTATCGGTCTTGCCACCATCGATCTCAATAGGGTACACAATGTTCTCATACACATTAAGAACAGGAAGCAGATTATAATTCTGAAAAACAAAGCCAATGTTTCGACGCCTAAAAATCGTCAGTTCCTCGTCTTTCATTTTCAACAGTTCTTTTCCTCGGATAGTAACACTACCAGAAGTAGGACGGTCTAACCCACCAATCATGTTGAGTAGTGTAGATTTACCGCTGCCCGATGTACCGATAACAGCAACAAATTCGCCTTCCTCTACGGAAATGGATACCCCATCCAAAGCATGGACTTCGTTTTCTCCGCTTCCGTATATCTTTCGTAAATCTTTTGTTTCAAGTATTGCCATATTAAAACCTCCAAATTTCTGTTTTTATTTTGTAAGTTCAGTATAGCAACCACCTCTTACAATCTCATTACAATCCAAACTAAAAAATAACAGCATTTCTTTTGTTCCTACCATGCACTTTTACGAATTGATTTCTTTTTTTAATGAAGCAATCCACTCCTCTATTGCCTCTGCCAATGTGTATTGTTGCCGTAAAACTGCCATACCCGTAACAGGAATATCTTCTTTACTCTTTTTCAAAGCAATATTTTCTTCCAGATATTTTTTCAATACCTCCATACTGCTCTCAATATTATCCAGACATTCTTGCTGTCTTTCTCTGGACATACTGTCCAGATTTACAATGACAGCATTAAAATCCAAAAAAATGTTTATCGGCTTACAGGATATTTCAAGCATCAATTTTTCAAACTGCTGTTTCCCTTTTTCAGTTAAAGAATACACTGATTTTTCTGGCATTTTACCCTCTTTTTCTATATGACTTGAAATATATCCTTTTTCCTCCAACTGGATAACCTTTTTATAAATAGACGGGGTACTAATTTTTACCCATTTTGAAATATTGCGGTACTCTACCAACTTTTGAAGGTCATACGCACTCAGAGGTTCTTTCTTTAACATTCCCAAAACAATTAAGTCAATGGTCGCCATATCAATTTCCTCCTTTACTCTCTTGACAACTACTATAAATTATAGTAGAATACCACTTGCGTTTCAACTGCTATAATTTATAGTAGTATATTTTATTCTATTTGTCAAGTGAAAGGAGAAAGAACACTATGGACAATCAAAACAGAAAATTGGAGTTATTGGGCAATGCTCCAATTCCAAAAGCCCTTTTAGCTATGGGTATTCCAACAATGATTGGTATGCTCATCAACGCCTTGTACAATCTTGTTGATGCCTATTTTGTAGGTGGCTTAGGCGAAAGTCAAATGGCTGCCATCTCGGTTGTGTATCCTCTCGGTCAAGTAGTCGTCGGCTTAGGATTACTTTTTGGCAATGGGGCAGCATCCTACATTTCTCGACTGTTAGGACAAAGAAATAAGGATCAGGCAAACAAAGTGGCAAGCACTGCACTATATAGCAGTCTTGTTGTCGGTGCAATTATGATTGTTTTATCAATCCTCTTTTTGAACCCCATTCTAAGACTTTTAGGTGCAACAGAAAGTGTCCTTCCTTATGCGGCTACCTATGCCGGTATTTACATTGTTTCTTGCATTTTCAATGTTTTTAATGTCACAATGAACAATATCGTGACAAGTGAAGGAGCAGCAAAAACTACAATGTGTGCCTTGTTGTTAGGTGCAGTCCTCAATATCGGGTTAGATCCATTATTTATATACACTTTTAATTTTGGTGTTGCAGGAGCTGCTATTGCCACAGCAATTTCTCAGGTAGTATCTACTCTTGTGTATCTGTTTTATATTTTCAGACAAAAAAGTGCTTTTCAGTTTAGAATAAAGGACTGTACCTTTTCTAAAGAAATTCTATCTGAAATTTTCAAAATTGGCGTTCCGACACTTGTATTTCAATTATTAACAAGTATTTCTATCTCTCTAATAAACAATGCCGCTGGTAATTACGGCGATTCAGCCATAGCGGGAATGGGCGTTGTTACCCGTCTTATATCTATGGGCAGCTTAACAGTATTTGGTTTTATCAAAGGTTTTCAACCGATTGCAGGTTACAGTTATGGGGCGAAAAAATTTGATCGTCTGCGTACTGCAATCAAAATTTCCATCTTATGGTCAACTATTTTTTGTGTGATCGTAGGTTTATTATTCAGTCTGTTTTCTACGACTATTGTTTCACAGTTTACAACTGGAAACACAGAAATGATTCACATTGGAGCTTCCTCTTTAAGAGTAAACGGTATTACATTTATGCTGTTTGGATACTACACGGTATATTCCTCTTTATTCCTTGCTCTTGGAAAAGGAAAAGAAGGGTTTATTCTTGGAGCTTGCCGACAAGGTATCTGCTTCATTCCCGTTATCTTAATTTTTCCATTTATATGGGGATTAAACGGTATTTTATATGCACAGCCGATTGCCGATGTTCTCTCTGCACTTATTACAGTATTTATGGCAATCCCTTTGCATAGAAGTTTAGCTGTTGCCGAACAGAAAATGAAGATAACAGCTTCTATCCCCTGTGACAGGCAATAAAATCAAGCATAAAAGTAGTAACAGAGCCGATGAACTGTGAAAGCTTTCTCAAGTTCATCGGCTCTGCGTCTGTGCGTCTGGCTCTTTGATGACGGTTACTTGTAAATTCTCGACTTCAATTAAAGTTTCCTGTATACATTTCGGGCAGTAAAGAGGATAGTTTTTCAAAACTGTGTCTTCTCTGATTTTGTTTCGGGTTTTGTTCCCACAAAGAGGACATAAAATCCATTGGGAATTTATACTCAGCATATTATCCTCGCCTTATAAGGTCATGTAACCGATTATCTGCAACAAATTTCTTTTTTCTGGGGTCACCCTCTGCACGATAGATTACTAAGCTGTCTAAATCAAATATTGAACTCCAAACTGTTTCAAAATCTGGCTCATCATCATATTGGCACATAAACCCATAATCACCTTTTAAGAGATGTTCGGTAGTTTCAATGTATTCATCTTTTATGCGTTCCGAAGAAAAGCTGTCTAATACTGTCCTGTAACGCCTGTGCGAGTCATAATCATTTCCTTTTGCATCGTCATATGGTTTCATCTCATCAGATGTAAAACTATTAACAGTACAAACTATACTGCCATTTTCAAAAATTTCTGCCGCCCGAACTTTTTTGAGAATTGGCGTACATTCAACCACTACCATATTGCCTTTTTTATCTGCAAGTAAAATATTGCAGTTAGAAGATACTGGCAAGCCCATAAGAAGGGAAACCGCCTGTTCGGTATTATCTGCCTTTTCAAGCAAATATCTTACAATAAAGCAAGAATTGAAACCTGCTTTTATCTTTTCAAGGTCGGTCATTACAAAAGTCATTGCTACAGCAAATCCGTGTTCATTCACTCCTTCTTCGCCGTTAATGAAAGAGGAAGTAGTGATATTGAACCTGTTTCCATTTTTCGGTGCATAGATTTCACTTTTGCTTCCTTCACGCAGATAAGGTGGTAAGTCATTATTTCTACCGTATATTGTTCTGCCATTGCTTGAATATGCAAAAGCAGTACAGCCCCTAACCTCAACGGGGATGTTGTTCTCCAAGTTATACATACAGCAGCCCATACACAACATCCAAGAAATGAAGTGTAGATAATCTGTGCCAATGGCGTCACTTACGCCTCTTACTTCCTCACATATCTCTGGGAAAAACTTTCTTAAAATTTCTTCGCTTTGTTTCCCGTGTTCCAATTGAAAATTATCCAACTGGAGTGGAAAGGAAATATGAGCTTTTTGAAATATGTTTCCTCTTTTTACGCCCATCTGATAATGGTCGCCTTTTAATCTTAAATGATACATACTTAAATCTCCTTTGCTTTTTTGATTGCAATCCACACCTCGGAATGTCCTTTGGATGGCTGTCCTTTGCAGACTGGATATATTTCAACATCTGGAAGTCCTGCATATTCATAACCAGAAAACGGTAGAAATTCTGTCAAAAATCTGCGAAAAACACTCTGCACATCTTCCTTAAATACTCCGTCGTTTTCAAAAACAACCCACATACCCTCTGGTATCATGTATTCTACCATTCCCTCTGGCACGGGAATGTTGCTCGAAACAGCGATATAATAATATATATCCTCTGGATTATTATAAACGCTGACTCCTAAAATGCCGTCTGGATTTTTGTTTGATAGCTCTGCTAATTTGGAGATACTGCCATCCAATACTGCCTTTTTCCAGAACGCAGGAACATTCCGCATATTTTCCTCTGCATCTTCAACAAGAGGTATTCTAATTCCTATAATGCGAATATTTTTCTTTTCTTCAATGTGATATGCCATTGCACTGCCTCCCAAAACTATTATAGAAAATTGGATTGATGGATATGCACACAAGGTACATCCCATACTTTTTGCCGCTATAGGTGCTATCCCGTGTACGCTTTGAAAAGCACGGTTAAAGGATGTTGGAGATGAATACCCGTATTTGTGAGCAACATCAATAACCTTATTATCTGTTCTTTGTAACTCAAATGCAGCCTGTGTCATTTTACGGCGGCGTATGTACTCTGATAGTGACACTCCTGATACATAAGAAAAAATCCGTTGAAAATAATATGTTGAACAACAAGCTATATGAGCTGCTTCATCATAGGATATTTCCTTGTCTAAGTTTTCCTCTATGTAATCAATGGCTGCTCCAAGTCTTTTCAACCATTCCATTTACTTACCTCCTCATATATAAGCATACAAGAATACGAGCATATTTTCCTCGCTTTTCATGTCCGCTTTTGTAAACTTATCTATAGTTTATCCGAATAAAAAATTAGTTTCAAGTATGTCAAGCGTGCTTTAATCTCTTGTTACAAGAGATTAAACTTCCTATACCAAGAGATTTCACATCGTTTAACTGGAAGCCGCATCTCTGTAAAATATAAGAGTAAAATTTTCAGAGAATAGGTGGTGAGCTAATGGACGAAAGGAACAATAATTTTGACTTCGATTTTACTCCGATAGGACAGGCTATCAAAAAAGCCCGTGAAGCCAGAGGGATGACAAGGGAGCAACTATCTGGAATAATCGGCTATGCTCCCAGACATATTCAGTCTATCGAAAACGAGGGGCAGTATCCAAGTATCGAGCTATTTATCCAACTTATTACGATGTTCGATGTGTCGGTTGACGAGTACATATTCCCAGATAATGAGGTCAAGAAAAGTTCCGTCCGCAGACGCTTAGACGCACAGCTCGACAATTTAGACGATAAAGAACTGTCCGTTATAGAAGCAACTGTTATCGGACTATGTAAGGCAAAAGAGCCAGAGGAATAAACCTCTGGTTTTTCTTTTGCCCATTCTTAATAGGCAGGAACGCCGTAGCCATAGATGGAGCTGCTTCCAACCGTATATTGCTTTTGCCTGCAAGCGTCGCCAGAGTTACCCTCCACGGTGTAAACGACACCGTTTTCGCATTTCTCCACAATGCCTACATGGTCGGTTTCTCCGTCGCCTTCCCAATCAAAAAAGATAATATCGCCTGCCGACGGCTCATAGCTTCGGTCTTTCCATTGTCCGTTACCCTTAAACCAATTTGCACCGTCCACGCAGCCTGCGAATTTTGGGATAATCCCGCTTTCGATATAACTACACTGGTCGGCACACCACGATACGAAGCAGGCACACCATTCCACACGCCCATCAAAGCCATACCAACTCCAATAAGGCTGACCGCCCTCATTTCCGAGCTGTGTCAAAGCGACCTCCACAATCGCCTGGTTACCGCCGCTTGTGAACGCCCTCCCGTATGGATAATACCGCAGCACATGGGCGGGATATTGCGTGTCGCCATAGCTGTCCCAACCTAACCGTGCCGCCTGCATGGTGGAGAACTCTACCGCATTGGCATAGGAATAGCCGCCATAGTTGGTCTTAGCCCACGAGATATAGCCGTTGCCGAAATTGTAACCCTGCAAGGCAAGTTTGATATGCTCCATATCAATCGGGTTTTCTACCTCGGCAGAGATAAGGGCAGCCTTTAATTCCTGTACACCGCACTCAATCGAATATTCTGGGTCTTGTATCCCGTTCGGCTCGTGGGGATACCTTGTGTTAAAGCTACCCTCCGCCGCCTGCATGGGGTCAAGCCCACGCCCGCCGCTTTCCTGCATCATCACCGCCTTGATAAGCTCCACATATTCGGGGATGCCGTACTGCTTCGCATACTTCTGTATCAGCGGCGTGTAGGCTTCCACCTCCGCACTGACAGGCGTATAGGCGTTGCTCCCGCTTCCGCCACCAAACAGGGAAACAGCACAGCCGAGCA
>ERZ1026943.256-NODE-256-length-33614-cov-13.168181_pt1 | contig 33614 bp, 28 predicted proteins | sample MGYA00519461_ERZ1026943 | MGnify/ENA primary metagenome ERZ1026943 (study PRJEB26926, sample SAMN06164617) | human gut metagenome | biome: ENVO:00009003; feature: ENVO:2100002; material: ENVO:00002003 | host: Homo sapiens | place: USA | collected 2012 ...
TGCTATGTTGTGGATATGATTGTTTGGTTGTATGGTGCTATGTTGTGGATATGATACTAGCTCGATAGCATATAGGGGGTTTATTATATCGAACGCTATTAATAATCAGTCCTAATAACGCTATTAATAACTATTCCTAATAACGGGGGTGGTTTTTTGCATAGCATACCCCGCCCCGTTTTTCAAGTGCAATATACCTAGTTTTTTTTGCACTGATACCCCCACCGTTTTTATTGCACATTATAGTGGTAATAAAACACACTACAAAACAACAAAACCGCAGGTAGATATGGGTATGGGGGCGTATTAAAACTTTAGGTTCGTTTTTTTTATTGTTGATCCCAGCTATGTGTTTCATCTAAACACAAACGAAAAAAATTATCTGACCCACTATAAACCCGATTATATCGTCATGAAAAATCTATCTACATACCAACAATATATAACTACATATATGACAATTTATAAACGGTAAAATATACGGTATGACCAGACGGCAATAGACAGGCAACCAATATGTGTATACACAAGGTAACAGTCGAAATATGTATGCAACCTATATTTGCAGACATATAAATATCCAAATAAACACCAATACAACAAAGCGATCTATACTCATATAAACAAGGTATAAGATAAGCTATTAAATTAGTGGCAATTTAAAAAAGGAAACTATCCAGTTATGCGTATAAATATAACTACATATCAACAACATAGATATAGAAGCTATTAATATTCAATCTAATGTGTTATTAAAAACAATATAAATAACAAGAAATATACACTTGATATAAAGCTATTTAGCATTAAGATATAATTGGTGATACCGTTATCTATGCTTCGTATTTAATTAATATGACATTATAATTAGGTAATATATCTATATATTGTCAGCATCGTAGATGCTATAGTCCTATATCTTTGATGTAGGTTATTTTTATATCTCTGATATAGTAAGTTTTATATCTCTGATACAGTCTATATTTTCATATCTGTAATATTGATTTTCTTATATCTTTTGATACGGCTATTTTTTTTAAAATAGATATTTATTGAATAGATAAAACTAATGGGACAAATTTGCACTTCTTATATATAAGACTCACAAATTTGTCCCAAATTATCTATGTCTTTGATATGGTCTATATCCCCATACCCACATAGCTATTATTTTGTCGTAGACATATTTATCTATTTTGTATATATCTATTTTGTTAGGAATGTATAAATTTCCACAAAAAACGTGGACAAGTAGGGGTATAATGGTATAGTTGTCCACAAAAAACGTGGACAAGTCAGTTACTTTTTACACTTGTCCACAAAAAACGTGGACAACTTAAAGATTTCTATTAGTTGTCCACGGAAAGTGTGGTATAATTCAAACATTTTGAACTTGCTTGGAGGTGTCAAATTGTCTGATAATACCTTATATGAATACGATTCAAAGTCTAAGCTTGATGGTAATGACGGTGTTTACTTTCGTATCCCCAAAGCGATTATCGTCAACAGCGATTCAAATGATATGCTTCTCACGACATTTATGTTCTTTGCCGTGAGAAGAGGTCTGGACGATAAGGTGATGTTCAATATCAACTGGATGGTCAAATGGCACGGTAAGAACTCTGATAGGCACAGTCGCGGTATAAACTCTAAGTTTGCATCTGCCGTGAATGACCTTTGCGATCTTGGCTACCTATCTCTTGATGGCAGTATCGAGAATACCAAGATGTGTATTGCCGAATTCAACAACGGGAAAGTGAAGGACGAATGCGATACGGATTACTTTGCCATCGTATATCTTGATGAGTATGAGAAGATTGTGGAATATGACACCAAGAGCAAATATGTGAACAACGATATCCTGCTTCGTGTATACGCATACCTTAAGATGAATATACGAAATAGGCCAAATAGGCTATCCAACGAAGATGCATGTCAGGAGAATCCAGTTGAAAGCAGAAGAACAAAGAAGCCAGAAGTCATGAATATGTTCTATCGTGATGAAGCTGAGGAAATTGGTATTTCAGAAAGAGCAATGTCGCAGGCGGTAAAGGTACTGTATGAACTTGGACTTCTCTATTATGAGCCGCTGCCGAGAGTCAAGGTTGACGGCAAATGGAGAACCAACCACACTCTCGTGTGCAATATGTACAAACGTGAGAACGGATATCTGATGACTTGCGGTGAGGGCTACTATATGCGCGAGATTTCAAACAAGAAGAAGCTGCTGATGAAGATTGGGATGATATAGAATGCTTGAAAATAATGTAAAAATCTTCTTTACTTTTAACTGATAATGTTATATGCTATGTATTGAAGTTAGGTTTTTTTATTTAAGAAGGTGTATCTGATATGAATCTCATCTGCACTCTCATCATTTGCGGTATCATCTATGCGATCTGCAACTAGTATGTAACGTGGCTTTTGCATTGATAAAGAATCAGGAGGTGGTAACGTGCTCGATAAGCAGATAGACATCTACTCCCTAGACACTGGGAACTTTTATGACAATAGAGAGTCCTCCCTTCACTGGCTTAATCACAAGCTGAGAAGTGAAAGGAACCAACTGCTGAATGGCGCTGTTATCAAAGGCAATGATGGCAAGACAAAGAAAACAATAGTCGGTGTCCGAAACATTGAGTCTAAGTTTGAGTCTTACGGTGTTGACAAAGATGGTCTTGCATCTATTGCTAAGGACGAATATGATTTTTCTTTGTTTGGAGATGATAGCAAAGAGCTGAGTGAGCTTGGTTGCGAGTATCGCCGATTGAAGAATCTGGTATCTCTTAAGAACACAAAGATCAACGAAACTAAGGAAAGACTACTTACCCTTCTGTCTAATAAGGTTGAATCGAATATTGCGTCAGACGGCAGACACCACACAAGAATGCTTCGTGATAACCAAGTATCAGAGAAGAACATCATTTCTGTATTCGATTCATATTTCACAAGAACCATCGGTGCCAAGCCAGATGAGCTATGCGAAGACTTCATGGTTATTCAGGTCTATTATTTCGATATGATTAAAGACTTGATTTACAATGGTTTCGAATACAATGGCGAGAAGTATATTTACTTCACTTCTTCTGCTGGGCAGATTCGCACAAAGAAATGTGTATTCGTCAAAGAGTCAACTTGGAAAAAACATGAGAAGACGATTATGTGCGGGTTGACGATTGGCGACATCAATGCACATGGCGGTAACAATCCCAATAAGCATCTTGCTTATATGGCGCTTGCAAATTCTGCAACCGATGTATGGAATGAGTTCGACATTGACAAGACTATCGTTATCGATGATTTTGAGACTGATGTTATTGGTACATATGATTTAATTGATGATGCGGACTACTCCATCAAGAGGATAACTGGTAATGTCCCTATCACACATACTGATGGAGCGGGAATGATGTTGCCTTGTCTTGGTAGAAATCGTATGGTTAGGCTACCGTGGGTGAAGGGTCTTCTTGGTGCCTTTGATTTCAAGAAGTTTATCGAGGTAAATGAATGCTCTCCCGTTATCAAGGACATATATGGCAAAGAGCATAACATCATTGATGAAGATATTCAGATTATCTTTACCAAATCTCAGTTTAAGATGAGCAAATATTATGAATCTTGGGATCAATACAAGGAGATGTTCAAGAGATATGGATGTACGGCTGGCGTAACTAATGTCGAGGAAGAGCGCATCAAAGATGCTACTATCAATTATCAGATGCTTCAGACATTGACTGATATTACTGATGAGGAGCTTGCAGATATTGCCTTCCAGTCAACAAATAAGCTTGAGAATTTATGCGGTTCCGTTGAGAGTATCAAGGATGTGTTCGGTGCAACGCCGTATAATACAAATAAGACCGCTTTTCAAAAAGCTATCGACCTTTACCCAGCTTTGTTGAATGATGAATATGCAAAGTCTCAGTTGAGAGATATCAAAGATAGCATGGTCAAAAGATTCAAAGCTGGAAAGCTGAAGGTTCATGGCAAGTATACATTTTTACTTCCAGACTTCTATGCTGCTTGCGAGCATTGGTTTATGGGCAAAGATAATCCTGACGGCCTGCTTGAAGACGGAGAGGTGTTCTGTTGGTTGTTTAGAAAGGATGAAAAGCTTGATTGCCTTCGCTCTCCTCATCTTTTCATGGAACATGCTATTAGAAAAAATGTTGCCTGCTATGCGTATGGAGATAGAAAGGATAGTGTTAGAGAGTGGTTTGGCACAGATGCCGTATACACAAGCTGTAAGGACATGATTAGTAAGATTCTTCAATTTGATGTTGATGGGGACAAATCGTTAGTTGTTGCAGATAAGACTCTTATTGCAGTTGCGGAAAGAAATCTTAAGAAGTTTGATATTGTGCCGCTTTACTACAATATGCGAAAAGCTGAGCCAGTACATCTTGACAACGCTGCAATCTACGGTGGACTTCATGCTGCATTTGTTGGTGGAAATATCGGAATCTACAGCAATAACATTTCTAAGATTTGGAACAGCGATGTGTTCATATCTGGTACAGACGAAGATAAGAGACGTGCAATTGATGTAATTAGACTTCTTTGCATGGAGAATAATTTTGTAATCGACTATGCTAAAACGCTGTATAAACCAGAAAGACCTGATTACGAAAAGGAGCTGATAACTAGTTTTACTAAAGACCACCTCCCTCATTTCTTTGTATATGCAAAGGATAAGAAGCTGCATCAGGTATCTGATATCAACAACAGTCTCGTCAACAAGCTAAACGATATTATTCCGAATCCGAGAATCAATTGCAGAAAGCTTGGTCTTGATAAAATTGATTATACACTTATGATGAGAGATGTTAGAACGGAGTGCATGGTATCGTTTACAGATAGAGGTAAGATTATCAAGGAAGAAACCGATCCGTTGATTGTTAAGTATTGTGAACTGAATAAGAAGTATCAGTTTGCATTGAACGATGCGGTTAAGGGTTTTTCTTCTGACGATATGTCAAAATCTAAGATGCGCCGCGATTTAAAGTATAGAAAGATTTCTAAGGAGATATATGAAGAGCTTTCTTCGTTTGGATACGATGATTTTAAGATTGTCGATATTCTCGTGAAGTTTCTTTACGGTATCAAGGGTGGCAAAAATAAGATGGCTCTTTGGCTGTGTTATGGAGATATCGTTTATGATAATCTTTCTCGTAATGTAAAGCGAGAGACGCGAGACGTGCAATGTGTGGACTGTGGAGAATGGTTTGAAGTCAGTATCAAGGATACAAAAACATGTAGATGTCATGAATGTACTCAAGAGCACAAGCGCGAACTTGCCAGATTAAGAAAGAAAAAACAGCGCGAAACTCAAAAGTCACGCGACCAGAATATTTAAACATATAACATACTATTAAGGTTATATGTTTAAATTTACTGATTTTTAAAATACATAGATTTAGTGTCATTTGGAAATTTTGAAATCTCGCTATATGGAGGACATATATATTTCAAGACTTTTTTCAAAATTGCCAACTACACCAATTAAGTATGAAGGAGAAGATTAATGGCTAAGAATGATGACAAAAAGGTTACATATACGAAAGATATGCTAATTAAGGCCGTTGCCAAGGATTGTAGAATCGATAAGAATACGGTTAAGGGCGTATATGAATCTCTTGAAGATAACGTTTCAGACGCTTTGTCTCTAGCAAATGAAGACAAAAATATTTCTGTTAGGCTGTTTGAGGGTATCGTATTAAATGGAGTATATGTTCCATCTCATGAGAAGGTTAATAATCTTACGGGAGAGACAATTGTGACGAAGAGTAAAATTGTTCCAAAGGCTCACATCACAAGAACATATTGCGATAAGATTAGCTCTCGTAAGTAAATAATCGTTATATACGCAGCTAGTTGGCTGAATATATAAATGCGGAGATTGCTCTTCGCGTATTTTTCTTGCATTCATATTTCTACACCTTTCTTTGTTGTTGCTGTGACTTCCTTTTTGGTTGTCACAGCAACGAATAATTTATGCCGTGTACGTTATGCAAGATAACAATTTAATATTAATATAACTCAGACTGGGTGGCTTTAGCCACCCTTCTTTGTTTTGTTCTGGGTGAAATTAGTTCAATACAGAACATCCAATAGTGTATGAAGTAAAAGTTTGGAAGATATTTGTGAAAATCAAATATTTCACCATCATCTTGTTTCGTTACTGCAAGATGAAAAATATGAGGAGGTGCCATACGTGGATTTACATAAAGGCGAATCTGAAAATCTAGAACAATATATTTGGAGACTTGGGCAAGCCAAGGAATCTGGAATTATAGATATGAATTGGGACGAATTGGCCGATATCATTAACAAGGAAATCGGCAATGAAGATATGCCTTATACTTCCTCGGCATTTAGAAAACCATATCAGCAGGCAAAAAAATTTTATGATGCTGGTGTGTTTAATAAATATGACAATGATGAATACCTAAAAGAATTACAATCTCAAAAACAAGAACTTGAGAAACAGCAAGTTAAGGTTCGTGATGAACGTAATGAACTTCGTAGGATGATTCGTGAACAGGCGCGAAAAGAAAGCTACAAAGAGCAAATCATAAGAAGTATTTCTGAAAGCGACTGTCACCCACTTTTTTATGATGAAGATAAGAAGTTCACTGGCTCTTTAAAGTCAGATAATGATATAGTATGCACTTTCTTTGATGTGCATACTGGTATTGAAGTAGATAATTATTTTAATAAGTTTAATAACGATATTTTGCGAGATAGAATTAATCAATATCTTGATAAGATTTTTGAAGTTCAGCTACGTCACGGATCAGAGAACATCTATGTTATTCTAAGCGAACTCATCTCTGGTTTCATTCATAATACTATTAGAATTGAAAATAATCAGAATATCATTGAGCAGTTTTTAACTGTTACAGATTATCTGTCTCAGTTCTTAACAGAGCTAAGTTATAGATTTAATACTGTAAATGTGTATGTAAGCATGGGCAATCACTCCCGTCTTTCTCAGAATAAAGATGAGAATTTGCGTGGAGAAAATATGGACTTGCTTGCTATCCCCTACCTCAGTGCAAAGCTACAGAATTTTAAAAATGTAGTATTTCATGAAAATGATATTGAATGCAGTATTGCTATATTCAATGTTCGCGGACAGCTGATATATGGGGTGCATGGTGATTGCGATAATCTAAACAACATGGTTCAGAAGCTAACTATGTTTACTGGTAGAAAGCCAGATATTATTTATTGTGGTCATAGACATACGAATGCAATGGTTACATCTTATGATACAAAGGTTCTTCAGGCTGGTACGTTTGCTGGTGGCGGAGATGAATACTGCTTAGATAAAAGGCTTAGGAATAAGCCAGAGCAGTTGATTTCCGTGATAACAGAAGATGGACTTGATTGTATCTACGATATTAAATTTAAATAGTTTGTTTGAAGAAAGGTGGTGTAGTGTCGTATGGCGGGAAGAACAGCTAGGAAAAACGATGATTCCACTTCGACACTGCATTGTGCTTGTTGTGGCAAGGAGCTTAAGTCGAAGGATTTTTATAAATCAAATAGTGACATATATGCTTCATATGGAAAGATGCCGTGGTGCAAAGAATGTATTAATAAAATTTATTATAATTATTTAAACGTATATAAAACTAATGGATATGCAAACCCAGAAAAAAAAGCAGTTGAGCGAATATGCATGTTTTTAGATTTATATTTTTGCGATGATGCATATAATGCCACTGTTAAAAGAATGGAAGATGGTGATTTAACATGCTCTCTCATATCTTCTTATATCTCTATTTTACCACTTAGACAGTATAGAGGTGGTTATGATAGGACGTTAGAAGAAAGATATAATGAAGCAAAGTTTAATAATAAGCCTATATCTATATATTCAGATGACGATTCTGATATGAACGAAACCATAGACAAGGCGATAAAATTATTTGGAAATGGTTTCGATAATGATGATTATATCTTCCTTTACAATGAGTATTGTGACTGGACTACTAGACACGAATGCAATACGAAAGCACAAGAAGAAGTATTTAAGCAACTGTGCTTTAATCAGCTTGAGTTGTTAAAGGCAACTAGGGCAAAGCAGGACACAAAGGATTTGACTGCTACATTCCAGAAGCTTCTTGACACAGCTAAATTGCAGCCGAAACAAAATTCTGGTGATGCCACATCTGACAGTCAGACATTTGGTACGCTTATCGATAAGTGGGAAAACACAAGGCCGATTCCAGAGCCAGAGGACGATTTGAAAGACGTTGATAATATAGGTCTTTATATCGACACATTTTTTCGCGGACACCTCGCAAAGATGATGGGGCTAAAGAACGGGCTTTCAAGGCTCTATAGCAAATATATGAAAAAATACACTGTTGAAAAACCTGAGTATGATGCTGACGAGGATGACGAAGCGTTATTTGATGCAGTATTTGGCGGTGGAATAGACGATGAATAGTAATTATATTGTTTATAAACATACATCGCCAAGCAACAAAGTGTACATTGGAATAACATCTCAGACTCCCGAAAGACGTTGGAGGAAAGATGGCAAAGGCTATAAGACGCATATATATTTTTGGAATGCGATAAAAAAGTATGGCTGGAATAATTTCAAACATGAAGTATTGTTTAGTGGACTGACAAAAGAAGAAGCCGAACAAAAAGAAATAGAACTTATTGCTTATTATAAAAGCAATGATTGCAATTATGGATATAACATGAGTATTGGCGGAGAAAGCGGCTCAAAAGGTTATAAATATACAGAAGAGCAAAAGGCTCGACTAAAAGATTCGCACAAAGGTTCTAAAAATGGCATGTATGGTAAACATCATACAGAAGAAGCTAAACAACGAAATAAAATAGCGCATATGAGAGAAAATCTTTCGCAAGATACCATTAAAAAGATGAGTGCTGCAAAAAAGGGTAAAAAAAGAAGCAAGCAATCAATTGAGAAACAGGTAGAAAAAATCTCTAAAAAGGTTGTTTGTGTTGAAACGAATATAACGTATTCAAGCACAAAGAATGCTTCTGCTTTGACTGGCGTAGATGATTCTTGTATTGCAAAGGTTTGTCGCGGAGAAAGAAAAACAGCAGGCGGATTTCACTGGTATTATGAAGATAATTATATCAATGAACAGTTGGATATGGTTGGTGTTTCATAATGGTTAATAGAAAAAAATCTGAAAAAGAAATCGCCAATGAAAAATCAGAACGCATTATGAACGGTATTGCATTGTGGGCTGGTTTTTACAGGGCTAATCCACATCGCTTTGTTGTTGATTATTTAAATATTAAATTAAAACTATTTCAAAAGATATTGCTGTATGCGATGATGCATAACAATTTCTTCATGTACATCGCCGCGCGAGGCCAAGGTTGCCTTAAAATAAGGTATTTTAATAGCCTGCTTAGCCAGTAATGGTTATGAATAAATAGTGCGAAATTAAGCGTGAAAGTCCTTCAATCATATTGGATAACACGAACCGAAGGCTATGTTTAAAATCATAGTCAGGGGCAACGCATAGACTCTGATCCTTTTAAAAAGACTATAATGAGTCCACGAGGTCGCACCGCCCTACTGTTATAGAGGGCGAAAATATATGCTGAACTGTGTTCAATGATAAAGACACAGATATTAAGATAAAAAACTTAATGATAACATTTTGAAGACGTGGCTTACAGCACTCTTTTGCGTTGTTAGATGCATCCTTTTTCCCAAGACAAAAATATGCATTGCATCTGCAACAAGACCACAGGCGAATGAGGTTTTGTTAAAAATCACAGACGATTTCATGAAGAACTATGGTTTTGGTTCTGAAAATCTTAGACGAGAAATTACATATGCTGCCGTTGGCGCAAATAAGGCTGTAATTGAATTTGCAAATGGTTCATGGATTAAAGTCGTTACTGCTTCTGATTCTGGTCGTGGCGCACGTGCTAATATTTTGTTGGTCGATGAGTTTAGAATGGTTGACCTAGATACTATTAACACGGTATTGAGACGATTCCTTACAGCTCCAAGACAGCCGAATTATTTAAATAATCCAAAATACGCACATCTTCTAGAACGAAATAAAGAGTTCTATATGAGTTCGGCGTGGTATAAAAACCATTGGTCTTTTGAAAAGGCAAAGGCTTATACGGTAAATATGCTTGATGATACTAAGAAGTATTTTATCTGTGGCTTACCGTATCAAGTTTCTGTAAAAGAAGGTTTGTTATCCCGTGAACAAATTGAAGATGAGATGTCTGAACAAGACTTCGATGAAGTCAAGTGGAGCATGGAGATGGACTGCTTGTTCTTCGGAGATACAGAAGGCGCTTTCTTCTCATTTGACGATATCGGATGCAGAAGAACTTTGCAAACAGCAGTATATCCGCCATCACTTATAAACAATAAGACATATAAGATACCAGATTTAGCCACAAATGAAAGACGAATTATGTCTGTAGACGTTGCGCTTATGGCTTCTAATAAGCATAGAAACGATGCCAGTGCAATTATAATTAACAGCGCAATTCCTACGAATAATAATAATTACGTGTCTAATATAATATATCTCGAAAACCACGAGGGTCTTAATACAGATGAATTGGCGCTTGTGATTCGCAGATTGTTTAAACTGTATAAATGCACAGACCTTGTAATCGATACGAATGGCAGCGGTCTTGGCGTATTCGATGCTCTTATCAGAGACATGGTAGACCCAGAGACAGGCGAGTTATATGGCGCTCTATCTTGTTGTAATGATAAGGATATGGCTGCTAGATGTAAAGTGTATAATGCCCCAGAAGTTATTTGGTCTATCAAAGCGAGCGCTTCTTTTAATAATGAGATTTGTATTTTGCTTAGAAGCGGATTTAAACAGGGTAAGATTAATCTTCTTGTCTCGGAATTCGAAGCAGAAGAAATCTTAAAAGATAAAATAAAAGGCTATGCAAAGATGCAGCCTTTTGAGCAATTACAATATAAAATGCCGTATATACAAACGACATTGTTGATATATGAGCTTACAAAGCTTGAGCATGAGATAAAGGGAACTAATATCAAAATTATAGAAAAGACTGGTATGAGAAAAGACCGCTACAGTTCATTGGCGTATAATTATTGGGTTCAGTGTCAGCTTGAGCGTGAAATTCTTCAGAAGCCGCAGGTTTCTTTTGATATTAAATCTTATGCAAAACAAATGAAAAGATTGAATAAAAGACCAAATATGTACTAATGGTTTTGTACGCATATTAAGGAGGTGAATCGGTTTAATGGCTAATGATAAACTAGATTCTGAATATGCGTCTGAATATACAAAAGAAGATTATCTTCATGATGAAGAGTCGTTTAAGAAATCAGAAAAAGATGGCAAGATTGATTGGAGCGCGTTTAGTAGATTAATGCGCAACGACTTGTTTCTAAATACTGAGATTCTTGAAACTGGATGTATTGGCGATATTAAATTAAGCGATATCGATACCGCAATCAAGCATCCGAAAAGATATTGGCGCTTGCTTCTTGATGCATCGTCATATCTTATGCGTGTGTCTCCGCACTATTACAGATTAAATAGCCTTTATAGCAACATGGCTCTTTTCTGTTGGTGGGTTGATTTATATGATGTTCAGAATACTGCAAAGACAGATACGATTAAGAAGCAGTATTCTAAGCTCGTGGCTAAACTTGAGGATATGAATTTAAAACACGAGTTCGCTAAGATAATGAGATATCTACCATATCAAGATATTTATTGCGGACTTGTTGTTGAAAGTTCGACAGATTTCTTCTTTCTTAAGATAGATTATAGGATATGTCAGCTATATCAGGTTCAAGATGGTTTATATAATTTTAAAATTGACCTTGGCAAGATAAAGCAAAGTGAGTTAGCTGCGTATCCAGATTATGTACAGCAAGCTTATCTGGATTATATTGATGGCAAGGCATCTTTTTGGTATAAGCCGCCAGCAGATAAGCAGATTTGCATTAAGCTGAATAGTCAATGGACATATCCATATCCAATGCTCATAGGAATGGTTAAGGACATTATAGATCTTGATACTTATAAGAAGTTAAAGTTGCAGTCTGCTAGAACCGATAACTATAAGGCGATTGCGGTTAAAGTTCCTATTGATGAGACTACGGTAGATAAGCCACTCCTTACCCCTGAAACGCTTAGTGTGTTTGCTGAAATTAACAGAGAGAGTATGAACGATGATATTGGATTGATTCATACTCTTGGTTCAGATGGTGAAGCAATAAGCTTTAAGGATTCTAGCAACACAAGAAATAATGTTTCTGATGCAATTGATGAGCTTTATAATTCATCTGGCGAGTCTAAAGAGTTGTTTAACGGTTCGTCTTCTGGTACGGCTGTAACAATGTCCGTTGAGAACGATGCTGGTTTCGTATATGGAGTATACAGGCAGCTTGAACGATGGACTAATAGATATATAAAGCTTAGAAATTATAATAAAAAGGTTTTCAAATTTTATTTTTATCTCCTTGATATAACTATCTTTAACAGAGATAACGTGAGCAAGAGATATAAGGACGCTGTAACGCTTGGTGTATCCTGTATCGATAAGTGGCTTGCATCTCTTGATATGACTCCTTCTAGAACGTTGGGGTCTTTTATTTTGCATAACGATATCTTTGATTTCCATAATAATTTCATTCCTCTTGCTACTTCTTATACTGAGCCTGCTCAGATTACAGAGAAAGAAGTTGGCAGGCCAAAGGCTGAAGATCGCGGAGAGACGCTTGATGTTGAGGGCGAAAAAACGCGCGATGGCGAGAAGAATGATAGATAATGCGAGGTGTTTGATATGCGAGAAGAATTTAATTGCAAAGGTAAACACTTGGCGCTATATCTTATGAAGCATGGTTCTAAACTTATAAGAATAGAACGTGTTGATGGATTTATCGTTTATGTTTTTGATAACGATGAATCTATTAAATCAAATATTGAAAAATGGAAATCTGATAAAAGAAGATGTCTGTTCTAACTGATAGTTGTTTCTGGGGGTAATAATTTATGGATAATAAATTTAACTCGCTGCATTCAACGTTCTCTATTAACGGAGAGATATCGGATGATGATACTAGATTTTTAAATATCACAATAGATGTATTACATACTGGTGAGAATTTAAATAAAAGTTTTTTCTCTAAAGAAGTTGTCGATGATTGTATCGACTCAATAAAGAACACACCTGTTCTTGGATTTATAAAATATGATAAGTTTGCTCAGGAAGCAGACTTCAAGGGGCATGAGTATGTGCTTACAAGAACCGAGAACGGTATTGAAGACAAGTACGTTGGCTCTGCCTATGGTGTAATTCCAGAGTCTTGTAATCCAAGATGGTTTACAAAGATGTGTTCCGATGGAGTTGAACGAGAGTTCTTACAGGTCGATGCGTTGCTGTGGGAAAAATTTAGCGACTCTACCGATATTGTTGAGCGCGATTGTGAAAAGGCTCAGTCTATGGAGCTTGCCGTATCATCTGTCGAAGGTGATGAAGATGAAGACGGTATATTTCACTTTGAAAAGTTTAAATTTGACGGGTGCTGTATGCTTGGCGATTCAGTTGAACCAGCTATGGTAGACGCAAACGTTAAAGTAAAAGATGTTCAGTTTGCTTCCGATGATTTTGTAAAAGTAATTCAAAGTGAATTGAATGAAAAATTTACTACATTTACTAAGTTAGTAAAAGATAAAGATGAACAAGGAGGTGTCAGAAATATGCCCAATCCTGATACTGATTTTGCACAGACTGTTCTTCAGCAGTTTGAGGATGTAGCTAATATTGTTCGCGGGTTTGCAACGATGAAGAATTATTGGGGCGAAGATGTACCGCGTTTCTCTGCTGTTGACATTCAGGGTGACGAGGTGATTGCTGTCGATATGCAGGACAACTATCATTATGTAGGTTTTAAGTTTGATGTTGATGGTGATAGTCCTAAGATTGATTTTGATAGCATGACTCGCAAGAAGGTTACTTATTCTGACTATGAGGACGGCGCTGCTGAGCCAGAGGGCGCATTTGATTTTGGTAAGCATATGGCTGATTTCGAGGAAGCTGCTGCTGCTAAAATCGCTGATGCCGAAGCTCATGCCGCTGCTGAGTCCGATGAAAAGGCTAAGATTGAGTCAGAGTTCAGCGCTGTTAAGGCTGAGCTTGAAGAGATTAAGCCTAAGTATGATGAGTTCGTAGCCGCTGATGAGAAGCGCAAGGCTGACGAGCTTGACGCTCAGAAGAACGCTAAGTTCGCTGAGTATGAGGATGACCTTGCTGAGAACGCTGATTTTGCGGCTATCAAGGAAAAGAAGGACGAGCTTTCTGTCGATGAGATTGAGAAGGAATGCGCAGTTCTTTATGTAAAGGTTAATCGTAAGAATAACTTTAGCAAGCAGGATTCTACAACTGCTGTTGCTGGCGTCCTCGATGATGGGGATGACAATGATTCGAATTGCTGGATGTCCGAGAAGTACGGCGCAATTCATATCAATCGATAGATTTAATTTTATTATTTAAGGAGGATTCACATGGCTAAAATGACGGTCTTCGAGAGCACAAATATGAAGAGTTCCCGATTTGCAGAGCGCATTTTTGATGCTGTTGCCGAAGAGGATATTGAGAATGGCACCTTTGGTTATCTTGGTGAGCAGGAGGAAGAGGGTAGCCACGTCTATAAGTTTAAGAAGGGCTTCAAGGCTGGCGAGACTGTAGTTGTCGCTGACCAGCCTGCATGGAAGGAAGATTATCGCCGCACCGCTGATATGCGCCGTGATAAGTTCATCATTCCAGCTGGCACCCGTTTCCGTGTCCGCGTTGTGGCTAAGAACGATGAGTTTGCCATCACCATTGAGGGCGTTACTCCCGCTACTCGTGACAAGATGAAGCTTGGCGCTCACCTTACCATTGATGAGACTACTGGTAAGCTTGTAGCCGCTAAGACTGCCGCAGAGGGTAGCCCTGTTATGGAAGCCGTTGTTGAGCGCAAGCGTATCGTTGGCGGCACTCTTGCTACCGCTGCGCATAACTATGGTTATGCAAATGAAATGTTCACAGCCCGTGTCAAGGTTCTGGGCTAACTTATTTAAGGAGGATATAGACTATGCCTAAGTATGATTTTAGCAATGACGAGCAGAAGGTCTACAATCTCGCCCTTGACCTTGCACGTAATGATTTCTCTCTTGACGGCGAGGTAAAGAAGCGCGACCTAGAGGACGCTCTTCGTAACACCATTAATAACGACATTCTTAAGGGCAAGACTCTTTATCAGGCTTATCGCCGTAACAAGACTGTCCTTTTCGAGATTATCGAGGAGATTGTCACAACCACTATTGGCGAGAACATTCTTGACTCTCCCTTCATCAATGAGTTTGTCGAGGTAAAGAATCGCGCTCTTGGTGACAACACTGCTTTCTATTCTGAGGGTGGTATGCTATCAGTGGCTTCTTTCGCTGGTAATCACTGGGACACCAACCGTCAGTCCATTGATCTTGGCGAGGAGTTCACGCTTCCTAAAGAGTGGTACTACATTCACGTCTATGACGAGCTTGAGCGCTTCCTTCTTGGTGTAGCTTCTCTCGATAAGCTTGTTGATAAGGTCTATAAGGCTATTAGCAAGTATATGTCTGACCGCATTTACGCTCAGTTCCAGAATGTTGCCAACTCCGTCCCTGCTGAGTTTACTAAGAATGGCAACACCGAGGAAGCTCTTGGCGATCTTTGCGACCTAGTTCAGGCCGCTGGCGGTTATGGTTCTCTAACCATTGCTGGCACCAAGGCTGCTCTCCGCAATCTTGTCAACATTGTCCCCGATAAGACTTTTGCCGACTCTCAGAAGGAAGCTAAGGCTTCTACTGGCACTATCGGCGAGTGGGAAGGCAATAAGCTCATGGTTATCCCTCAGACACTCAAGTCTGGTACTTTTGAGTTTGCCCTAAGCAAGAATCAGATTTTCGTTATGGGCGCTGACGTTAAGCCAATTAAGCTTGAGTTCATCGGCGATACTCGTACTGTCGAGTATGGTTCTCAGCAGACCAACGACCTTACTGAAGGTCTACAGATTCAGACCCAGATTGGCATGGGTATGATTTTGCCCAGCTATTTTGGCGTTTTCAATTTTGCCTAATAGATAAGGTTATATATAATTTGAATATTGTTTGAAGAAAGGTGGTTTGGTTATGGCTCGTACTGCAAAGTCTACCAATACCGAACCCGTTGTTGACGCGGCTGCTGCGGATGACTCTGCTGTAGCCGCCGTTAATTCGGTGGAAGAAAATATGAATGATGAAACTGCAACTGTCGCTACAAAGCGTACTTCTAGGCGCAAGAATACACGACAGTCTGCCGATGTTGAGGACGCTCTTTCTGATTCTGATATGATTGAGGTTGAATCACTTATTCCAAATGTGGTTTATGAGGACAGTCGTACTGGCAATTATTATGAGTGGTCAGAGATTGGTCATTGCGAGGATATGACTTTTGATGAAGTTAAGAATATGCATCGAAAGTATAAGACATATTTCAACGACATGTGGCTAAAGCCGCTTGATGAACGTGTTATCAAGAAGCTTGGTCTTTCTCGTACATATGATAAGTATGATTTCCTTGTCGATGAGTCTAATTATACCAACGACCATATTGATGAGGTGCTTGATGGTATTTCATCTGCTCCTACAAGTCTAAAGATTGCCATTGTAAATCGTATTAAGGATATGGTTTCCGATGGTACTGTTTCAGACATTAAGGTTGTCAGAAAACTTGAGAAGCGACTTGACATCGATTTGATTTCTTTCCTTTAAAGAATGGGATTGGTGAGTAATCATGCCGACTCCATATGAGAAAATATATGAAAATCTTTTGCCGAAGTTTCGCAGTTATGAAATCCCTATGATGACTGTTGAAGAGGTAAAGGAGAACTTGCATGATTATCTCGTCCCTGCTATTGCGAGATTTCATGTTTGCAGAAAAGATTTAAATGATAGGGATGATATTGTAGAGCGTTTTAATTGCGACTTATCAGATATGGAAATTGAGATTTTTAGCAATTATATGCTCTTGGAATATATTGATTCTACCTATATTAGAACGTCTACTCTACTAAAAGTCAATCTGAGTTCGACAGATTTTAATGCATTTAGTCCCGCTAACATGCTCGATAAGTTAATGGCTATGCATAAAACATATCTCGCTGAAAATGAAGCGCTTCTATCTCGTTATGCGTGGCTTGGTCTTAAAAACGACAGTCCTTTAATGTCTACTGGATACAAAAAGAATAAGAATCGATTCTTTGATGATTCGATGCTTTAGAAAGGCGGTGTATCACAGTGAGATGTTTGGACAGATTCAATCGCAAGATGGCTTTAAGTGGTAGTTCTATACGAAATGAAGTTATTAAGAACAGCCAAGAGCTGCTGAAAGAAACATTCGCAGATGACCCATCGTTTGCAACTGGTATATATTTTTGGCAACCAAGTATGCATTCTTATGCAGACCCAAACGAATTACCTATTAGATTATATGGTAGGTCGTTTTCTAATGCCAATGGTGTTGTCGTTAAGTTCCAGACGTTAATTGATAATCCAATTGTTGTCGGCGATATGCTATATGATTCAAATGACGATGAGTATTTGTTATGTACAGAGTCATTTAATGTAGATGGCGTGCATTGGAAAGGCAAGTTCAGTCTATGTAATTGGATACTAAAATGGCAAAACAAGGATGGTGACATTCTTGAATACCCATGTGTAGACATTAACTCTACCCAGTATAACTCTGGCGAACAGGCGAGCGCTAAGATGACAATTGGCTCTTCTCAGCACATGGCTACGCTACCGTATGATGAGAATACAATTGCCATTAAGTCTCCACAGAGATTCTTCTTAGATAGAGATACTGAAACGCCAACATCGTTTATTGTTACACAGAATGATAACACCAGTATGTTCTTTGGCAAAAAGGGTCTTGTGAAAATCACTATGCTTGAATGCGAGCGTAATAATGATACAGATAGGCCAGATTTGGGTATCTGTGATTATTTTGAAAAAGACGATTTAAAGACTAACAACGCTGATGAAAAGAAAGCTGTAAAGTCTGTTATCTCATATAAGACTACAACCATTAAGTCTGGTGGTAGTAGGCAGAAATTCGTTGGAACGTTTGTTGATGAAAAGGGCGAAGAGATTGATGATATTTCTACGAATTGGGAAATCATATGTGATTTTGCCGATTCACTTATTGTCAATGAGGACGGCAATTCTCTTACGATAGGCGTTGACGATGACTCTTTGATAGATGAAGAATTTAAACTTACGCTATCAGATGAGTCTGGTAATTATAAGTCTTCTATTATTATTCAGATAGGATCGTTGTTGTAATGGCTAATAGTTCAATAATTGGTAGAGCGAAAAATAGAATTATCAAAGATTTTATCAAGGATATCAACATTATTCAGGCTATTGGCGATGAAAATATTACATCTGTTGAAAATGGCGAAGATTTAATTGGCACTCGAATTTTCGGTTATGGGCAGAATCCAAATACAATTAATGAAGTTGGTACATTCATTATGATTTTGGTTCATATTCCAAATGCCATTACTAGTACATACACATTTGTCGCACCAGAAGTTGAGATTTGGATTATCTCGCATGAACGACATATGGCAGTGGATAATGTAAAAGGTATTCCTGATAATAGAAACGATTATCTTGCTAGGCTTATTGACATGAAACTTAATGGTCGTTCTGATATAGGTCTTGGCGAACTTAAACTTACGAGCAATGTTGAAGGTTCGTTGCAAAGAGACTATCTGTATAGAAAGCTTATATTTAAGGGAACTGATTTGAATAAGTCTTTGTGCGCTGACGAATAGGCGGTGTACATATGTTTGAATTAGATGACCTTAAAATTTATAGGGGCAATGATATCCAGATTACTCCTAAGATAACCGTTACTCAGCCCACAATTGGTCAGATAGAAGAATTCGGCGAGAAAAGATATTTTAACGCCGTATATACTCTTACTGCTGTTGGCGCTGATTTAAAGTGGCAGCTATGGGATATGGAACAGATAGACTATACGCAGATTGAAGACTATGACTTGTTCATAACATTTATATCTAAAGCTGTATCTAGTCAAAGACCGCTATACGATGAATTGATGAATAATGAAGAAAAATACAAAGAGGAACTTGCAATGATACCTCAAGATAGACTTGAGATGATGTGCATCAATCCGCTTCAGCTCATATTAAAAGACATCGATTTAGCTGATTTTATACCGTGTAAAAATACAGAGAATGACCAGATAGTGCTGTATAATGCCGAGCGCGATATAACGATTGATAGAATGATATATTCACAAATAGTTGATGCCGTGAGAAAAATACATGGTCTTAAGCGTAACAATGAAACACCTGCTAATGAAACGACTAAGATGATTTTAATTGATGACGCTAGAGAAGAAGCTAAAGCTGCTTCACAAAAACCATATAAAAGCACTCTCAAACCTCTTGTCTCTGCGCTTACCGTTAAATGCGGTTTGTGTGGCACTGATAAGGTTTGGGATATGAAGATAAATGCATTTTTCGATAGCATTAAACGAATTAATAAAATTCAAGATTCAGAACTCCTTCTACAAGGAGCATATTCTGGATTTGCCAGTCTAAAAGGCGTTGATAAAAATCGTCTTGACTGGACTGGTGACATATAAAATATAAATTTGATTGGAGGAAGCAATATGGCTTTCAATAAGAATGAACTTATACTTGACCGCGTTCGTTCAATGACCTTCAATGACCTTTCCACTGGTGAGATGCTTTTCCGTCTTACCCAGCTTGAGGATCCTACCCTTACCTGCACTTCTGAGGGTGAGGAGGTCACTGACGCTCTCGGTTCTGTGATTACTACTCTTTATCGTTCAAAGAAGGCTACCTTCTCTGCTACGAACTCCCTCGTCTCCCTCGACCTTGCTGCCGCTCAGTATGGCACCAAGAAGGAGGTTGCTGAGACTGGCAAGGAGATTGTTACCCGTACATTTGAGACTATCACCATTCCCGATGGCGAGACTAGCGTAAAGCTTGCTCATAAGCCTGCTAACAAGGATGACGTGAAGTTCATCTACTCCATCGCCAATGGCGAGCTTGGCAAGTCTTACAAGGCTGGTGCAGACGCTTCTCAGACTGATTTCGTTATTGCCGAGGACGGTACTATCACACTCCCCACTGGTCTTACTGGTAAGATTTATGTCGAGTATGAGTTCAAGACTGAGAACGCTGTTCGCATCGTCAACAAGGCTTCTAAGTTCCCCGAAGCCGCTAAGGTTGTCATTTACGCTATCTTCCGTGATGCTTGCAACGAGAACGTTGTCTACTCTGGCGTTATCGTATGCCCCAAGGCTAAGTTCAATCCCGAGTCTGTCGAGCTTGCTCTTACCTCTACTGGCAAGCACGCCTTCGAGCTTAACATGATGAAGGATTACTGTGAGGACGATGGCGATCTATTCACGATAATCGTTAATGAATAATGCCTAAAAATTAGTATGTTTAATAATGCTGGGGAAGGACGTTTACTCCCCTCCCCCAACGTTGTTCTACTGGTTGAAAGACGGTGAAGCAATGGCTGAAAAGATTAACGCTACGTGTGCTATTTGCGGTAAAGGCTATCACCTGTGCATGTCGTGCAAGGATATGATTAGCCTGACTCCTTGGAAGAAGCATACGGATACATCTGAGCACTATAAGATTTATCAGATTATTCATGGCTATTCTACTAAGGTATATACGAAGGCAGAAGCTAAGGACAAGCTTAAGAAGGTTGACCTATCTGATTTTGATACGCTTAGAGATAATATCAAGGCCGTTATTACTGATATTATGGACGCTGATGTTGCCGCTCCTGCTAAAAAGGTGACTAGAACCAAAAAGCCCAAGACAGTTGCTAAGCCAGTTGTCGAGCCTGTTATCAGCGATTCTGATGCTGCTGATGAGGTTTCTGCCGAGCAGTAATTCGCTTGGTATATTATTGTGTGAATGATGTTAAAAAATATGAATAGAAAGGGAAATGTTGTTCACTTGTATGTGTTTTATATTTCCCTTTTTTTTTACGTGACAAAGAAATGTGTAGAAATATGAAGTTTGAATGGTGGTAAAAATATGTTACAGCATAGTGACGTTACTGGCAGAGACTTCTATGATGAGGAAGCTGTGTATTTTAGAAATCTAGTTCAGTCTAGTTTCTATATCTCTCATGGCGCTACCATTCTAGATGTATTTGCCGATTCTGTTGGGAAGATTGTATTTGTATTCCCACGAAATGAACACGACACTCTTATTAAAGAGTGGATGGATAATAAGAAGTAAATAGATATGTTATTCATTATTGGTTTAAAGTAGTAAGGTTTAAAACTATGAAAGAAAATGAAGATGACATAGATAAGTGTTATTCTGTTTATATGCACACGTCTCCAAGCGGTAAAAAATATATAGGAATAACATGCCAAGAACCAGAAAAAAGATGAAAAAATGGCAATGGTTATAAGTCGCAAAAATATTTTTATAAAGCCATATCTAAATACGGATGGGATAATTTTAAACATGAAATATTGTTTAGTGGACTAACAAAAGAAGAAGCTGAACAAAAAGAAATAGGGTTAATTGCTTTATATCAAAGCGACAATTATTTATATGGATATAATATTGAACACGGTGGAAGCAGTGTTGGGCGTATGTCTAATACTACTAAGAAAAAATTAAGTGATATAAATAAAAAAGAAAATCTATCAGAAGAAACACTAAAAAAAAGAAGCGTTGCATTAACTGGAAGAATTTTATCAAATGAACACAAACAGAAAATGCATGAAGTTTGGTATGACTCTCATAAAGAAAGTTTATGTAAATCGGTTTCTCAATATACTAAAGATGGTGTTTTTATAAAAACTTGGACTAGTGCAGGATTGGCAGCAAAGACACTTAAACTTAATAGGTCTATAATTACACAATGTTGTAAAGGTAAGCGCAAGACAACTGGTGGTTTTATTTGGAAATATTCAAATGATGTATTAAGCGATGATGAAATATATTTAAGAAATACAAAAATATATAATAATAAAAATGGCGTTATACAATATTCAAAAGATGGAGACGTTATTAAAAAATATGCCAGTGTAGCAGAAGCAAGTCTGATAACTGGTATAAAAGAAAAATATATATATCGTTGTTGCGGTGGAGAAAGAAAATATACTGGTGGATATGCGTGGGAATATATTGATTGATAATATTAATTCTGTAGATGGTGGTTTATGTGTCTAAAATAAATTCTGGAAAAATATTTGAACAGGATGTTGCTAATTCAATTAATAAAGATGTGTTTTTCGTGCATAGGTTGAAAGATTCTGCCCAATCTTATAATAATAGCGGAGCAACTTCTTTTACATGGAATAATCCATGTGATATATTTGTATATAATCCAAATAATAACATTCTTTTTGCGATTGAAGAAAAAACAACAAAGTATAATAGCTTTACATTTGATAATCCTTATACCAACGAAAAGGAATCAAAAATGATAAAGCGCCATCAGATTCTTTCATTGCAAGATTTTTCTAAATATAAAGGGTTGTTTCCAATGTTTTTATTTAATTTTCGTGATGTTGGAGATGATAAAATACAAATAACCTATGCGCAACATATTAATAATTTTATAAAAATGATAAATAATATTAATGGTAAAAAATCTTTTAATTTAATTGATCTTATTGACAATAATGCGATACGTATTAAAGGCCGCAAGAAAATTACGAGATACGAATGGTATATTGAAGATTTTTTTAACTTACAAACTATAGATAATTTTAACAAATAAATATATATGCTATAATAGCATGTGTATTATAATCTAACTGAAAAGTTTGAATATTCAGGAGGAAAATATGAATAATGAAGTTAAGACTGGTGTATACACTCTTGATGGTGAGGACACTCCTTTTGCTTTTTATACGTCTCTAAGCGCATATCGCAAGGCGCAGTTTGTAAACTCTGTCAGCAATATTTTGGTTGGCGATAATTATAATTATGTGATTCGAGATTTAGCTTTTGACTTCTGTATTGTTGCTATCTTTACAGATATTGATACAGCTGATGTTCAGGATGCAGACGATGGCATTACTGCAATGGAAGAGTTCGTTGAGAAGTTTAAGCCAGTTGTTGATATTGTAAAGGTAAATGCTGAAGACGGTGTTCTTGATGAGCTTCATACCGCTATTGATTTGAATATTGAGTATCGCACTGGTATTCATATTAATCCTATTTCCTCTAGCCTTGCAAGTCTTCTTGATACCATTGAGCGTAAGGTTGATGGTATTGATTTGAATAGCATGATGGATTTGGCTCAGTCTATGGCTGGTATCTCTGATGAGCTTACCGCAGATAAGCTTCTTGACGCATATGCAAAGACCAATATCTTTAAGGAGCATTGGAATAATGATGTTGCTGATGCTGTTGATGATAATAAACTTTCAGTAGTTTATGGTGGCACTGATGTTGAAGCAGACGCAGAGGTTGTCACTCCTCCACTCTCTACTGCCACTGAGTAATCGGTGAATTTTGTATGCCAACATTTAGTTCAGCAGCCGAATTAAAGGCTTATATTTTAAGTAAAAGTTATACGGCTGTTAATAATGCTACCAATACAGCTCATGACATTCTTGAAGAAAAAGTTGATGCATTTTATCGTTCTGAACCAGATTATTATTTAAGAACGGGAAGATTACGTAGCTCGTTGACGAATCCAGTTGTGACTAGTTCTGGTAGTGGCGTTGAAGGCGAAGTGCATTTTGATGAAGGCGCATTAAGTTATCAACAAGGTTTTGTGCTATTAAAACAACCCTTAAATGGAAGTTGGTACGGATATGCTAATTATGCTGAGAATGGCGGTTCAATGGGTATTTTAAACGCTGCAATGACTGGTGCTGCTGGTGGATTAAAATGGACTAATGGAACTGCCATTTGGAATGAAAGCGTGCCAGAGCTTCAAGGTAAAATGTATGACGAAATAAAAAAAGATTTGATTGCTGCTGGCATTCCAATTAGTTAGGATGCCAGCTTTTTTATTTTACACGACAAGAAAAGGAGGTCGTTGTTATGTCAAAAGGAAGAAAAACTTTTAGAAAAGTAATTACAAGTCCAGAACTTATAGAACAGATTAATCCTAAAAATGTTAAGCTTATGAACAGATTCCTAAAGAATTTCGCCACAAAGCGATCTCCTAATTCTGTTGTGAGTTATAGGTCGAACCTGAACATCTTCTTTTGCTGGAATATTCTAGAGAATGAGAATTGCTTCTTTGTGGATATTAAGAAACGTGAGCTAATGGATTTTTTTGACTATTGTGTAACTGAGTTGAAATGGAACTCAAACCGTTTCTGCCAAATGCACAGTTGTTTATCTAGCTTTAGTTCGTGGATTGAAAATTATTTTGATGATGAATATCCACTCTTCCGCAATCTATTGCCGAAGATTGAGAAGCCAGTAAAAGAAAATGTTCGGAAGAAAACTGTTCTTCAAAAAGAAGATATTGATAAGCTTTTTGCTTATTTTGAAGAGAATGATATGTATCAAGATGCATGTCTTCTCGCTTTAGCTATTTCATGTGGAGCGAGAGTTTCTGAACTTGCTAGTTTTACTACCGATTTGATAGATGAAGACAATACTGTGTTTGATGGTCTTTTTCTTGAAACGACTAGAGAGATTAAAACTAAGGGTCGTGGGGTAAACGGCAAGATGCTTAAAAAGTATATTTTAAAAGACACCTTCCTTCCACACTATCATAAATGGCTTGAAATTAGAAAAGGAATCATGGACGAACATGGCAAGGAACATGATTTTATTTTTATAACAAAAGATGGCGATCCAGCAAGCGCAGATAGACTGCGCGATTGGATGTCTAGGTGGAGCGATGTTGTTGGTCAGCCATGCTACCCGCACAACTTCCGCCACTACAACGTATCCTTCTTGAAGCGACTTGAACTTGAAGATGATTTTATCGTTTATCTTACAGGATGGTCTGAAAGCACTGGTCATAGTATGGTTGCCATATACAATGATATGACTGCTAAGGATCGTAAATGGAAAAATCTCGACAAGCTGAAAGCTGCTGTTGAAGGGTAATGTTTTAATTTTAGTTCACGGAAACAATGAATTTGAATGTTACCGCACCTTGCAGGGTGCGTTTTTTAATGCATTCCTTTAGTGAGGTGTATATATATGGCTGAAGAATTTAAAGTTAAGGTTGGCGTTGAGGTTGATACTGCTGGACTCGATGCCCAAATTGCAAAAATTAAGCCTTCTAATAAAATTAAGTGCGATGTTGAATTAAATGACGCAAGTGTACAGCATATCGTAGACCAGTTAAATAATGGCATCAAGGCGTTTGGCAAAAACGGAAATGAGATAAAGTTCACTGCCGATGTCACTGGTTTAAAAAAAGATGTTGTTAGTGCTGTTAAAGGCGTGACTGGGAAATCTGCTACTAATAATATAAAGGTCAATGCGGATACTAGTGCGGCTCAAAATAAAATCAGCAATCTTAATAATGTTGTTGAAAATGGCAAGGTTAATTTTGAGCAGTTTAAAAAGGTAATGCAAAGTAGCCAATTTGCTAAATTTGATTTAAATGATGAAGAAATTAAAGCTATGGCGAAATCATTAAATGACCTTGGTATTACAATTAAAGGTCTTGATATTGATTTCAAGGATGACCATACTTTAAATTTCAAAGCAACTGGTATTGATGAACTTAAGCAAGATGTTAAAGATGTAGTAACATATGCAAGACAAGCCGATGAAGCAATGCAAGAAATTGCACCAAAGGGAAGCGTCAAGGTATATAAAGACAATTCTGCAAAGGAAGCTGCTGCCGCAGCTAAGCAGGCTGCTGCTGAAGAAGCTGCCGCTGTTAAACAGGCAAAAGCAGAAGAAGCTGCTGCTGCCAAACAAGCTGCTGCACAAGCCAAAGCTGCTGCACAAGAACAGGCTGCTGCTGAAAAGCAAGTTGCTGAAGCTGCTAGGCAGGCCGCTAAAGAACAGGCTGCTGCTGCTCAAATCGCTGCTAACGCCAAGACACAAAGACAAAAATTAATTGACACGTATAAGGCTGAAAAGCAGTCTAAGGTTGATGTCGATTCTAAATATAACAAGATTAATAATCCATCTGAAGATTTGATAAAAGCATATAACGCTTATAAAAGTGCGAAGAAAAATCTGTTTGATACTGAAAATTTTGCAGATGATGTTGTTGCAGTTAACCAGTATAATGCCGCGTTAGAAACGGTAAAGAATCAATTATCTATTGTGGCGAATAAAGAGAGAGATGCTGCTACCGCAGCTAAAGCAGAAGCAAGTGCGCAAAAAGAAGCCGCTGCTGCTATGCAGTTAAGGTCTAAGGCAAATAATCTTTCTATGTCTATGGATGTATGGCTGCAAAAGAACTCAAAAGCAGCAAAGACATTTGGTGGACAAATTCGTAGTCTTCAGATGGAATTAAAATCTTGTGACGCTACGAGATTGAGCGGAATACAATCTGAGTTTAAAACTATTACCATGCAAGCTGAGAGTGCTGGTAAAACTGGTATGGATATGACCAGTAGATTGAAGATGCAGTTTACAAGACTATCATCATATTTTGGTGCCGCATCTGTTATGCTGGCTGGCGTACAAACTTTTAAAGAAGGTTTTCAAAATGTTCTTGATGTTGATACAAAGTTAACAGAACTTTATCGCGTAACTGACCTTACATCTTCTCAGTATTCTGATGTATACGATACTTTGACTAGTTCCGCTCAAAAATATGGCGCTACTCTTACTGATTTGATTTCTCAGACCGCCGATTGGAGTCGAGCTGGTTTTAGCGATCCAGATACAGCCGCTAGATTATCTGAGATTACATCTGTTTATCAGCACATTGCAGACCTTGATGCAAAAACTTCAATGGAAAACCTTTTAACCGCTTATAAAGGTTTTGAACCTCAGTTGAAGAAGCAGTTTGGTGGCGATGCATCTGCCGCAGCAGAGCATATTGCCGATGTTTATAATGAAATTGATAATAACTATGCCACTACAGCAGCCGATATTGGTGAAGCGGTTAAGCGTTCTGCATCTGCATTGAGTCTTGCTGGTAACAGTCTAGAAAAAACTGCTGGTATGGTTACTGGCATCACAGAAGTTACACAAGATCCAGAAAAGGCTGGTAATTCCCTTAAGGTTTTGTCGATGCGTCTTCGTGGTATGAAAGGCGAGCTGCAAGATCTCGGTGAAGAAACTGATGAGAATGTAGAGAATTTATCTCAGATGCAGGGTAAGGTTTTTAATCTTACACATGGCAAGGTAAATATATTTAATAATACTGGTGATTTTAAATCTACATATGAAATCATGCAGGGTATTGCAGATATATATGATGACCTTACTGATTCTGATAAAGCAGACCTTCTTGAGACAATTGCTGGTAAAAACCGCGCAAACGAAGTTGCTGCTCTGATTCAAAACTGGGATCGTGTCGAGGCGGCTACTGAGTCTGCTGAAAACTCTGCTGGCAGTGCAATGGCGGAGCAAGAAAAATATGCAAACAGTCTTCAGGGTAGGCTAAACTCATTAACATCCTCACTTCAAACTATTTCAAATACCGCTTTAGATTCTGGATTTCTAAAGGGGCTTGTTAGCGGCGCTACAGAAGCAATCAATATTCTTAATAAAGTTATAGACACTATTGGCATTATACCAACTGTTGCAACTGTTGCTGGTGCAGCAATGTCTTTATCTGGTAAAAAGTTCTTTGATTTTCATATAGATGAGCAAACTGGAGAATTAAAGGCGTTTGGAAAAACAACACAAACAATTTTTTCGTCTATTAAAAATGCATTTTCGGGTATTGGTCAAATAGTTGGAGAAGTATTTAATAAAATAAACTCTAAGTCTCAAGGCGGCGGTCAAGTTTTTGATTTTAATACCACTAAAATCAAAGGCGCTTATGGTGGAATGAGATTTGTTAAAAATCTTGACAATGATATTGTAAAATTAAAAGAGTTTAGGTCTTTGATGACCGAGCTGCAATCTGGCTTAAAAGATGGAATGTCAATAGATGTAAGCGGCGCTATAGAACAAAGCATGTCGGGTGCATCAGAAGCAGCTAAAAATTTTGCAAAATCTTGGGATTTATCAAATGAAGCTCTTGGTGAATTTTCTAAGAAACAGCTAGAAGCGACTGGTGTTATATCTAAAACATCGAGTTCGATGACAAATGCCAAAAATATTATTTCTGCTTACAACAATCTCGTTGATAAAAGTGGGCAGACTCAATCTAAATTTGCTTCGGCAATTTCTACATTTAATCCTCAGTTAGGTAGTTATCTTTCTGGGTTAGATGGTGCAGAAGCATCTCTTGCTGGCTATGGAGCGCAATTAGCTTTTACTACAGTTAAAACTTTTGCATTACAAGCGGCAACATTGGCGTTAAATGCTGCGCTTTCAATGGGAATTGGCATGTTAATCTCTGCTGGCGTTAGCGCCCTTATGAGCTGGATTAATGCCGAAGATGAGCTTGCTGATAAAGTTAAAGATGTTACTACAGAATATGGTAATCAGAAAAAAGAATTAAAAGATGCAAAAGCTACTATAAATGAAGTTGCAGATTCATATGCCGAATTATCAAAAGGTGTTGATACGTCAACTAATGAAAACATAAATCTTGATACAGATGAGTATCAACAGTATTTAGATATTGTTAATCAGATTGGCGATACGTTTCCAGAGCTTATTAGCGGATATGACGCTCAGGGCAATGCAATTCTTACCTGTGCTGGTAATGTTGACAAGCTTACGGAAGCATACAATAAGCTTGAAAAAACAAATAATAATAAAATCCTAGATGAAGCAGAAGATGTTGCAAAAGATTCAAAGAATAAAGCGGATGATGTTTTTAATAAAGACAAATGGAAACAAGGAACGTCAACAGAAGCAAATTTACACGCCTTAAACACTCTTGAAGGATTGACAAAAAGTAATGATTTGAAAAAAGCCATTAATAAAATGAGCGCTGATGATCTTGTAATCATAACAGATGCTTTGAGTAATTATGGTGAAAAATACGACCAATACAGTGGAGAATCAAGACAAAAATTTATAGCACGTGTAATTACGGAGAATAAAGAAACTGTAAATAAAGTGCTTTCTGAAACTAAATCATCAATGCAAGAAGCTGCTAGTGGAATGCAGGACATAGCGGAAGCTACAATTGGCAATGCGTTTATTGATGGAAAATATAAAAACATATCTGGTAAAATGCAAAGTTATATTAATGGCATGATTCCAAATATGGATTACGAATTCTTTAATAGCGATAAAATTAAATGGGATGCCAATAATCTTAATGACTATATCAATGATATGTTAAATACTATTAATTCACTTGATGATGGTCAGCAGAAGAAATTTGAAATTTTCTTTGATATGAAGTCTAAGCTTAATAGCGGAGATTGTACTGTTGGTGAATATGTCAAGAGTGTTAATGATGTTAAAAATGTTATTAAAAATAGTGGTCTTGACAAAGACATGCAATATCAGTTGCAAATGTCTCTTGGCATTAAAGATGATGATACGGTTAAACAGGTTAAAGACTTTAAAAAGAAGCTTACCGATGCTGGCAAAAGTGAAGATATTGCAAATGAAATAGTTAATGGCTTGACTAAAACAGAACTAGAAGCTGCTGTTAGCTTAAAGCTTAAATTAAAAGACATGAATGTCAACGACATCAAAAAAGCCATTGCAGACGAAGCAAAATATTTAGAAGCAATGGATTTTGATATTGATATAGCTGGTGAAACCGATAGTCTTGATAAGCTTAATTCCGCACTTGCAGAATCTAAGTCTGCTACTGGTTTAACGGCAGATTCAATAGACGCATTAAAGAGCCGCTATCAGGGATTAAAAGGCGCTGGGTATGATGCCGCAAAACTTTTCGAAGAAACATCTAATGGTGTTCGTTTAAATACACAAGAATATACTAAGCTTGAACAGGCATATGCGCAAGGCAAGCTCAAAGATGCTACTTCTAACTTAGAATATTTAAGAGATAAATATAATGATCTTACTGGTCAAATTGCAACATGCACAGATGCTGAAGAGCGAGCCAATCTTGTTTCTAAACAAGAAGATATTCGTCAGAAAATAAATGATTTAGGAGAACTAGCAGCTCAATATGAGGGCTTAGCTTCTAAATATAACGCATGGCAAAATGCTGAGTCTGCTGGTTCTGATAGAGACATGTATGAAAATGTCTTAAAAGGATTTGAAGAAGTTGACGATGAGATTTCTCGTGGCTGGCTTGACGATGCTTCTAAGGCATTCATTGATATGTTTAGCTATGACCAGCTTAATTCGATAGATGATTATACTAATAGATGGAAAACGCTTGGTAATACAATCGATGGCACAACCTATTCTGTCAAAGATTTCTTTACGCAGAATAAAGATGGTGAATCTACAAATGACGGTGTTTACAATTTCCTTGAAGCAGTAGACCAACTTGGACAAGGCAATATCAAGCGCGGTGAAAATGGCGAAATTATATCTTTTGACTTTGGTGTTAACGGTGAAGAAGCAATCGCCAAGACGATGGGAATTAGTAAAGAGCTTGTCCAGATTATTGAACGTGCCGCCGAAGATGCTGGTTTCGTTATCAATATGGATGGTACATATACTAATTTTGCAGATTTACAAAAGGCTGCTGTAGAATCAAATAAAAAGATAAATGAGCTTGCACAGTCTAGTGAAAAATTAAAAAAGCTTGGACTTGACAATTATACATTCCACTTTGATTCAACTGACGCAGAGACGGTATTTAATGACCTTAATAAAGCGAAAGAAATGCTCGACACGTTTAGAAGAGACGATGGCACTATCGACTTGAGCGTGGATGGCGCACAAGATGCATTAAATATCGCCAGTACATTACAAGCTGCTTATGATAAACTCGCCGACCCTGTTTATATGCAACTTGATGCAAGTCAAGTTGATGACAGCATGAAAGAGTCGTTGCAGCTTATGCAGGAGTATCGTACTCAACAAAAGAAGTTGAATCAAATGAAACTTCAAGGTGTAGATACTTCTGAAGTTGATAAGAGTATGAGTGGTATTGTTGATAAGATTGCCAAACTTGATGACGATACAAAAGTTAAGCTTGGTATAGATGTTGATGCTTCAAAGGAAGATATTAAAAAGCAACTTGATTCAGGTGACCTTACTATTGATGCTACGGTTGATTTGCAAGTTGAAGCAAATGATACTCTTAATGATATTAAGTTATTGATGGAGCATCAAGCTGATTTGATTACTGATGACCAACTAAAGATTGGTCTTGAACTAGATACAAGCTCGGTTGATGATTATACAGAAAAAGAAGCAACTAAGATTGTTAAATTCCTTCCTGAGAATACTGATTTTCTTGATAATCTTGGACTTGATGACGATAAAAAGAAAGTCGTTGTAGACTTTGTTTCTGACAACGCTGATTTTCTTAATGACCTTGATTTAAAAGATGGCGAGAAAGAGATACTTTTAAAGTATGTTGCTGAAAACCCAGATTTACTTAAGGATTTGGATAAAGACCAAAAGAAAATCGCCATAGACTTTGTTGTTAATAATCAAGACATCCTCGATAAGCTCGATGATGAGAAACAGAGAAAGATTGTTGTAGATTTTGTTGCTAAAAATGAAGGCATTCTTGACGATCTTAAAACTGATGAAGAAAAAGAAGTTGTTGTAAATTTCATTGCAAACAATGAAAGCGTTTTGAACGGGCTTGATGACGAGAAACAAAGGAAAATAATAATTGACTTTGTTGCTAAGAATCCAAACTTTTTTGACAGTCTTGGACTTAATGGCGATGAAAAGAAAGTTGCTATAGAATTTGTTGCAAAGAATCAAGACGTTCTTAAAGACCTTGGTTACGATGAAAAACAAGTTGTTGTTAAGCTTGTTGCAAAAAATCCGGATCTTTTAGATGGGCTTGAAGATACGCAAAAACAGGTTGTTGTTGATTTTGTTAAAAATACAAAAGATATAGATAGTTATACGCCAGAACAATTAACGTCAATTGTTAATTTTGTCAAAAATTCTAGTGATGTTGATAATTATACTCCCGCCGAGAAACAAGCAATTGCTAAGTATGCCGTTGATGGCGGAGACGTAAATAACTATCAACCAGCAGACAGAGCTGCAATTGTTAAATTCCTAACTAACTCTGCTGACCCAGATAGTTATACGCCAGAACAAAAGCAGGCAATTGCAAAATTCTTGAAAGACTCTGGTGAAGTAGATGGGTATCAGCCTGGGCAAAAAGAAGCCATTGCAAGATTTTTAAAAGACAGTTCGCAACCAGATTCTTATCAGCCAAATGATAAAAACGCAACTGCATCATATGGTGTTGATAGTTCAAAAGTTGATTCTTATACACCTCCGCCAAAAACTGGTGTTGTGAATTATGTTGCTAATGTAATTGGTTCGGTGGCTGGCAAGGTAAAAGATATTGTTGGCGGTATCGCAAATGGCACTGCGAATGTAAACGGGACTGCATTTGCGCAAGGTAATTGGGGCACAAAAGAAAATGGCACGGCTCTTATGGGCGAGCTTGGGCAAGAAGTTATCGTAAGAGACGGTCATTTCTTTACAGTTGGTGACAATGGTGCTGAGTTTGTAAAATATAAAAAGGGCGATATAGTCTTTAATCACAAACAGTCTGAGGAATTGTTTAAGAATGGTTATGTTACAAGCGGCGGCGGTCGTGGTAAGGCTTTGGCATCTGGCACCGCATTCGGTCGTGGTTCTGGCGGCATTGGACGTGCCAATAAGGGTTCCTCTGTAAAGACAAACTCATATTCCTCTTCTAGTTCAAAGTCTTCTTCATCATCGTCTTCCTCTAACTCTAACTCAAATTCCAGTGCGAATGAAGAAGCAGAGAAGTTTGAAGAGACTCTTGACTGGATTGAGACTGCTTTAGACCGTGTTGAAAGAGCAATTTCAAGGCTTGATAAGACCGCTACTAGTACATATAAGAATTGGACTAAGCGCGGAACTGCTCTTAACGACCAGATTAATCAAACCAGAAGAGAAATTGACCTACAGAATCAGGCATATAATCGTTATATGCAGCAAGCTAACTCTGTTGGTCTTGATGGTGGTTATGCCGCAAAGGTGCGAGACGGCACAATAGATATTGAGAAAATCACGGATGAAGATCTTAATAATAAGATTTCTGAATATAAGCAGTGGTAAATAAATTGCCACCTTGCATAGTGATATGCAAGTAAAATTCTATTTAATTGCTGGAAAGCCCTTAGAGCTTTTCTACTACAACGTAGCGATGAAATATGCGCAAGCGTGAAAGTTTGAAAAATGAAAAGATTGGGCAATCAGCAGCTAAGATCCGAATAGGATAAAGTTCAACGACTATCCCATATGGGAGTAGAATCGCAAGCTGTTGGCGATTCGAAAAAGTAGATTACCTATAAATCTGTCTCTTATACACATCTCCGAGCCCACGAGACTCCTGAGCATCTCG
>ERZ1026943.262-NODE-262-length-33461-cov-12.970544_pt1 | contig 33461 bp, 22 predicted proteins | sample MGYA00519461_ERZ1026943 | MGnify/ENA primary metagenome ERZ1026943 (study PRJEB26926, sample SAMN06164617) | human gut metagenome | biome: ENVO:00009003; feature: ENVO:2100002; material: ENVO:00002003 | host: Homo sapiens | place: USA | collected 2012 ...
GCTTTTGGCAAGCCGGAGGAAAAGTCCTTGACGTAGATCAGGCTGGGTCTGCCCAGACCACGGCGCTTGCGCTCGATGAGGTCAATGTCCTCCAACTCCCGGAACAGCTTGACCGCCTTGTGCTCGGCGCAGCAGAGAGATTCCTGCACTTCCCGGACAGTGTAGATGATATATACCCGACCCTGCTCGTCCAGCCAGCCGTTCTTTGCAGATAGGCTCATGCGGTCCAGCAGAATGCCGTACAGCGTCCGGGCATCGGTGGAGAGCTGCCGGAAGCGGTGGTCTTGGAACAGTGCCTTGGGGATGCGGAAGTAGGAGAACAACTCGCCCGACTGACCATAGAAGTAGTCCAGCATCATTTGGTGTGACCTCGGATTTTCAACTGTATGGGTGTGTTCATGTGGAAAAACACCTCCTTTTTGTGATATGGAAAATTTTTTGAAGTTCAATTTTTGAGAAAAAATGGATGGAAAAAAGATGAAAAAATGCGTTGTAGTTTGTTCCGAAAACTGTAAAAGCAAAAATGTGTTATTTTCTGAAAATATTACGAAAGGGATGAAAAATCGAATGTTTGAAAAAATAAATAACGTAAATGTGCGTTTTCTTGTGCTCTCTGTTTATAAAGTGCAGAACAGGCTGCGATTAAGTCTCCCCGGAAATAAAATCTGATAGGACAAAGAAGAAAAAAGCTCTTGGCTTCTGTAATGGAGGCCAAGAGCTTTTTTGTATCTTGTTTTGTAAGCGGAAAGAGATTCCAATAATAGAAAAGAAAGCGTACATCGGTCGAATAAGGTGGTGGATTTATGAATAGTTTAAAGTTAAAAGAAGAAGTATTTATGCACAAAAAATGACCGATAAAATTGTAAAAAAGGCGAATGGAATCTCTGCGAATTTTATGTTAACATCTTATTACAACACGTGATTCCTCGGAAGCGTCAGTTGTACTTGTGAACAAAGGATAGTGCTCGGTAGAGTGTCTATACCTGCAGGTATAATTGTGACTGCAGTCCGAGGCTTTTTCTTTATCCGAAACGGAGAGGGTGGGTGCTATGCGAATTGTTCGGAAAATCAATAACAGTGCCGCTGTTGCTCAGGACTCCCGCGGGAAGGAACTGATCGTGATTGGTAAGGGCATCGGGTTTCCGGCGGTTCCATACGAACTGACGGATATGTCGCGGATAGACCGCACGTTTTACGATATCGACCCGCGTTATTTTGAGATGATCAGTACTCTTCCGCAGGAGATTCTTCTGGCGAGTGCCGACATTACAGAAGATGCGCAGGTCGTACTGAATACGACCCTTAACTCCAACCTGCCGCTGACACTGGCCGACCACCTGAACTTTGCGGTGGAGCGTTTTCGCAGCGGGTTGAACCTGACGATCCCCATTGCCTATGATATCCGTCATCTGTATCCCAATGAGTTTGATCTGGGCGTAAAAGCATTGGATATCCTGAAGGAATACACGGGGGTCTCACTTCCGGATTCCGAAGCGGTCAGCATTGCAATGCATTTGATCAATGCTGAAATCGAAAACAGCGAGATCCATTCCCTCGTAAAGGCGTTGGAGATTCAGGAAGGCGTGGAGTCCATTGTGGAGCGGGAAATGAACCTGAAACTGGATAAGGACAGCTACAGTTACTACCGGTTCACGATGCATATCCGCTATCTCATCCAACGGCTGATGAGCGGTACTCAGAGCGAAACGGGGAGTGGCAGCATGGTAAAGATGCTGGCCAATGATTACCCTAAAACATATATCTGTGCTAAAAAGATTGCGGCTTTCTTGCAAAAGCAGGAGAATTGGTGCTGTAATGATGAAGAGCTTCTCTATTTGATGTTGCATATCAACCGCGTCTGCCAGAAAAATACATAAACAGCTTCCGTTGCTTGGAGCGGCACTCGCCATTTGCGGGACGTGATCCGGGGACAGAGCGCATCCTACCTGAAAACGCTTGCGTTTTCAGGTAGTTTGAAGGCGCTTTGTGCCCGGATCTTTTATTACATATTGAATGAACAGCGGTGCAGGGCCCGCATCGTTTTTCAGATAAAAAATCAGGAGGATTAGCCATGAAACAGGATGCATTCTTTCAAACTATCATACATCACATCGGTGGTGAAGGCAATGTTGCACGAAAACGTTTTGACGGAGAGCACCTGTATGTCACTGTGAAAGACAGCGGTATGGCAGATCTAGAAGAACTGAACCGTTTGGATGGGGTTTCCGGTACGGAACTGAACCGGAACATTCTGTCCGTTACCATCCAGGAAGATTTTTTGGAGGATGTTACAATGGCAAAAGATTTCAAACAGCTGGCGCAGAATATCATGACGTTGGCTGGAGCAAAGGAAAATGTTACTTCCGTATTTCACTGCATGACCCGTCTGCGCATGACGGTCAAGGACGTCAAGAAGGTAGACCAGAAAGCTATCAATGATCTGGACGGCGTGTTGGGCGTCACCTATCAGGGCGGTCAGCTGCAGGTCATCATCGGCAAGGATCTGCTGAAGGTTTATGAAGAGGTGCTGAAGCTGGGCTACAGCGATGGCGGCGCTGTGGACGAAAAACTGGACGGTGACCTGAAAGGCGAAAAGATTTCGGTTGGGCAGGCAGTGATTGGTTACATTTCCGCTGCCGTACAGCCTATGGTTCCGGCACTGATCGGCGGCGGTATGATCAAGGTGTTCCTGCTGCTGATCTCCAAGGTTTATGCTCCCTTTGCGGACAGTTCTACTTATACGCTGCTGAGCATCGTGGGCAATGCGGTGTTTTATTTCATGCCCATTCTGGTCGCTTATGGAGCGGCTAAGAAACTGGGTGCGACCCCCACGTATTCCATGGTCGTGGCCGGTGCACTGGTCGCTCCTGAATGGACGGCTATTGTAAGTGCTGGCGATCCAGTCACCATGTTTGGTATCAATGTTGCCCTGAAAGGATACGGCAGTTCTCTGCTTCCTGCGCTGCTGCTGGCAATCGTTGCGTATTATGTGGAAAAATTCCTGAACAAAGTGATCCCCGGCGTGTTCAAGCCTATCTTTGTCGGTACGTTGACAATGGCCGCCACCTATGCCGTCTCGATCCTTGCACTGGCGCCTCTGGGTCAGCTGGCAGGTACCTATGTCACCGCCGCGATCCTGTGGTTGTATAACATTGCAGGCCCCATCACGGTTGCTCTGTTTACGGCTCTGTTCCCCTACATGGTCATGACCGGTATGCACATGACCTTGGGAGCTCCCATGATCCAGCTGCTGTCGGAAACTGGTTTTGATCCCCTGTTCCGCCCCGGTATGCTGCTGTCCAACATGGCAGAAGGCGGCGCTTCTCTGGGCATCGCCATCAAGGCAAAGGACAAGGCAATCAAATCCGAAGCACTGTCCGTTGCAGTGGGCTGCATCTTTGCTAGTGTGACCGAGCCGGCCATTTACGGTTTTAACCTGCCGCTGAAGAAACCTATGTGGGCTGTTTCCCTCGGCGGCGCCATCGGTGGTGTCGTGGCTGCTCTGCTGGGTGCCCATAACTACGAGTATGGTTCTTCTTCCCTGTTTGCCCTGCCGATCTTTGAGGATACCATCGTGGCTATGGTTATTGCAATCATCGTGACGATCGTAGCATCCTGTGTACTTACGATTCTCTTTGGCTTTGACGAGGAAATCTTGAAGAAACACTGATCTCAAAATTTTGTTCGCCCCGGGGAGCGCATGCGTCCCGGGGCGTTGGAGGTATTATGAAACTTAAGTCCGATTTTTTGTGGGGTGGAGCACTTGCGGCTAACCAGTGCGAGGGTGCCTGGCAGGAAGACGGCAGGCTGCCTGCGTCTGCTGACTTTCTGCCGGATGCAGCCCACGGCAGATGGAATGCCATGCTGCATCCGGGAAACATTCTGGAAACGCGGTACGATTATTATCCTAGTCGGGAAGCAATTGATTTTTATCATCGATACAAAGAGGATATCCGCCTTCTTGCAGAGAGCGGGATCAAGGCGCTGCGTTTGTCCATTTCATGGACGCGGATCTATCCGACCGGGGAAGAGAACGCCCCGAACGAAGATGGCCTGCGTTTTTACGAGGAGCTGTTTACGGAGTGTCGTAGGTACGGGATAGAGCCGGTGGTCACCCTGTGCCACTTTGATGTGCCGGAAGCCCTGATCCGGAAATATGGTGCCTGGGCAGACCGCAGGCTGATTGCACTGTATGAAAAATACGCTGCCACCATGTTTGACCGCTACCGGAATCTGGTAAAATACTGGATGACCTTCAATGAGATCAACATGATCACCCACATCCCTTATCTGGGCGGTGGCCTGCTGGTGGACAAGGACGACCCGGAGTTCAACCAGATCGTGTACAATGCCGCGCATAACCAACTGGTGGCAAGTGCCTGCGCGGTGCGGATCGGTAAAAAAATCAACCCGAATTTCCGAATTGGATGCATGATGGCGGCCGGAAGCTTTTATCCCTATTCCTGTAACCCCAATGATGTGATGGAAGCACGTATCAGTAACAACAAAAATTACATTTTTCCGGATGTCCAATTGAACGGCTGTTACTCCGGATTCGCCCGGAATTACTTTGCAAAATTGGGCATCACGCTGGACGAACAGCCGGGTGATGACGAACTTCTGGCTCAGAACACCTGCGATTTTCTGGGGTTCAGTTACTATTCCTCCAGACTGATCTCCACGGATCCGGAGCATCTGAAAAATGTGGCGGATGGCAACGCCATTACTACCCTGCGCAACCCGTATCTGCAGATCACGAAATGGGGACGTCAGATCGACCCGGTCGGCCTGCGCGTGACCATGAATGATCTGTATGATCGCTATCACAAGCCGCTGTTCATTGTGGAAAACGGTTTGGGCGTGGAGGATACTCTGGAAGTGGACGGGTCCGTCCATGACCCCTACCGGGTGGAGTATCTCGATGCTCATATCACCCAGATGAAAAAAGCCGTTCTGGAGGACGGCATTCCCTGCATGGGATATCTGGTCTGGGGCATCATCGATCTGGTCAGCGCGGGCGGCGGTGAAATGGATAAGCGGTACGGACTGGTCTATGTAAATAAACATAACGACGGCACCGGAGACCTCGCCCGCTACAAAAAAGATTCTTTTGGCTGGTACGCACAGAAGATTCGGGAAGAGTGCTATGAATAAAGCATATAAGCAGTATTTTGATCTGATATTTGGCTCCACACTACTGACTTTGGGTATCTACCTGTTTGTCACCCCCAATGGTATCAACTTTGGCGGTGTGATAGGCCTGGCTCAGATTATAGAGATTTTTCTGCGTAGGTTCATTGCAATCCGCAGTGATGCAAACCTTGTTGGTATGATCAATTTCCTCATCAATGTACCGCTGTTCCTGATAGGATACCGGGTCATGAGCCGCAGGTTCTGCATCAAAACCATGCTCTCGGTAGCAGTGCAGACGTTGCTTCTCTCAGTACTTCCGCCGCTCAAAGCACCCCTTGTGGAGGATGTGCTGCTAAACAGTATCTTCGGCGCTATTCTCTGTGGTGTAGGTGTCGGCTATGCGCTGCGGGGCAGTGGGTGCTGCGGCGGCATGGACATTGCATGCATGTGTCTGGTAAAGAAATACCCGGATTTTAAAAGCGGACGGCTTTCTATTTATGTCAATGCGGTTCTCTTTTCGGTCTGCCTATTCCTTTTTGATTTGGAAACTACGATGTACTCCATCATCTTTGTGGCAATCCTGTATACGGTGGCAGATAGGTTTCACGACCAGAACATCAATGTGGCGGCCCTGATATTTACGGATGTTTCCACTGTGCAGACTGAAATCCTGCAGAAGATGGGCCGCGGCGTCACCTTCTGGAACGGATACGGTGCGTACACCAACCACCCTAAGAAGATCCTTTTCTGTGCCGTGAACAAGTATGAAATCGGGGAGCTGCAGGAAATTATTCACGAGCAGGATCCCAATGCCTTCGTCACATTCTTTGTAGGTCCTCTGATCCATGGCGGATTTGAAAAAAGGCTATGAGATTGAGGGTAATCACATAGAACAAATGAAGCGAAGAACGCTCTGCAATTTTGGCACCCGCTCAGGCTGCGATTAAGTCTCCCCGGAAATAAAATCTGATAGGACAAAGAAGAAAAAAGCTCTTGGCTTCTGTAATGGAGGCCAAGAGCTTTTTGCATCTTGTTTTGTAAGCGGAAAGAGGTTACAATAATAGAAAAGAAAGCGTATATCAGTCGAATAAGGTGGTAGGCCTATGAAGTTTTTCGAAGTGGTTCCCAGTGAACTTTTCTCGCCGTTGGCTTCGCCCAACCGTATTTTATATGCGGATGCACTGGACGTACTGTACGCAGCATACCAAGAAAACTTGAAAATACGGGAAGATGTCTTGTATTCAATGCTGCGCGGCAGGCTGGAGCAGGAACTGGCGGATGCTACGTTTGAAGATGAAGACATTGACGAAGAGGAACTGAGGGATATCTCTGGCCGCGCCCGTTTTTTGATCCGCAAGCTGTGTAGTAAGGGGTGGTTTGAGAAGGAACGTGGGGATGATTTTGAAGAGTACATCACGATTCCTAATTACAGCAGTCGCCTGCTGGAACTATTTCATCAACTCAGGGATGATAGTCCGGCTCGTGGATATTCCTATGTGTTCGGAACTTTCTCAGTCTTAAAGACCGCCGACGACAGCAACAATGCTTACGATAAAATGACGGCTCTCTATAGTGCCTACGATAACACAACGGCGCTGATTAGCTTGTTGCAAATGGTCTATCATAATGTGAAGCATTATTTTCAGACGCAGATCGATATGCAGGATGTCAACCAGGTGCTGGCTGCACACTTTAACGACTTCGGACAAAAGGTTGTGGAGGCATATATCCGTCCGCTGAAAATCAAAGATTCAGTGCCGAAGTATCGTGTGCCCATTCAGTCTGTGCTTAGGCGCTGGGAAGAGGATGATACCTTGCTGATGGCGATGGCAAATGAAGCATTGCGTGATAAGCGGGGCAAGACATTGGAAGACTGCCGTGCCGATCTGCTGAGGAAAATTTTCTGGATCGAAGAACGCTATGACAATTTAGAGAAGGACTATCTTGAGGAAATTGATACGCAGGTCCGGCGCTATACCAGAGCAGCAACACAGAAAATCGAGAACCTGACGAACCGAGATCAAAGCGTGCGCGGCAATTTGAATGTTTTGCTGACGGCACTGTCCAGAAACCGCAGGGCGGCTGAGCTGGTGGACCAGATACAACTGGCATTTCAATTGTATGAGCAGTCTTTTTTGTCAGAAAAAAGTCTGTGGTACCGTAAGCGCCCCGAAAAACGGACAAAAACCGCGTCGGTGCTGATACAAGATGATCAGGCACCGAATACGGAAGAACAGGTCAGAGCGGCACAGTTACTGCAATCGAAATATGGCCGGGCAGCAGTAAATGCTTACGTGCAGGGATGGCTGGGAGACGCTGACATTCGTTGCTCGGAGGAGCTCTCGCTTGAAGAGGACAAGGATTATATCATGAGTTTACTGGCAATCCTTGGAAGCAAGGATGCATCTGCCGGTTATGTGGTCCAGGAACTCGATGGCATTTTTTGCAAAAATGGCTATTCGATCCCGCAAATGCAGATCCGGAGGAAGGAGAAGAAGCCGTGAATTTTGATTTTGTTACCAATGCAACGGCAAAAGAACTGGAACAGTTCAAATCTGTCTGCAATCAGCTGCTCAGCCGCACATACATTGTGCGAACCATCTACCAGCCGGGAAAAGGCAGGGTGGACAACCCAGAATATCTTTTTCTATCACGGCACTATGAGGCTGTACAGGAGTACCTGAGCCTGCTGGACTGGGATTTGCGCAGGGATGAACTGAACGGATACTTTTATGTGTTGAACACAGACGAGGCTAACCGTTGCAACCTCAATAAAAAAGAAACGGCGATTTTGCTGGCATTACGGCTGATCTACGAAGAAAATATGGAGCGTTTGGGTTTGGAGCAGGATGCCGTGTGTACTGTGCGGGATGTGCTGGAAAAAGTGGTGACCGACTATCCCGTTTTTCCGGCTAAGCCGAATATGGAAGAGGTCAAACGCGCGTTTACGGTACTGGAAAACCATTCTGTGATTCAAAGACTGGAAGGAAAATTCAACCAGGGCAGCTGCAGGATCGCAATATTGCCCACCATTCTCTCTGCGGTCTCCAGCGAAAAGCTGAACTTGGTGGTGTCTGTTTTGAAAAAGGAGGAAACAGATGAAGAAGCTGAAGAAGATCCTGCTGATCAACTGGCTCTATTTCAGTAAGGAACTGATTGAAGTGGGCGACATCAATTTTCTGACAGGCAAGAACGGCGCCGGAAAGTCAACGGTCATCGATGCACTGCAGATCGTACTGCTGGGCGAGACCAACGCCCGCAACTTTAATCAGGCGGCCAACGAAAAATCGCAGCGCACACTGGAAGGCTATCTGCGCGCCGACATGGATGATAACAGCCCGTATTCCCGTCGTGGTAAGGACTTTTCCACCTATATTGTCTGCGAATTTCAGGATGAGATGGAGGGCAGCAGCTTTGTGACGGGCGTTACCTTTGACTGCCGCAGCGATGGAAGTTACCGTGATACATTCTTTATTTACACGGGGACACTGCCGGAAAATTGCTTTATTGAGCAGGGCGAGGCAATGGAGACTTCTGCACTTCGCCGTTTTTTGAAGCAGAACTATGCACGGACAGAATTTTACGATACTCAAAAAGAGTATCGCCGCAACATGCTTGCAAAGTGGAACGTCCACAACGAGCAGGTCTTACGGATGATGAAGAAGGCTGTTTCGTTCCGGCCAATTGTGGATATCCAAAAATTTATTACGGAGAACATCTGCGATATTCCGGATAAACCCAATATTGAGCTGATGCAGCAAAACATCCGGGATTATAAACGGCACGAATTGCTGGCGCAGCGTCAGCAGGAAAAGCTGGATGCGCTGCAGCAAATCAGCAGGCTGTATCAGGAGATGAACCAAGCCATAGACCGCTGCCAGATCCAGAAGTTTCTGGTACGGTGGGCCAAAAAAGAAGCTGCGCAGACAGAGATCGACCAGAGGGAATTGGAACGAACTGAATGCAAGGAGAACCTTGCAAATGTGAATGAGCAACTGGAGGAGCTTGAGCGGCAGATCGAACAGAAAGAAACGCGCCGCAGTGAGCTGGAGCTGGCCTGTAGGCAGAGCAACGTTTTCCAGGAGGAAGAGCGTCTGCTCAACACGGAAAAGGCTCTGAGAGATGAGCAGAAAAAGCTGGAACAGGGTCTGCAAAATCTTGAAGTGGAGATTAAGCGGGAAGCACGGCATTTGCAGAGATTCTGTGGGGAGATACAAGAACTGGAACCGGAAGAACTTCTCATACCGGTGCAGGAAGCGGCGAACACTGTGCAGAAAGCATATGCTGTATTTACTGGGGACGAGAAGGGATTGTTTGCCCGGCCTGTGGAGTTGTTTGAAACGGGGCAGCAGGCAGCGGCCGAATTGTCGGATGCTGTCCGCAGTGCAGCTCATAAAACAGAGGATCGTATTGTAGAGCTGAAGAAGCAAGCCGACCAGAATAGTGCGGTGCTTGCAAATCTGCGCAGGAACATCAAAGATTATCCCCATGGGCTTCTGCTGTTCAAAGACCGGCTGGAAAAGGATCTGGCGGATAAAACGGGGCATGCGGTTCCCGTTTATATTCTGGCTGATGTGCTGGAAATGGCAGATGAGCGCTGGCGTGGAGCGGTAGAAGGCTACCTAAATAACCAGAAATATTATCTGCTGGTGGAGCCGGGACGTTATCAGGATGCACTTAACATTTACGACCGGCTGAAGCAGGAAGCAGAGTACCGTGCGTTTGGTCTGGTAGATATCGGAAAACTGCGGGAAAAAGAAACACTTCGCCCGCTGCCCGGCAGTCTGGCAGAAAAGGTGGAGACAGAAAACAAGCTGGCACGCAGCTATGTGGACTATCTTCTGGGTCGGGTGATATGCTGCGACACGGCAGAACAGTTGCGCTGCTATAAGACGGCAATTACGGCAGAGGGAATGCTGTATCAGGGCTATGTGGCCCGCGCACTTCGGAAGGGCTGGATGGAAGACGCCTTCATCGGGCGGCGTGCGGTGCAGCTCCGCATCGACCATCTGGAAAAGGAACTGGCCTGTCTGCAGGAAGAGCTGCGGCATTGGCAGCCGCTCCAGAAGCAGCTGACCGGCCTGCAGGAGCCGCTTTTTACCCAAAGATTTGTCCGAATCGATGTGGCGCAAAAGCAGGAGGACTACCAGCGCGTCCAGACGATCATCAAGGAAATCGCAGAAGTCAAAAATCAGCTTTCCCAGTTGAATCTGTTCTGGTTGGATGAGCAGCGACGCATCATTGAACAGTTGAAAGAAGAAATCCTTGCATTCAATAAGGAAAAAGATGCGAAAAATGTGCAAAAAGGGAAGTTGGAAGACCGCATCCATCAGCTGGAATATGAGATCTTGCCGGAAAAATACCAACGGTATGAGGCCATCGAAGATGTTTTGAACGAGGAGTTCACGAAGGAATACCGAGAAACCATCGGCGTTCCCCGCTATCGGCAGGAGCTTGTCCGCTTGAAAAAGGCAGATGTCATCCGCAAAAACTTCGGCGACAGTTTGGCGCAGAGCACAAAGGCGATGGACGGGGCTCAGAAGAAACTGCTTGCAGCACGCAGAGAATATGCAGAACGGTTCAAACCCTGTGCATTCCAGATCGAGGTGATGGATAACACCGAATACGAGGAAGAACGGCGTACTCTGCAGGAAAGCGAGCTGCCCCGATACAAAGAAAAGATCCGGGCGGCACGGGAAAGCGCAATGGAGCAATTCCAGAACGATTTCCTTGCCAAACTGAAATCCAGCATCGACCAGGTGCAAGACCAGGTGCACAATCTGAACAAGGCCCTGCGCCAGGCACAATTTGGCACAGACAAGTACCAATTCCGCGTAGGGCCAAACCCGGATTATCTGGATTACTATAACATGATCACGGCAGATGAACTGATGGAAGGCGAATCCGGTCTATTCGCACTGCCCTTTCAGCAAAAATACGGCCCATTGATCGAAAAACTGTTCAGCCAGATCACAATGGCAGACGATACGCAGCTCAATGTCCGCAAACAGAGCGAACTGCAGGAGAATATCGTCCGCTATACAGACTTCCGGACGTATCTGAAGTTTGATTTGGAAACGACCGATCAGAACGGTTCCAAGCAGCTGCTTTCTCAAACACTGAATATGAAGTCCGGTGGCGAAACACAAACGCCATTCTATATTGCGGTGCTGGCCTCGTTTGCCCAGCTGTACCGCGTCAACGATGCTACCCGTTTTGGTAATACGGTGCGTCTGGTGGTGTTCGATGAAGCTTTCAATAAAATGGATAGTGACCGGATCACGGAGAGTGTACTCCTTCTCCGAAAGATGGGGCTGCAGGCGATCATCTGTACGCCGCCGGATAAGGTCTCGGACATTATGCCCATTGCAGACCGCACATTATTAGTGGACAAATCCGGATACCGGATGCATATTATTCCATTTGGAAAGGAGATGCAGAATGAAGGAAGCACAGGTGATCCTGAATCGTCTGCTGGATAAGTTTGAAAACAGTAAGCATCTTTCTGAACCCAACACATCCAGACGTCGGGTAATGCTGCGCATTGATAAAAGGGAGTTGCCGGAGTATCAATACGAAGATGCGGTGGTTCGGGATGCTTACAATATTGCAGCGCGGGAGCTAGAGCAGCAGGCTTTGGTGCGTCTGGAATGGGCGAGAAAGCAGAGCGTTCTCTCCTGCATTGTGCTGGATCTGGAACGGGTCGCACAGTGCTATGAATGCGCCGACAGAGTGCATCCGCGAAAAAAGGCAGAAGAGGTTGCAAACATCATCATGCAGAAGCTGGCAGACAATCCCGTTCCATGGATCGCGGCATGGAGGGATGCTGTATGTGCTCAGGTGCGGAACAGCATGAAAGTGCCGACGTATTGCAGGGGAAACGACGGTCTGCTGCAGGAGCTTTTGCTCACGTTTCAACGATATGCGGAGCTGTCCGGCAGTGTGACGATGCGTGCATTCAGCAGCCAGTGTTTTCACGATACCAAGTATTTTGAGCGAAATGTACGGGAGCTGTTTCTTACCATTGCACGAAAGTACAATACCCAACTGGCGGCGGCCTGTACAGAAGCGGAACTTGGTGCGCGGGATCAGCTTGCATTTCTGGGAATCTATGCCCGCCCGGAGCTTTACGAACTCTCGGGCGATTGCGCAATCTGCTTGAAGAAGGGAGAACTACGGCTCAGCGCAGCAGAACCTTATGGATTGGCTTTGCCTAGTACACTTGTGTCAGAGATTGTGGACATTGAACTGAAAAACATCTGCTGCATTACCTTTATCGAAAATAAAACGAACCATGATGAATATTTGCTGGCGGAAAAACAGCCGGAAGAACTTGTTGTTTATCACGGCGGCTTTCTGAGCCCGCGGAAGAAAAAACTTTTTGAAAAACTGGCTGCCGCGGCAGGGGAAACCATGCAAATTCGATTCTGGGCAGATATTGATCTGGGCGGTTTTTGTATGTTTGAAAACCTGCAAACGGTGTTTCCACAGCTTGAACCCATGCGTATGGAAGGGCGCTTTGTGGAACAGTACCACAAAAATGGCCTGAAGCGGCCGGAGCAGTATCTGAAGAAGCTGAAGGAAGAGCGGAATGCGGGAAGACATACGCTGTTTGTTGATGCAATTGATAAGATTTTGCAATATGGGGTCACAATCGAACAAGAAACATTTCTGGAGTAGAATTCGTGCGGAGATAAAAACGTACTATCATTCTTCCCCAATGCTCTGTAATTTTGACACCCGCCCAGGCTGCGATTAAGTCTCCCCGGAAATAAAATCTGATAGAATAAAGTAGATAAAAGCTCTTGGCTCCTGTAATGGAGGCCAAGAGCTTTTTGCATCTTGTTTTGTAAGCGGAAAGAGGGTACAATGATAGCAGAAGTACGCACATCAATGAGGTGATACTATGCTGAACATTTTTTACGGTGATATGAAGGAAGCGGTGTACAATACGGCTTCTTATTTCAAATATGATTACGAGGAAGGCTGGATCGTTGACCCGATGGTCAAGGAAATGATTCAGGATGTAGATAAATCCACTGTGATTGACAGTGGTATCATTGACAGCCCGGTCTTGGGTAAAATTCCACCGACTGCTTTGTCTGGTGGTGTAAAGACACTGATTTTGGTGAAGTTTGAGCCAGAGAAAGTGTTCAATGTATCGACTTGTGGCGACAACTGTGCAAAGTGGCTGCTCAAAATTGCAGAGCAGGAGGAACGCACAGTGAATTTGCGTCACCTGATGGATTTTGGCAAAAAGCCGTTTACAATAAAAGTGCTGAATACGAATCAAATCGTTCACAGTATGGAAGAGCTGATTTTGGCCGCAGGTGAGTTTGTGTAAAGGGGCTGACAGAAATGAAAGGCATTCATAAAGTGGTCGTTGGCGCAAAGTACCTGAAATATGAATTTGAACTGCGACGCAACTTGACCATCATTCGTGGGGATAGTGCAACGGGTAAAACGACTCTCGTAGATATGATTCGTACCCATATGAACGATGGAGAGAGTGGACCGGTCACTCTAAATTGTGATAAAAGTTGCTACGTGGTAGAAGGAAATCTTTGGAAGGGACAACTTGACAATATTCAGGACAGCATTGTTTTTATCGATGAAGGAAACGAGTTTGTCAAGACCAAAGATTTTGCGCGTGCGATTCAGCAGACGGATAACTATTATGTTATCGTGACCAGAGAGGGTTTGCCGGCCTTGCCATACAGTGTGGAAGAAGTGTATGGAATCCGAACCTCTGGAAAGTATGGGACACTGAAACGGAGTTATCATTCGTTCTATCGAATTTACCCGGACAGTACAACGGAAAAAATTAAGCCGGAGAAAATTTTGACCGAGGACAGCAATTCGGGGTATCAGTTTTTTGATGCGGTCTGTACAGAACATCAAATGCAATGTGATACTGCGAACGGAAAATCTAATGTATTTTCCTATTTGAAGGTTCATAAGGATGAAAAGATTCTGGTGATTGCAGATGGTGCCGCTTTTGGCCCGGAAATGGACAGGGTGTTGCAGTTGGTGCAGACAAGAAAAAATCTGGCACTATATCTGCCGGAATCTTTTGAATGGCTGATACTTTCCTCTGGAATTTTGAAAGATGCAGAGACCACACAGATTTTGCAAACACCGTCTGGCTACATCGATAGTAAGAAATATTTTAGCTGGGAGCGCTACTTTACGGCACTTTTGATAGAGAAAGCGGCTGGGACATATCTGAATTATACTAAGAAAACGCTAAACAAGGCCTATTTGAGTGATAGCACGAAGAATGCGATTCTGGGTCAGATGATGAAAGGGAAACCGGAGTAAATTGGAAGATGCACATGAAAAAGGTGCGAGGCAAAATATGAAACTTATAACGAAAGAAGTTTCAAATCCTGAGAAAAAATTCTGGATTTGGGATGAAAAAATCACAAATAAACAAGATGGGCGAATTTACCCTCATAATACAACGAACGTAGGATCCGGGAAAAGCGTTGCGGTATACCAACTAAGCGAGAGTGGCAAGGAAGAACAGATTGCACAACTAGAAATTCCAGATTATAAAAAATTGGAGGAGTATTATTGGCAAGAAAAAGAGATATGTTTGGATTATACGTATATAGATGAATTTGAGTGGCTTGGAGATAAAGCACCTTATGAAGTAGAAGGAAATCCTTATAGAGAATATGAAAAAATAACAGCTAGGGCAGCGATTTTTTATTCTGAAGAGCCAAAACTGATTCATCTTATGCAGTTAAAGATTCAAAGTGAAGATTTGGATTTTTCATATGCAGGATTTTATAATCTAAATCTTGATATATGCGATATTATCCTTGTAAATGGAAATGTTGAATTTAGCGATGCTCATATTATAGAAACGGAGATTTCATTAGGAGGAATTGAGTGTGGCGGAAGTAGATATTTTACACCAGAAGTATCATTTCGTTACATAAAAGCCCGCAAGTCGAAAATTTTAACGATGCTAATGACGCAATCTTTAAGTTTGGATTTTTTATGTGCCAAAACAGAAGAAACAGAGGCTTGCTTGGATCCGCTGCCGAAGACTTTTGAAAATTTGTGTTTTGTGAAATCAAATATTTCTCAAGTAAAGTTGTCTAATGCGTCAATAAAAGAATTAGACATTAGAGAAGCAAGATTTGATTGCTTGGAATTGCTGCGTTGTGAAATTTTGGGTAAAAGTAATCTTAGTGGAAGCATAAAAAGATTTCTATTTAATGATTGCATAAATACAAATATTTTAAGGATTGCATTAGAAGATACAGAAGAAGTATCATTTGAGGATGCAATCAATAGTGGGAGAATTTATTTTAAAGACTTCCCTAAACTAGTTGAAAAGATTACCGAAAAAAAGAATGAACAACTCTTGATGCTAAAGGAAAATTTTAGACAGCTCGGGGAATATGATAATGAAGATATTTGTCATCTTCATTATCAAAAAGCGAAAACGAAAGAAGAAAAAAGATATTATATAAGAGGATTACGCAGGCTGCTGGATTGGATTAGCGGATATGGAACCAAACCGTGCCGAACATTTTTAACTATAATTCTTCTGATTTTAATATTCGGAACGGCATATTATGTAATACCATGTTTACAATATCAAGGAGTAAGTGGATGGCTAGAGTGCATTTATGCAAGTGCCATTACTTTTTTTGCAGTAGGCTATGGCGATCTTTTTCCTGCTACACTTGCAACGAAGATGGTTTCATTGGTAGAGGCGTTCTCTGGAGTGACAATGACAAGCTATTTCTTGGTGCTTCTTTCGAGAAAGGTCATTCGATAATGATTAATGTCATGGTGGAGTAAAACGAACGCTCTGTAATTTTGGCACCCGCCCAGGCTGCTATCAAGAACCCCCGCAAGTAATTGCGTGAGCGCTTGAAAAAGCACAAATAAAACAAACGAACCGCCCCGGTTTCCGTAACAGGAAGCCGGGGCGGTTTTTGTGTTGCAACGTACAGGAAAAGCAGAAAATATCTTTTACAGAAAGGACAAGCAAACTGTCCAACAGGATCGTTATAATAGACAGACAAAAGGGCATAAACGCCATCGAAGGAGAGTGCACAATGAAAAAAATATGGATGTTTCTGCTGGGCGCGGCATTTGCCGCCGAACTGTTTCTGCTTGTCTGCATGGCAAGCAGAAGTGCATCACCGCGTCAGGTAATGTACACTTTTAAGGATGATGTATGGGATGTGATCTACCGGCTGAACCGCAGATGGAATTTGTGAGAAAAGCACTTGGCTTTTTGGAGGATGGACAGACAAGCTGTCCATCTTTTTTTGTATACTGGGGTTGTGCAAAAGAGACAAAAATTTTGTAGTTGTTTCACAAAACAACAAAAATTCACACAAAGAATTGCGACTGTTGTTGCACTGTGTTACAATGAGCAGAGAAGGAGAATGAACCGTGCGTAATAGTAGATTAGACCGTATACTCTATATTCAGCAGATTCTGGTACAGGGCGGTGTGCTGAACAAACAGCAAACGGCTGACCGCTTCGGTGTCAGTGAGAAAACCATCCAGCGCGACCTTGACACCCTGCGCAATCATTTTGCAGACAGTGAGCCGCGCCGGGAGATCTTATACAACTCCGCAAAGGGCGGCTACCTGCTGGATGACACGCTTTCCCGCTTCCTCACCAGCAGCGAGATTCTGGCGGTATGCAAGATTTTGCTGGAAAGCCGCTCCATGGTCAAGGAGGAAATGTTCCCTATTCTGGACAAGCTGGTGCGGGTGTGCACCCCGCTGGATCGGTTGAATCAGGTGAAAGACCTCATCAGCAATGAGCGTTTCCATTACGTTGAGCCGCAGCATGGCCGGAAGTTTATTGAGAGTTTGTGGGACATCGGCACGGCAGTAGAAAATCACAATGTCATGGAAATTACCTACTGCCGCACCCACGATGGCGAGACCCGCGTGCGCACCATTGAACCGGTGGGCATCCTGTTCAGTGAGTATTATTTTTATCTGGCAGCGTTCATTGAGGGCATCGACAAGGATAAGCACTTCCGGAACCCGCAGGATAACTCCCCGACGATTTACCGCATCGACCGTATCCAGAACTATAAGACCCTCGACCGGCACTTTGCCCAGCGCTATACCGACCGCTTTCAGGAGGGCGAGATGCGCAAGCGCATCCAGTTTATGTACGGCGGCGAGTTGCAGACCATCCGGTTCGAGTATACCGGGCCAAGTTTGGAATCCGTGCTCGACCGACTGCCCACTGCAAAGGTGCTGCAAGTGACAGAAAAGGGCTGGATCGTGGAAGCCGAGGTGTTTGGCACGGGCATCCAGATGTGGGTGAGAAGTCAGGGAGACTATATAAAAATTATAAATACATAGGGAGACTATCATTATGAGTGAAATTCAGGTGGAAGTACGTTTTACAGATAAACTGAAGTCTATCCGTGTGGGTGGGCAGGACATGGAAATCCCGAATGCCATCAAGACAAAATCTGTTGAAGAATGGTTTGAACCGGCGGCTGGCCGTGTGAATTGGGACGGTCTGGGGGCTGAGATCAAGGCTATGGGTTTCAGCGGTGAGAAAGATGCCGTGTACAGCTTTCAGTTCAATGGGCCGGAGGACAAAAAGCGAGAATTTATGAATTGCGTGGAGTGCTTTTGTCTGGGTGAGGAAGCGCAGCAGGAAACGCAGGAGGAAACCGAGCAGGACTATCTGCAGGATGCCAGTGATTTTCAGCAGGTCGGCAATGCCGAGATGGCGTTTCAGAAGTACATGGTTGCGGCCAGTGATTACGGAAGCCCCGAGGCACAGTTTGAAGTGGCCCGGTGCTATCAGAACGGCACTGGTGTGGAAAAAAATGAAGAAAATGCGGTCGTGTGGTACAAAAAGGCCGCAGAGCAGGGATATGCGGAAGCGCAGAAAAAACTGGGCGACTGCTATAACTATGGAACAGGTGTTGCAAAAGATTTGGAACAGGCATTTGAATGCTACCGCAAGGCGGCAGAACAGGGCAATGCAAGAGCGCAGAACAATCTGGGCGTTTGCTATATGAAGGGCAGTGGCATAGCGAAAGGCCCTGTACAGGCCGCTGAATGGTATGCGAGAGCCGCAGAGCAGGGACTTGCAGAGGCACAGAACAATCTGGGCCTTTGCTATATGAATGGCAATGGTGTAACAAAAGACCCTGTACAGGCCGCTGAGTGGTATGCGAGAGCCGCAGAGCAGGGACTTGCAAGGGCGCAGTATAATCTTGGCTATTGCTACAAGACAGGAGAAGGCGTAGAAAAAGACCCGAAAAAGGCTGCGATGTGGTGCGAAAAAGCCGCAGAACAGGGAATAGCAGTCGCACAGAATAGCATTGGCTACTGCTACGATACCGGATTTGGTGTGGAAAAGGATACGAGCAAGGCTGTTTTCTGGTATCGGAAAGCCGCAGAGCAGGGCAATGTGGGAGCACAATATAAATTGGGCAAATGCTACTATTATGGAAAAGGAACAGAAAAGGATAACGAAGAAGCCGTGAAATGGTTTCGGAAAGCGGCAGAACAGGGTGATGCGGATGCACAGTATAAACTTGGTTTGTTCTATGAAAATGGATATGGCGTGGCACAAAACAAAGAAGAGGCAGTAAAATGGTACCGGAAATCAGCAGAGCAAGGATACGCAGACGCTCAATATAATCTAGCAAAACTTTTGCTGTGGAAAGATGGAGAAGAGGCATTCAAATGGTATCAGAAAGCTGCGAAACAAGGCCACGCAGGTGCACAGAATGGGCTGGGCTTTTGTTATGAGGAGCCGGATAAGGAGATGGAGATGATGGAGATAGATATATATCCGAGTGTGGGTGTTGAGAAAGACTCAGCCAAGGCAGTGGAGTGGTACCGGAAAGCTGCAGAGCAAGGTAATGCGGATGCGCAGTGTAACCTTGGCAACTGTTATAGGCAAGGACATGGCGTGGAAAAGAATCTCGAAAAAGCAGTGGAATGGTATCGTAAATCTGCGGAGCAGGGCTATGATCGAGGACAGTTCTGTCTGGCTGGCTGCTATGAAAACGGAGAAGGTGTGCCGATAGACAAAGAAAAAGCCCTGCAATGGTACAAGAAAGCGGCTGATCAGGGCTTTATAAGCGCAAAGTTGGCCATTAACAATATGCAGAGCAGGGGTATAGGCACGGCAGTGGCGGCCGGCATCGCGGCGGCCGGTGTAGGTATTCTGTGGAAAATTTTGAACATCTGACAACAGAAAGGAAATACAAATGGCAAACGAGCTAGAAGTGCAGCAGGCGCAGCAGCTTTCTGCGCAGCGGTCGCTGAATGACCTGACGAATCAGCTGACCCTTGCGGATCATCTGGTGTACAAAAAGTATCTTGCAGAACTGCAGAACTATGGTATGGTGGAGCTTTCGCAGAAGATGCTGGAGGTGCAGGATCCCGCCCAGTGCATCCGAATGTTCCAGCTGAAGAAACTGACCCTGAAAAAGGGCGAAGATATGTTCCAGAAGCTTTCCACGGTGTATTATTCCAGCATGGCACAAGGCTGTAGTCTGGCGGTGATGATCGATGTGCCAGAAGGAAATGCCGGTGCCAATATCTATCTGGGCGTTCGCGAGGATCCCCTGAAACAGAGCATGAAGAGCCGCAAGCTGGAAATTTCCAGCAAGGCGTTGCAGAAAGTGCTGCTCTCCAACTTCCCCGGTTCCGATATAAAAGGCATTTCTCCGGAGGCGGGAAAAAAACTGTTGGAAGAAGCCTTTGGCGAAGAGCAGGAGGCGGTGGCCTCAGTGTCCTGTGTGGCAGCTCTGCGCGATAAGTCTAAAACGGAAGATAAAGCCTTTGTGCAGGGCATCGAGCGCTTTATGGACGCGATGGAAGGAGAAAAGTATACTGCGCTGTTTTTGGCAGAACCTGTTTCCAATGAAACGCAGGCGGCTATCCGCAGCGGGTATGAAAATCTGTACAGCACTCTTTCGCCCTTCCGCAAGAGTACATGGTCTTATACCGAGAATCAGAGCACTGCTGTGATGGAGAGCCTGTGCAGTGGAACTTCCCATACCATCAGCGATACTGTCAGCACGACTACAACGGACGGTACGAACCAGTCCTCTTCGGTGACGGACGGCACACAGAAAACGAAAGGGGTCAGCGGCGGTATCAACGGCGGTGTCGGCAGCAGCTTCGGCACCTCGGTCACAAAAATCTCGCCGGTGGTTGGCGGCATTGCAGGCATTCTGGGTCTGGGCGGCTTGGCAGCTTCGGCCCTGATTCCGGGCGCGGGGGCCGTCATCGGCCCGCTGCTTGGCACGGCGGGCAGGGCCATAGGAGGCATGACGCCAGCCAGAACGGCTTTCAACAGCATCGCCCGGAACATCGGAGGCTCCATGGGCGTAAACGCCTCGCGGGGTACCAGCCACTCTACCACCGAGCAGACCGGCACTTCGCACAGCACCTCCGATGGAACGTCGCATGGAACATCGGACACCACCAGCCAGCAGGAGAGCCACGGCACAACGGACACCCGCGGCACGGGCCGTACTCAGCAGGTGGAACTGTGCAATAAATCGGTGGAGGAACTGCTGGAACGCATTGAAAACCAGCTCAAGCGTGTAAAGGAAAGTGAAGATTATGGCTGCTATAACTGTGCAGCGTATTTCCTTTCGTCTACTCAATCCACAGCACTTTTGGCGGCCAACACTTACCGCGCATTGATGGTAGGCGAGGGCTCCTCGGTGGAGAGCGGTGCCGTCAATGTGTGGAAGAACAATGAGGCAGAAGTGGCACAGCTGCGGGAATATCTCAAGCGGTTCATGCAACCGGTCTTTGCTCGCCCGCTATGGGAGAATGCGCCGGATAGTCTGCTTTATACACCTGCAACGCTGGTCAGCGGGCGGGAACTGCCGATGCATCTTGGCTTGCCCACCCGCTCAGTGCACGGCTTGCCAATTATTGAGCACGCGGAGTTTGGCCGCAATGTGCCGGATGAGGCAATGCCGGATGAGGACAAGATGAATCTGGGCAAGATTTACCACATGGGCAAAGAGGAAGCGGCAGGACTACTCTTGAACCGGCAGGCGATGGCTTCCCACACATTCATCACTGGCTCGACCGGCACAGGCAAATCCAATGCGGTCTACCATCTGCTGGATGAGATCACAAAGAACGGACAAACGACGTTTCTTGTGGTGGAACCAGCCAAGGGCGAATACAAGAACGTGTTCGGCAATTGTACAGATGTGCAGGTGTTTGGTACAAACCCCAGAGAAACGCCGCTGCTGCGCATGAACCCCTTTGCGTTCCCTGAGAATATCCATATTCTGGAACATATTGACCGTCTGGTGGAGATATTCAACGCCTGCTGGCCGATGTATGCAGCCATGCCAGCGGTGCTGAAGGATGCTATTGAGCGCAGCTATCAGAAAGTAGGCTGGGATCTGCGCAATTCGGAGAGCGAGAAGGGAGTTTTCCCAACCTTCTTTGACCTGCTGGATATTCTGCCGGGCGTCATTGAAGAGTCGCATTATTCCAAGGATACCCAAAGCGATTATGTGGGCGCATTGTGCACCCGCGTAAAGTCGTTGACAAACGGTATTTATGGAAGTGTGCTTTGCGCAGAAGATGCGCTGACGGACGAAGCGCTGTTTGACCGCAATGTTATTGTGGATTTGAGCCGAGTGGGCTCTATGGAAACGAAATCGCTGCTGATGGGCATCTTGGTGATGAAGTTACAGGAATACCGGATGTGCAGCAGCGGGATGAACAGCAGGCTTCGCCATGTCACAGTGCTGGAAGAAGCGCACAACCTGTTGCGCAAGACATCGGCAGGGCAATCACAGGAAGGTGCAAATTTGCAGGGCAAGTCGGTGGAAATGCTGGCAAATGCCATTGCAGAAATGCGTACTTATGGTGAGGGCTTCATTATTGCGGATCAGGCACCCGGACTGCTGGATATGTCGGTCATCCGCAACACGAACACAAAAATTATTCTGCGCCTGCCGGACGAAGAGGATCGCAAGCTGGTAGGCAAGTCTGCCGCCCTGAAGGAGGCACAGATCGATGAATTGTCCAAGCTGCCGCTGGGTGTGGCTGCCGTTTACCAGAATGAGTGGCCGGAGGCGGTGCTCTGCAAGATTGAGGCGTATCCCATGCCGGAAAATGCTGTTTACCACAAGCCTTCAAAAATGCCGCATGAAATCAACGCAGAGTTTGTATTCGGACAACTGGCAGTGGGCAAAGAGTTGAAACCGCTGAGCAGTTCGGAGATGGAGCAGCTGAAGCTCTGGCTGAAACGCCATGAGACTGTGCTGAAGCCTGAGGACAGCCGCTACCTGGAACGGGTCTTTGCAGGCGGCGAACTGGATGTGGCTAAGACTCGGAAAGCTGTGTTCGATTTCTTTGGTGGGATCGGTACAGTCGTTGATTACTGTGCCGCAGCTAAAAAGTCGCTCACACCCCGTAAAGAATTTCTGGAACAGCTGCAGGGACAGTACGGCCTGAAAGCTGCTGCTGCAGACTGGGTGCTAAATAGCGTGATAAGCATGGGCATGAGCCTGAACCCGGATGCAAAGGCTGTAGATAATCTAAGGACGAATTTTGAACAGCAGGGAGGTCGTGTGCTGTGAGGCGAGAAATCTCAGAAGCGAAACCGATGGAAGCAAAAACGCACATTGGGTTGGATGATGTCGTCAAACGGTCATTTGAGCGTCTACAGAAAGGCGTGATAGAAAAGGCAGAAGAAAAACTGGATGCTGCTACGGAAAAGTCATTTGCAGAGCTAGAAAAAGAGCTGGAATACAAAAATAACGATGATGGAATGCCGTACCGTATGGAGCAGGATCTTTTGTCGGATGCAGAGTATAAAAGAAACGGATATGAGTACACTACCGATCACCTTGGAAGGCTGTTTACAGCCGAAGGAGACCTGCATCTGAAAGAGCATGATGGTCGTCTGCAAATTAAAGACAGCATCCATGACATTGGAAAAGGATATGAAAAAAGTACCGATGATCGAGGTCATGCAATTGCAGATCGCTTTGATGGGGCAAACGATTTGGAAAATCTCATTCCGCAGGATTCTGGACTAAATCGGAACGAATTCAAAAATTTTGAGAATAAACTGGCACAGGAAGTGGAAGCTGGGAAAAAAGTCAATCTGAAATTGGAGATGCATTATCCGGGAGACTCCTTCCGCCCGGATGCCATTACTGCTGTGACAACGATTGACGGAAAGCAGGAAGTTAAAGTATTTCTGAACGATTAGTATTTATAAGTCCACTGCACTTTCAAGTTATTACAATCCCGGTCGATTGCACATACAATACAAGTATCACTTCACAAAACGGAGGGTACTTGTACTATGGTGGACTACGCCGACATCGGAAAACGCATCCGTGCCTGCCGCCTTGCAAAGGGCATGACGCAGGAACAGCTGGCCAATGAGGTCGGCGTTGTGGTCACGCACATCAGCCATATCGAGACGGGCAACTCAGTGCCTAGCCTGAAAACGCTGATCGACATCATTAACGCACTGGACTGCTCCGCAGACGAGTTGCTGTGCATCGAGATCAAAAAAGCAAAGCCGGTGTTCGACAGCTGGATGACCGAACAGCTTGCAGATTGCTCTGCCGATGAGGCAAAGATCATCAAAGAAACGGTGGTCAGCCTGAAAAAATCGCTCCGAAAAGTGTACGGAAAGTCCTCTAAATACAGATATGACTAAAACTTCAAAAACTGAATGTCAGTTGGTAGGCATTGAGTGTCTGAAAGAACACCAATAAACAGAATGAACCGCCCCGGTTTCCGCAATGGAAGCCGGGGCGGTTTTTTATACAAAAAAGAAATCGTTTTTTTGTAGCTTTGATGAATTGGCGCAGAGTCATTGACAGCAGAAGGGCAGAAGCGTATCTTGGAAACAGAAAACGGAACCGGGCTATAAATAGCAGGTTTCTTTACCTTGCAAGGACACTTTCGTTTTGATGAGGCACGACCCGGTGTGCCGCTTTTTTCATTTGCGGAGATAAAATGCAAAAAGTACGGATTATAGTACACATTATCTGCTATGCTCGGTACACGGAAGGCACACACACCGGAAAAGGAGCAAAAATGCGCTGGACGTTGAATAAAACAAGGCTTTTGGCTGGTAAAACGGACCCGGAGAATACCAGCCTGTGGCTGCCGCTCTGGATGCACCTGTGGGATACGGCGGGCATCATGGAGCGGCTGGTCCGGCAGTGGCTCCCGGAAAGTGCAAAACGGGCCATGGGCTTTGAGCGCGAGGAAGCGTTGCTCGCGCATGCCCGGTTTCTGGGCGGGATCCATGATATAGGCAAGGCTACGGTAGCCTTTCAGGCAAATATCCTGCGCACTCTGCCGGAGGCGCGGCAGCGGCTGGAAATGCTGACGCCGCTGGACTGTCCTGAACAGAACCGCAGAGAATCGCCGCATGCCCGGGCGGGAGAGGCAATCCTGCTGTGGGATGATTGTCCCGGCGGGCTAGCCTCCATTGTGGGAGCGCATCACGGCAGGCCACAGAGCTGCGCGGCGGTCGATGATCAGTTAGAGGGTTGGGAGAGCAACTACTACCCCAAGGGACAAAAAAAGGTCTGGGAGAGCTTTTGGACAGAACTGCTCATGACTGTTTTGCAGGACTGCGGCTTTGATGATACGGCGGAACTGTACGACCTGGACCCGCAGGAGGAAGTGCTTCTGACCGGACTTCTGATCATGGCAGACTGGATCGCCAGCAATACGGAATACTTCCCCCTGATCCCGGTAGAGGAGCTGGGCAGCATGGAGGATTACCCGGCGCGGGTGGACAGGGCGTGGGAAAAGCTGGCCCTGCCCTTTCCGTGGGAGGCACAGCCGGGCATCGCAGACCCGCAGGAGTTTGCGGTGCGGTTCGGCTTTGCGCCCAATGCGGTGCAGAGGGCTGTTCTGGAAGCTGCAGATACCGCAGCGGAACCGGGTATCCTGATCTTGGAAGCACAGATGGGCGTGGGCAAAACCGAGGCGGCGCTGGCCGCTGCGGAGATCATGGCCAGCCGGTTCGGGCTGGGCGGTGTCTTTTTCGGGCTGCCCACACAGGCCACGGCAAACGACATCTTTCCCCGGCTGCTTGGCTGGGCAGACACGCAGACTGAGGAGACGCTGCCGCAGGCTATAAAGTTGGCGCACGGCATGGCGGAACTGAACGAGAACTATTTGCGGTTACAGGGGCGCGGGGTGCAGCTGGAGGAGGACGCGCAGGAAGAGCATCAGATGCAGGTACACCAGTGGTTTCGGGGAAACAAGCAAGCACTGCTGGCAAACTTCGTGATTGGCACAGTGGATCAGCTGCTGCTGGCGGCACTTGCCCAGAAGCACGTTATGCTGCGGCATCTGGGACTTGCGGGCAAAGTGGTCATTATTGACGAGTGCCACGCCTACGATACCTACATGAACTGCTATCTGGACCGCGCACTGGAATGGCTGGGCTGGTACAAGGTGCCGGTCATTCTGCTGTCGGCCACCCTGCCCGCCCGGCGGCGCACAGAGCTGGTCGAGGCTTACCGGCAGAAAAAGGCTGCCCCGGACGCTCCGTGGGAAACCAGCTGCGGCTATCCGCTGCTGACATGGACGGATGGCGCAGAGGTAAAGCAGACGGCCATCTCATCGGCTGCACCCGGTCAAACGGTGCAGCTGACTACGCTCACAGAGCCGGAGCTGCCCGCGCTGCTGCGCCGGAAGCTGGCCGAGGGCGGCTGCGCGGGGGTAATCGTAAACACGGTCAAAAAAGCGCAGAAGATCGCGCAGTTGCTGCGGGAAAGCCTGCCGGACAAAGAGGTGCAGCTGTTCCATGCGCAGTTTCTGATGCCGGACCGCGCAGCGCGGGAAAACCAGCTGATGGCACGCATCGGCAAGGGCTCTGCACCGGAGTGCCGGAACGACCTGATCGTGGTGGGTACGCAGGTGATGGAGCAGTCGCTGGACATTGATCTGGACGTTCTTGTCACAGAGCTTTGCCCCATGGATCTGCTGCTGCAGCGCATTGGACGGCTGCACCGCCACTACCGCAGCCGCCCCGCTCCGTTGCAGCAGGCCTGCTGCGCGGTGCTGGACACCGGGGAAGATGCCTTTGACGCGGGCAGCGAGGCGGTATATGGACAGTGGCTGCTCTGGCGCACCCGGAAGTTTCTGCCCCGGAGCATCCGGCTGCCGGAGGAGATCTCTCCGCTGGTGCAGCAGGTCTACGGCTGGGAGCGGGAAGCTCCCGGCGGGGCGCAGGGCGAGAAAATGCGCTGCATATATGAGCGGACGCAGGAGAAAAAGAAAGCACGCGCCGAAGCATACCTTGTGCCGCAGCCGGAAACGCACCGGCTGGCGCAGCTGAACACGCTGGACGACTGGATGCAGAACGAGGGCGCCTGCTCCGACCCGGCGGCGCGGGCGGCAGTGCGGGACGGCGACCCCTCGGTAGAGGTGCTGGTAATGCAGCGTCGGGCAGACGGCAGCATCCACTTTCTGCCGTGGCAGGAGGGCGGCAGTGCCGTAGCTGCCGACAGCCCGCCCCCGCCGGAAACGGCGCTGAAGATCGCCCGGCAGAAGCTGCGGCTCCCGGCGGTGTTCGGCAAGGCGTGGAAGGTGGATAGAGTCATCCGGGAGTTGGAAGCGGACAACCGCAGCCGCCTTGCGACGTGGCAGCTGTCGCCGCTGCTGCACGGAGAACTGATCCTGCTGCTGGACGAAAACCTGACTGCCCGGCTTGCGGGCATGGAACTTTGTTATGACCGTGAAAACGGCCTGTATTACCAAAAGGAGAAAACGGATGAAGGAAATTGAATTCAACCTGCTGACCGAACCGTGGATACGGGTGCGGCTGCGGGACAACACGGTGCGGGAGGTGTCCCTGACCGAGGCGCTGGTGTCGGCGCAGGATTATGCGGACCTTGCGGGCGAGATGCCCACCCAGAACGCCGCCGTGCTGCGGCTGCTGCTGGCGGTGCTGTTCACCGTGTTTTCCCGGGTGGATGCAAAGGGAGAGCCCCGCCCGCTGATGCAGAGCGATGATGCACTGGAGCGTTGGAGTGCGCTGTGGCAGCTGGGGCATTTCCCGGCAGAGCCTGTCCGGGACTATCTGGAGCAGTGGAAGGACCGCTTCTGGCTGTTCCACCCGACACACCCCTTCTGGCAGGTGCCGCAGGCAAAGATCGGCACGGAATACGGTGCGGCCAAACTCAACGGTGAAATGTCGGAAAGCAGCAATAAACTCCGGCTCTTTCCGCTGTATGCGGGGCAGAGCAAGGATCAGCTGAGCTATCCGCAGGCGGCGCGGTGGCTGCTATGCGTGAACGGCTATGATGACACCTCCGCAAAGCCAAAAGGAAAGGGACTTCCGTCCGTAGGAGCCGGGTGGCTGGGCAAGATCGGTTTTATTCAGGCACAGGGCGATAATCTGTACGAGACCCTGATGCTGAACCTGACGCTGCTGCGCGACGGCCGGGAATGCTGGGGCGAAAGCAAGCCCTGTTGGGAACTGGAAGCACCAAAGAGCGCGGAACGGACAGAAATTTGCTGCCCGGATAACCCGGCACAGCTGCTCACCCTGCAATCCAGAAGGCTGTTGCTGCACAGGACAGGGGAGAATGTGGATGGGTTCTGTCTGCTGGGAGGAGATTTCTTCTCTTTGGACTTCTTACAGCCGGTGTTCAGCTTCCAGCGGTAGGAGTAATCGGCAATGGGGTGATCACTTCAACGAACTGGTCAATCAATTCGGGAGCAAGACGGGTTCCGTGTACATCGAACTTCTGAAAAAGAGTATATCTCAACAGCCCTGTATTTGATTTCGATACCAAATACAGGGCTGTTTCTTTGATTTTAATACTATATTTTGTACTTTCTTCGAATATCTTGACACCGTACCTTGTGGCTTGTCGCTTATTTGTCGCTTAAATCTGCAATAAGACACTGAAAAATAGCAGAAGAAATTAGAAAACCCGTTCATTTTGAACGGTACATTTACCCTTATACCGGGCAAACAAATGTCAAATTTAATTATTTGATGGATAAGCTAAATGACACGCTTCAGAAAAAGAACTTGGGGGCATTTTACACGCACAAGCTGTATGCCGAAAAGTCCCTTGAATTGGTGCGGGCTGCAATCGCCCGTGTTCCCACCGGAAATGACTATATCATTCTTGACAGGTGCGCCGGAACAGGAAACCTTGAAGCAGGTTTGACAGACGAGGAACTTTCACATTGTGTTGTTTCAACAGTAGAATATTATGAGTACAAGGTACTTCAAGAATTGTTAGGGGCAAAGGTTCGGCACATTATCCCGCCTATTGAAATGACAGACACATTTAACGCCGGGCTAGTTTCGGGCGCAGACGCTTTAAGCAAAGAATATATAGAAAATCCGGTCATAAAGCAATACATTGCCAACCCACAATGCACGATTATATTGTTTGAAAATCCACCGTATGCAGAAACAACTTCTGCCGAACACCAACGACAGGGACAAAGCAAAAAATCATCTACTTGGAAACAAAGCTATGTAGTAACTGAAATGAAAAAAGAAGTCAAAGGAACAGCGTCCAACGATTTAGGAAACGTTTTCATTTGGTCTGGTTTTAAATATTATTTGCGGCAACCAACAGATAGCTATATAGTGTATTCTCCTGTCAAGTATTGGAAAGCGCAACATTTAATTGACAGGAAATTTGTCAAAGGATTTGCATACAATCGCCGCCATTTTCACACTAATATTGACGCTTGCATTATGTGCGCATATTGGCAAAATATAGCTGACAGCAGAAAGGAAATTGAAATAGCGGCTTATGATATAGACGATAACACAGGCACGTTGGTTTCGTGTGGACTGCTCCCTGTAAAACAGGTCTTTACAACATACAGCAAAATATATTATGACAAACGCCCTATACCAGATGAGCAGCGGACGGGTATTCTTGCAGGGTTAAATGGTCTTGAAAAGGTAGGCGGCAAACAACGAAACAAGCCCGCAACCGCACCCGATATAATGGGATATATGGTCGCACACAGTTCGGGATTTGATAACCCAGACTTGGATTCTAGCCTTTTGATAGCGGCTCGCTATGATGGAAACGGCTTTTTCCTGCGTAAAGATAACTATCTTGAAAAACTTCCTATGTTTTGCGCTTCACGCTATATTACATATAACAGAGCATGGACGGAACGTGCCCGCATTATGAAGTCGGCGGACGGCGCGGACAGATACAATGCGGACGTTGCAAGTGGTAAACTTGCGCAATTCCTCTTGAAATGCCTGCTTTTCACCTGTACAGAAATGCAGAACCATATGCGCACATTCACGGGGAGCGATGGGCGGTTTTATCGCGATGAACTTTGCCTTGACGGTACGAACGGAAAAACAATCGCCCTGCGCGATATAAAGGGGCTTATCCCCGGTGATAGGGAAAAGGCTATTTTGAATCAATGGGAAACGGTTCTGCAATGGGCAAAGAAAGCAGAAAACTATAGCCCTTCTTTGACATATGGTGTATATCAGATTTACGCTGAACTGGATACATCGCACGTTGACGAAACGACGGGCAATACAATTTGGGATAACGTGGAATTGCATACTGCTCTTGCGGGCTTGAAAACGCTTGTCAAAGACTATTACAATTCTGAAATCGTCCCAGTGCTTTTTGAATATGAGTTTATAAAATAACAAAAACGGCGGCAGGCTTTTGGAGTTTGCCGCCATTTCATTTGTTTTTTCGCTTGCAATACAGCTTCAAGTCTGCCTTGTAGCCCTCGAACGGGTCGATGTGGACAATATCGTACTGCACGCCCCGGAACAGTATCATGTGGCTTGTGGTAAGGTTAGCCCGGTAGCCGATTTGAAACAGCGCAAACAAAAAGCAGGCAGTGTCGTGGAAAGGAGGAGGAAAGCGACACTGCCTGCTGTATAGGAACCCCTGAACATTGCGGCTTGATCAGGAGGGATTTGGTAGTCTGTCCGCCGTTCTGGCTATTGCCTCGCATAGAAACGGGAGACAGTTTTTTATGGGCCTGCTGTGCGCCGCTGCTGCGGCCGCACCCGCAGGAAAATGTGCCTGCATGGGCTTTTGCGGGGAGAACCTTTCGGAGGTTATGGGGGATGTCCGTTCCGTTCTCCCTGAATGCACCCTTATTATGCCAGACAATCGTGGCAATTCTTTGTGGTAATTTTGAACAGTTTGCAAATATTGCAGTTTGCGTTTATAATGTCCGAGCAACATCCGCAAACTGCATATCGCAAATATGCCGTTTTGACAGGCACTGTTTTTGAAAATTGCGATAAACGCCCTGCCCATGAAAAAAGACTGCTGAAAAGTCCGCACTTTTCAGCAGTCTGAATCTGAAATATTCCGCGTTACACTCCAAAGAACTCCTTGGCGATGTCGGCGCTGCGCTTGGCGTCCTTGGCGTACCAGTCCGCGCCGATCTTTTCGGCGTATTCCGGGGTCAGCACGGCACCGCCCACCATGATCTTGCAGTCCAGCTGCGCGGCGCGCAGGGCGGCGATGGTCTCCTCCATGCTTTTCAGGGTGGTGGTCATCAGTGCCGAAAGGCCTACCAGATGCACGTCCTTTTCCCGCACGGTGTCCACCACCGTCTCCACCGGCACGTCCCGGCCAAGGTCCAGCACCTCAAAGCCGTAGTTTTCCAGAATGACCCGGACGATATTCTTGCCGATGTCGTGTACGTCGCCCTTGACGGTGGCAAGGACGATACGTCCCTTGCTGGCGCTGCCCTCGCCCTTTTGGGCAATGGCAGTCTTGATCTCCTCAAAGGCGCTCTGGGCGGCGCTGGCAGCCTGCAGCAGCTGCGGCAGGAAGAGAGTGCCTTTTTCGTACTTGGCACCCACGATGTCCAAAGCGGGGATCAAGGCTTCGTCCACCACCTCCAGCGGCTGCTTTTCTGCCAGCAGGGCGCGGGTATGGGCGGCGGCGTCACCCTTCAAGCCCTTTTCCACCGCTTTCATCAGGGCGGCGTAGGGGCCGGTGAGTTCTGCTTCGGCAGCACTGGCGGCAGGTACGGCTTTTGCAGCCTGTGCCAGCGCGGTGCTGGCGGGCACGCGGTCGGCAAAGCGCTCGATGTACTTTGTGCTCTGCTTGTCCCGGTTGGTCAGCACGTTGTAGGCGTACACCGCCGCCATCATCTCCTCGCTGGAGGGGTTCATGATGGCAAGGTCCAGCCCGGCGTACATGGCCATGGTCAGGAAGGTGGTGTTCAGGTAGGTGCGGCAGGGCAGACCAAAGCTGATGTTGGACACGCCCAGCACGGTGCGCACTCCCAGCTCCTTTTTGCAGGCTTCCAGTGCCTGCACCGTGGCCAGCACATCCTCCTGCTGGGCGCTGGCGGTCAGGGTAAGGCAGTCGATGTAGATATCCTCCCGGGGAATGCCCGCTGCCAGCGCCGCTTCGGTGATGCGGCGGGCAATGGCCACGCGGTCTGCGGCTTTGGGCTGGATACCTTTTTCATCGATGGCAAGTCCCACGATGGCGGCACCGTACTTCTTGCACAGCGGCAGAATGGCGGCAAGCTTTTCCGGCTCGCCGTTGGTGGAGTTGACGATGGGCTTGCCGTTGTACACCCGCAGACCCCGCGCCAGCGCCTCCACGTTGGAGGAATCCAGCTGCAAAGGCAAACTGGTCACGCTTTGCAGAGCCTTGACCACCTGCTCCATCAGCACCGGCTCGTCCACGCCGGGTGCGCCCACGTTCACGTCCAGGATCTGCGCCCCAGCCTCTGCCTGACTGACGGCCTGTTCCAGCACATAGTTCATGTCGCCTTCCCGCAATGCCTGCTGGAAGCGCTTTTTGCCGGTGGGGTTGATGCGCTCGCCCACCACTGTGATGCCGTCCACCGTAACGGTGTCCACCGGGGTGCACAGCACCGAGGGCATCCGGTGCGCGGGACGCCCCGGGGTGCAGCCTGCAAAGGTGCCGTTGAGCAGCTTGATGAACTCCGGGGTGGTGCCGCAGCAGCCGCCGGCGGCAAACAGGTGCAGCTCCCGGTAGGGCTTCATCTGCAAGGCAAACAGCTGCGGGGTGATGTCGTAGCCGCTGCCGTCTGCACGGGGCAGACCGGCGTTGGGCTTGACGAACACCGGGAAGTTGCCGGGCACGGCTTCTGCCAGCCGCTTTGCCATGGGGAAGATCTCTTTGGGTCCCAGCGAGCAGTTGATGCCCACGGCGTCTGCCCCCAAGCCCCGGGCGGTGGCGGCAAAACTTTCCACTGTGCAGCCGGTAAAGGTGCGCCCGCCTGCTTCAAAGCTCATGCTGGCCAGAATGGGCAGATGAGTATTCTCCTTGGCAGCCAGCAGGGCAGCTTTCAACTCGTACAGGTCGGTGTAGGTCTCAAAAAAGATCAGGTCCGCCCCGGCGGCTTCGCCCGCCTTTACGATGCGGGCATACTCGGCCACGGCGTCCTCAAAGGCCAGCGTTCCACTGGGCTCCAGCAGCTCGCCCAGCGGGCCCACGTCCAGCGCGGTCAGCGCACCGTAGGGCGCGCAGGCGCGCTTGCAGTTTTCAATGCCTGCGGTGATGACCTGCTCCAGCGTGTAGGCGCTGCCCGCCAGCTTGTGGGCAGAAGCGCCGAAGGTGTTGGCGTTGACGATGCGGCTGCCCGCCGCAGCGTACTGCCCGTGGATGCCCTCAATGAGCGCCGGGTCGGTGATGTTCAGCTCTTCCGGGCGTGCACCCAGCTTGAGCCCGGCAGCTTGCAGCATGGTGCCCATGCCGCCGTCCAGCAGGATGGTATTGCTCTGTCTGAAAAGTTCATTCACTTGCACAGGTCTTTCCCCTCTTTCTGTATTCGCAGCGGGTGCGCAGCACGCAATGGCCGCACCCGGCCAGTTGTCCTTTTACCGGGTGGTCGCTGACCCCCAGCAGGGCAGTCACGCTCTTGCGCGGGGTCATCAGGTTGGTGTCGGTGACGCACAGCCCGGCCTTGCGCACCGTGTCCAGCGCCGCTGCCACCAGCGGCTGCACCGCGATGTCCCAATCGCCGTAGCCGGGCGAAAAGCGCCCGGTCAGATACTTTCCCTCCGTGGCCGCCCACTGGCGCAGCTGCGCCTCGGCGGCATCGGCGGCCTGCTCAGCCAGTGCGCTGCCCAAGGCATCGGAGGCTACCCCGGCGGCAATGTCGCCAACGCCCGCCCGGCGGATCTGAGCATCCACCCCGGGACCCAGCGTCACCGCCAGCAGAATGGCCTGCCCGCAGTCGGTCAGGTGCTTGTGCACATCCTCACCGGGCAGAAGCCCGGCCTCGGTCAGGGCGGGGGTGTCTGCCAGCAGCCACACCTGTCTCTTATACACATCTGACGCTGCCGACGAATAGCCTTG
>ERZ1026943.267-NODE-267-length-33371-cov-6.324139_pt1 | contig 33371 bp, 24 predicted proteins | sample MGYA00519461_ERZ1026943 | MGnify/ENA primary metagenome ERZ1026943 (study PRJEB26926, sample SAMN06164617) | human gut metagenome | biome: ENVO:00009003; feature: ENVO:2100002; material: ENVO:00002003 | host: Homo sapiens | place: USA | collected 2012 ...
TATTCGTCGGCAGCGTCAGATGTGTATAAGAGACAGCTGCTACCGATGGCCCCATGGCACAGACCAAGGAGCATCTGCTGCTGGCTCGTCAGGTAGGCGTGCCCGCAATCATCGTTTTCCTGAACAAGACCGACCAAGTGGACGATCCTGAGCTGCTTGAGCTGGTTGAGATGGAAGTTCGTGAGACCCTGGCTGAGTATGGCTTTGATGAGGATTGCCCCATCATCAAGGGTTCCGCACTGAAGGCTCTGGAAGCATCTTCCAACGACGATCCTGCTTGCGCTTGCATCCAGGAGCTGATGGACGCTGTTGACGATTATATCCCCACTCCGGACCGTAAGGCAGACCTGCCTTTCCTGATGCCCGTAGAGGATGTGTTCACCATCACCGGTCGTGGTACCGTTGCTACCGGCCGTGTGGAGAGAGGCCAGCTGAAGACCGGCGAGGAAGTTGAGATCGTTGGTCTGAAGGACGAGAGCTCCAAGACCGTTTGCACCGGTATTGAGATGTTCCGTAAGATTCTGGACTATGCTGAGGCCGGCGACAACATCGGCTGCCTGCTGCGTGGTGTTCAGAGATCTGACATCGAGCGTGGCCAGGTTCTGGCTAAGCCCGGTTCCATTCATCCCCACACCGAGTTCACCGGTCAGGTGTACGTACTGACCAAGGAAGAGGGCGGTCGTCATACTCCCTTCTTCAACAACTATCGTCCGCAGTTCTATTTCAGAACCACCGATGTTACCGGCGTGATCACTCTGCCCGAGGGCACTGAGATGTGCATGCCTGGCGATAACGTAAACATGGATGTTAAACTGATCACCCCCATCGCTATTGAAGAGGGTCTGCGTTTCGCTATCCGTGAGGGCGGCCGTACCGTTGGTTCCGGCGTTGTTACCGCTATCAAGGAGTAATTCCCGGAATTACAGAATCTATAAAAGAGCAAGTCTTCGGACTTGCTCTTTTTGCATTGATAGCTATAGGAAAGTAGGGTTCAGATCCGTCCTTTTATTAGCAAACTCGGATTCGAACCCATTTCAGCGGCTCACCGATTGCGCGGCGTTCGTTGGTACTATAATTTATTGTCCGCTATTTGGTACACAAGAGGGATCCGCTTGCGCCGAGCGTTGACAGCCGCGACGGCAAGACTGTATAATGGTTCTAAGGAAAAGAGGATGCCGTCAGCGAGATGATCTTTGACTTCATCAGTGGTGAAGCCAGCACGCAGGAGGGCGGCGAGAAGTTCGCCAAGTGGCTGGCAGAAGATGCCGATCTGACCCAAAAAGAAAAGAAGTCCGTGGTAAGCCGGAAAATAAAAAGCAAAATAAAAAAGGACAGCCGAAAAGCTGTCCTTTTTGGTCGGAGTGACAAGACTTGAACTTGCGGCCCCTAGACCCCCAGTCTAGTGCGCTACCAACTGCGCCACACCCCGATTGCTTAAACACTATACCATAAAATGCGCTATATTGCAAGCCTTTTTTGCGAATGGTTGCATTTTTTTTGCAAAAGGATTATACTAATTACAGAATGGACGAGAGGTGATGAAATGGCGTTGGAAGAACAGGTGGTGGATCGGCTGATCGACTTGGGTTATACCGTTTCATTTGCAGAGTCTTGCACCGGCGGGCTGTGCTGCGGCACGCTGGTAAATGTGGCTAATGCGTCCAAGGTGCTGAATGCCAGCTTTGTAACCTATGCCAATGCGGCGAAAATTCGTTTTTTGGGCGTGGCGGCGGACACGATCTTGAATTATGGCGTAGTCAGTGAGCAGGTGGCGGCGCAAATGGCACGGGGCGTGGCCAAGACGACAGAGAGCAGTGTGGGCGTTGGCATCACCGGTATTGCCGGCCCCGGCGGCGGTACGGCCAAAAAGCCGGTGGGCATGGTCTGCTTTGGCTTTTGTGTACAGGATCAAGTGCAGACCTATACTTGCCAATTTGGCAATTTGGGTCGCAACCGGGTGCGCGAGTCTGCTGTGAAATTCGTTTTTTCCAAATTGCTGGAGATTTTGTAAGACCGGCAGTGCGGTTTTGCTTTTGCGCGGGAGTTGCGATTTTTCTCTTGATTTTTTTCGCGAAATATAGTATAATCTTAGCCGTGCTGCAACGCAGCATGTTATGCTGATATGGCTCAGTTGGTAGAGCAGCGCATTCGTAATGCGCAGGTCGTCGGTTCGAGTCCGACTATCAGCTCCAAAACCTGCGTAAACACTGCGTTTTCGTAGGTTTTTTCTTTTTTAGAAATGCATTTCAAAATTCAATATGCAACAAAAAATCTCACTCTTTTTTATAGAGTGAGATTTTGTTCGTTTATTCGATTTTCAGTCCAAGACCATCTATTGACCATTTATGAATTTGCCACATTTCCGCCGAGCAAATTTCCCATTGTGTTTGCAACATTTTCTTGCATGGAATACGTCACATGCATATAGGTGTTCATTGTAAATCCTGCGTCCGTATGACCTAACATGTGCGATACTGTTTTAATATCCATTCCTTGTTCAAGGGATAAGGTTGCAAAGCTGTGCCGTAAGTCGTGAAAGCGTATTCTCGGCACGCCTGCTCTGTCTTTCACTTGCGTCCTATTTTTCGGAAATAGGATTCACTTCTTTATCCCAGCTATAAAGAGAAGCAAACGGAGCCCAGCCGATTTGCGCACCGGTTATGATTAAACCGAATAAACAGGCAAGTGCCAATGACACGATTGAAATACCTGCAATTCTTATGCCTTTTCCTATTTCTATGGGGCAGTACAGTGTTGCAATCCCCTAAAAATAATGATACAATGACCACATAAGGGGGACTTCCGATGCAAAAAAAAATCTATACTGTGGCTACGGCCCACTTGGATACCATTTGGTCCTGGGACTTTGAGACCACCGTGTCCCGGTACATCTACAATACCTTGGTGGACAACTTTGCACTGTTCCAAAAATATCCCACCTATCACTTCAATTTTGAGGGCAGCTATCGTTACGAGCTGATGGAGGAATATTACCCGGAACTGTACGCCAAAATGCGAGACTATATTGCCCAGGGGCGGTGGAGCGTTTGCGGCTCCGCCTTTGAGAATGGCGATGTGAATGTGCCGTCTCCAGAGGCGCTCTTTCGCAATATTCTTTACGGCAATCGCTATTTTGAGAAAAAATTCGGTAAGCGCTCAGTGGATATTTATCTGCCGGACTGCTTTGGCTTCGGTTGGGCGCTGCCCAGCATTATGGCCCACGCCAACCTGATGGGCTTTACGACCCAAAAGCTGGGTTGGGGCGGCGCCTACGGCATTCCTTTTGATATTGGCGTGTGGCAAGGACCGGACGGCGCGCAGGTGCTGGCCAGTCTGAACCCCCACGATTATTACTTTACGCTGAAGAAGCTGCGGGACTGGGATTTTGTGCAGCAAAAGCTGGCTGAAAACGAAAAATACGATCTGAACAGCACTATGATCTTCCACGGGATCGGCGATCGGGGCGGTGCACCCAAGGAAGCCTCTGTGGCCTTTGTAGAGCAGGAGATCAACAAAAACAAAGACAGCGATGTGCAGGTGCTGGCGTCCGGTGCGGATGATCTGTTCCGTGACCTGAACGCCCAGCTGACCCCGGAGCAAAAAGCCAAGCTGCCCCGGTGGGAGACAGAACTGGTGATGCAAAATCACGGCGTTGGCGGCTACACTTCCCGGGCCGTGGGTAAGCGTTGGAACCGCCGCTGCCAGGAACTGGCGGATATGGCGGAGCGTTCCGGCGTAGTGGCGAATTATCTGGGCACCGCCCATTACAATAAAGAGGCTATGGAGCTGAACTGGAAGCGTACCATTGCCCATCAGTTCCATGATGATTTGCCGGGCACCTCCGTGCAGCGCGCCTATCGCCGCAGCTGGAACGACTACGGTATGGCCATGAACGGCTTTGCCGGTGAGTTGACTCAAGCTGCTGGGTCTGTGGGCAGTCTGCTGAAAACGGACTTCTGCGCCGGCACGCCGGTGACGGTATTTAACAGTCTGGAAGTGGCCCGCACGGATGCGGTGACTCTGGAGCTGCCCCACTGGCCCAAGGCCTGTGCGCGGGTATACGACCCCAAGGGCAGGGAAGTGAAAAGTCAGGTGAACCGCTATGAGAATGGCACGGCGGAGCTGGTATTTGTTGCCACGGTGCCTGCCTTGGGCTTTGCAGTCTACGATGTGCGGCCATCCGATGTGCCCTGCCGTCTGCGGGGCAGCCTGTCCATCAGCAGCGAAAATCAGATGGAGAACCAAAAGTACATTGTGCGCCTGAACAAAAAGGGCAACATCACCTCCATCCTGGACAAAGAAATGGACGAGCAGGAGCTGCTGGCGGAGCCCATCAGCCTGGGGCTGTTCAAGTACACCGGCTCTAAGCCCTGGCCTGCCTGGGAAATGAATTATAAAGAAGCCAACAAGGACCCGGACCGCCTGCCAAATCCGGTAACGGTGACCATTCAGGAGAAAGGCCCGGCGCGGGTGTCCTTCTGTGTGGAGCAAAAGGATGGGGACTCTACCTTTAAGAATATCATTGCCCTCACCGACGGCGGCAGCCGGGTAGAGGTGTATTCTGAGATCGAGTGGCGCAGTCTGCACACCATGGCAAAGAACAAATTTGCCTTTGCCTGCACCAACCCGGAGGCTACCTTTGACCTGGGGCTGGGCGCCATTCGCCGGGGCAATATGACGGAAAAGCTGTTTGAAGTGCCTGCGCAAAACTGGGTGGATCTGACGGATAAAAGCGGCGACTGGGGCGTGTCTGTGCTTAGCGAGTGCAAGTACGGCTGGGACAAGTATAAGGACAATACCCTGCGTATGACCGTGCTGCACAGCCCGGTACGCAATTACCGGATCGATTCCATGCAATCTATGATGGACCTGGGACTGAACCGATACAGCTATGCCCTGTTCTCCCATAAAGGGCAGGTGGGCGCCGATACGCAAAATCAGGCTCGTGCCTTTTTGCAGCCCCTGACCGGGTATGTGGAGCCAAAGCACCCGGGCGTGCTGGGTGCCGCATACAGCTTTGGAAATGCCTCTCACCCCCAGGTGGTGCTGCGGGCCATGAAGTTAGCGGAGGACGGCGACGAGATCGTGGTACGCCTGAACGAGGGCGCCGGTACGCCGGTGGAGCACTACTCCCTGCGCCTGGGTGCCGGTGTGGCAGAAGCCCGAGAACTGTTTGCCTCTGAAGAAGAAAAAGGCCCGGCAACGGTAAAAGACGGCTGCCTGGTCACGGACTTTACACCGTATCAGATCAAGACCTTTGCTCTGCGGCTGCAACCGGCGGCGCAGGTGGGTCACGCTGCCAAGGCAACGCCTCTCACACTGCCTATGAACGTGCAGTTGATCACCAAGCAAGGCGAGCAGGGCGAACTGCCCCTGTCTATTCCAGCGGAGCGGATCGGCGATCAGGTCACGGCTGCCGGTATTCCTTTTGCTATTGCAAAGGACGGCAAGAACGCCTTGCGCCTTGCCGGTCAGACCCTGACTTTAAAGAAAGATACCCGCCGGCTGGCGTTGCTGCTATCTGCGGACAGTAATCGGATTTTAGACTTTACCGTAGGTGGAAAAACGGTGCCTTGCTCGGTGCTGAGCCGTACCCGGCGTTTTGCAAGCTGGGATCTGTACGATCTGCACGAGACTGCCCATATTCAAGAGGGACAGCTGGGGTATGTAAGTACCCACAGCCATAACGCAGACGGTACGGACGCCATTGCCAAGGAGCTGTACTTCTATATTTTGATCTTAAATGTGCAGGGCGGCGACACGGTGGTATTGCCCCGGGATGAAGAAACACTGGTTTTGGCCGCAACGGAGCTGAACACAGTGGCTGTGCCTTGTGCAACCCTGCTGTATGACCGGGTCGAGGACCGCCCCTTTGACTACACCATGCGCCTAGGGGACAAACTGCGTTACCTGCGTATGAAACTGCCTTGGTATATGGGCGATAAAGGTCGCTATTTCAGTTGCTACAACCGAGGAAGAGAGAGGGAATAAGATGAAACCGAATTTTGACCAGAACTGGACCACCACCAACGGCGGTGTGCCGTTGAATGACAGCGAAGTGGAGCGTTACATTCGCGTGGTGCCGCGCCCCAACCAGGTTCACTTGGCACAGCAGCCTTTTTACTGCTTTATGCACTTTGGCATGAATACTGCCAATCAGCGGGAGTGGGGCAGCGGCAGAGAAACGGTGCAGGACTTTACCATTAAGAAGATCAAGCCGGAGCAATGGGTGCGCACGGTGAAGGCTGCCGGTGCCAGCGGTATCATTCTTACCTGTAAGCACCACGATGGTTTTTGTTTGTGGCCCAGTGCATACACATCGTTCAGTGTAAAGAACACGGACTTTGACAGCGATATTGTGAAGCAGGTGTCTGACGCCTGCGCTGCCGGCGGACTGGATTTTGGCGTGTATCTTTCCCCTTGGGATATGCACGAGCCCACCTACGGCACCCCGGATTATAACGATTATTTTTGCAATCAGTTAACGGAGCTGCTTACCAATTACGGCCATATCAGTGAGGTTTGGTTTGACGGTGCGAAAGGCGCCGATGTGCCGAATTTTGAGTATGATTGGGCGCGGTATTATGCCCTGATCCGCAAACTGCAGCCGGACGCGCTGATCTCCATTTGCGGTCCGGATGTGCGTTGGGTGGGCAACGAGGGCGGCAAGACCCGCAAAAGCGAGTTCTGTGTGGTGCCTGCTCACCTGGCAGACGCTGAAAAGACGCATGAGAAGAGCCAACACGGCGAGGGCGACGCTGCCGCGCTGAAAAAGCTGAACAATATGGACGAGGACCTGGGCAGCCGCAAGGTGCTGTCTATGGCTCGGGATCTGATTTGGTATCCGGCAGAGGTGGATGTGTCCATCCGCAAGGGTTGGTTTTGGTCCAAAAATGAGGACCGCACGGTTAAGAGCGCGCGTAGACTGTTTAAGCTGTATCTTGGCTCTGTGGGCAACAACTGCACTCTGCTGCTGAATGTGCCGCCTACCAATAAGGGCGTGATCCATCCGAGAGATGTCCGCGCCTTGAAGGGGATGGGTCAGGCCATTCGCAAGATGACCGAGCACCCGATCATCACATACCAGCTGGGCGAATTACAGCCGGAGCAGGGGTATATCGACTTTGACTTTGACAGCGTACATAAGTTGAAATATGTGATTCTGTCCGAGGAGATTCGCAAGAGCCAGCGGGTGGAGGCCTTTGAACTGTGGGCTAAGAAGCCAAACGGCAAGATGAAGCGCATTTACAAGGGCACGGTGATCGGAATGAAGAAAATTGTGCGGCTGCGCCGGGGATTTAATTGCCTGGGCGTGCGCTTGGTGATCCGCCAAAGCCGCAGCACCCCGGATATTGCCGAAATCGGATTTTACGAATGATTACGCCAAGGCTCCCGCTTACGCGGCGGTGCCTTCCGGTATAAAAAAAGGACTTGTTCTGGTGAACAAGTCCTTTCTTTTTTCGTTTTATTCCAGGGCACGGGATACGGTCTCCCCGGCACGAGAGGCAGCCTCGCTGAGATCGGTGGCGCCTTCACGCACCTTGGAGCCGGCCTCCGATGCGCCTTCGCTCAGTGCCTCGCCGGGGCTTTTTGCTGTGGTTTCCTCTTGTGTGGTGGTTTCGCTGACGGTGGTGTCCGGTTCTGTGGTGGGGTTTTTCTCCTGCTTGGCGCAGCCCAGCAGTACACTTGCCAGCACGGTTACGGCCAGTGCTAAAATCATCAATCGGTTTTTCATGGTGTTGCCTTCCTTTCGGTTTTATTCTGCCCGGCGGCGCCGGGTTTATGCGTTTTATTTGGTTAAGGTGCCATGATCGCTGTACAGAAGAAGAAGAATGTCCTCTTCCGCACCGGTGGCAGCGTTCAGGTACACCAGTGCGTCCTCTCCGGTGTCTGTCGAATGCGTAAGCACCTCAATACAGGCTACCTCCCGGCCGTCCTCCTTGGGGATCAGGCACTTTTTGGTGCTCCTCACCTCCAAATAGGGGCTGATCTTGGCGGTGGCTGCCTTTTCCGATACGGTAAAGGTGGGCACATTCCGCCGGTGGTGGTTGGTGATATAGCCTCGGGCCTCCAGCGATACCACGCTGCCGTCCCGCAGGGACACGCCAACCTTGATTAGATCTGTATAGTAGAGTATTCCGTCTCGGCAGTAGGCAAAATTGACGGTGCAGATATTGCTGTCGGCGGCGTAATAGGTGGAGCGCATATCTTGGTAGCCCAGTTTCTTCAAATAGGCGGCTGCCTGCTTGATCGCTTCTTTTTCATCTATGGCCTTGGTACTGATTTTGCCGCCGAAGAGAATGGAGCTGACATACCCGCCGCTTTTGGTCACATTTACCGTTTGTTGCCCTTTGGTGAACACATAGGCAGGCATACGCCCGGCTTCGTCTTCCAATCGGTTTAGATGGGTCTCATTGCACCCCAGTGCCTTGGCAGCGATCTTGGCGGCAGCGTCCTTACTGATCTTGTCCTGCCCCTTGAGCAGCTGCGGCTCTTTGTGCAGTACCGCGTCTGCAAAGGGGCCGTCATATAGCAGGGTGGGGTAGTTCTCAAAGGCTTCCTCCGCGGTGGAAAAGTCTGTGCTAATGGCGGGCAGACGGGTGCCGTCCGCAGACTTTACATCGCGCTTGGTGATTTGGCCGCCGTTGTTGCAAATCTCTACCATTTGGGTCACACTGTTTTTATATTTGGTGGCGTATTGCAGCAGCCGGAGCAGATTTTCGTGCTCTTTGGCGCTGACGGCCTCGCCGGCATAGACTTTTTTGCTGAGATAAGTGGCGTAGTCCCCGGTCTGGCTTAGAAATTTATAGGTGCCTGCCAGGTTCATCTGCTCCACCGGCAGGCGGGACAGAGAGTCCTTGGCCTGATTGGCCTGTTGAGACAGATCTCGGCTTACATCGGACAGGGTGGCGGCGCCGTTTGCATAGACACTTTTGGTCAGATCGGTCTCAATGCCCTCCAGGTCCTCCGCCAGGGCAGATAGGCTTTGGCGATAGGTGCTTTCCAGCCGCGCCCGGTACTGGGCAGCCTGTACGGTGCCGGTGATGGCATAGATAATCAAAATACCCGCCAGCAGCAAACCGAAGGACAGCAGTCGCACGGAGCTTCGCTTTGTCATAATCATTCCTCATTCCCTTGGGGCAGCGCTGTGCTGCCGCCGCATTTCTTTTTCTATTTTTGACGGAATTTTGAAAAACATACAAAAAAATCTTAACTCCAGGGCTAAAGTATGGTATACTGTAACTGATTATGTAACCTGGAGCAGTGTATAATGAAGTTGACGGAGAAAAAACGCATTGTGGTCAAAGTAGGCACCTCCACTTTGACTCACGACACAGGCAAGACCAATATTGCCCGGATGGCCAAGCTGGTATCTGTGCTGGCAGATCTGAAGAACGCCGGTCATCAGGTGGTGCTGGTGTCCAGCGGCGCCGTAGGTATCGGTGCCGGTAAGCTGGGCATGCGTGAGCGACCGGACCATACCAGCGGGCTGCAAGCCTGCGCAGCGGTGGGACAGTGCGAGCTGATGTTCCTCTACGATAAGCTGTTTTCCGAGTACGGCGTGGTGGTGAGCCAGTTGCTGTTTACCGGCTACACCTTAAATCACCCGGAGGAAAAGGCACATTTGGTGGACACCTTTAATCAGCTGCTGGAATATGACGCCCTGCCCATTGTGAATGAGAACGACAGCGTGTCCGTTGAGGAGCTGCTCCACGGTGACAACGACTGCCTGTCTGCCACGGTGGCTCAACTGATCGGGGCGGATCTGCTGATCCTGCTTACCGATACGGACGGCCTGTTTGACGCCAACCCGGCAGAGAATGAGGACGCGCGCCTTATCGGCCGTGTGGCAGAGATCAACGATGATGTGTACGCCGTAGCCGGGGGTGCCGGCAGCAAGGGCACCGGCGGCTTTACAACGAAAATTCGGGCGGCGGAGATCGCCACCGGCGCCGGTATTCCGGTGATTATTATGAATGGAGAGCGACCCACGGCTATTTATAAGGTGTTGGACGGGCATCCCATCGGCACCTATTTTGAAGCGAACAGCAGGTGAATGCAATGGATGAAAAGATGAGAGAAATGGGGATCCGTGCGAAGCACGCAGCCGGTGTGCTGGCTACCCTGACAACTGAGGAGAAGAATGCAGGGCTGCTGGCGATTGCTGATGCGCTGCGGGCGCGGCAGACAGAGATTATGGCTGCCAATGCACTGGATTTGGAAGCCGGTAAGGCAAACGGTATGTCCCCGGCACTGCTGGATCGGCTGGCGCTAAACGGCGACCGAATCGAGGGTATGGCCCAGGGCTGCCAGGATGTGGCGGACCTGCCGGACCCCTGCGGTCGCGTGCTGGAGAGCCAGACCCGACCCAACGGCCTGTATATGGAAAAGGTTAGCGTGCCGATCGGGGTCATCGGCATTGTGTATGAGGCTCGGCCTAATGTAACGGTGGACGGCGCCGCTCTATGCTTAAAAAGCGGCAACGCTGTGATTCTGCGGGGTGGCAAAGAGGCCATTCACTCCAATCTTATGCTGGCTCAAGTGATGCGGGACGCCCTGTTTAACGCAGGCATTGTGCAGGACGCTGTGGCGCTGGTGCAGGACACCTCCCGTGCTTCTGCTACCGAGATGATGCATATGAAGGGCTATATCGACTGCCTGATCCCCCGGGGGGGCAAGGGACTGATCGCTGCCGTGTGCGAGAATGCCACTGTGCCGGTGATCGAGACCGGCTCCGGCAACTGCCATATTTATGTGGACGCCTCGGCGGATGTGGATATGGCGGCAGACATTATCTTTAACGCCAAGACCCAGCGGATCGGCGTATGCAACGCCTGTGAGAGCCTGGTGATCCACCGGGATATTATTGACCACGCCCTGCCGGCCATTAAGCTGCGGCTGGACGAAAAGAATGTGGAAATGCGGGGCGATGCCCGAGCCATGCAGGCCTGCGACGGCTTGGTGCCCGCCACGGAAGAAGATTTTTATACCGAGTATTTGGATTATATTATCAGCGTAAAGACGGTGAAGAACGTGGACGAGGCCATTGACTTTATCAATGTGCACTCCACCGGCCACAGCGAGGCCATCATCACCCGGGACGAGGAGAGCGCGCGCCGCTTTTTGCAGCGGGTGGACTCTGCGGCGGTGTATGTGAACGCCTCCACCCGATTTACCGACGGGGCGGAGTTTGGCCTGGGGGCGGAGATCGGAATCTCTACCCAAAAGCTGCACGCCCGCGGTCCCATGGGTCTGCGTGCCCTGACCACCACCAAATACTTGATCTTTGGCAACGGACAGGTGCGATAAAATGGACCAGACAGTAGAAAAAGAGCGGCTGCGCCGGCGGAAGCAAAATCAGCGCCGTGCCCGCACCAAGCGCTTTTTTATGGTGCTGGGTGTGCTGGTGGTGGCACTGGCGGCCTTTCTGATTACCGTTAAGATCTGCAAGCCGAATTTTGATTTTTCCCTTTTGGTGCCGGACAAGGCTGTGACCTTTGTGCAGGAGAATGTGTTGGGTCACACCACCACGGCACCCACTACGCAGGCACCTACTGCGCCGCCCACTACGGAGAAACCTACTTACGCCGATTACAAGGATGCCTCCGCTTTTGCGTTTGACACTTCCAAGCAAGGCAGTCAGGTGGGCAATATTCTGAATAAAACCCATGGGGCAGTGACCTTTAATGGTGCGTATATCTATTTTGCCGCACCGGGTCAGGGTATTTACCGCTTTGCTCCGACAGAGGAGACCACCACCAAGGTGAAGAGCGTGAAAAATGCCTGCTGCCTGAATATTATGGGCGATTTCCTCTACTATATTGATAAAGACAGCAAAAAGCTGCAAAAGCTTTCCGTCTCCGGCGGCGATGCCGTGACTTTGCTCCCCGACGCACGCCGGGCCTACGGCTACAACGATCGGCTGTTTTGCCTGACCGGCGACTCTCTGTACACCGTGACGGCGGCAGGGGACAAGACCTTGCTTTATACAGCGGGGGCAGACAAAAAACTGGCGCTGGTGGGCATTTCGCTTACCGATGTGTATTTTACGGAGACGGACAACCTGACCGGCGAGGTGGAGTACCTGACCGTGGGGCAGACCGGCGGCAACAGCACCCACTTCCGTGCCGCAACGGAGAAGGACGAAGTGCGTTCTATGGCGCTGGAAAACGGCTATTTCTACTATTATCAGCGCCGGTCGAAGGACAAGTATGATCTGGTTCGCCAAAAGTTTGGCAGCCAAAAAACCGTGACCTTGCTGGAGCATGTGCGTTTCACCGATTATCCGGTGGTGTACGGCAACCGGCTGTATTATACCGATTATAAGAGTGGAGCCGCCCGGGCCATGGAGCTGAATATGAACTCCGGCGCCAAAAAGGTGATGCTCACCGCCTCCGGTGCGGATAAGTCCGGCACCGTAGCGGCGGCCTGCGGCTATCAGTATATCTTTTTGATCGGCAACAAGACGGAGAGCGGCGGCAGTGTGTACCGCGCCTCCTGCATTTACACCTCTGCCTCGGCAGACAATACCATGGACTTCCGCAGCGGAAAATGGTCCTACTAATTCCTGGGAGTAAAGGAACGAAACACAGTGGATAAGTACAAAAAACTCGCTTCCAATACCATTATCTTTGCCATTGGCACCTTTTCGTCTAAAATTCTGTCGTTTTTGCTGATGCCCTTTGTCACCCGTATGATGACCACGGGCAGCTACGGCGCGGCGGATCTGATCCAGCAGACGGGCAATGTGATCATACCCATTGCCTTTTTGTGCGTCAACTCGGCAGCCCTGCGCTTTTCGATGGACAAGGCAGAGCGCAAGAGCGATGTGTTTACCGTAGGCGTGCGGGTGACCCTGGTGGGCTTTTTGGCCTTTCTGTTGTTTGCGTACCCGATCAGTTTAATTAAAATCAACGACTTTAAGCTGGGCGATTACCTGGTACTCATTTATGTGTTTGTGCTCACCTCCGGCTTTCGCCAGCTGTGCCAGCAGTTTGTGCGCGGCTCCGGTCATGTAAAGCTGTTTGCCATTGACGGTATTTTGGCTACCGTGACCTACCTGCTGTTTACCATGCTGTTCTTGGGCGTGTTTAAGTGGGGGGTTACCGGCTATATTTTAGCCATCGTGGCGTCGGACTTCTGCTCCGTGCTGTTCTTTACCGTAACTGCCAAGTTGTACCGTTATGTGCGCTTTAAGGGCGTGCGCCGCCAGACCGGGCGGGATATGCTGCGCTACTGCGTGCCCATGATCCCTACCATTATCTTGTGGTGGATCATCAATGTGTCTGACCGCTATATGGTTACTTATTTTGTGGGCTCTTCTGCCAACGGTCTGTATTCCGCCGCGTCTAAGATTCCTAATTTGGTGATTATGTGCGCATCTGTATTTACAGACGCTTGGCAACTGTCTGCGGTGGATGAGTATAACAATAAAGATACCGCCCGGTTTTTCTCCAAGATCTTTCGGGTGTACTGTGGCGGCACCTTCTTTGTGGCTTCTTTCCTGATTTTGACTTGTAAGATTATTACAAAAGTTTTGGTGGCAGATGCGTATTTTGATTCTTGGCAGTATGTGCCGGTGCTGATCATCTCCACCGTATTCTCCTGTCTGGTGAACTTTTTGGCCTCTATCTATATGGCGGAGAAAAAGAATATTATGGCGATGGTAACTGCCCTCACCGGTGCAGTCACCAATGTGGTGCTGAACCTGATTTTGATTCCCCGTATGGGTGCCACCGGTGCGGCCGTTGCCACTGCCTGCGCCTTTGTGGTGGTGTTCCTGACCCGCAGTCGGGATACGCGCCGATTCATTAAGATCAATTACCAGCCGGTGGTGCTCACCTGCCAAACCGTGGTGCTGGTGGCCCAAACGGTGGCGGCGCTGTGCTTGCAGGGCGTGTGGTTCTATGTGGCAGAGGCTCTGCTGTTTGCCCTGATGTTGGGAATGAACTGGTATCAGGTGGTAGAGCTGTACAAACTGGTGACGACCAAGATGCTGGCCAAACTGAAAAAGCCGAAAACAGAGGAAGAATAAGAGAAATGTTTTGTGCATAGGCTCTTTTAGCGACTTGGTATTGAATTACAGACGATTTTAGTATATAATCTACAAATGGAACACGATTATTTGCGTGATTTATAATAATTTTTGGAGGTTTTGTATGAAATCAACGATTTCTGTGGCGCAAGCAAAGCGACGGATCAACGACAAACTCAGTCACTTCTTCGGCGTTACGCCGGCAGACGCCACCAATGAACAATATTATAAAGCTGTGGCCATGATCCTGCGGGAGATGCTCAGCGAAAAAAACAGCCAGTTCCGCCATCAGGCTGAAGGTCAGGACTCTAAGCAGATCTATTATCTGTGTATGGAGTTTTTAATGGGGCGTTCCTTAAAGAACAACTTGTATAACCTGGGTCTGACTGAGACTTTTGAAAAGGCATTGGCCGGCTTTGATGTAAAGCTGGAGCAGCTGTACGATGAGGAGCCGGATGCCGGTTTGGGCAACGGCGGCTTGGGTCGTCTGGCTGCCTGTTATCTGGACGGTTTGGCCTCTGACGGCTATCAGTCCATGGGCTATTCCATTCGCTATGAGGCCGGTATTTTTAAGCAGAAGCTGGTAGACGGCTGGCAGACGGAATTGCCGGACTTTTGGCTGCCCGGCGGAGAGGTTTGGTTAGTGCCCCGTGAGGAGCGCGCCCAGACTGTCAGTTTTGAGGGCTGGGTTGATGAAAGCTGGGACGGTGAGTACCATACCGTCACCATGCGGGATTGCAACACCGTGATCGCCGTGCCCTATGATATGTATGTAAGTGGTCTGGGCGACGGTGTGGCTCGTTTGCGCCTGTGGGCGGCTCGCAAGCCTGCACTGGATATGAGTCTGTTTAATCAGGGCGAATATATTAAGGCTATGGAACAGTCTGCCATGGCAGAGACCATCAGCAAGGTACTTTACCCGGCGGATAACACCCCGGAGGGCAAGTCTCTGCGCCTGCGCCAGCAGTATTTCCTGGTGTCCGCCTCTGTGCAGGATATTATTCACCGTCACCTGTCCAAGTACGGCACGCTGGATAATCTGCCGGAGAAGGTGGCAATCCATATTAACGATACCCACCCCACCTTGGCCATTCCGGAGCTGATGCGCATTATGCTGGACGAGTGCGGCTATGATTGGGACTCTGCCTGGAAACTGGTAACCGACACGATGGCGTACACCAACCACACGGTGATGAAAGAGGCGCTGGAGTGCTGGAGCGAGGACCTGTACAAGCGCCTGCTGCCCCGTATTTATGAGATCACCAAGGAGATCGACAACCGCTTCCGTGCCTTTGTTTGGGGCGCTACCCATGACGCAGACAAGGTGGAGCGTATGGCTGTGATCTCTTGCGGCGCCGTGCGTATGGCCAACCTGTGCGTGGCCGGCTCTCACAGCGTCAACGGCGTGTCTGCTTTGCATAGCGAAATTTTGAAGGACACGGTGTTCCACGATTTCTACACCATCACCCCGGCCAAGTTTTCCAATGTGACCAACGGCATTGCTTTCCGCCGCTGGCTGTGCCAGTCTAACCCGCAGCTGACCGATTATTTAACGGAGCTGATCGGCGACGACTTTATCAAGCACAGCGACCGCCTGCTGACCCTGCGGGATTACAAGGACGACCCGGCAGTGCTGGACCAGCTGCAAAAGATCAAGCGCGCCAACAAAGAGCGCTTTGCCAAGGTGGTGAAGAAGCAGAACGGCGTGGTGCTGGACCCGGATTCCATCTTTGATGTGCAGGTGAAGCGCCTGCACGAGTATAAGCGCCAGCAGCTGAATGTGCTGAACATTATTGCGCAGTACCAGGCGCTGAAAGAAAATCCGAATATGGACTTTACTCCCCGGACTTATATTTTTGCTTCCAAGGCAGCCCCGGGTTACTACATGGCTAAGAAAATCATTCAGCTGATTGACGCTTTGGCTCATGTGGTGAACAATGACCCGGACACCAAGGATAAGCTGAAAGTGGTGTTTATGGAGGACTACTCCGTGTCTTTAGCAGAGGTGCTGATGCCTGCTGCGGACATCAGTGAGCAGATTTCGCTGGCCGGCACGGAGGCATCCGGCACCGGCAATATGAAGTTGATGCTCAACGGCGCCGTTACTCTGGGCACTCTGGACGGCGCTAATGTGGAGATCTGCAACGCCGTAGGGGAGGACAATATCTTCCTGTTTGGTATGAAGACGCCGGACGTGGAGGCTCTGCGCCGCAGCGGCTATCACCCCATGAACTATGTGACCAATAACCCGGCGTTAAAGAACGCCATTGATATGATCCAGTATGGCGTGAACGGCAAGGACTTTAGTGAGATTACCTCCTCACTGATCAATGTGGATCCGTATATGGCGCTGGCAGATTTTGCCGATTATCAAAACGCCCAGCGGCGTTCGGCACAGGTGTATGCTGACAAGACCGCCTTTGCCAAGATGAGCCTGATGAATATCAGCGGTGCAGGCATTTTCAGCGCAGACCGTGCCGTGCAGGAATATGCGGAGAATATTTGGCACACCCACCCGGTGGTTGTAGCGCAGCCCCGGCCTCAAAAGGCGGCGGCTGCTGCGGAGAAGCCCGCCGAAAAGCCGGCGAAGAAACCCGCAGCCAAAAAGCCTGCGGCCAAAAAGTCCGCTACAAAGAAAACCACCAAGAAGAAATAAATCTGCTTGCGGCAGGCGCAGGGCAATGCCTGTGTCTGCCGCTTTTTACTGTTTAAGAGAGGAAAAATATGCTGATCTTCAACGCCAGAGACCCACAGTACAAGTCGCCCATCCGCGCCGTGGCAACGGATGAGCCGGTGCATCTGCGGCTGGTGGTCTCTCGGGATATGCATTGCTCCGGCGCCCGGTTGGTGGTTGCCAAGGACGGCGAAACGCCGGTGCCTTACGGTATGTTTTGGGCCGGGATGTGCGGCACGGAGGCAGAGTATTGGGAACTGCATTTTGCCGCCACCACCCCGGGGCTGTATTTTTATCATTTTGAGCTGGACACCCCCTGGGGACTGCACTTTGTGCGCAACGCCGGGGGCGGCAAAGGGGATTTTTTGCCGGACGGTGCGGATTTTCAGCAAACGGTGTATGATAAGGATTTTCAAACGCCGGCCTTTTTGCGGGGCGGACTGATCTATCAGATCTTTCCGGATCGGTTTTACAATTCCGGCGCGCCAAAGACCGGTGTGCCTGCCACCCGGGTGCGGCGTAACTGGGGGGAGGAGCCTTTTTGGGACGAGGCCCAGATGAACGGCTTTTGGAACAACGATTATTTCGGCGGTGACCTGAAAGGCATTGCGGAGAAGCTGCCGTATATTGCCAAGTTGGGCGTGACCGCGATTTATTTGAATCCGATTTTCGAGGCCCATTCCAACCATCGGTACGACACCGGGGATTATGAAAAGATCGACCCTATGCTGGGTGATACAGAGGACTTAAAATATCTGTGCAGCCAGGCGAAAAAACTGGGGATTGGCGTGATCTTGGACGGCGTGTTCAGCCACACCGGTCGGGATTCCAAGTATTTTAATTACTATGGTCATTACCCCACGGTGGGCGCCTATAACAGCCCGGACAGCCCCTATTACAGCTGGTACCAATTTGGCAAGGATCGGGACGATTACAAGTCCTGGTGGGGCATTCGCCTGCTGCCGGAGATCCGTGAGGAGGAGCCATCTTATCGGGACTATATTTGCGGTGAGAACGGCATCCTTCGCCGTTGGATGCGCTGCGGCATCAGCGGCTGGCGGCTGGATGTGGCAGATGAGCTGCCGGATGTGTTCCTGGACGACCTGCGCCGGGCTGTAAAAAGCGAGGACCCGGACGCCATTATTATCGGCGAGGTGTGGGAGGACGCCACCACCAAGTTTGCCTATGGGCAGCGGCGGCGTTATCTGCTGGGGAATCAGCTGGACAGTGTGATGAATTATCCCTTTGCCGCGGCGATCTTGCACTTTGTGCGCTACGGCGGCGGTCAGGCGTTTTTGGACGCCATCTTGTCTATTACCGAGCATTATCCGCCCCAAGTGACGGCGGTGCTGATGAACCATATCGGCACCCACGATACTCTGCGGGCGATTACCGCGTTGGCCGGGCCGGATTGTACCGGCCAGGGGCGGGCTTGGCAGCACCGCAACAATACCCTGTCCGGGGCGGATTATGCCCGCGGGGTGCAGTTGCTGAAGCTGGCTTCTTTCCTGCAATATACTTTGCCCGGCGTACCCTCTCTATATTACGGAGATGAGGTGGGTGTGCAGGGCATGAAAGACCCCTTCAACCGGGGCTGTATGCCTTGGGCGCACCAGGATCGGGATTTACTGCATTGGTATCAGCGACTGGGCCAAATGCGTCGGGGCTGCAAAGCGTTGGCTGAGGGCACATTCGTGCCGGTACAGGGCGACCTGGGCGGCGTGTGCTATGAGCGCCAAAGCGACGGTGCCCGTCTGCTGGCGGCAGTGAACCGCACCTCTGAACCGAAAACCTTTGCCGTGGATCCGGTGTGGGACAATGCTTATGCCTTTTTTGACGATACCTGCATGGACGGCCGGTTAACCGTTCCTCCCATGTCAGCTGCTTTGCGTACCAGACAATAAAACTTCGCCACTCGGTTTTGCCGGGTGGCTTTTTGCTGTTTTTGCCGGAAATGCTTATATTATATATAATAAATTATAAATTAGCGGTTGAATGTGGGCGGGTGTGTGTGTTATAATAACAGAGTTAATGTGGGTCAGTAGATACTGTACCCAAATTCCGCGAAAGGAAGATTTAAGAATTATGGCTTACAGAACCCATAACTGTAATCAGCTGACCTTTGATCAGCTGAACCAAACTGTTTCTCTGGCCGGGTGGGTAGATACCATCCGCGATCACGGCGGCGTGATCTTTGTTGATCTGCGCGACGAGTACGGCGTGACCCAGGTGGTGTTCCACGATGACGCGCTGCTGAAGGGCGTTCGTAAGGAGAGCGTGATCTCCGTGACCGGTAAGGTCGTAAAGCGTGACCCGGAGACGGTGAATAAAAAGATCGCTACCGGCGAGCTGGAAGTGCATGTGACGGAAGTGACCGTGCTGGGCGAATGTACCCGCACGCTGCCTTTTGAGATCTCCGAGTCCAAGGACACCCGCGAGGATGTACGGCTTCAGTACCGTTTTTTGGATCTGCGTAATCCCCAGGTGCATGAGAGCATTCTCTTCCGCAGTAAGGTAGTCGCTTTCCTGCGGCAGAAAATGACGGAAATGGGCTTTACGGAAATCACCACCCCGATTTTGACCTGTTCCTCTCCGGAGGGTGCCCGGGACTATATCATTCCCTCCCGTAAGCACGAGGGCAAGTTTTATGCGCTGCCCCAGGCGCCTCAGCAGTTTAAACAGCTGCTGATGACCTCCGGCTTTGACCGGTATTTCCAAATTGCGCCCTGCTTCCGTGATGAGGACGCCAGAGCGGACCGCTCTCCCGGCGAGTTCTATCAGCTGGATTTTGAAATGGCCTTTGCCACCCAGGAAGATGTGTTTGCCGTGGCGGAAGAGGTGCTGTATGACACCTTCACCAAGTTCTCTGACAAGAAAGTGACCCCGGCGCCCTTTGTACGTATTCCTTACGCCGAGTCCATGCTGAAATACGGCACGGACAAGCCGGATTTGCGCAACCCGCTGATCATCCATGATCTGACCGAATATTTCAGTACCGTAGAGTTTAAGCCCTTTAAGGGTCGTCCGGTGCGAGGTATCGTGGTGCCGAACTGTGCGGGGCAGTCTAAGGGCTGGTACGAGAAGATGCTGGTTTTTGCCATGGACATTGGCATGAAGGGCTTGGGCTACATCACCGTTCAAGAGGACGGCAGCTATAAAGGTCCCATTGACAAGTTCCTGTCTCCCGAGAAGAAAGAGGAACTGCGCACCATGCTGAACCTGAAAACGGACGACACCCTGTTCTTTATTTGCGACAACATTCGGATCGTCAATGACCTTGCCGGTCAGATCCGTACCGAGTTAGGTCGTCGCCTGGATTTGATCGACAAGGATCGGTTCGACTTGTGCTTTATTACCGACTTCCCCATGTTTGAGCGGGACGATGACGGCAAGCTGATTTTCACCCACAATCCGTTCTCTATGCCCCAGGGCGAGATGGATGCGCTGCTGCACCAGGAGCCCACGGAGATCAAGGCTTATCAGTACGACATTGTGTGTAACGGCGTGGAGCTGTCCTCCGGCGCTGTGCGTAACCACCGCCCGGATGTGATGATCAAAGCCTTTGAGATGGCCGGTTATACTGCCCAGGATGTGGAAGAGAAGTTTGGCGCGCTGTTTAACGCTTTCCATTACGGCGCACCGCCCCATGCAGGTATGGCGCCCGGCGTAGACCGGCTGATCATGTTGCTGCGGGATGAGGACAACATTCGCGAGGTAATCGCATTTCCTATGAACTCCAATGCCCAGGATATGCTGCTGGGCGCACCCAACACCGTTAGCGAAATGCAGCTGCGAGAGGCACACATTAAGCTGCGCCGCCCGGCACCGAAAGCGTAACGGAGCGTATAGAACGATAGATAGATCGAGGTTAGCGTATGAAGATCACACCGGAACTGATCCAGTATCTGGAGAGTTTGGCCAGAATTGAATTGACCCCTGCGGAGGAAGCCACCGTTGGCGACCAGTTGCAGGAACTGCTTACTTATATCGACACCTTGAGCCAGCTGGACACCGACGGGGTAGAGGCCAAGAGCCATTGCTTCCCGGTGACCAATGTGTTTCGCAAGGACCAGGTGGAGGTGCACATGACCCCGGAAGAAGTGGTGGCCAATGCACCGGAGAGCCAGGACGGCGCCTTTGTGGTGCCTAAGACGGTAGAGTAAGGAGGGCGCAGCATGAATGTTTTTGAATGGAGCGCAGCCGAGCTGGCGCAAAAGATAAAAGCAGGCGAGCTGTCTGCGCCGGAGACGGTAGAGGCTGTCATCGCTGCCATTGACAGCAAGGACGGCACTTATAACTGCTACACCTCACTGAATAAAGAGGCTGCTTTGCAGCAGGCTGAGACGGTACAGAGCCGGATCGACGCCGGGGAGGCATTGTCTCCGCTGGCCGGTGTACCCATCGGTATCAAAGATAATATCTGCACCAAAGGTCAGCTGACCACCTGTGCGTCTAAGATCCTCACCGGCTTTAAGCCGCCTTATAACGCAACGGTGATTGAAAAGCTGCACGCTGCGGGCATGATCCCTCTGGGCAAGCTGAATATGGACGAGTTTGCTATGGGCTCCACCACGGAGACTTCCTTTTACGGTGCAACCAAAAATCCCTGGAACACGGACCGGGTGCCCGGCGGTTCTTCCGGCGGCGCAGCAGCGGCTGTGGCAGCCAAGGAGGCAGTTGTGGCTTTGGGTTCCGATACCGGCGGTTCTATTCGCCAGCCTTGTTCATTCTGCGGTGTGACCGGGATGAAGCCCACTTATGGCGCAGTCAGCCGGTATGGCCTGATCGCTTATGCTTCTTCTTTGGATCAGATTGGGCCCATTGCCCGTTCGGCTGCGGATGTGGCGGCGGTGTTTGATGTGATCCGAGGCAAGGATCCCAAGGACGGCACCTCTATGACCGGCGGCCGTTTGGATCTGAACGCTGTGTGGAACGCCAAGGATGTGCAGGGTAAGAAGATCGGTATTCCGGAGGATTACTTCGGCGAGGGTATTGACCCGCAGGTGGCCGCCGCTGTGCGCGCCGCTGCCGACACACTGACCGATTTGGGCGCCACGGTAGAGATCTTTTCTCTTCCCATTGTGAAGTACGCCATTCCCACTTATTATATTATCGCCTGCGCCGAGGCCTGCTCCAATCTGTCCCGGTTTGACGGCATTAAATACGGTTACAAATCGCCGGAGGCGCACTCTCTGCGGGAAGTTTACTTTAAGTCCCGCTCCGAGGGCTTCGGTATGGAAGTGAAAAAGCGCATCATGCTGGGCAACTTTGTACTTTCCAGCGGCTACTTTGACGCTTATTATAAGAAAGCCTTGCAGGCCAAGGGCCTGATCTGTCAGGCCTTTGACGACGCCTTTAAGGCCTATGACTTTTTGCTGGGGCCGGTGGCACCCACTACGGCGCTGCCTATGGGTCAGGGACTGTCCGACCCACTGGCTATGTACCTGGGTGATATTTATACGGTTATGATCAACATTGCCGGTTTGCCCTCCCTGGCGCTGCCCTGCGGGTTTGACACCCAGGGTATGCCGGTAGGTATGCAGCTGATCGGTCGTCCTTTTGAAGAGGAGACCATTCTTTGCGCCGGTCATGCGTTCCAGAGCGTGACCGACTATCACAAGCAGTCCCCGGTAACGGAAAAGGAGGCGCTGTAATGGAATACAATACCGTTTGCGGTTTGGAGGTCCATACGGAACTCTCCACCAAGACCAAGATCTTTTGCAACTGCTCTACGGCGTTTGGCGGCGAACCCAACAGCCATGTTTGTGAGATTTGCGCCGGTATGCCGGGCACACTGCCGGTGGTGAATGAGCGAGTTGTGGAATACGCGGTGCGCACCGGCCTGGCTACCAACTGCACCATCACCCGGTACAATAAATTTGACCGTAAGAATTATTTTTATCCCGATTTGCCCAAAGCATACCAGATTAGCCAGCTGTATCTGCCCATTTGTCAAAATGGCTATGTGGAGATCACGGACCAAATCAACGGCGGCACCAAGAAAGTGCGGATCAAGGAGATCCACATGGAGGAGGACGCCGGCAAGCTGGTGCACGATGAGTGGAGCGACTGCACGCTGGTGAACTACAATCGCTGCGGCGTGCCGCTGCTGGAGATTGTGTCCGAGCCGGATATTGCCTGCGCCGATGAGGCGGTAGAGTATGTGGAAAAGCTGCGGGCCATCTTGCAGTTCTGCGGTGTGTCTGACTGCAAAATGCAGGAGGGTTCTCTGCGGGCGGATGTAAATGTGTCTGTGATGCCGGTGGGTGCTGCTGAGTACGGCATCCGCACGGAGATGAAAAATATTAACTCCTTCCGCGCCATTCATAACGCCATTGAGAGCGAGGCCCAGCGCCAGATCGAGGTGATCGAGGACGGTGGCGCCGTAACGCAGGAGACCCGCCGTTGGGACGACGCCAAGGGCACAAGCTACGCTATGCGCAGCAAGGAGGACGCCCAGGATTACAAGTATTTCCCGGAGCCGGATCTGCCGCCCATCGAATTGTCGGACGAATACATTGACACCATTCGCCAGCAGTTGCCGGAACTGCCGGAGGCCAAAAAGGCTCGGTATAAGAGCGAGTATGGCTTGACGGATTATGATACGGATATGATCTGCTCTTCTGTATCTTATGTGCGGCTGTTTGAGCGCACAGTGGAGATCACCGGCAATCCTAAGGACAGCGCCCACTGGATCATGGGCGAGGTGATGAAGCTCCTCAACGACAGCCAAACCCTGCCTGAGGATATGCGCTTTAACCCGGACGCTCTGGGTCGTATCATTCAGCTGCAAAATGGCAACAAGATCAGCCGGGACAGCGCTAAGAAAGTGCTGGCTGCCGTGTTTACAGATAATGTGGATCCGGACGAATATGTGAAGCAGAACAAAATGGAAATGGTCAGCGACACCGGCGCCATTCGCAAGGTGGTCCAGGATGTGCTGGCACAGAATGAAAAAGCCGTCAATGAGTACAAGGGCGGCAAGGCTGCTTCCTTTAACTTCCTGATCGGCCAGTGTATGCGCGCGTTACGCGGCAAGGCACCGGCGGCGGAGGTTACCAAGATCTTAAAAGAAATTCTTGGCTAAGCGATAAAGTACAACATCTCGGATATACTATATCCGAGGTGTTTTTTTATGCACAAAAAAGGAAAGACCGTCTCCTTTGCAGATCCGCCGGTGATCACCGGTCACGCCGGCGTGGCAGGTAAAAAAGAGGGGGAAGGCCCCTTGGGCGGCGACTTTGACGCGGTGTTTGCCGATACCACCATGGGACAGCAGTCCTTTGAACTGGCCGAGTCCGCCATGTTACGGGATGCCATTTTGCGGGCGCTGTCGGCAGCGGGCAAAAGTCCGTCCGATGTGGATTTTATCCTAAGCGGCGACCTGCTGGATCAATGTATGGGCTCTGCTTTTGCCATTAAGGATATGGACATTCCTGCCATTGGATTGTATGGTGCATGTTCCACCATGGCGTTGTCCTTGGGTGTGGGGGCTATGCTGATTGATGCCGGGGCCAAGTGCTGTGTGGCAGGAACCTCCAGCCATTTTTGCTCCAGCGAGCGGCAATTTCGCTTTCCGCTGGAGTATGGCGGTCAGCGGCCGCCCAGTGCCCAGTGGACGGTGACCGGCGCCGGCAGTGCAGTGCTGGAAAGCAAGGGTGATGGCGTGCGTATACGGGCGGTGCATATTGGCACCATTACCGATTATGGCATTACGGATGCCGGTAATATGGGCGCAGCTATGGCGCCGGCGGCTGCCCGCACCATTCATGATCTGATGGAGGACAGCGCCACCACCCCGGCAGACTATGATCAAATCGTCACCGGAGACTTGGGCGCAGTGGGCACCAAGCTGCTGTACCAGCTGATGGAGCAGGATTGGGGTATTCAACTGGCGGGTCACCACAAGGACTGTGGTATGATGATCTATGATCTCAAGAGTCAGGATGTGAATGCAGGCGGTTCCGGCTGTGGCTGCGGCGGCTCGGTGCTGTGCAGCCATATTTTGAAGAAAATGGAGCAGGGTGCGCTGCGCAAGGTGCTGTTTGTGGCCACCGGCGCGCTGATGTCGCCCACCAGCACCAAGCAGGGCAACTCCATTCCCGGCGTGGCCCACGGCGTGGTATTGGAGGTGTAAGTGTGAAGACCCATTATGTAAAGGATATTCGCGTGCTGTCTGCCTTTCAGCAGACCATTCGGGCTATGCAGATCCTCATTCTTGTGCTGCGGGTGCTGGCGGTGGCTTTTTTGGTGCTGCAAAGTATTACCCTAATGCGGGATAACGCATAGGCGCTTTATATATATAATAGGTATAGAAAAAGCGCACGGTTTTGGCCGTGCGCTTTGAACATTTTAGGCTTATTTCACAGTGTCGTCCTGCTGGTCTGCGGTTGTGGGGGCTTCTGCGGTGTCGGGCTGTTTTTCTGCTTTTTCCGTCTCGCCCCGCTTGCGCAGAGATTTGAATTCCAGCTTGGTCTTAACGGTAGGGGGCTGGTAATCCACGCCGCAGCGTTCGCATAGGGCTTTTTGCACAGCTTCCAAGGTGCGCTTTTGGCACAGCCCCAGATCCAGCAGCACCGTGGTGTCGTCCGTCAGGGTCAGGGTCAGCACTGCGTGCCGGTCAATAAAGTTCTTCACCAGGCTGGGTGCTTCGTCCTTGTAGCCGGTAATTTCCTTGATCTGATTGTAGGCGTACACATTGTCTTTATCCATGCCGGTAAATTCAAAGTCTGTGGCGCGTAGCAGCAGGCCGTTCTTTACCGTCTCCTTGGTGGTGAGCACGGCGATCACAATGGCTGCGATCTCAATGATAGCAAAGATTACGGTCATGCCGGTGCGCACCTGGGTCAGCCGATAGACGGCAAAGACACCATAGCCAATCACCGCCAGATCCAGTAGAATTACAACCGCTAAGGTCATTGGGGACAGAATGCGAATAAACTTATCTTTCATTTGAATCATCTCCAGTAAAGATTTGTGTGATGGGTCGGGTGTCTGCGGTGAACACCTTGCCGTCCAAATGGGCAATGGTGTAGTCCGCCGGCACATGGAAGATCAGCTTGTAGCTGAGTAGTGCCTGGCGGTAGCGGCCGTGTGTGTTGCCGTACTTACCGTCCCCGGCCAGGGGGCAGCCTATGCCTGCCAGTTGTGCACGAATTTGGTGGGTGCGCCCGGTGAAAAGTTCTACCTCCAGCAGCGCTCGGTTCGCCTTGGTGTCCAGCACGCGGTAACCGGTTTTGCATGCCATGCGGTGGGGGGCGGGCGCGTCATACAAGGTGACCTTGTTCTTTTTTTCGTCCTTGTGCAGGTAAGCGGTGAGGGTGTCCGCCGCTTTGGGCGGAATTCCTTCCGTGACGGTCAGGTAGAATTTTTCAATCTTGCGCTCCCGTATCAGCGCCGTTATTTCCCGCAGTGCCGGGGCGGTCTTGGCTGCGATCACCAGCCCGCCGGTGTTGCGGTCAATACGGTTGGCCAGCGCCGGGGCAAAGCCGGAGTCCTCCGGCGACCATTGATTGCGCTCATATAAATAGCGTTTGACCCGGGCAATCAGCGTGTCTACATACTCCTTGCCGTTTGGGTGGCAAAGCAGCCCCTGGGGCTTGTTGAGAATCAATAGGTTCTCGTCTTCGTACACCACATCCAGCGCCTTGGAGGCGGAGAGAAAGTCATAATACACCGTCTTTTCCGCCAGCACATCGTCCGGTAGATACAGGGTCACTCGGTCACCGGCAGAGAGTACCTGCTCCGGGGTGCAGCGCTTTTTATTGACCTTAATATTCTTTTTGCGTATTTCTTTATACATCAGCGACCGGGGCAGAGAGGGGAAGGTGCGCCCCAGGTAGCGGTCCAGCCGCCGACCGGCATCGCCGGGGGTGATTTGCTTTTCTTTCATACGCTCATTATAACGGATTGAACGCCAAAAGTAAAGCCCGCGCACCGGGGGCGCAAAATTTGCCGAAATGGACAAAAAGCCAGGGGAACATTTGTTCAAAATTGGCAGGATAACCAGTTGTATTTGGCGGTATGACCGTGTATAATAAACACTGTATATACAGTTTTTGACAAAAGTGTTTGCACGCCTTCTATGCGGGCAGACGGGAGCGAGAATGGAACAGTTTAAGCTACACAGCAAGTTTAAGCCCACCGGCGATCAGCCGCAGGCAATTGAGAAGTTGGCCCGGGGCGTGCTGGACGGTATGAAGGAGCAGACCCTGATGGGGGTCACCGGCTCCGGCAAAACCTTTACCATGGCCAATATTATTGAGCGGGTGAACCGGCCCACTTTGGTGTTGGCGCATAACAAGACCTTGGCCGCCCAGCTTTGCAGCGAGTTTCGGGAATTCTTCCCGGAAAATGCGGTGGAGTATTTTGTTTCCTACTACGACTACTATCAGCCGGAGGCTTATGTACCCACAACGGACACTTATATTGAAAAGGACTCAGCCATTAACGACGAGATTGACAAGCTGCGCCACAGCGCCACGGCGGCACTGTCCGAGCGGCGGGATGTGATCATTGTGGCCTCCGTGTCCTGCATTTATTCCATCGGCGACCCCATTGATTACCGGAATATGGTGATCTCTTTGCGCACCGGTATGGAGTGGAGCCGGGACGCGCTGATTGAAAAGTTGGTGGCTATTCAGTACGAGCGTAACGACATTAACTTTGTGCGCAACAAGTTTCGGGTGCGGGGCGACACGCTGGAGATCTTTCCTGCCGGCAGCAGCGGCACCGCTTTGCGGGTGGAATTTTTTGGAGACGAGATTGACCGGATCTGCGAGATTGACCCGCTTACCGGCAAGATCAAGGGTGTGCTGTCCCACGCCTGTGTGTACCCGGCCTCCCACTATGTAGTGGGGCGGGAAAAGATGGAGCGCGCTTTGAACCAAATCTATCAGGAAATGGTGGAGCGGGTGGCCTACTTTGAAGAAAAGGGCAAGCTTTTAGAGGCTCAGCGGATCAAAGAGCGCACCATGAATGATATTGAAATGCTGCGGGAGACCGGCTTTTGCAAGGGCATTGAGAACTACTCTGCGGTGATGAGCGGGCGCAAGCCCGGCCAGCCGCCTTTTACCCTGCTGGATTATTTCCCAGAGGATTTTTTGCTGTTTTGCGATGAGAGCCATGTGATGCTTCCCCAGGTGCGGGGCATGTACGGCGGCGACCGCTCTCGTAAGGCCAGCCTGATCGACTATGGCTTTCGGCTGCCCTCCGCTTTTGATAACCGGCCGTTGCAGTTTGACGAATTCTACGGCAAGATCAATCAGGTGATCTTTACTTCCGCCACTCCCGGCGACTTTGAGCGGGAACGCAGCGCCCAGATCGTGGAGCAGGTGATCCGTCCTACCGGTCTGCTGGATCCGAATATTACCGTTAAGCCCACTGAGGACCAAATGGACGACCTGGTGTCCGAGATCAACCTGCGCACCCAGCGGGGCGAGCGGGTGCTGGTGACTACCCTTACCAAGGCCATGGCCGAGGATCTTACCGAGTATTTGGAGGGATTCTCCATCAAGGTGCGGTATATGCACCACGATGTGGATACCATGGAGCGTATGGAGATCATTCGCGATCTGCGCCTGGGCGAATTCGACGTGCTGGTGGGGATTAACCTGCTGCGTGAGGGACTGGATATTCCGGAGGTGAGCCTGGTGGCGATCCTGGATGCGGACAAAGAGGGCTTCCTTCGGTCCGAGACCAGCCTGGTGCAGACCATCGGCCGTGCCGCCCGCAACGCCAACGGTGAGGTGATTATGTACGCGGACAGCGTGACCCCCTCCATGGAGCGGGCCATTCGAGAGACTTTGCGCCGTCGCACCATTCAGGAGGCGTATAACGCCGAGTACGGCATTGTGCCCAAGACCATTAAAAAGGATGTGCGGGATATTTTGGAGATCACCTCCAAAGCTCCCGCCGACGGCAAGCAAAAGAAACTTACCAAGAAAGAGCGGCAGCTGCTTATCGACCGTTTGCGGCGGGAAATGCAGGAGGCTGCCCGGCTGCTGGAATTCGAGCACGCGGCGTTCCTGCGTGATGAAATTCAAAAACTGGAGCAGGAGGGAGAGCGCAAGCTGAAATGATAAAGAACATTGTGGTGAAAGGTGCCCGCGAGCACAACTTGAAGAATATTGATGTAGAGATTCCCCGGGACAAGCTGGTGGTGTTTACCGGCCTGTCCGGTTCCGGCAAGTCCAGCCTGGCTTTTGACACCATTTATGCCGAAGGTCAGCGCCGGTATGTGGAGAGTCTGTCCTCTTACGCCCGCCAGTTCCTGGGTCAGATGGAAAAGCCGGATGTGGACTATATCGAGGGTCTGTCCCCGGCCATATCCATTGACCAAAAGACCACCTCCCGCAATCCTCGCTCCACCGTGGGCACGGTAACGGAGATCTATGACTACCTGCGACTGTTGTGGGCACGGATCGGTATTCCCCATTGCCCGGTATGCGGGCGCGAGATCACCCAGCAGACGGTGGATCAGATCGTGGATCAAATTCTCACCCTGCCGGAGAAAACGAAAATTCAAATTATGGCGCCCATTGTGCGAGGGCACAAGGGCGAGTATGTTAAGGAACTGGACAACGCCCGCAAGTCCGGCTTTGTGCGTGCGCGCATTGACGGCTCCGTTTATGACCTGGCGGAAGAGATCAAGCTGGACAAGAACAAAAAGCATAATATTGAGATCGTGGTGGACCGCCTGGTGATGAAGCCGGATATTGCCGGCCGCTTGGCCGACAGCGTGGAGACCGCCACCCATATTGCAGACGGCGTGGTGCTGGTGGATATTGTAGGGGAGCGGGAAGAACTGTATTCCCTTAATTACGCCTGCCCGGAGCACGGTGCGGTGATCGCAGAAATGAGCCCCCGCATGTTCTCCTTTAACAATCCCTTTGGCGCCTGCAAAACCTGCGGCGGTATCGGGTCTTATAAAGAGATCGATCCGGCGCTGGTGATTCCCAACAAAAAGCTGTCCATCAACCAGGGAGCCATTAAGGCCAGCGGCTGGAATGTGGCAGACGGCGGCAGCATTGCCCGGATGTATTTTGAGGCCATTGCCCAGGCGTACAAATTCTCGCTGGATATTCCGGTAGAGATGATTCCTAAGAAGGGGCTGGACGCTATTTTGTACGGCACCGGCACCAAAAAGCTGAAAATGCAGCGAAGCACCTCTTACGGCTCTTCCAATTACAACGGCACCTTTGAGGGCGTAATTCCCAACTTGCAGCGCCGGTATGCGGAGACCACCTCCGATTGGGCCCGGGCGGATATTGAGGCTGTGATGACCCAGTGCGTGTGCCCGGACTGCGGTGGCGCCCGCCTGTCTACGGAGAGCCTGTCTGTGACCGTTGGGGGCAAGAATATTTATGAGTTCTGCCAAATGCCCATTCATGAGGAGCTGGATTTTATCCAGAACCTGCAGCTGACGGAAAAGGAACAGATGATCGGCGCCCTGATCGTGCGGGAAATCCGTGATCGACTGAATTTCCTGAACAGTGTGGGGCTGGACTATCTGTCCTTAGCGCGAGAAGCGGCCACCCTGTCCGGCGGCGAAAGCCAGCGCATTCGTCTGGCTACCCAGATCGGCTCCAGCCTGATGGGTGTGCTGTATATTTTGGACGAGCCGTCCATCGGTCTGCACCAGCGGGACAATGAAAAGCTGCTGGGCACCCTGCGCCACCTGCGGGACTTGGGCAACACCCTGATCGTGGTGGAACATGACGAGGACACCATGCGGGCGGCAGACTATGTGGTAGACATTGGTCCCGGTGCCGGTATCCATGGCGGCGAGCTGGTGGCAGCGGGCACGGTAGACGATATTATTGCCTGCGAGCGCTCCATCACCGGCCAATACCTGAGCGGCAAGCGCAAGATCCCGGTACCGGCCAAGCGGCGGCCGGGCAACGGCAAAAAACTGACGATCTACGGTGCGGCACAAAACAACTTGAAGGGCATTGATGTGGAGATCCCGCTGGCTACCTTTACGGCCGTGACCGGCGTGTCCGGCTCCGGCAAATCCAGTCTGGTAAACGAGATCCTTTATAAGCACCTGGCCAATATGCTCAACGGCGCCAAAAAGCGCCCGGGCAAGTTTGACCGTATGACCGGCGTGGACAATCTGGACAAGGTCATCAACATTGACCAGTCGCCCATTGGCCGCACCCCTCGGTCCAACCCGGCTACTTATACCGGTGTGTTTAACGACATTCGCGACCTGTTTGCTTCCACCCCGGATGCCAAAATGCGGGGCTACAAGGCCAATCGCTTTTCCTTTAATGTTAAGGGCGGTCGGTGCGAGGCCTGCCAGGGCGACGGTATTGTGAAGATTGAGATGCACTTTTTGGCCGATGTGTATGTACCCTGTGATGTGTGCGGCGGTCATCGGTACAACCGAGAGACCCTGGAAGTGAAGTTCAAGGGCAAGAATATTTATGAAGTGCTGGAGATGACCGTGGACGAGGGCGTGGCGTTCTTTGCCCAGCAGCCTAAGATCTTGCGCAAGCTGCAAACCCTGTCCGATGTGGGTTTGGGGTATGTAAAGATCGGTCAGCCGGCGACTACCCTGTCCGGCGGCGAGGCGCAGCGCGTGAAGCTGGCCACCGAGCTGATGAAGCGCCCCACCGGCAAGACGATTTATATTCTAGACGAGCCCACCACCGGGCTGCATACGGCAGATGTGCACCGGCTGGTGAATGTGCTGGAGCGGCTGGTGGCCAACGGCAACACCGTGGTGGTGATCGAGCACAACCTGGATGTGATCAAAACTGCGGATTATATTATTGATCTTGGCCCGGAGGGCGGTGTTGGCGGCGGCACGCTGGTGGCCTGCGGCACCCCGGAGGAGATCGCTGCTTGCCCGGCATCCTACACCGGCCAGTACCTGAAGTCTGTGTTAGATAACGATTAAAATAAAAAACCGGCTTGATTGTTGCGTACAGTCAAGTCGGCTTTTTCTGTTCTATTTTTCGGCGGCGTAGAAAGTCATGGCGCCGAATTTTTCCCGCTGGGGAGCATAGTCAATAGGCGTTAGCCCGCCACCGGACAGGGCGGCGGTAATGAGTTTTTTGGACAGATCCGGCACATCGGGGCGGGAGAGCGCTTCTTCCCAATCCATCCACACCACCCGGTCGTTTTCGTCCCCGTCGCTGCGGGGCGTGCCGCCGGTGTACTCTGCCAAAAAGGCGGCGTACCAGTCCTGCTCGCTAAAGCGCACCGCCAGCAGCTTCACCGGCTTAGCGATAATGCCGGTCTCTTCCATCAGTTCCCGGCACATGGCCTGCTCCGGGCTTTCGCCGTTTTTCAGATACCCGCCGGGGGTGATAAACAGCCCCTTACCGGCGCCGTAAGTGTGGCGAGCCAGCAGTACCTTGCCCTGGCGCAGCACCACAGCGCAAACACTTTTTTGCCAATTTGTATTTTTTTCTTCCATATTTGGCTCCTGAATGCTATACTATAATATAGTTATTATATGGCAATGAGGCGAATTGTCAATGCTTTTCGCCGGTTCCACGGTGCGTGGAGTGTTTCCACTGCCCGTACCTTGCCTTTCTGCGGCGGCTCTGTTAGGCTGAAATGGCTGAAAGGAGCGCTGTGTTATGCTACATTTACAAAAGAAAGACAAAAAACAAGACGAACAGGTGATTTTTATTCAGGTTGCGTTTTTCGCCGTCGGCGCGGTACTGCTGCTGTGGTATTTGGCGCCTTGGGTGCTCAATCATATTCTCAATGCCGGTAATGTGCTGGGCATTGCTTTTGCCGTGATGCTGCTGCTCTGCGGTGTGTTTGTGCAGCCGGTGACCCATTTGCTGGCGCCGGGCAATCACGCCCCGGGTGCGGTGGTGCTCAAGGCGGCGGTGGCGCTGGTGTGCGCCGTGGCGGTGCTCACCAGCGGCTATATGCTTACTGGCTTGATCCAAACCGGCCACCGGGACGAGACTGTACTGGTGCTGGGCTGCTCGGTGAAGGGGGAGCGCCCCTCCCGTATGCTGCGCCAGCGGATCGAGGCGGCCACCGAGTATTTGGAGAAGAACCCGGACAGCAAGGCTGTGCTCAGCGGCGGCCAAGGCCCGGATGAGAAGATCAGCGAGGCGGAGTGTATGCGCCGGGAGCTGGTGCGCCGGGGGATCGCCGCCGATCGGTTGTATCTGGAGGATAGCTCCACTTCGACAGAGGAGAATGTGGCTTTTTCGGCCAAAATCATAGAACAAAACGGACTGAACCGCCATGTGACGGTGGTGACTTCGGATTTCCATTGCCGCCGGGGCATGTTGCTGTGCCGGCGGGCGGGTCTGACCGCCAGCTCCACACCGGCGGCCACCGATGTGTACCTGCTGGGCACCTACTGGATGCGGGAGATGCTGGCGGTGGTCAAGACCGTTTTGCACATTTAACACAAAGAAGGGATTTTTGTTGAAGGGACTTGCCATTTGCGATTTGCAGCCGGATGGGTATCGGGGCGTTTGCCGCTCCAACCAGTTGGCAGATTATATGACGGACGTCAAGATCGGCGGCCGGGTCACGGATTTTTTGGAGAATTCTGTGGACGATGAAAGCCAGGAGATCCGGTGTACTGTGGCGGCAGCCTGCGCTGCCCGGCAGATGGTGGATCTGCTTGGTAGCCGAGGCGCGGATTGCGAGTTGATCACCTTTAACGACGACCACGAG
>ERZ1026943.275-NODE-275-length-32575-cov-6.406027_pt1 | contig 32575 bp, 28 predicted proteins | sample MGYA00519461_ERZ1026943 | MGnify/ENA primary metagenome ERZ1026943 (study PRJEB26926, sample SAMN06164617) | human gut metagenome | biome: ENVO:00009003; feature: ENVO:2100002; material: ENVO:00002003 | host: Homo sapiens | place: USA | collected 2012 ...
GACAACAGCCGCGTCGCCTACGCCGAGCTGCTGCCCGACGAGAGGAAGGGCACGGCCTGCGGCTTCATGTCCCGGGCGCTCGCGTTCTACGAGGGGCTGGGCGTCTCCGTGGAGCGGGTCATGACCGACAACGGGCCGGCCTACCGCTCCGGGGACTTCAACGCGCTGCTGGAGGGCCGGGGCGTCAAGCACAAGTACACCCGCCCCTTCAGCCCCCGGCAGAACGGCAAGGTGGAGCGCATGAACCGCACGCTGGCGCAGGAGTGGCAGTACGCCCGCGCATGGGAGAGCGAAGGGGGCGAGGGCCTCCGCCCTCGCCCCCTTCCTGGAGCACTACAATTGGGACCGTCCGCACAGCGCGTGCGGGGGCCTGCCCCCGATGTCACGCATCGTCGGCGTAAACAACGTCTTGGCACACAACAGCTAGCGCCTCTTTGCGATCTTCACGCCAGCCACTGTGGCAATGGCCCCAGCAAGGAGAAGGGAGACCCCAAGCGCGCTCGAGGGGGTGGAGTCACCGGTGTTGGGCATCTTCTCGGCACTAGCCTTGGCCGGCTGCTTGGGCTCGGGCTTTGGCTGAGGAGTACCCTCGTCCTTGGGCTCGGGCGTGGGCTCCGGCTTGGGCTTGGGCTCGGGAGTAGGCACCGCAACCGAGTAGGCCAGGGTTGGGACCTCGAAGTCCTCCGACGCACCCTGTACACCAGCGGAGTTGACGGGCGAGAGCGTAGCCTTCCCGTTGGCCGCCAGCGAGTAGTCGCCCGGCTCGGTGGGTGCCTGCGCAAGCGTGATCTTGTAAGTCAGCTTCACGGGCGCGAAGTTCGACACGGCCTCGTTGGCAGTGAGCGTGTAGGCATCCGCGCTGGGGTCGTAGACCAGGGTGAAGCGCGCCTTGGTGTCGCCCTTGCTGTGGAAGCTCCAGGCGTTCTCGCCGGTAGCGGTGGCCTCGAGCTGCTCGTCGCCAACGCTCAGCGCGACGGAGTCGGGAACGAAGTCGAAGTCGTAGGTTTCGCTCTTGCCCATGGAGTCGGTGATAGTGGAGCCTGCGCCGCATGCGTACAGGATGTTGTCGGCGATCTGCGAGAAGCCGAGGTTGTTGCCGCCGTTGAGCTCGTTCATGAACTTGACGGAGAAGTCGGAGTCGCTGCCGGTGCGCACCGCGAAGCAGTTGTAGCCGGCGCCCTTCAGCGCCTGCCACGTGTTGTACGCCTCATAGACCGCGCGGTCGGGCGCCATAGCGTGGTCGGCCTGGGTGCCATGCTCGATGTAGGTGAAGTTGGGGTCGGTGATCTCGCCCGCCGAGTTTCTCACCCGCTGGCCGTTGACGACAGCGGCGGCGCCGTCGTTTCCGTACGTCGTGAAGTTCAGCGCGTACTTGTCGCCGTCGGCAGCCACCCACTGCTTAAGGTGCGAGTAGTACGTGTTCCAATCGCCGTACGGCATCGCGTACGACGTGGAGTCGGGCGTACGCGCCTGGCGCCACTCGTCGATCATGCCGAAGTACCAGAAGTCCGTCGCCTTGAAGTCGCTCGCGGGCCTCAGGGAGTTCTGGTCCGAGTAGGTGTACTGGTAGTAGATGTCCTTGACCTGGCCGTCGGAGCCGGTGAACAGGCGCGTCAGGCCGTCGCTCACGAGGATGACGTACTTGCGGTTCGTTGGCGTGGCGGAATCGGCGTCGAGCATGGCCTGGGCCTTGAGCAGGCCGTCATGCATGTTCGTGCCGGACTTGATGGTGCCGGTGTACCCACCGGTGATGGCACTCTTGAAGTCGCCAACGTTGTCTGCGGTCAGCGTGGCGAGGTCCTTCTCGACGTGGCCGTCGCCCTTGAACGACACGACGCCCACGCGCACCTGGTCGACGCCCTTCACCTCGTCGACGAGGCGGTCGAGCGTGTCGGTGGCGCCGGCGATGGAGGCGTCCCTGCAGCTGGAGTTGTCGACGACGAAGACGATGTCGGAGGACATCACGGCCTCGGCGCTCGGAAGCTGGAGCGTGACCTCGGCGGTCTTGCCCTCCTCGAGCCACTTCGCCGTCTTGGACTTGGGGATCTCCCAGCCGCTTCCGGCATCTGAGTCGCTCGTCGCCGCTAGGGCGGGCATGGGGAGCGCAGACGCAACGACGAGGGCAAGCGCGGACAAGGCCGCGGGAACTGCCCGACGTCTCCGTTGATGGTTGAGTATTGCATTGCTTGGCATCGGTTCTCCTTCCGACAGGTCAGCAGTAGGGATTCTCGACAACGCGATTATCGAATTGCATTGCATCACGATGCATTGTCTATCTTGGAAATCTGACACACAGACAAGGCCACCGAGGGGAATTCGAGCTGCCAGCGGACAGGAGCGACGGCTGAGCTTTCGGCCCGATTACTTCACCAAGTGGGATGAGTGCTTCGGCAGGATGGTCCTGAGCAGCGCTCGTTGGTATCCTTCCAATAAGGCGCCTTCGCCCAATCGGAGGCGCGGCTTTTTTGGCTGGCAGGCACTTGACCTGTGGGCTAAGGGCAGCGAGAAGTCCGGCGTGCGCGCAGCTAGCGTCATCGACATGACGGCAGCGCAGGCGGAATAGGAGAGGTGCGGGACAAGGCGCTCGAGAAAGGCTGGAGCCCATGGCAGACACGAAAAGGGCAGACCTCTACGACCGCAGTGAGCAAATCCCAGACCCCCTCGCCCTGGACAAGGAGGGGATTGCCACCGCACGTCTGGCGGATGTCCTCGATATCGGTCCTCGGATTCTTTCGGTTGCCCTCGTCATCGCGGCGACGGTGTTCTTCCTCGCGAATCTCGATGCCTTCGCGGGCGTAGGCGCCCTTCTCGCGCTTCTCGGCGCCGCCATCGTGCTCGGATGGGGAGTCCTGCTCTCCTCGGCAGCCCTCATGCATCGGCACCTCTGGAAGCTCTCCCCCACCTCTCGGCACGACTACGCGCTCAGGCTCTACCACGGGCGCTCCGGGAAGAACCCGAAGAAGGCATGCGAGCTTCTCCTCGGCATGGCTCGCGCCGACATCGAGACCGGAAAGATCGAGGCGGCCGCCGCCGCACTCTCGCACGCCGACAGCGCGCTTCTCGAGGGAGACGAGCTCAAGCTCTTCTATCTCCTCTCCTATGTGACGGCGATTCCGGAGGGCGGCAAGAACGCCGAGGAGGCGCTCGTGCGCTACGCCGCCGTCCCCGTCAAGCGGTTCGCGGGCTTTCCAGACGAGAAGGAAGCCGCATCCTGGCTCGATTACGCGGGCGTCGACAAGGCGCGCGCCGTCGTGGCGGGCATCCGCGGCCCCAAGAGGCTCCATCCGGCGCTGCAGCTTGCCCTCTCCCTCATGGCGGCACATGTCCTCGCCTACTGCGGCATGCTGTACGGCGTGGATGCGGATGCAGGCTGGATGCTCAGGTGCGGCTACGCCTCGGTGGCGGGTCTCTTGGCTGTGGCATCCCTTGTCGTGCTGGGAATTGCCATCGCGCGCGTTGCCCGAAAGACCCCTCTCCAGAGCGCGAACGGGAAGGGAGCAAGGCTTGCCAGGGGGATTCTCGCCCTCTTCATCGTTCTGGCTGCCCTGAGCCTTGGCGCCCAGCTCTTGATTGATGGGCCCCTCATGCACGACGGCGAGGAGCGTGCCGTGGCGCAGGGCGTCCCCGACCAGTTCGCCGACAAGGTCTACGACTATCTCGCCGTTGCGTGGCCGGGATACGACCCACGCGACACGACGACCGACTATTGGAGGACAAACAGCCCCTTCCTGATGGAGAAGTGGAGCGAGGCGGCCCTCTACGACACGGAGAGTCCCGCACCCGAGAATGACTCGTCGTCCTCAGCCGGAGGCGATGCTTCCGGCTCTGGGGAAGACACGGCCTCCGGAATGAACGACACGGCTGCCGATGGCTCAAGCCAGGATGCTTCTGGCAACGAGGCGGAAGCACAGCTGGAGGCCACAAAGGATAGGATGCGCTCGCTGGCGGTCTATCTGGAGGACAACGGCATCGTGCCCGACATGGACGTCTTCGACGCCATTCTCTTCGACGAGAACGCGAAGGGCGACATGTACGCAAGGCTGGGAACGGCATCCGACAAGGAGAACGGCAAGCTCGTGACGGTCGAGTACCGGCTTTATTCGAACGGCGAGAAGACCGACGGGCAGGGCTTGACCTCAGAGGAGTTCGTGCTCGAGAAGTGGTACCCGCAGGACGAGGGAAGGGACGCCGAGGTTCTCGGCTTCTATCTCGTCGACGAGGCATCGGGCGCCGTGACCGACGAAGAGAAGACCAGCTGGTAGCCGCATGCGCCGAGCGCATTGCAGACGACGTCCGAGTCCAGGAGCACGAAGGGCAGCCCATTTCACACGCCGGGCGACCGCCTCGTCATGCGCCGGACCTGTCACTGATTGCGTAGGCGGGCCCGAAGGACGAGAAGTGCAGCACCCGCGGCAGCGATCCCCAGGAAATGCGGAGTCGCCCAAGGGTCACCGGTAGCAGGAATGGGTGAGCGGGGCTCATCTTTCAAAGCCGTCTGCGCGGGGGCCTCCTCGGCGACGCGCAGCTGTGACCCCCCCAGGCTTCTCGGACTCGGCGAGCTGCTCGGCTTTTCCGGCGCCACGTAGGCGTTGTTGAAGACGGCCTCGTTGACTCCATCACCGTACGAGACCTCGGGTATGAGGCTGCCGTCCGGGTCTATCTGCTCGGCGACGACCGTCACCTGGTAGACCCTCGCGTCGTACGTGATCCCCTCCTCGTCTCCCGCGACCTCGCGGATGGAGTAGCGATACGTTCCCATGCGCGTATAGGTGATGGGGGCAAACGTCACTGAGCCGTCCGCTGCGTTCGCGGCAGTCTGCAAGACGTTGCCCTGCTCGTCGAGAAGCTCGACGGAGAACTCGCCCCCCGCAAGCTCGCGGCCGGTGAGGGTCACCCTCGCCCCAAGCCGTACCTGGCCCCGCGGCGCGAACGTGTTGACGAAGGACACGACCGCGGCCCTCGCGGGCTTCTCGCCTGCCGTGTAGACGTAGGTCTCGCTATCCGCACCAGCCGTCGTAACCGTCGTGGTGGCCGTTACACGTCCGTCGTCACGCCTGCCCACCTCGATGGCAAGCGTTCGCTCGGCCATGTCGTAGGCGGTGGCGGGGTAGCTGAGGCCCTTAGCTGAAACCAGCGAATACCTGTAGGTCTTGCCGACGTCCTCCTTGGTGAAGACAATCGGCTTTCCGTCGCGGACCTCGAAGAAGTCCACCGTTGCCGGCTGGCCATCCTTCGCGCTGGGGAACCTGAAGACTCCAACGTACTGCCCCACCTGCCTCCCGAGGAGCAGCGCCTTAGACGCCTGGTCTTCAGGCACCACGGTCACCATGTACTCGGGATAGACGGAGTCGCGCCCGTTCATCACCGCGGACAGAGTGATGCCACCTGCCTCCGTGAAGTTCAGGGCGGGCTCGTAGGAGTTCGTGAAGGTCGGCGACCAGAACCCGTTGCCCACGGCGACAAGCTCCCCCTGCACGCGCCCGACGACGAACTCGAACGCGCCCACGTGCGTGTCGTACACGATGTCGGGATCCGAGCCCTGTACCTGGGTCACCTCGTAGCGGTAGGTGCCAGGCTCCGTGAACGTGATGGCACCGACCTTGATCTCGGCGTGGTCAGGCAAGAAGGAGAGCGTGTCCTCCTTTGTCACCGTGATGGTGGTATCGGCTGGCTCGGGCGCGCCGTTCAAGCCGGTCACCTTGAAAGCGAACGCATCAGAGTCGTTCCAGGCCCGACCGGAGATCCCCACCCTCAGAACCCTGGCGGGCGTGATAGTGACGGATTCGGTGGGGCCGTCATCGGCAAGCGCCTGCGCGGGAAGAACGATTCCTGCCAGAGCAAGCGAGATGACACACAGGAAGAGTGTCTTCCAGAGGGACTTCATGGGCGGCTCCGTTTCGTCCGGGGTCTTATCCGCCACAATGTTACACTCTCGCGGACGAAGTCGGTAGTGTCGTTTGGGGGGCGAAACGGCCAACCGGAAGACCCCCGCCTCGTCTCCCACATCGCGGTCCCCGATTCCGCCTTGCACAACGGACAGCTGAGCGGCGAAGATACGTTTGGCGAGAGGAGAAGACATTGGAGACCGAGAACGTGGCACTTCCCCGGCTGCCCATGCCGCTCATGTGTACGTCGTTTGAGCCGGGCTGCCTCGATGCGGCGGTGGCGTCATTCGACGACCCTGACGTCCAGGCCATCGCCCGCGCCGAGGCTCTCTACTTCCGGGGCCAGGCCGAAGCGGCGGACGCCGCGGCGACTGCGTATCTCGACGCCGACGACGTCGGTCTGTGTCTCTCGGGAAATCTCATCTGCGGCTTCGCGAGCCTCTCGCTCAACCACATCGCCCAGGCGCGATCGTGCCTGGGGGCGATCGTGGCAGAAGGCTCGGCGGATGCCGACGAGGGCGAGTCAGAGCCGCTTCGCGCGTCTCGCATGCTCTTTGGTGCCGCGGCGGGCGTCCTCCTCCACCTCCCAACGCCCTTCTCGATGGAGGAGTTCGCGTCGTGCGCGGCAAGCCTGCCCGAGGGCCTGCGCCTCTTTGCGAGCTACCTGCTCGCACATGCCTCCTACCTCAACGGAGACTGGGGCAAATGCGTGGGCATGGCCGAGAACGCCCTGGTCATGAAGCGTGGAAGCTATCCGATATCGGAGACGTTCCTACACCTAGGGGAGGCGATGGGATACATGAGCCTGAAGGAGTCCGACCACGCCAGGGAGCACTTCGAGCGCGCGTGGGCGTTGTCGAGGCCAGACGGGCTGTACGAGACCATAGGCGAGCACCACGGGCTATTGCAGGGACTTGTCGAGAAGTGCCTGAAGGCCGGCTACCCCGAGGACTTCTCGCGAGTGATCGAGATAACGTACCGCTTCAGCTACGGCTGGCGCAGGATCCACAACCCGGATGCCGGCGAGAGCGTGGCAGACAACCTCTCGACCACGGAGTTCGCCGTCTCGATGCTGGCGTGTCGCGGATGGAGCAACGCCGAGATAGCGCGGCACATGGGCATCTCTGCCGGCACGGTGAAGAACAGGCTCTCGAGCGCGTACGCCAAGCTCGGCATCTCCAAGCGCTCCGAGCTCGGGCGGTTCATGCTGCGCTAGACGAGCACCTTCTTGTTGTCGGCACCCGGCGTCGTGACGATGACCTCATCCGGCACGACCGTGAGCGCGCCCTTGGCAGTGGCTGCACCCTTGAACATGGACTCGACCTCGCCCTTGAACTTCTCGACGTAGGCGCCCTCGGCCGTGTAGGTTGCCGTCCCCTTGATCTGGTAGCCCTCGAGGGTCTTGGGGTTGTAGGCGGAGAGGGCGATCCTGCCGCCGTTGGCCTTTAGGTTCGCAAGCGTCGTCTGCAGGAAGACGTCGCCGATGTGGAGGTTGCCCTCCTCGTCGATCTCCTTGAAGGCGACGAGCACGACGTTGGGCCTTCCGTCCGCGCAGGTCGCGAGGTCCCACATGGACTCGTTCAGGACCTTGATGACGTTCTCGTTAAGCATGGCTTCCTCCTTCTCCCGAGCAGCACCGCGCTGCTCTGCGTATCGGATGCCGCTCAAGATAGGAGACTCACGCGGATGGAGGAAGATATGGGGCGGAACTTGAGTTGCTCTTGTTGCCCGTAGCTGGTCTCTACCTGCGGGTTCCTGGGACGAGCGGTGCGTCTGTCCTTGCCGGCACCACCTTCACGTCCACAAAGTCGCAGACCTGGCACTGCCTCGGCGCGTCGGTCGTCACCTCGCGGTTTGTGAGTCCCGCCCACTTGCATATGTCGCGCAGGATCGGGACGACGGACTCGCCGCGCTCCGTGAGCGAGTACTCCACGCGCGGGGGTATCTCGTCGAAGCTCCTCCTCTGCACGAGGCCATCACGCAGGAGCTCCTTCAGGGACGACGACAGCACGGCATCGGAGATGTTCGTCATCTCCTCCCTCAGCTGACCGTATCTCAGGGTCTGCTTCTTCGAGAGCACGCAGAGGATGCGGCTCTTCCATTTCCCTCCGAAGACCTCGAGTCCGTACTCGAGCGGGCAGCGGATGTCCGGCTCGAGCTTTCTGGTGTGCGGCATGATGCCTCCAAACGTTGCTGTTGCCACCAGTCTTGCAGCATGTTGGGCGCGTCTCAAGTAACTATGCAAAACATGAGTGTCACCTGTCGCGGCGTCTCCTTGGTGCCTCGACAATGCATGCGCAAGCAGGCGGGGAGGTGCGTCATTCGGCGCGCCTCCCCGCTTCTCATGCCCCATGTCCCGGCTCTGGCTAATCCGCCAGGCTGAAGTCCTCCTTGGGGACCCCGCAGACAGGGCAGGTCCAGTCATCTGAGATGTCCTCGAAGGCGGTCCCGGGAGCGATGCCGTTGTCGGGGTCTCCCCTCTCCGGGTCATAGACGTAGCCGCAGACGTTGCACACGTACTTTCTCATGGCAGGCCCAGCACCTTCTCCCCCGGCATCCTCCTTTGCACCAATGAGGGCGCTGACCGCTGCCAAGCACCGTCGGCGAACCCACCGCGATCGCCTTCGATTTGAAGACCTCGGTCATGATCTCGTTCTTGTCGGCATGCGCAATCGAGAAGACCTTCACGACGGTGCTCGGGCTCTGACGTGCGACCTCTGCCGCAATCTCGTGAGCGATCTTGGTCGTGCCCTCCCACATCGTGTCGTAGACCACCGTGACCTGGTCCTCTTGGTACTCGCGCGACCACTTGTCATAGAGGTCGACGATCTGCATGGGGTTGTCGCGCCAGATTGCGCCGTGTGCCGGAGCGATCATCTATAGGGCGACGCCGCTTTGCGGGGCCCCTGGGTCATTTGAGGTGCTTGAGGATGTCGCCCAGCCCGAAGGTGGTCTTGCGGTAGACCTTGTTGTAGAGGGCCTTCTTCGGATGGAGAAGGCCCATGCCCTTCTTGCCGTATCCAGGGATGAGCGCCCTCTTCACCGCACGGGTAGCCCGGCCCCTTGTCCTGGCACTTATCGACTTCTTGATACTTGGCTTCCTCATTCCGTACTTCATGGCTCATTGCCCCCTACGAATTGCAGAGCGAGCGCATCGTCTTCAAAAGCAAGTGCATCGCCCTACCATGGTACGTCTATGCGGGACGGCAGAGGGATGCTCCCACCTTGTCAGCCCCTCTGCGCAGCGCTACCACGCTTTTCTCCGCCAGCCAATCGGGCCGGACAGCTAGAAGACGCCACCTCTCGTGCATGGAGCCACTGTCAGCCGGGCACATTGCCATCGAGGCATCGCGCCGACGTGTCTGGGGCGGTGCCTCGAGCATGTTGAAGGTGGATGCCGCGATGGCGTAATGGTCCCTGGTCAACCTGGATCAGCGGGCGAGCTACCAGAGCCTAGCAGACGGCTTCCCGTCTGCTGAAGTGGCTGCGCCTGCTCGTTTGCCAGCTTGACGGAGTCCATTGCACGTGCATCAATCGAAGAGGCAACGCTCTATCACGTCGCGCCCACGCAGTTTCTCGAGCCAGGCATCAGGGATGGCTCGCCATCCGTACGCGATGCCGGCAAGGCCACCTGCCACAGCCGCCGTCGTGTCCGTATCGTCCCCGAGATTCACCGCTAGACGCAAATTCGTCAAGCTTTTGACAAGGTTGCCGCTCAACTGACCAAAAGCCGGCCACGCACCTGCCCATTTGCTTGACGGCACGGCCCCGCCAAAGCGCCCCGCGACTTCTTAGGCGGCCAAAACACTCGTCCAACGGGCCCAACGCCGCGCCGCAACCGCCCCGTAAAGACCGCAAACACCGCCGGCCACCAGCACAAACTCGGCCATCTACAGCCGCACGCATCGAGCAACCGCCGCTGCGGTATCCTTGAGGCACTTGCACCTGCAGCACCAAGGAGCCGCCATGCGCACCGAGCTCGATGTCCCCTTTTCGCACAAAGAAGAAGCCAAGGCGCTGGGCGCCAAATGGGACCGGACCAAGAAGATCTGGTATGTACCCAGCGGCGTTAACCCCGAGCCCTTTGCCGAGTGGCTGCCCGGTGTTGACCGATCCGACCCCTCAGCGCCGTATATATATCTAGTACTGGGCAAGCGCGAGTGCTGGAAGTGTCACAAAGAGACCTCGGTCGCGGCCTTCGGCATTCCCTATCGAACCGATAGCGACGAGAGCATCGTCATCGCGCACGCGCCCAACGAAGCCGGGCACATTGCCATCGACACGGCCAACGCCAACGCACTCGCCATCGTGCCCGCTCTTGGCTGCGTGCCGGGCGAGATCCGCGACTACCTTCATAAGCGCTGCGGCTACAAGCCCGTAGGCGCGCGAGCCTCCAAAGCCCCGTCGCTCGGCAACACGTGCACCAGTTGCGACGCGCTGCAAGGCAGCCGCTATCTGTTCGAGGAGCCCTCGTCCCCGTTTGCCCTCACTGCCATCAACAAGCTGCCGGCACTGGAGTTTATACGCGTCGAAGTTGCCGGCGTCTTTGGCATCCCGGCCACGCGTACCGACTTTGACCAGGCGCTCTTTACCTGGGCACGCGACCATCACGCCGAGTTCCACAAGCAACTCGGTGAGGGGATTTATTTGTAGAGGCAAAAGACACTCACAGCCAACTCCTCCGCATCACCTATCCCTCGTCGCCGGCGTCGTACACGATATCGAGGCCACAAACAGGGCATTTCTCCGGATACACCGGCATATGAACGCCTGTCCGTTTTCTCACTTCGTCGCTGAGCCTGTCGCACGCATCGATGAGCCGAATGTCGAGACACGGTATTTGCGAGCCGCAGCAAGGGCAGGTGACGACAAACGACCCGCAATCAACCTCTACGCTCGGAAACATATTGTTGTCTATAAGGGCACACGGCAGTTTTCCGTACTTCCCCATCGCAATATCGCCTCGCCAGCTCATACACGCTCCCCTCTCGCTATACAAAACAGGAAGAGTATGCACCGGCGGGCGTGCGCGAGATTGCATCGCCACGCGATCCGATCAAACAACACGATCGTCAAAGAATGCCAAAGCCAAATACGCTAATACGGCAGAAGCCCCGCCTTTTCACGCTTCTTTTCCGAGCGATCGAACTCAATGCGATGGGCCTCAAGAAACACCGTATTGGGTCGCCACTGACGCTCATTCGGCTGCCTTAGCGTCGCACCCGCAAAGGAAGCGTAGTCGGTCTTATCCAGCAGGTACGATCCGCACAGCCGATATTCGCCGCAAACAGGCTCAAACGAAATCAGGTGAGCATCAAATAGGGAATGAAGATCGCGCCGAAGCAGAATGCCATTGCTGGCAACCTGCGATTTGGGTCCCGAGTAATTCTCGATATGTGCAGCCTCCAGAGCTTCGCTGACGCCGCAGTCCGACACCGCGCAACGGCCGTCATAGGCGGCAACGAGCTGCTTGCGGAACCATTGCTGCCCCAATCGCTCGCGCCTTAACGCATAGCGGACCTTTTCGTCGTCGGTCGCACCCTGTCCGGCAAACTCAATATCGACGGGCATGTGCTTCAGATAACTCATGTCGGGTGCAAAACGAGGGTCCGGTCCGCCTTTATGAACAGGACCGTGCAGAACAAACCATCCGTTTTCGGGCTCGAACCGTTCAACAAACGCAAGGCCGAGCACCTTGTAGCCCACCTCGGTTGCAAATATGACTCCGACTGGAACGCCACATTCCATGCAGTTGAGCATTTTACGGTTGTAATTCTGGTCTCGAAAACCAACGGTACCCGGCGCTTGAACCGAGTACTTAATGACCCACGTACCATCGTCCAAATAGAGCGGAGGCACATCGGTGTAGAAGCTCTTTTTAGAGTTATGGACCGAAAGCGCAAAGATCTTATTGAGATCTTGCTTCACCCGATCCTGGCCCGGCCAGAAGATCCCTGAATCCCGCGTTACGGGAAAGAAGTCCGAGCCAATTCTCAAACGATACTGATACTGAGGGCTATCTTCCTTGGTGTGGTGCGGAAGGCTGGTCCAAACGCCGCCGCGCTGTTCCTCACCCAGAAACCACTCCCATGCCTCAACGTATTCGGAAGGCACGAGACTGCAGGCGCGGCCATAGCTTGGTCCATCCATCAACGGAACAGCAAGGTCAATGTCGTTCATCGCCAGCACCTACAACCATACGAACGCGAGTCATGCCCCTCAATAATATGGCCGAGAGTCAATTATTACGAGATCTCATTCCGCGATCGGCACATCGTTGATGCTCTCGGTTTGCCGCTGGCGCGCTTGTACCCCGCTACCCCACTTCCCTGTATACTGATGTAGCACGTGTTTCATCCGGGCTTGTTGGACCGGGTCGTTCATGGGAGGGCCTTATGGCTGCTTCGAATCCGCCTAAGGGGAGCGTTTCTTCTTCGTCCATCAAGCCAGTTACGCGCAAGGCCGTACGTTGCCAGCGCGAGGTCGCCTGGCTTGTCACGCAGGCAGCGGGCAAGCTCGTGGCGACCACTCAGGACGTCAACGCGCCTACGCCGAGCTTTGTGCTGGCAGCGGCGCTGGATTTTGTGCGCCAATTGGAGCTTGCCGCACAGGATGCCAGCGGCCACCTCGACTACCAGAATGTTATGGCGCCCGACCTGCAAACGTTCTGCCACATGGCCAAGTTGCCCGCCGCGCCCAATGCGCTTTCGGACGCAGGCTACATGTTTACGCTTTCGGGCGCGGACCTTATCCGCGACATCTATACATACTGCAGCGAGCTCGCCGAGCGCCATGTCTTTGACGCGGCTGAAGTCAAACCGGGATATGTCATCAAGCTGGTTCTTAGGCTGTTCTTGATGGACGGGTTCGCGGCCATGCCGGCGTAAGCCGAGTCTTTAGCATCACCGTCAACTGGGCAACAACCGCTTAACCTTAGTGGGCGCCAATCGAGGGTCGATTATTGGGTCGCCTCGTCCGCTAACGCATTTATTCCACGCGCTCCAACAGTCGATACTTGCGGTTGCGGCTCGTCGCCGGCGCCGTGGGCTCAAGCTCGCCTTGAGCAATGAGCGCGTTGACGCGCGACCTAACCTGGGAAATTGTAAGCCCCGTGCGTTCTGCCAGCTCACGCGTCCCCAGCTCGCCGTAGTGTTTGAGTGCCGTCACAATTAAGCCCCCGCCATGATCGACCGGCTCGATCTTTGAACGGTAAAGTACGACCTTGAACCGATCGAACCCCGGGCAGAACAGGGGCTCGGCCAGACCATGCGCGCGCATGGCATCGATCATCATCGGGATGCCAGAGCCATTGCCCTCAGCCGACGAACCTGCGCCATCCGGCAGCGGGACAATCGACATGAGTTTCACGAGCGTCGCGTTACGGCATCGGGAACTGCCGTCAAACAAGTTCTCGCGAGTCTTTCCCCCGTAAAGGCCGCCAGGATTCGTCACCTCGACACGATCGTCAAAGACGTCGACGGCAATCGATTGTCCACAGAACCGATCCCCGTATTCTCGATGGATTACGGCGTTGGCGATTGCCTCGCGCAGAACCTCCTCGGGAATCTCCAGCGAGTCGACACGCGAGACGCCTTGGACGGTCGAGGTTCGCCGTAAATTCTTGGCGACGGCCGCGACAGCATCCGAGATCATCTCGCCCAACGTTCCCTCGCAGACTGTGCGGTCCATAAACCTTAGTGGCCCCGCAGCTCCCTTTTGAGTTCCCACGTGGACAGCCACATCAATGAAGAGCTTGGGATAGAACTGCTGAGGGTAAACGCCCGCGGCAAGGAGGCCGGCCTTGGTAACATTGCCCTGGAAGTCGAGGAAATTCAGACGCTCCATCTTTGTCTTCTTGTCCGCCGCACCGCGCATCGCTCGAGGCGTCAACGAATAGGCACGCTCTATCGTGCGGTCGACCAGCGACTCGTCGAGATCGCCCACACTCGTGCCGGGCACCGCATCGCGATCGCTAGGACTCGTCCGTTCATATGACGACAGCGCCAAAACCTCGGTCGACGAAAGCGGCACGTCTTTGTCATCGATGCGCTTGTAGCTGCCACCTTGAGCGCCCCGCTCTATGACATAGCAAGGCTTGCTCGGCGGGTCGAGCTCCTCAATCGTGATGACCAGAACCACGGTACCCTGGAGCTCCACGCGTTCAATGGTGTATTTGGGCGGATTGGCCAGTTTTCCGCGACCGCCGGCATCGCCCATGCCCGCCACGAATTGGTTGAGCACTTTCTCGGTCTCAAAGTTTGCAACTGGAACAAAACCCGCGCGCTCGCTCACTCCGAGCACGATGATGCCGCCGGCGGTGTTTGCGAAAGCGCTGACCGTTTCCCATACGTCGCGGGAAAGCGTCGTGGCGCTCTCTTTCACTTCGACGCTAAGGTCATCCGAGCCCATGCGCTTTAATGACTCGAGCAGACCGACCAGCTCGTTTTCGTTCATCTGCACGTCCCTTCGCTCGGTCCTGCGGAGAATGCCGCAGACGGATTTCCCTCGTCTCTCAGTTATCTCTCGTAATTATCTCTCATCTTTCTGCTATCTCTCATATTAGAGATAAGTGAGAGATGAAAGATAAGATATCTGCCATTTGTTTCATTTAAACATGTTTTTGCTGGTAGAACAATCAGTATTGAGACAATACCATGATTGCTTGTCTCTTTGCTGCTCAGTTATCTCTCATATTTATCTCTCGTCTTTCTGTTATCTCTCGTATTAGTGACGAATGAGAGATTAGAGATACGTGAGTGATGGACGAGTGTAGATTTTGGACGGTCGGAAAATCCCTCAAACAAAAAAACGGGGCCGGCCTTACGCCGAACCCCGTTTTCAAACGGTCAGTTAGTTATCCAACGCGCGAGCATGGCAGTCAACATTACGCCGCCGCGAACACTCCCAAGCCCGTTCCGATGATGCAGATCGCAAAGATGCCCAAGATGATCCAAATGGTCTTGACGCCCTTTTTGTACAGGGCAACGCAGGCAAAGGTTGCCAGCAAGGGCAGCAGACCGGGGAAGATCGAATCGAACAGATCCTGCAGGACAATCTCCGAACCACCCACGTCAAAGGTCAAAGCAGTGGACAGCGAGACCTGTGCCGCAATCATGGCGCCGATAACGGTCATTCCGAGGACACCGGCAGCATGCGTCATGCGAGACATAAGGTTGTTCTCTTCGGACTGCTGCAGGAACTTGGTTCCCAGGTCGTATCCCAGATGGGCTGCGACGATACGCGTTGCAAAGTTAATCACGGAGTAGATGAGCGCGTACACGATGGGGCCGAGCGGGTTGCCCGTCGAAGCGATGCCGATACCAATGCCGGCGGCGACCACGCGGAACGTACCCCAGTAGAACGAATCGCCGATGCCGGAAAGCGGTCCCATGAGGCCGACCTTCATGGCGTTAATCGAGGACGTGTCGAAGTTCTTATCGGCAGCCGCCTGCTCTTCCATCGAAACCGTTAGGCCGGCTACAAACGGAAGCACATGAGGCGTGATGTTAAAGAACTCGGTATGGCGATCGAGCGCCGCATAGTAATCGTCGTCGTTGGGATAGATCTTTCGCAGGGGCTTCTGAATGGTGTACATGAAGCCCATTGCCATCATCTTGTCGTACGACTGCGAGCACTGGCTCGTAAACTGGCGAAGGAACATGCTCCGATACATATCGGGGCTCATAATCGCGTCCTTCTTGGCCTCTTTGAGGTCGGTGTTCTGGGTAGCCATTAGAAGTCCTCCTCTTCATCTGCAGCAACCGTCTGCGGACCGGACGAGCCCTCGCGGAAGGCCAGGAGCAGCGCGACGCAAATGGCAGCTGCGGCGACGCCGACCACGTCCATCTTGAGGTAGATGACCATAATGAAGCCGATGAACAGCCAAGGAAGCAGCTTGTTGTCGCCCATGGTCCTAATAAGAAGAGCGAAGCCGATGCAGACCATGACGCCGGACGCAACGTTGAGGCCGTCCATCACAAACTGCGGAATCGCGTTGAGCGCATTGTTGATGAGGTCGGCACCAAAGAACAGCGAGCAAAACACCAGCAGTGCAGACGGAATGCCAATCGACAGCGGCACGATGGTCAGATGGTACAGATTCGCCTTAGCAAGATCGCGATTTGCCAGAGCGGTCTCAATCTTCTTGCAGGCAAAGGCACCCGGAACGGCGTAGCAGAAGTTGCGCCACACCTGGAGGAAGACGGAGACGGGAAGGGCGAGTGCGACGGCAGTTGCCGTGCCCGTACCCGTAATGACGGCAAACGCGCAGCCAAGCACGCCGGAAGCATAGACCTCGGGAGGAACCGCCGCACCGACCATGATGGCGCCCATGAACATGGACTCCAAAGCAGCGCCGACGATAACGCCCTGCTGGACATCGCCAAGGATCAAACCAACGAACAGGCTCGTAAACAGCGGACGACCAAGCATCGTAATGCCAAATAATTGCTCGTCCATGGACGCAATAAATGCGACCAGTGCAACTAGAAGATACTGGACAACCATTTCGATCAACCACAGAAACAGGTCTGCAGGCGAGGCATTCTGCGCAGCTCGCCTGCAGACAACCGCAGCAATTTGAGAGGATTAGTAGTTCATCTGGTGATAGTAACGACGCGTGGTGAGCGGGTGGTTACGGACGTGCTCGAGATGGCAGCTCAGACGCTCGGTGATGGTGTAGGTGACCATCGGGGAGACGATCTTGCGGAACTCGGGGTCGCTGAACGGCAGCTCGACCTCGGCGGTGTCGAACTTGTTCACGCGGACATGGACGCCCTTCTCGTCGGCGAGCATGTGAGTGAAGTTGTCCACGCGGTCCATGAGCTTACGGGTGTCGTCCTCGCCGTAGAGCATGATGAGGCTCGTGCCCTCCTCGCACAGTTCGATGGTGCCGTGGAAGAACTCGGCGGCGTGGATAGACTTGGTCTTGATCCACTGCATCTCCTCGAGAATGCACATAGCGTAGTCGTAGGCCTCACCCCAGAGCATGCCGGAACCAATCACCATGTGGTAGTCGGTGTCCTTGAAGTCCTCGGCCATGGCGGCGCAGCGCTCGTCCTGAGCGTCCTTGGCCTTGATGAGGTACGGAGCGATGTTGCCGAACTCCTCCATGAAGGTGTCGTACTTGGGGAAGGCGCCGGCGTTCTTGAGGAAGCGGGCGACCAGCGTGATCTGGTAGGTGTAGATGGCCTCGCACAGAACGTCGTCCTCGGCGAAGCTGAAGAACTTGTAATCGGCGTACTCGGTGGCCGGGGTGTTGTCGTTGGAGACATACATCAGCGTGCGGGCGCCCTGCTCCTGGCAGAACTTGGCGGCCTCGATGATCTCGGGGGTGGTGCCGGTACGGGTGGAGAAGACGCAGACCGAGTCCTTGTTGAAGGTCTTGGGCGGGCATGCGAGGAACTCAGCGGCAATCTCGCAGTGGACGTCGACGTCGGCCGTGGTGGTCTCGACCCAATACTTCATCGGGAGCGTGTGGGCCCAGGTGCCGCCGCAGCCGATGAAGAAGATGTTGGAATAACCCTGCTCGCAGACCTTGTCCACGGCAGCCTCAATCTGAGGACGGAGAGCGAGGGCATCGCTCACAACCTTCTCGTAACGAGGCTCATCGAAATTGAACATCCCTTACTCCTAACTCACTTGGATGAACCCTTCATTCATCCCATGACGTTATAATACTTTATATAACTAACTATGCAAGAACTATTTCAGGTTTTTTTAATTTTTCTTTAATAAAAAGCCCGCCGATTAAATGATCGACGGGCTTAAGAAAGGAGGACCTGGTTAATAAATGCTAGACAATGGCATGTTTCCAGCTAGAAAACGTCCTTGGCAAGTACCTTTGAGTCATTGGGAACCTGACGGATTTCGATAACCACGCCATCGTTCACAAGCTCTTGGATATGCTCGGCATCGGTTTCGGTCGCAAAGATCGCGGGGGTCGGATGAAGCGTGGTCTCGGGAGACTTTCGAGTTCCGCCCAGATTGATCTCCTTGATGTCTTTGCAACCCTTAGCAAGGCGATAGGCATCCTCGATCGTCTCGACAATGATAAACAGCGAATACTTGTCGGTGACGCCGCTGTTGAGCGCCTCGATAGCAGCGTTTACGTCTTTTATGACGAGCTTCACGCCGTTGGGACGAGCTAGCCTCAATGCGGCTTTTCTCATGTCGTCTTTTGCCACGGCGTCGCTGGCACACAGGATGCAATCGACATCCAGCGCATGTGTCCAAGACATGGCGACCTGGCCGTGAATCAATCGGTAATCAACTCTCGTAAGCTTAATCATCGTAATCATCTCCGCACGTAATAAAGGTAATGACAGGCGTGACCCTTAGCTAGGGCTCGAACCAGAACTAACTAGAACTCTTCTTCTTCGACATCGGCAAGCATGTCCGCCGCCTCACAAAGCATGATAAACGAACGTGATCCCTCGACCGCAGCTTTGGCCTTGTCCGCATCCAGGGAGTCCAGCTGTGTAGCCATTTCCACCAGCAGCGGCAAGTTCATTCCGGTGATCAACGTAAACGATCCGGCGGTCTGCCTCTGAATGAATTCGTTGTTTACAGAGCCGCCAAAGATGTCAGTCACGACAAACCAAGAGTCGGCAGGGTCCTTCGACTCCATCCAAGCATCGATAAGCGCTGCGACATCCCTCGTGTCGTCATCGACATAGGCGCACAGACACTCGATTCGGTCGTTGGCGCCCATCAGGATCTCGAGAGAGCTCTTCATACCTTGGGCGAGATAACCATGACTCGCTAGCAATATCTTATTCATAGTTCTCCAATATCAATAAGACGTACTATATTGTCATAACAAAGTATATTAGCAATCTACCCTACGCGGTGTGTCTATTTTCCAAATCCGCGAACGGTAGCAATTGGTCGGTAAATTGACCAATCTATCTCTAATTTACAAATAGAACTTCAGTCGCTCGGTGCAGTACACCTGACGGGAGATGAAAAGCGGCTCGCCGCTTGGAGCATAACGTCTATCGACAAACAGAAGCAGTGGAGAGTCCAGCTCCACGTTAAGGTATGCCGCCTCGAGCTCGCTCGCATAGCAGACCTCGAGCGTACGCGTATTGGGGCCCATCTTGATCCCCTGGCGATCGAGTACCGCCATCAGCGAATCCTCGAGGGATTCATGCTCCAAAAAAGAAAGCGCAGCGGAATAGCTATTGGTTTCCAGCATCGTGGGCTTGTCATCCACAAGGCGTAGACGACGACTACGCAATACCTTTTGGGTATCGTCTACGCCCAGGAACTTCGCGTCTCGCAGGCTTGGGAAGTCCCAGCCCATTGCGAGAACCCTGGTAGACGCCTGTTTTCCCGCAAGCTGGCACGAATGGGTAAAGCTCTCACGGTCGTCCGCGGCATACATCTGTGTGTCCGACGAAACGAACGTGCCCTTGCCGCGGGCCCTCTCAACAAGCCCAGCATCTTCCATTTCTTTAATTGCGGAGCGAACCGTTATTCGGCTCACGCCAAATTGCTCGATGAGCTCCGCCTCGGTCGGAAGCTTATCTCCCGGACGGTACGTGCCGTTGGCGATCGAATCAGAGAGCGTACGGACAATCTGTTTGTACAGGGGGATAACGCTATTTGCTTCAACCATATCAACCATACCTTTGCAAGGAATCAGCAGCTTATAGATAGATGTATTATATTGTATTAGAATTTTTTAGGAGTCCATATATTTCCTAAATGATTCGGTAAACGGGGTGTTATTTCACTTTAGCGGGGTGCAGCGGCTACCCGCGGCATTCGTTATTAACCTAGCTAGGCTAGTCCACCCACATCGTCTCCAGTTCGCCGCAGAACCGCGGCCCCATATGGGTATACTCTCGAGGATTCGACTCGATTCGCCCCCGCTGGGGCGTCAAAGGAGACTGCATATGCCCACCACCTCAACCGATCCGCGCGCCGCTGCTGCCGCGCTGCTGGCACCCGGTACCACCTGCCACGGCTTTGCCGTCGAGCGCTGCGAGACCGTGCCCGAGCTCGACTCGGACGCCTACGTGCTGCGCCACATCGCCTCGGGCGCTCGCCTGCTGTACCTGGCGTGCGACGACGAAAACAAGGCCTTTGCCATTGGCTTTAAGACGCCGCCGGCCGATTCCACCGGCGTGTTCCATATTCTTGAGCACTCGGTGCTGTGCGGATCGGCCAAGTTTCCCGTCAAGGAGCCGTTTGTCGACCTGATCAAGAGCTCCATGCAGACGTTCCTCAACGCCATGACCTACCCCGACAAAACCATCTACCCCGTTGCCACCACCAACGAGCAGGACCTGTACAACCTGATGGACGTGTACCTTGACGCGGTGTTCAACCCGGCCATCTATACCAAGCCCACCATTTTTGAACAGGAGGGCTGGCACTACGAGCTGGACCTGCCGGAGGGCGCCGAGAGCGAGGGCGACGGCAGCGCCGCCAGCCTGCGCAAGGGCACGCTGCGTTATAACGGCGTGGTGTTCAACGAGATGAAGGGCGCGCTGTCCGACCCCATGAGCGTGCTGGACGACGCCGTCAACGCCGCGCTCTATCCCGACACCGCCTATGCGCACGAGAGTGGCGGCGACCCGCGCGCGATTCCCGCGCTCACCTACGAGCAGTTCCTGGATACGCACGCGCGCCACTACAATCCTTCCAACTCTTATATAACGCTCTACGGCGACCTAGATGTAGACCGCGCGCTGGCGTTTTTGGACGAGCGTTATCTGTCGCAGTCGAGCGCCGCGAGCCGCCGCATGGACGCTGCCGTTGCCGCCGGCGAGGACCCGTCCACGCTGGCACCCAATCCGCTGGACGTGCAGGCGCCTGTGACCTGCGAGTATAAGCGCGTCGAGATGGCCACCACGCCCGAGAACGCCTTGGTGGGCCTGGGTCTGGTGCTGGGCAGCGCGCTCGACCGCAAGCGCACGATCGCAGCGGATATCCTGTTCGAGGCGCTACTGGGTTCCAACGAGGCACCGGTTAAGAAGGCCATTCTGGCCGCCGGCCTGGGCGGCAACGTGGTGAGCTACACCGCGGCCGAGAGCCTGCAGCCCTACGAGCTCATCATGCTGCAAAACGCGCAGCCCGGCGTGGCGCGCGAGCTGCGCCGCGTGTTCCAGGACGCCTGCCGCGACCTGTGCGAGCACGGCATTCCGCGCGAGCGCCTGGAGGCCATCATCAGCAGCAACGAGTACGACCTGCGCCAGCGCGACTATGGCATCGCCGACGGCGTAGCCATTGCGTGCGACGCGCTGAGCACGTGGCTCTACGATGACGACGCTGCGACGCTGGCGCTCAAGTATGGCCCGGTGTACGAGGAGCTGCGTGGCGAGCTGGACGGCAGCTATTTTGAGGACCTGCTGCGCGAGCTCGTACTGGAGAACGACCACATGGCGCTGGTCGAGCTGGTTCCGGTAGCCGCTGCCGAGGGTTCGGAGGGTGCCGAAGCCGCCGAACTGGCTGCCAAGCGCGACGCCATGACCGATGCCGAGCTGGCCGACGTGGTCGAGCGCACGGCCGTACTGCGTGCCGCGCAGGAGGCCGAGGACACGCCCGAGGACAAGGCCACGCTGCCGCGCCTCCGCGTATCCGACATTGGCGAGGCGCGCCCCGAGCCGCCGCTCGTTGTGGACACGACCGCGCCCATCCCCTGTCTGCGCCACGGCATCCCCACCAACCGCCTGGCCTACGCCATGCAGTACTTCGACCTGAGCTGCGTCGCATTTGAGGACCTGCCCTACGTGACGCTGCTCTGCCGGCTGCTCAAGCAGCTGCCCACGCGCGAGCATTCGGCCGAGGAGCTCGACAACCTGCTTGCCGGCAAGCTGGGCTTTTTGAGCTTTACGACCGAGGTCATGACGCAGCCCGACGTGGACGGCGTGCGCCCCTACCTGCTGGTGAGTGCCGGCGCCCTGTCCGAAAAGATCGACGCGCTGGCGAGCCTGCCGCGCGAGGTGTGGTCGAGCACGCTGTTGCTCGATGCCGACGCCGACCGCGTGCGCGACGTGCTCACGCAGATTCGCATCGGGCTTGAGCAGGGCTTTATCAACAACGGCCACTCGGCGGCGCTCGGTCGCGCGATGAGCTACAGCTCGCCTTCGGCCGTGGTGCGCGAGCAGCTCTCGGGCGTGGACTTCTACCTGTTCCTGCGCGATCTGCTCGAGCACTTTGACGAGCGACTGGACGACCTGCGCGCCAAGCTTGCCGAGCTGGCAGACCGCATCTTTGTGGCCGATGGCTGCATGGCGAGCTTTACCGGCAGCGACGAGGACTTTGACGCGTACTGGGATGCCGCGGGCAACCTGGGACTTGGCGCTGGCGACGGCGCTGGCAGCGGCACGCTCGTGGTGCCGACGCCGCGCGACCGTCACGAGGCTTTCGTCATCCCCAGCGACATCTGCTTTGCGGCGCGCGCGTGCGACCCGCGTCGCCTGGGCATCGACGTGACGGGCGCCTGGGCTGTGGCTGCCAATGCGCTCTCCTACGACTACCTGTGGAACGAAATTCGCGTGAAGGGCGGTGCGTACGGCTGCGGATTCCGCGCGGCCGGCGAGCGCCAGGCGGCGTTCTACACCTACCGCGACCCGGCGGTCGATCCTTCGATTGAGCGCGTGGAGCGCGCGGGTGCATGGCTCGGCAGCTTTGAGCCCGACGAGGCCGCCTTTGAGGGCTTTATCGTGAGCTGCGTGAGCGGCATGGACGCGCCCGTGAAGCCGTACGCGCTCACCAAGCGCCGCAACACGACCTACCTGGCTGGGCTCGATCCGCACGCGCGCGAGGAGCGTCGCGCCCAGATGCTCGCGGCCACACCCGCTGAGCTTCGCTCGCTCGGCGCCGACGTGACGCGTATCGCAGCCGAGTCGCCCACCTGCGTCTTTGGCGGCCGCGACGTCATCGCCAAGAGCAATGCCAGCTTTAACGTCGTCGAACTGATGGGCTAACCACAAAGGTACATTTTTGGGACATGCCTAAAATCTACCTTTTCTTTTTCCGCCGCTTGGGCGGGCCAGCTCAGACTGTCCCACCAGTTTTGTCTCGATCTGTAACATCTAGGCGGCAATATCGGCTCCAGATGTTACAGATCGAGACGTTTCCGAATGGCGCCGGCTCTTTGTCTCGACCTGTAACAGCTAGGCCCATTTATGCCGAGTTACTGTTACAGATTGAGACAAAGAGCCGCAGACACCCGCCCTTCAGCAAAAACCACCGCAAAGGGGACAGGTGCCTTTGTGGTGCTTCGAACACTTGTTCCATACGTACATATGTTCTATAGTAGGGGTGCTTGCACCGGACTTAAATTGCAACTAGGATATAGTTGCAGAATGTGAGGCGGGATGACTCGGACCGATAAACTCATCGCCCAACTGCTTAGCTGCCCCTCGACGTATCGGTATACCGATTTTTTAAAAGTCATGGCTTCATATGGCTTTGAAATGGACAACAAAGGCAAGACATCCGGATCGCGCGTTCGCTTCTACAGGCCGTCAGATGGCAGGATGTTCGTAATGCACGCGCCGCATCCATCTGACGAATTGACAGCGGGGACCATTCGAAACATCGTTCGATTTCTGCAAGATGTCGGAGGTAGTCATGAGTAACGTTTTGGCATACAAGGGTTATTTCGCCCCAGTCGAGTTCGATGCCGAGCAGCATGTGCTAACAGGTATGGTCACCGGCATTAGGGACGCAATCGTATTTGAAGGCTCTACGGCTGAAGAAGTGGAGCAATGCTTCCACGACGCCGTCGACGATTACCTTGAGTTTTGCGCCGAGAAGGGCAAGGAACCCGAGCGGGCTTTTAAGGGGTCGTTCAACGTAAGAACGGGTTCCGAGCTCCACAAGCAAGCAGCGCTGGCAGCGGCAAAGAAGGGTGAGTCACTCAATAAGTTTGTGACTGAGGCGATCGCTGCAGCGTTATAGCATTAACGCACAGGCCAAAACAACCACGAAGGGGACAGGCACCTTTGTGGTGGTTTGGGGTGAATCCATCGCGTTTGCCCAGATAAAACCTGCCAAAATAAACCTGTCCCTTTTTGGTAGGTTTGCTAGAGGAGGTTGGGATGGACAAGGCTGAGTTGAGGCAGGCGGTGATTGCCCAGCGCAATGCTCTTGATTTGGATGTGCGGGCAGCGAAGTCTGCCGTTATCTGCGCGCGGCTTGTTGAGCTGATGGAGTCCAGCGACACTGCGGGCCAACGCACCGTTGCCGTCTATGCCGCCATGGGTTCCGAGGTCGACCCAGCCGCGTTTGCCGCCGCGGCCGTCGCGCGTGGCTGGCGTGTAGCCTATCCGTGCATGCTCTCGGCAACAGACGCCATGGCTTGTGGCCAGCGCATGTGCATGCGGGCAGTCTCTGCCGGCGATGCGTCCGAGGCCCCGTTTATCGCCCACCCTACGCGGGCCTTCGCAGCCACGGACGTCGACAGCGACCACTTCCCCATCGTGCCCGCCAAGGCTCTCGATATGATTATCGTGCCGCTCGTGGCTTTCGACCGCACCGGCGCGCGCCTGGGCTACGGCGGAGGCTGCTACGACCGCTACCTGCCCACAGTTGTACCTGAATGCCTAATCGTCGGCATCGCCTTTGACGAACAGCGCGTCGACCACGTTCCCACCGACGCCCACGATCTGCCACTGCCCAGCATCGTCAGCGCCTAGCCGCCGCTGTATCGCACCCGCAAGATGAGCGTGGAAAATCTCCCACTTTGAGCCCCCTTACGAGCCAAAAACGGGAGATTATCCACACTCATTCAACAAGCGTCCGAAAATCCACGCTCGTCCGTCCGATTTTCCACGCTTGTGCAGCCAAACGCCCTGCAACTGCCTCAGCACGCACGCGGCACGCCGGCGACCTTGAGCTTGCGATCGAGCTTTGTCGGATCCCTTAGATCATCCCAGCACAAGCGCACAATCTTGCAGTTATCAAGCAGCGAAAGTCTCGACTCGCGCTGGCGCTCATCGAACTGCGCCTTCGCGAGCTTGCCCTCCTCCGCCGCCTTCTCGCTTTTAACGAATCCGTCGAACTCCCCGATAATCAGCCGGTCGCCCACGCGCCACAAGTAGTCGACGCGATACGGTCGTCCCGGCTCAACCGGGTCGAACAGCTCAACTTGCAGCTCCGGCGTCTGCCAACCGCGCTCGATCATCAGGGCACGCGCCTTGGACTCGCCGCCACTTTCCGACAGCCCATCGGCACATCGTGCAACCCTGCGCGCCGTCACAACGCCGCGACGATTCAGACCAAGCTTGTCGACAGTCTCAACGAGATGCTCCTTCGACAAAAGTTGCTCATGGAGCGCCGAGTCCGCGATGATCAGTCCCTCGACAAACGATGCATCGACCAAGCAATCCGTAATCGTTTGATCGATATCGGTTACGGCGATATCCATCTGGGTGGCCCGTGTTTGACGAGCATAGCGATGACGAATGACCTGAGAGCCCGGCGTCGTCGATTGGGCTGGCATCGCGGCGATATGGATGTGCGTCAAATTGGCATGCGAAACCGAAAGGCCATAGATAACAGCCGCCGTATAGGAGCAAAATGTCCAGTCGGGGTGCTTTTGCGCAAGCGCCCGCACCCGATGCAGATAACGCTGCCGAAACTTGAGCTCGGACCAGTATTCCGGACGCGCATACAGCCCCGGCATGACCGCTTCGAGACTTCCCGCCTCCGCCCGCCGCTCAATCTGCTTTGCCTCCGCCGCCGTGCGCGCGTACACGCAGCTCATCTGCTGTTCGCATGCTTTAATGTGACTTGCAAGCCTTTGATTCGCCGTCATGTTTCCCATGTCGCCTCCCAAATCTTGGAACGGCGCAAACGTACCAGACGGTTTCATGCGAAGTCTGACCAAATACCGTCCAGGCGCTGACCAAATGCTTGACGGTTTTGAACGTTTTAGGCTGATGTCTTATATCTGCAGGTAGGGCGGTTGTCGAGAGGTCCCTGTCTCCACATTTTGAGGCCTTGGTCCATCGGATTATCAGAAAGAAAAACCCGTCGAGATTCAAGACTACGCCAAATGCGACTTTGCCTCTGCACGCACCGTCGCTTAGCCGAGCCATCGGCATCTACATGCCTAAAAAATGAGCGTGGATAATCTCCCGTTTTGAGCCTAGTTTCAAGCCAAAAGTGGGAGATTATCCACGCTCGATTTGTAAATGTCCGAAAATCCACGCTCGTCCGTCCGGATATCCACGCTCGTCACGCCGCCGGCACAGCAGCAGCCGTAGCCTAGTGCTCCTCGCCGGCGCGGGCCAGGTCGTAGGGTGTGGTCTGGTAGACGTAGTAGTTGAGCCAGTTGGTGTAGAGCAGCTGAGCCTGGCTGCGCCAGACGTTGCGCGGCTCGGCGGCGGGGTCGTCACCTGGGAAGTAATGCGCCGGCACCTGGGGGTTGAGCCCGCGCTTCACGTCGCGCTCGTACTCCAGACGCAGCGTGTCGGTATCGTACTCGGGATGGCCAAAGACAAAGAAGCGACGGCTGTCGGTCGACTTGACGATGTACAGGCCCACCTCGTCGGACACGGCCACGACCTCAAGCTGCGGCTCGGCCTCCACGTCCTCGCGGCGCACGTCGGTGTTGCGCGAATGTACGGCATAGAAGCGGTCGTCAAAGCCGCGGACCAGCGGGCTTTGCGGCTTCACCAGATAATGCTCGAACACGCCGCTCGCCTTTGCCGGCAGGTCGTACTTCTGGATGCCGTAATGATGGTACAGACCGGCCTGCGCGCCCCAACAAATGTGCAGCGTAGAGTGCACGTGCGTGGTGGACCAATCCATGATCTGGCAGAGCTCGGGCCAGTAGTCGACCTCCTCGAACGGCATCTGCTCCACCGGCGCGCCCGTGATGATCAGGCCGTCGTAGTGGATGTCGCGGATGTCGTCGAACGTGCGGTAGAACGTCTCCAGGTGGCCGGCGCTCACGTGCGTGGCCTCGTGCGTCTTGGTGCGCAGCAGGTCCACTTCCACCTGCAGCGGCGTGTTGGAGAGTTTGCGCATGATCTGCGTCTCGGTGGCAATCTTGGTGGGCATGAGGTTGAGGATGAGCACGCGCAGCGGGCGGATGTCCTGGTGCAGCGCGCGGTACTCGGTCATGACAAAGATGTTCTCGCTCTCGAGCTGCGCGGCGGCAGGGAGGGCGTCGGGGATGCGAATGGGCATGGATGCTCCTTACGAGTCAGTTGCAGCTATGGTACAACGACCGGCCCCATCCGCGCGAGCGTATCGCCCCGAGACACCGCCAGTGGTCCAAAACAGCCAAAAGTAGAGATTAAGGCATGTCCAAAAATCTACGGCGCTTTAGCCCAGCAAAGTGACAGCAGGAGGCTACAATGGTTCGACGCGAAAAACTCGGCCGAAAGGATACATATATGTACCAGACGCGTAAGATCGGTGTGGTCGGCCAGGGCCACGTAGGAGCACATGTCGCCAACAGCCTGCTCATGCAGGGCATTGCCGATGAGCTGTACCTGTGCGATATCAACGAGGCCAAGGTGACGTCCGAGGTCCAGGACTTGCGCGACTCCCTTTCGTTTGTCCCGTACAACACCAAGATCGTCAACTGCTACGACCACTACGAGGAGCTGGCCTGCTGCGACGTCATTGTCAACGCTGCCGGTAAGGTCGCGCTGGCCGCTGGCAACCGCGACGGCGAGCTGTTCTTTACCACCGACGCCGCCCGCACCTTTGCCAAGCGCATCGTCGACGCCGGCTTTGACGGCATCTTCGTGAGCATCTCCAACCCCTGCGACGTCGTGTGCACCGAGCTGTGGCACCTGACCGGCTACGATCCCAAGAAGATCATCGGCTCGGGCTGCGGTCTGGACTCCGCCCGCCTGCGCACCGAGATCTCCAAGAAGGTCGGCGTGAGCCCCAAGTCCATCGACGCCTACATGATCGGCGAGCACGGCTTTAGCCAGCTGGCCGCCTTTAAGGCCGCGACCATCGCCGGCAAGAGCCTCACCGAGCTCCAGGCCGAGAACCCCGACAAGTACGCCTTCGACCACATGGAAGTCGAGGAACTCGCACGCAAAGGCGGCTATGTGACCTACCAGGGCAAGCAGTGCACCGAGTACGCCGTCGCCAACTCCGCCGCGCGCGTCTGCGCCGCCGTTCTGCACAACGAGCACGCCGTGCTTTCCGCCTCCACGCTCATGACCGGCCAGTATGGCGAGGAGGGCATCTTCACCTCCCTGCCGTGCGTGATCGGCGCCGAGGGCGTCGAGGAGGTCTACACGCTCGACCTTTCCGAGTATGAGCTCGAGGGCTTCCACAAGAGCTGCCAGCACATCCGCGACAACATCGCCCAGCTCGACTGGTGGGAAGCCGAGGCATACGACGCCAAGTAAGCGTCGGTTGCCGCGACGCCTCGTGAATCTAAGCGCAATACCAAGCGGGCTGCGTCGGAAATCCCCGGCGCGGCCCGCTTTTTACGCACGCTGTTCACTTGCGAATCGAAGGTGAATGCTTTTCCCGTTACTTAGTACTGCTCGATGCCCATGTAGCGACGAACCTCGGGGCTGTGGTCGAAGACCTTGCCGCGGGCGGCGCGCAGCTCGCAGCTCATGTTGTAGAAGAAGATCGGCTCCAGGTACGAACGCACGCTGGCGGGCACGTCGCCCACGCCGTACTCGAGCGCGTCGAGCACCATGACTGTATCGGTGTGCGTGTTGAGGAATGCAAGCGCGCGCTCCTCCATGGGGCGGCACTCCCCCGATCCGAGTTGCACAAAGTAGAACACGCCGGGCTCGGTGGCCTCAAACGGGCCGTGGAAATACTCGCCGGAGTGGATATAGCAGCAGTGCTGCCACTGCATCTCCATGAGCGAGCAAATCGCCATGGCATAGGTCTGGCTAAAGTTGGGACCGGAGCCCAGGATATAGAAAAACTTGTGCTGCTGGCAGAGCTCGGCAAAGCGGGCGCCCAGCTCGGCGTTGACCTTCTCGCGGGCGGCGGGCAGCAGCGCATCCATCTGCTTGAGGCCCTCGTACATGTCGGCGAGTGCCTCGTAGCCTTCCCGCTGGTCGAGCAGCTCGGCGGCGATCAGAGCGCCGATGCCCTGAGGCACCTCGGCCTGCGACACGCCCTCGCCCCACGGATAGACCCAGGTGGTCCACTTGCCGTTATCGATCTTGGAGCCCTCGCAGTCGGTGAGGGCAACGACCTCGGCGCCGGCAGCCAACGCCATCTCGCAGCCATCGACGACCTCCTGCGTGTTGCCGCTGTGGCTGCAGGCAATAACGAGCGACTTCGGCCCTAGGCTCTTGGGGACCATCAGGCAAAACTCGCGTGCCGTGTAGACCGTCGAGGTAAACGTGGTGGCCTCGCGCTTGAGCAGCTCGTTGGCCGGCATCAGGTCGATCATCGAACCGCCACAGGCGATCCAAAAGACGTTCTCAATCTTGCCCTTGCGCTCGATGATTTCCTGAATCAGATCGTGTGCGTTCATCCTGATGTTCCTCCTTGTGCGGCGGTTTTGAGCGACGGCAGCTCGTACCTGCTATCGTTCTATGTTGTCCTATTTATAACACGTGCAACAACGCCCGTGAAGTCATCTTAGCAAATTTGTTCTATGTTGTTCTATCTGTGGACGTTAGATGTCGAATACGTAGCGCGAGCCCACGATCTTTTGGCGGCCGAGCAGCAAGGGGCGCTCGTCCTCATCGGTAAAGTACGCCTCCATATAGAAGAGCGGCTCACCGACCGGCACCTCCAGCAGCGGGGCCGCCTGAGCATCGGCAAGCGCAATCTCCACGGTGCAGGGATCGGACTTGAGCGGCGCGCGACCCGAATGCTCGGCAACGAGCGCAAAGATGGAATTGTCCGTGAGGTCCTTGTCGGCAAGCGTCTGCAGGTAGGGATGGTCGGCGAGCACAAAGGCGTTGTTCTCAAGCATGACAGGGATGCCGTCGGCCGTGCGCACGCGCTCGACCACGATAAGCTCGCAGCCGGGCTCCACCCCAAAAAACGCCGCATCCTCGCGCGTCGCCGCGACCACCGTGCGCGACACCAGACGCGCACCCGGCACCATGTCGTTGGCAGCGCAACCCTCGGAAAAGCTCTGGACGTCACCCTTCTGGCGAATCTTGCGCTTGAGCTTGGGTGCACACACAAAGGTGCCCCTCCCCTGCTGGCGGTTGAGATACCCCGCACGCGACAGCTCCTCGATGGCACGGCGCACGGTGACGCGTCCCACGCCATAGGACTTCGCGAGCTCCATCTCGGAAGGAATGCGCGAGCCGGCTGCGTACACGCCGCGCGCGATCTCGCCCTTTAGGTCGTCCATGACCTGCTGGTACAGCGGCACGGCGGACACGTCAGTACGGTCGGTCTTGCTATCGAAAGCCATCGTTACGCTCCATCCCGCGCATGCTCGGACTCAAACTCTTCAATCGCCGTCATAAACTGCTCGCCAAAGGCGTCGGCTTTTTTCTCGCCAATGCCGTTAACCTGGATCAGCTCGTCGCGTGTCTGCGGGCGCAGGCGGCACAGGCCGCGCAGGGCCTTGTCGGAAAAGACCATATACGGCGCCATCTCCAACTCCGTCGAAATCTCCTTGCGCAGGGCGCGCAGGCGTTCGAACAGCTCGGCATCGTCGCCCACACGCGGGCGCTGATCCAGCTCAGCTTCCTCGCGCAGCAGATCGACGGCGCGGCGTGCGCGGGCCGATGCCTTGCGCTTGGACGCGCGACGCTTAACGGTAAAGGCGAACGCCTCGTCCTCGACCTCGCCGGCACGCGGACCCAGCCCCACGACCGGGTACTGCCCCTGCGAGGTGGCCAAATAACCGCGGCCGCACAGCTGGCCGATGATGTCCTTGATGCGCCCGACCGATTCGCCCGACAGCTCACCGTAGCCGCGGTCCTCGTCCAGATGCATCTGGCGAATGCGCTCGGTGTTGCCGCCGTGAAGCACATCGGCGATGAGCGACTTACCAAAGCGCATGGGTCGCGTGGCCACATAGCGCACAGCGGCGCGGGCCATATCGGTAACGTCCTCGACCTCGAACTGCGTGAGGCAGTTACTGCAGTTGCCGCAGCCCTCGGCGTCGTCTGCCGTGCCGCCCGCGGCGGCTGCCGCATGCTCGGCCGCGGCCTCGTCGCCAAAGTAGCGCAGCATGTATTCGCGCAAGCAGCCGGTGGTATTGCAGTAGCCCTCCATCTGGCTGAGCAGGCGATATCGATTCTGGAGCGCCCACGCACGCTGCTCGTCGTCGAGTGCCTCATCGGCAGCATCGCCGCGATCGATCAGAAAGCGACGCATGCGAAAATCATTGCCGTTCCACAGCAAGTGGCAGCTGGCCGGATCGCCATCGCGGCCGGCGCGGCCCGCCTCCTGGTAGTAGGCCTCGATGCTCTCGGGCACGTTGTTGTGGATCACGTAGCGCACGTTGGGCTTGTCGATGCCCATGCCAAAGGCGTTGGTGGCAACCATCACCTGGATATCGTCGTCGATAAAGGCGCGCTGGCTTTGGCGGCGGGCGTCGTTGCCCATGCCAGCATGGTAGCGACCCACGCGAATGCCGCTGGGGTCCAGGGCCTCGGCAAGCTCCGCGGCCAGCACGTCGACCGTCTTGCGAGTCGAGCAATACACGATGCCGCTCTCGCTCGAATGCGCGATCACGTAGTCGCGCACCCACGCGGTCTTAGCCTTGTCGCCCATCTCCTCGCAACCAAAGTAGAGGTTCTTGCGATCAAAACCCGTCACCACGGTCGCCGGGTTTTGCAGGCCGAGCATCTGCTGAATGTCCGCGCGCACACGCTCGGTCGCCGTAGCGGTAAAGGCCGCCACGATGGGGCGCTGCGGCAGGGAATCAATAAACTCGCGAATCTGCAGGTAGGCGGGGCGGAAATCCTGACCCCATTGGCTCACGCAGTGGGCCTCGTCAATGGCCACGAGCGGCACGCCAATGCCGCCGTCCGCCGCGGCCTCCTGCGCAAAAGCTAAAAAGCGCGGCTCGAGCAGGCGCTCGGGCGCCACGTACATAAGCTGGTAGCGGCCCTCGCGCGCCCGCTTGAGCACGGTGTTTTGCTGAGCCGGGGTAAGGCTGGAGTTGAGATAGCTGGGTCGCGCACCCGCCGCGAGCAACGCACGGGTCTGGTCCTCCATCAGCGACAGCAGCGGGCTCACCACAAAGGTGATGCCGGGCAGCATGAGCGCGGGCACCTGGTAGCAAATGGACTTGCCGGCGCCCGTGGGCATAACGCCCAGCGCATCGCGACCGGCAAGGATCGCATCGACCATGCGGTCCTGTCCCGGGCGAAACGAGGTGTAGCCAAAATAGGCGCCGAGCGTGTCGAGCACCATCTGCTGCATGCTATCGGTCATGGTTTCCTAACGTCAGAATCATTTGCCGCCGATTATACGCCGCCACGCGGACCGGTGCCGCGCCGCTGCCGGCCACGGGCGATGCAATCCGAAGGGAACGAGCGTGGATTTTTGGACACTTTCCGGATGAGCGTGGATAATCTCCCACTTTGAGCCCGTCACCAAGCCAAAAACGGGAGATTATCCACGCTCATTCTGCAGGTAGTCATTGGGGACGTTCTTGAATGACTAGTCGTTTAAGAACGTCCCCAATGACCATCTTGACAAGCGCGAAAACGTTGCCGGTTGAGCATAAGTCAGTGAAAACGCCCCTAAGCGAGCAAGGTGACGTGAAAGAGGAGGGAAGCGTACTTCGGTACGCGACCGAC
>ERZ1026943.280-NODE-280-length-32006-cov-18.064067_pt1 | contig 32006 bp, 34 predicted proteins | sample MGYA00519461_ERZ1026943 | MGnify/ENA primary metagenome ERZ1026943 (study PRJEB26926, sample SAMN06164617) | human gut metagenome | biome: ENVO:00009003; feature: ENVO:2100002; material: ENVO:00002003 | host: Homo sapiens | place: USA | collected 2012 ...
GATGCTCAGGAGTCTCGTGGGCTCGGAGATGTGTATAAGAGACAGAATATATACATACATGTTTACATTAAGAAAAATTACACAAACAGGTGTTGAAATGAATTTTAATTTAGGAGATTCATATACACTAGTTACAAAAGAAAATTCTCCAGAAGAATTTGAAAAAGGTTTAAAAGAACATCCGTTCTATGGAGATATTTATGCTTTTGTATCTTGAAATAATGAAATATTACCATTATATAAAAATCAGAAAAATTATATAGTTTCTGAAAGTGGTAAAACATATGATAATTTAACATATAAATAAAATGAAAACAATGACTTGGAAAACAAAATTAATTATTGCCGCAATTATAATTGCTTTAGTATTGGCAGGTTGTGGTATTGTATCAGCAATGAGCTTTAGTAGTCTATTACTTGCAGTTGTAAGTTTAGCTGTAGGTGTAGGTTGTGGCTGGTATGCAAAGAATGTTTATGATAAGTATTTCAAAGATAAGTAATGAAAATATATAAAATATTCTACATATTAGGATTAATGTTTATGGCATTATTCTTTTTAGGTACTCTAAACTCAGTAACTCCAATCTATGCATTACTAAGTTTAGTATCTTTTATAATTAGTGGAAGATATTATAAAGAAAATGATTAAACAATTTATAAGCCAAAATATTATTGGGGGGGGGGTTAACTTCAAAATTAATTTTCAAGGAAATATTTTAGCAGTTAAATATGGAACTGAATTAGAATTCTATGTTGGGGGTACTACCACTTCATATAAAGTTAAACAATGGGTTGGGGCATTAACTACAAATACTCTTATACTCCCTTCATGATATGTTAATGATCCTAATGGTTGAGGCTTTATTTTACATATTGTAAGTAGTGAACTTGCATTAGATATGCCTAGAAAATATTATTTTAAAGGATATGTAGATGGAACATATATAGGAGACGCTATGGCAGATAGTATTAATGGCGGGTTGTCTTTTGCAGGAATATATTCAGGTTCATGTAAAACAATTGAACTTGTATGAACTATACTTCCTACAAATATTATATCACTTAGATATGACAAATATATTCCAGGAACTTGAACAATGAGTACTAGTGTGTTAGCTAAATACCCATTAGCTTCCGATTTAGACTTAAGTGTAAGATATAGTGAAGGAGAAGGTACCAGTCCTATAGCTACATGGTCTATGTCAGAAGGTTCCACGAGTTTACAGAACAAAACCATTGCATTATTTGGAAAATCTCCAAAATGTTTAATAATTAATCCATTACTAGAATATGATAGTACATACGTTTATGCTCATAATCCGTATTCAAACTATGTATGTTTTAATATAGATGATTGTCCAATGTATAAGGATGATCTTGGACATGAAACATGAATGGATGTTGCAACAGCATTATGGGGAGGTGTAAGCACAAAGAATGGATGGCCTGATATAACTATGACTACAGAAAATGATGAGATGGCCCCACTTAAATATCTATCAGATGATGCAAAAACTTTACTGTTTATGTGGGCTCCAGAAAGTATGATTTCGATTAAGCAAATAAAAACTTTAATGTGGGAAGATACAAAATATCCTGGAGGTACCCAATATATTTATTACTACCCAGATTATCCTAGAACAGAATTAGGAGAAGAAATTGTAAATAAAGGAATCTTCTTATCCTTAGATCTAAATAAAGCAACTATGGAACCTGCTAAATGAAGAGGACCAATAGATTAAACAAAAAAGGAACCCAATTGGGTTCCTTTTGTTTTAAATTCTCATTTCTACACTAAATACTTCGAAATTAATCTCTACGTTTACTTCCTTCAGTTCTTTGGGCTCCAAAATCATTTACATATACCTCTATAGATTTATATTGAAATAAGTTCCCCCCCCTATTTTGGGATATAAATAATTTATTCATATTACGTTGTTACAAAATCCGTCCCTTTACATACAGGACATGACGCTGGAGCTACAGCACCTTGAGCTACATATCCACATCTTGTACATGTAAATTCTTTGTTGCAATAAATGTAGCACCAACAGAATATACTGTAGTATCATTAAGAGTAGCTATATCTTGTGCAAATAGTTTAGCATTATTTCCAAGATCTTCTGATTCTGTAAATATCATAAAGAATCCTTCATTTGAATAATTTATAAGGTTCTGTATACATGTGTAAGAACTTGCACCACTAATTACAAAATGACATGTAGAAGAACCTGCTCTTATCATTAGGTCAGACTCACCTATTCATTGATCCCAATCTGCAGGCATTATAACACATTCTTCTGAATATTTATTTCCCTGTATAAAAGTGGCTACTGCAAATATTGCTAAAGAAGAATTTTTTGGATTTCCACTAATACCATTAAATAAATCTACAGGAGTATCTAATTCTTGTATAACAGAGTCTTCTGTAAAAAGAAAACTTCTAAATTTAGAACCAGGAAATTCTGTTGTATTAAAAGCAATTGGATATCCAAAAATACCTCAACTCCTTTGAATCTCTTCTATAACATTAACATCATAAGGTGCTGCAACTGCAGTTAATGTATTATAATTTCCTGAAGAATCTAAATCTGTAGGTTTTGCTAATTGTAATATGGCATGGAACTCATCATTACCCTTATGATACGTGCAGGTAGCTACTAACACTATACTTTCAGGAAATGGTGCTAATTTAATCTTGTTTATATTTTGTGATATAAATGTTTTCATTTTCTTTTATTTTTGTTTCTTGTTCAAATTCAAGAATTTTACTATAAAACTCAAAAAAGAATTCTTCGAGTGTTATCTTGGAATTCCTTTTTGCATTTTCTAATAAATCATTCATAGTTATTACCGTTTAGGAACTCCTCCAAACTTATCAGCTTGATTTTCTGGCCAAACTGAATAATAACTTTTAGCTCTAAGTTTAGCACTAATTCTTCTAAGACCTACTCAGCAAATACTGCATAAACCAGGGCCAGGTAAATAAAGCCATCCTCATCTAATACTCTGTCTTGTGTGGCCTCATTCATGATCTTTAATGCTGTTTCTATTATATTTTCTAGCAGATTCACCCATTAGAATATATAATCCTAATGAAATACCTCCAGGAAAGTCGCCAGCATAAATTGGAATTTGTTTGTATGTTTCTTTATACTCTACATTATAGAGTTTGGTTAAGATGAGACCTAGGAGACACTGTGGGAACTCCCAGATCCATCTTAATAGTTTAATATATCATTTCATATGTTATGCTTTAAAAAAATATAATTTTTTACCTTTAGTATTTCCAATATCAATGTGTAATCAAGAGATTTCACCTTTATTGTCTCATTTTTCCACACGTATAGGATACCTAAGTTTATCTTGATTTTTATCAAGAATTTCTCTCATCTCTTTAGCAGTTAATTTAGTTGATATTAAATCAAAAGCTTGTCCTTTGCAATTTCCAATAATTGCGATTTTGCCATTTCTTCGAGTTATAATAGTCTCATTACGGTTACTAACACATCAAACATATCCAGAAAATTGTTTTTTAGATCAATCCTTTTCGTTAATTCTAGTTTCAGACCTATTTAAGTGGATATATAAATGATGTATTTCACGAATTGTAGTTTCAATATTATTACATATTACTTTCTGATTTGTAAACGATCTTTTAATACATCGCATTCCTGCAAGTATACTCATTTTTTGCAGCATATCGATATTATGTTCGTCTGTAGAGTATATGGTCATGCAGTTACAATTAGTTCGTTTATCAATTGTTCTATCAAATTTAGCATATGTAATTAATAATTCCTTCAATATATAAGAGGGAAGTTCTAATACAGTATTAGGTATTTTCTTATTCTTTCCAATTATATCTAAAACCGACTTTGTGACTTTCGTTACTGGAAGTATATATTGCCAACAATAATAAGGATCGCCATTTGATAAATAATAACTAATAACTTTAGTTTTACTATAAGATAGATTAAGATTATATAGAATGTTTTCCAATTCATTAATATCTCTTTCTTTAACCAACTTAAATACAAAATTATTATATTTTCTAATATTTTTTTTAGAAATTGAACCATCAGCAATAACTGCCATTGCTAATCGCCAAATATTTAAATCAAAATCTTCACTAACACTTAAGTTATTAGCAGCATTCATTATTTCTCTACGTTTGCCAAATGAATCTTTTGCTAGTTCAAATCTATAAAACTCACGGTCTTTATAATTATTCTTCGCCTTAGTTAAAAGTCTATGCTGATCTGTTACAAAAATATCAATTAACTTATTTTGTATTTGAATTATTTCTCCGTCATATTTTTGAAAGAAATATTGTTGAATTGGCACTATTTCTATTCCATTCTTATCTATATTATAACTATATACTTTGTCATTTTGGATATCTATTGTATTATAAGTTTTTCAACCATGGTTTGTAAGTATTTCAGTATTTATATCTATACAATGGTAACTATTTTTAACTCCTACTCCACATCCAGGTTCTCTATAACCGCAATAATTTCTAGATCCACCTGCTGCTCAGTTATTACAGATCAGAGGAACTCCTAAAATCTCTCTAACGTTCTCTAAAGCTTTAAGTGCTTTTGGATCTAGAAATTTTATAGCATCGTCTCCATATTCTTTATATATTTTTGATGATACTAATTCTTTTACTTTAAAATATTTGTTTGCTTGCATTTAGTTAAACGGATTATATAAACATGCTCAAGCGTGCTCTATAAAAATTTTATTTCTAATATAGCTATTATTAACTGAATTTGATAATGTTCTAAGTTCGGAACCTTTATATAATCAATGTTCTCCCTCATTTGAAGATTTTATTATTAAGGGTTTGAAGTTAAACTCTTCAGATAAAGATTTTATTATTTCGTTTTCTTCCTTAGCATATCCATCGGCATCATATAGCCCATAGAAATCTTCTTCTATAATTACTGCTTCTAGTTGAGGTTTAATACCAAAAACCTTAAATCGTTCTCATTCTATTTGTGCTAAAAATCCTGAAGATAATCTTTTTGAGACGGTATCAATATAAACTCTGGCATTATACTCTGTAGCTGTTGCAATAATATCTGGCATTGCTTCTTGTAGAGATTCAAGAGTTCCAAAGAAAAGATCTCTTCCAATTCTCTTTTGTAAAAGATTTCCATCTTTTGATCTTGAAAGAATTATAACTCTTACATAAAAATCCTTTTCAAAATGCAAAATAGGTTTTAATATTTCTAAATTATTTATCATTATCTAAGATATGTATGTATATTAAATATAAGATAATCTCCTATTAGACTTTCGTCTATATAATTCGAATTAGCAACTATCTGTGATTGTCCAGATACTATTGGAATTGGGATATTTTCTACTGCACTAAGTACGGTATCTATTTCTCCTCCAAAATAGTATGAAGAAATATAGTAACTAACACCCATATACATGTTAGAAGCCATGCTTCCTTTGTTATCTAAGCAGTATAATTTTCAATCAGGTCTTGTTAGACTAGATACTAAATCTGTTCTTTTTGCCCAAGTGGTACTTAGTACATTTAAGTAAGGTTGTGTATCTGCTGAGAATTCTCTACTAATAGGATTTTGCAATGTTAAAATACCTTGGCTAGAATTATATAAATTAGCATTAAATATTCCGTGATATCTTCCAAATTGAGAATTATCCATATATAAATTACTTGTTACTGCAACATATTCTCCACTTGTTTCAAATGACGTAGGGTTAGTATACATATACTTTGGATTCGGATTAAGTACTTCAATAGTTGCAGATTTAAGTACCACACGTTCTATAGCAGATATAAGGAATAATAAATTTACAGGAATAGCAAAATTTTTATTATCTCCTCCTATACCTGTATCTTCTATTGTTCCTATAGTAACTGTTTGATTTATAGGCACAGGAACTTCTACACTTTGGCATGTAAGAGTTAGTTCAGCAGTTATCTTAAAGAAAGCCTCACTATCATCATATTCTAAAGGATAATCAAAAGACACGCCAAATAAATAATTTGCTGTATTTAGTGTTTCTACTGATGTATCCTTAATAACTGTAGTTGTATAATCTGGACCATAAAAATATAAATGAGAATTATTTATTTTAACCCCCCCCCCTATATTCTGAGATATGAATTGTTTAATCATTTTTATTTTTCTTATATCATATACCAACAATACTATCTATTCCTAATAATGAAGTACTACAGATAAATAATAGTTGAACTATTTCTGGAGCTGGTATAACATATATTGTACATCATATACAGATGAATAGACATACTAATCATCCAAGAAATCCGCACACTCTTTTACTGCTTAATCCACTATGAGCAGTAAACATCTTTATAAAGAAATTTTTCATAGTTATGTATTTTATAATTATGAAAGTAGTAGTTTTTATTTATTTATTTTTTGTGCCATCGCTTAGCTTGAATAGCAAAATTTGCTCTCTTCCTTTGAAGAGGTGTTGAGTTAGGATTATTCATTACATCATGTGCGTGCTCCTGAACACTTTTTCCAGCAGCATTAGCAGATTTTGTAAATTTTCCTCGATTCTTCTTTTTAATATGGATCTTACTTCCATTCTTCATCATTTCAAGATAACCTAACATAATATTATCAAGATTACCTTTTTCATCTGCAGGTTTACTATACGCCTGCGCAATTTTGTTTAAAATTTCATCGTTGTATTTCATAATTATAATATTAATAATTAAATATGCACATTATTTGTGCAAATATAGTTATTTATTTATTTAAATACAAACATTTTACTGATTTATTTGGATATACAAAAAAATTATTATATATTTGCATCATCCAAATAAAATTATACAAATAATTTAAAGAAACAGATATGGCTAAGAAACAACCTGATATAACTTCAGGATTAACCTGATTAGGGACAATTTTACAATATATAAAAGATTATGGGGTATGTAATATTCTTAAAGCCTTAATTATTATGTTTATTTTAAGTATTACGTTACGAATATGTTATAATCCTGCATTCTTATTTGATAAGTATTCGGATTATATGGCACAAAAACATACTCAAGAACTAGTAAATAGAATTAATGATGATAAAAAGGTTAAAGATCTATTACCTAAGCTTTTATATAGGTCAAATGCAGATCGAGTATGAATTATTCAGTATCATAATGGTATTTCGAATTGGTTGTATGGATCAATGAGGTTTGAATTATGTGGAGAAGGTATACATTCAATTAAAAAACAGTATGATAATTTTCATCTTAGCTGGTTAACGCTTCCAGATTATTTGAAAACACATACAACTTTTATTGGCAACCTTGCTACTTTAGAACCACTAGATCATGTATTATATGATCGATTTAGAAAGAATGGTATAGAGTATCTCGCTTGTATTTTATTAAAAGATGATATTGAAACTCCAACTGGAATTCTTGGATTTACTTGAGAGAATATGAATAATATAGAATATGAAGAAAGTGAGATTAAAGAAAACCTAATTAGATATGGAGCTATAATAGGACAATATATAAAACCAAATGTTATAAATAATGCCAAAGTTAAATAATGTAAAAGAAAAATATGTTAATGGTTATCAAGTAGATAAAGAGACAGAAGATGTTATTTATTCAGATGCAAAACATCTATACTTAGATAAATATGATAATAAGCCTTATGTATCAGTTACTACTCTAATACATAAATATGTTAATGAGTTTGATTCGGCATTTTGATCTGCTTATAAAGCTTGCGAAGCTTTAGTTGATTCAGAAATTTTTAAAGTCGTAAAGACTTCATTATTAAATACTAAAAGATGAGATCCAAAACTTCTTGAAAAATTAAAAATTAGTGAAGAAGAATTTGAAAGTAAACGTGCTGAGATTCTTCAATCATATGAAATTGAAAGAAATAAATCTTGTGAAAGAGGAACAAAAATACATGCTCAATTTGAGAATATGTATTATCAATCTGAAGAACAAGATCTTAAGAAATTTGGTCTTGGAGGAAAATTTACTTGCAAGAAAGGATATTATCAATTAGATTTAGAAAAAGGAGTTTATCCTGAATTTATGATTAGTTATAAATCAGAAGATGGTTTATTAAGAATTGCAGGACAACTTGACTTACTTATTAAAGATGGGAATGATATTTATATATATGATTATAAAGGACTCCCTCTAGATACAAAAATTCCAACTAAAAACGGATGGACAACTATTAAGGATATAAAGGAGGGAGAAGAGATATTTGATAAAGAAGGAAATATAACTAAAGTGTTACATAAATCAGATATCCATTACAATCCATGTTTTAAAATAACTTTTGATAACGGAGAGTCGATTGTGGCAGACCATGAACATAGATGACTTATTTCTTTTAGGAATATAGATAAAACATTTAGGGAAGTAGTTATGACCACAGAAGATATTGCAAAGTGGTTAATTGATAAACCAAGAACCTCGTACAATATCCCAAAAATAATGAACGCAAATCCTCTAAATCTTCCAGAAATAGAACTTCCTATAGATCCTTATGTACTGGGATGTTGACTAGGAGATGGCTCTAAGTCATGTGGAATTATCACTAATATAAACTCTAAAGTATGGGAAGAAATAGAAAATAGAGGATATACTTTTGGAGGAGATCTTTCTGACGGAAAATCTGCGGAAATGCGAACTATATATAATATTAGAAAAAAACTTAACGATCTAGGAATACTAAATAATAAGTTTATACCTGATTTATATATGCGAGCCTCTTATCAACAAAGACTTGATTTGCTTAGAGGGTTAATGGATACTGATGGTTACTATCATGAATCTAGAAAAAGATTTGTAATGGGAACTACTCAGAAATGACAAGCTGAAGATTTATTAAGGTTAGTAAGTACATTAGGCATAAAAGCTACTGTTTTTGAAGTAGATAAAAAATGTAATGGAAAGATATTTAAAGGATGAGATGTATGTTTTTCAACTGATGGATTAAATCCCTTTTTAGTAAGAAATCAAGATATCGACTTCCCATCTAAAAATAAGAATACATTTAGAAATATTATATCTGTAGAAAGAGTTGATACAGTAGCAACGCAATGCTTAGAAGTTGACAGTCCATCACACACGTTTTTATTCGGTGATTCAATGATAGTTACACATAATACTAATAAGAAAATCGATAAGGAATCATTTTATAATAGATTTACTAAAAGTAGAACTATGATGAAATTCCCAATGAATAATATTATGGACTGTAATTTTTATCATTATACATTACAATTATCATTGTATGCATATTTATTACAGAAAATTAATCCAAACTTTAATATTAAACGTTTAGTATTAATACATATAGATCATAGTAATCATATTACAGAACATGAATGTGATTATTTAAAATCAGATGTAGAAACAATGTTAAAACATTATAAAAGAGATATAAAGATTAAATCTGAATTAGATTTAGATAAACCTATAGTATTTTAATTATGGGACTAATAGATATTATTAGTGGACATGTTAATGAAGCAATTAATAAAAACGAAGACTTATCTGAAAAAAGATTAGCAGTTTGTAAAGAATGTCCATTATACAAAGAAACACCAATGGGTCCGATATGTAATCCTAGATTATATATTAATGAAAATAATAAAACAGACTATTCAGATAGACCAAAAATTGGATATAGAAAAGGATGCGGATGTAGATTATCTGCAAAAACAAGACTTGCACATGCAAGATGCTTAGTAAATAAATGATAATAAGTTAAATTTAAAAATGTAAATGATTATGGGAAAAAATCTTTTAGGAAATGCACACATGCAAGAAATGGGAGTTCATCTTATGGGAGCAAATATTAAACATGAAACGAAGGAGTTAACTCCTGAGGAAATTGCTGCTCACAATAAAAAAATGGAAGAAGAACAGCTTTTAACAGCAAATAGATTACTTGAATTAAACAAAGGCGCTAAAGACGCATCTAAAATGAAAGTAGCTGCAACTGGATATACTGTTATTATAAAACCGTTTGAAAAAAATCCTTATAGAGAAATTAAAACAAGTGCTTCAGGTTTAATTTTATCTGCAGGAGATCTTTTTGCAGATACATATAAGTCTGATGATACTGGCGAGATGGAGAGAGCCGAACAATTCATTGCGTGTGGTACTGTTATTTCTGCAGGACCCGAATGTAAATACGTAAAACCTGGAGAGGATATATATTACAGAAATTCTGTAGTACCTGTTCCATTCAATAATATGGGTTATTACGCTATCAGTGAACAAAATATTATATGTCGAGTAATTGAAAAGGACAAAGAATAATATGATAAACGAAATTGAAAAAACGTTTTTTAACCCAGGAGATATAGTCACTTTAAAACATGGTGAACTTATATCTCCTGTTATGTATGTAGTAGAAAAAATTACACAATCATACAAACATGGTAATGAAATAACTAATATCTTTAAAGGTATTAAATGTAGATGGTTTGATAGGAATATGGTTTTACGTGAAGCAGTATTCTCAACAAAAGATTTAAAATTTTATAAGAACAAGTAACTATGAAAGCTTATTTAAGTAATGGTATAACAATAGAAGGTACTGTAGCTGAAATTAAAGAGTTTTTAGAAGGACAGAATTATACAATTACAACTACTCCAAATACTACTCCTATTTGGATTTATCCTTCACAACCTTTAGATCCTAAATATAATAAATTTGAAATTACTTGCTCTACAACAGACATTAATAATAAAACAATATCATCATGGAACAAGAAGAATTAATGCAATTTGTTCAATGACTTCCATCTAAAGTAGAAGAATTTCAAAATAAAACTCCTGAAGAAATTGTAGGAAAACTAAATGAATTAGCACAAACAGAAGATGGTATGAACACTATTTCTGGATTGATTAACCAATTTAAACAAGAGCAATCTGCAGGAATGTTTAAACAAGGAGGCAAACTTGCCTATCTTGTTAATAAATTTAAGGATGGAGGATCTGCAAAGAATGAGCGTAAAGAAAATAAAAAGGTTGTAAAAGAAGGTAAGAAATCTTCTAAATTCAATCGCACTGCATATAGAAATATGAAATCTGCTATTAAGGATCAAGATCTTGGATTAAGTAGAAGAGAAGTTAAAGCAGCTGCAATGAAAAATATTGTAGGAGATAATTCTAAACCTAAGGTAACAAAAACTGAAGATTCGATTGTTTCTCAACCTTTATCTTTTGGAGTATCTATGAAAACTGGAGTTACTCCTAAAGTAAATGTGCAAACTAATGTTACTCCTGATTTATCTCAAGGTAATTTTAATCAAGCTTTTGCAGCAGCTAGGAGTGCAGGGCTTACTAACTTTACTTGAAATGGAAAGTTATATGGAACTCAATTGGCTCCAACAAGACCTGCTCCTAAGAAACCAAATCTTCCACAATCTAATCTTGGATCAAGAAATATTTCTGGAGCAGAAGAAGCTGGAATGTCTGCAGCTAAAGGAATTAGACCAGCAAATATGAATGAAGAACTAGTTGCAACTAATCCTTTGTATAGTGATTATATAGTAGCATCTAATTTAGGTAATCCTAATAGGTTTGATAGTAGATATGTAGGACCTAGAAGTATGTCGGTTAATTATGGAAATAATGCTACTTTAGGATCTATTCCTGTTGAACACCGCATCAATCCAAGAAACCTTGGTTCATTTTTCCAAGAAGGAGGTAAAACTTCTCAAAGAAAATCTGATAAAACTCGTAAGGAGTTTCATGGAGTAGATTTATTTGAATATGGACCTAATAAATGAGTACATAATGGAGCACAAGTTGCCAGAAGTTTAAAACCTGGAGTTAATCAAACAGTATTGCCTAATGGAGTTGGTTTAAGACAAATTACTAGAAATAATATTACAACATCAGAATTAGTATCTCCAAATAAACAAGATACTCTTTATATACATAATGGGGTTGGAGGTAGAGTAGATAGTAATATTGATGATTCTGGAATTCTTGGATTTTTAGGATTGAGACGGTCGTCTCCTGTAAGTAATAGATATAAAGAACTCCAATCAAAGTTTGGAACTCAAAAATTTGCAAGAGGAGATGCATTTCCTGAAATAAAACGAGACACTGTTGTTAATAATGTAGGTAATCTAACAGATAGAGGTGTAATTGATAAGGAAATGATTATTACGGGTATGATTCCAGGAACAAATAATCAGTTAATTGATTCTGTTCGTAGACATGTAATTGCCCCAACTTTTGAAAATCCATATTTAGGAACTCAAGCAATACCTGGAGATACATTGTATTATCGTACTTCTGGAATATATACTCCTTCAGGAAATGCACTTCAGAGAGTTCAAGACAATAATTACCAACCTACAAAAGAGGAAAAAGAAAAATTAAATAAAAAATAATGCTAGATTTATTCCTTTATGATAATGTAACATGTAATCTAAAGATTAACGAATACGAAATACTATTAGTAAAGGAGTTTGCAGCGCTGTGAGATATAGAAAGAAATAAATGTAAGGAAGATCCAAAAGGAACAAAGAGGTTAAGAGCTTGAAGAGAATTTAAATATATATGGTTGTTTTGTGACTGGAAAAGTCCATATCAACAATACTTAGAGAGACAAAAGCATGATGCAGCTATGGAAGATTCTGGATTAACTCAAGAAGAATGAGACGATCCAGTCTTCCATGCAGCAGTTAGAAAATACATGGAAATCAAAGATTCTTCTAGAATACTTAGCCTTATAAAAACAGCGTATCGAACTCTTGAAAAAATGAGAGTATCTTTAGATAATATAGACCTTGGAGAGAGAGATAATAATAGTAAACCTATCTTTAAGGCAAAAGATGTATTAGCTGATATTGCTAGTATTGGAGTTATGGCAGATAAATTAAAAGAACTTGAGCTTAATTATAAAAAAGATCAAATGCAGTCCAATGCTAAAAATAGAGGTGATGTGAAACCTGGATTTATGGATAGTTAAGTATGGTAAAGACAATTAAATCTTCAATGTCTCAAGCACGTAAAAAAATGCTTGAACAGATAAAAAATAAAGAAGAATCAGAAGTCAAAAGAAAGAAAACAGCTAAAGAGAAATATAAAGAACTTAGAGAATCAATAAAAGATCCTGAACCAACTCCTCAATCTTTTTCAGATAAATTTGAAGAAGAATTAAAAAAGCAATTACAAGAAATGCTTGGAGATCAGAAGGAAGACACTACAGAACAATTTGAGTATACTGCAACTGATTTTTATAAAAAGAGAGATGGTTTGTGAGATGTGGCGGTCACCGAAGATGTACTTTACTTTGATCCAGAGTTATCATATGAATTAACTGGATATCGACCAATTAATGAAACTCAAGGTTTAGATTTTGATCCTACTCCTTTTAATGAACTAGCTCAAATTTATGATAGAACTGGATCATATACAGAATATCCTGCAGATTCAAAACCTTATAATGATTTCTGAAAAGAACAATATAAACGTTGTACTGAGGGTTATACAGTTGGTAAATATAGAATTACAGGAGATCATTATTTCTTTTTAAATTTCTATAGAATGGAAGTTATTTCTGAAGGGGCTAGAGGTGGTGCAGGTCGTAACGAAAAGTTCCCAACATTCCTAGCTAAACAATATGAATTCTTTCATTATGTTGAAATGGCTGAAAGACTACATAAAGATGTAGCTATATTAAAAGCTCGTGGTATTGGACTATCTGAGATTGTTGCTTGTTTAGCAGTAAGACCTTATATAACTAATAGAGGTTATCGTTCTTTATTAACTTGCGCTGCAGAAGGTAAACTTACTCCTTTAAAAACTAAATGTTGAAAGCAGTTAAACTGATTAGACATGAATACTAATGGAGGTATGCGTCACCTACGACAAAAAGTTAATAATGCAGATACTAAACGTGCATCTCAAGTTACTCCTGATGGAGTTGAATATGGTTGAATGTCAGAAATTGATTCAGTAATTGCTGATACATCTGATAAGATTCGTGGTGATCGTGTCGATAGATTAATCTATGAAGAAGCAGGATCTAATAAATATTTAACTAAAAGTTGGATTAAAGGTAATGCCCTTGTTGAGCTTGGTGGTTATCATTTTGGAACACGTATTGCTTTAGGTACAGGTGGTGATGATATGGCACTTGAAGGCTTATCAAATATTTTTGCAAAACCAGAAGGATATAATGTACTTCCATATAAAAACTATGATACAGAGGATAGAAAGCCACAATTAACAGCTTTCTTTATTCCAGCTCATAAGTTTAGTTTGCGAGAAGAATTTTTAGATACAAGAGGAGTTACACAATCTGAAGAATTTAAAAAGTTTTATGAGGAAGAACGTAAAAAATTAAGTGGCAAAGATCTACTTGATTATTGTGCAGAGCACTGTTTTATTCCAAATGAAGCATTATATAAACAGGGAGAAAATATCTTTGATTCAATCGCAATTGCAGATAGATTAACCCAAATTAGAATATTTAAAGCAGGATTAAAACCAGAGTATGTGTCATTATTATGAGATCGTTCTGGGGATACTCCTGATTTAACAAAAGTAAAAGTTATAAGTAATCCAAATAGTAAAATTGCTATATATGAAAGGCCACTTCGTGATGAAGATGGTCTTGTATTAAAAAATCTATATGTTGCAGGAATAGACTCTATTGACCAAGGTTCTGGAGATTCTTCTACCTCAACAGATGTATCTGATTTTTGCATAGTTATTAAGAAACGGATATATGGATTACAAGAAGCGAAATATGTTGCGATTTATAAAGATCGTCCTCGAGATATTCGAGAAGCATATGATGTAGCAATGAAATTATTAGTATGATATAATTGTAAAGCACTACTAGAACATACTAAGATTAGTATTGTTACATATTTTAAAGAAAAAAAGAAAGATAGTCTATTTATGAAACGTCCTGCTTCAACTCTTGGAGATATGAAAAGAGGCAACTCACAAATGATTGGTGTACCAGCTACAGAAGCTATTATTAAGCATGGTCTTGAATTAATTAATAACTTCGTTAATGATTATTGTTATTCAATTGATATTGATGAAATGCTTGAACAATTGCTAAAATATTCTTGAGAAAATAAACGAAAGTTCGATATTATTGCAGCTATGGAAATGGCGGAAATTGCAGATGAAGAATTAATGAATATACGACCTGCTGCTCAAGATAAATTAGCAAAAGAATGAGAAAATATTGGATGGTTCACTAATGAAAAAGGCTATAAAGAATATGGAGTAATACCGCAAAAGAATGGAACTCGTTGATAAAGTATATGAAATAATTGAAAAGGCTATGTGTGCATATTACACTGGAGACTTTACATTAACTATAGATGGTAATCAATGGAAATTAAGTTTAGATTTGAATCAATGAAAAGCTCCATTAGTTTTAGTCTATGAAGGTGATGAAGAAGGTTTTTTCGAATTTCTTGAAAAAGAACTTAGAAACAGACAACTAGATAGAACAAAATATTATTCTGGAGAAATGACTACTCCAGGTGAAGGAAATCAATATATAGTATTAGAATATGGTGATAGAGAATGAAGTAAAGAAGATTAATGATGCGATAGGTAATCTTGTATATGATAAAGTTGCTATAAGAAAAGCTTATGGATATTATCATTGTCGTAGAGATGCAGATCAATTCAAACACCTAGAAGAAAATTACGGAATTGGAACTCCTACATCAGTTAGTTTTACACCATTAATTAAGAAACATATTGATGTATTAGTTGGAGAGTATCTAGGTTTAAATCAAGATTTAAAAGTATCTTGCAAAGATGAAAAGACTGTTTCAAATATAATGAGAGAAAAGCAACTTAAAATTAGTGCAGAAGTATTTAATTATTTGCAACAGTATTTAAAGAATAACATTATTGCAGCTATTATTGAAAACAAAGAAATTGTAAATGATCCTTTTATTGAAAAAGAGATCAACTCAATTCAACAAGATATTGATCAATCTTTCGTTTCAGAATATGAAATTGCTGCACAAAATATTCTTGATTATTTAAGACAATCAAGAAATATTGATTTAAAACGTAAAATGGCAGAATTACTTACAGATTTACTTGTTACAGGTACTTGTTACTATAGAGTAAAACCTACAGAAAGTAATTCAAATGTCAATATTGAAATTTTAAATCCTGTTAATACGTTTATAGAACGTAATCCAAATTCTCCTTATCTTGCAGATTCTAAGAGAGTTGTTATTAGAAAATGAATGTCAAGAGAGGATATCTTAAATACATTCAGATCAGAATTAACTACAGAAGCAGCTAAGAAAATTAGAGATATGCAACAAACTGCAGATTCAACATCTCCTACTTATTTGGTTAGATATGTTGGTAAACCTGCTGAGCCTAATTTACGAGCTGATAATTTACATACAGGTATTCTTGCAGGACTTGAAGCACATCCAGGATGGCCTGGAGATTATGATTCAATAGAACCTATAAAGAATCATCTTATTCCTGTATATGAAGTTGAATGAATTGAAGCAGATTATAAAACTGGAGAATTAACAAGACATGAAGGAGTAAAAATTGGTTCAGAAGTATATATTACTCGTGGAGAATCAAAGTATATTGTAAGAAGTGCAGATTGTCCTAGTAGATGTAGATTATCTGTTAATGGAATGTTTTTCTTAGATAAAAATGGAGATCCATATTCATTAATAGCTCATACTATGGACCTACAGGATTAAATTATATGAGTCCTGTATAAACCCCGTGAATTGCTGGAAAACCTTAAATTAAATAATAGTAAATTTAAGACAATCAGCAGCTAAGCTTAGATAGAAATATCTTTGAAAGTTCAACGACTATCCGAAAGGAGTACACTTAAGTAAGTGGAAGTGCGGGGACAAGTTTAATTTAAAGTTAATTATAAGTAGTTATGAAATATAATGAAACAGAATTTAAAAATTTAGTAGCCAAATTATATAATGGCGAAATCGAAATAGTTGGAAAATTTACAGGTTTATCATATCCTATACTAGTAAAAGATAAGTATGGAATTATGTTAAGTCAAAAAGCTAATTTAATATTAAATTATAGACCAACTATTAACATAGCATTAAATAAGACAGAATATGCTATGAACATGTTGAAAGATAAACAATTAAATATTTATAATAAAATAAAATGTGTAGAAGAGTATAAATCTATGAAGACTCTTCAATTATTTGAAACTCAATTTGGATTAGTTAAAACAAGTTTTGATGCATTATTAGCAGGTCATATGCCTAATATAAGATCTGCTATAGATCGAAAAACTTATTTTAAAAATCAATTATCTTTATTATATGAAAATAAATATGATTTTAAAATAACTAATACAAGTAGACATGGAGGAAAATCTATTCTAATATGTCCAGTACATGGAGAAGTAGTTATTGATAATGATTATATTTTTCAAGGTAAAGGATGTCCAAAATGTAATAATATTACTCCAAGTACTACATTTTATTTTATTAAAATTTCTTTTAATGATTTTACTTGCTATAAAATTGGAATATCGTATAGAACTAAAGACGGAACACTAAGACGATATACTGATTATAAGAAAAAAGGTTATAAAATAGAAATTATTAAAGAAATTGAATTTGAAAGTAATTTAGAATTGAAACAATTTGAATTAAGGATTAAACAAATTATTAAAAATAATTTAGTAACTCCTCCAAATTGAGATTCAGAAATTGCAACCGAATGTTTTTCAACAGATTTATTTGAATTAATTTTAAATCAAATTTGTATGATATAGTCTAATCTGCATGGTGACATGCAGCAGTCGAAAAGACGGATATAGATTAACGACCTATATCGAATAAACAATGAAATATGATTTACTTATATATTTTAGAGATAACCTTATTGCTTCTTCAGGAGGAGTTGGAGATTGGATGGATGTTTCTTTTATTCCTTCGTTTTTAGGTGAAAAATTAGTTGATAGAGTTAAAGCTTGGCAAGCATATAAAAAGAATGGCTTAGCATTAATAAATAGTAAGGAAGAAGGTAGTGAAGGTATGCCTAATACGATTTTTAATGGATTTGATGATACTGTTAAAGCTCAGGCTATTCAAGGCATTCAATTAGCTATTCAAGCTGTAGAACAACAAGCTTCTTCAATTACAGGAGTGTTACCTGAAAGATTAGCTCAATATGAACAGAGAGATGCAGTTTCTAATGTTCAACTTGGAGTTAAAATGTCAGGTTTATTAACTAAACAATATTTTGAGACCATGGATATCATTTATAAAGAAGCTAATTATGATATGCTTAATTTAGCTAAATTAGTATATCCAAATGGTATTACTGGTACTATTGTGTTAGGTAATAAATATTCAAGAATATTTACTGCACTTCCTGAACATTATACACTTACAGATTTTGATTTACATATTGAGGATAGTTCTAAGTCTTTTAAAGATATGGAAACTGTAAAGGCTCTTAATATTGAATTAATTAAAGCTGGAATGTCAGATCCCGATATGGCAGTAAGTATTGCAACTGCCAATAGTATGTCTGAACTTAAACGTTATGTAGCTAAAGCTACTGCTGTTAAGAAGGAAGAAAATAATAGTGTTTCTCAGTTGCAGCAACAACTTCAGCAATATGAACAAAATCTGCAACAGTTACAGAAACAAAATGAACAATTACAAAGGGAATTAGGTCAATCACAAAATCAACTTGAACAAAATAGTCAAGCTAGACTACAACTTGAAGCTGAAAAAGTAGCTATTGAAAGAGAAAAAGTTAAAAACGATAAGGATTATAACGATAAACTTATTGAAACAAAACAGCAACAAGTTCAAATTCAAGCTGCAGAAACAGTTGATACTAATCCTTATAATGATAAAATAAAACAAGTTGTATAATATGAATAAAAAAATAAATATTGATGTAATTGTTAGATCTGATTGTAAATTAATTGCTGTAGATAATAGTGATTATTTAGGTGTAGATTTAAGTCAGTATATAATGTTAGAATTTCTATCTTATAATACTGACGAAAATTTGCTTCCAGAATCAGTAAAAATAAGAAAGGAATTACATAATCGGGGACACTATTTAAGTAGATTTGCATCTGAATTTACATTAAATGTTGACGGAACTTATTCTTATTATAAATTAGTAGTTCCACAATTAATGCATTTTCAAGACGATAAAGAGCCTGATAAATATATTAATTTAATAGATGAATTATTTTTTTTAAATGGGGATCTTTATAAATCTAATATTACAGACCAGGAAGGATATACATTAGACGAAGTAATTGAAAATTCTGAAATTATTGGTTATAAAGAAGCATATGAATTTGTGCAAGAAAATAAGGCTTCACAAACTTTCTATTGTCCAATAAAAAATGTCTTTAGTGTTTGCAAATTACAAAGATGTTTAGTATATTTGCAACGGCAATTACTGTTGAATAACAGTAAAATATGTAGTTATGATAAATGTAAAACAGATGAAAATTTAAGGAATCGCAGAGATTTCTTATTAAGTGCTATGTATGTGTTTGATTATCTAAAAGATATGGGGAACTTTACAGAAGCGCAAAGAATATTAGATAATTTATCTTCATGTAATTCTTTATGTGGAGAGGAATTAGGTAATATAAATAATAGTTGTGGTTGTGGAAATTCTATATAATGAATTATATAAAATATTTGTTCAAGAATTAATTAATATTAATATTGGGCATTTACCTGATAAAAAAGCATTATTTACAATGAACGAATTAATTAATGCAATTGATTATATTGAACACGGTAATCCAACTAATAATGAAATAATCAAAATAATTCAATATTATGAAGAGATCTAATGTTAATGTAATCATAGATAATGCAATAAATTCTCAAGACTATTATAGAATGTATAGTTCTAGAGATTTTTATAGAGGAACATCTTTTAAGATGGCAGGAGCCTGAACTCCAGACACTCATTATTTCAACGATGAACATATTATTGATTTTATATCTTGTGAAGGAGCTTTATTGTATTGTCTAAGAGGTCATTTATCATCAGAATGAAATAAGCCGAATCTAATTTATAAAGACGATATAATTGTTGGTGTAGAATCTAATCCATATTGAGCTTTTATTATGGGAAATAGTGGTAAAGGTCAAAAAGGAGATAAAGGCGATATTGGTCCTATCGGACCGAGTGGAACTGATGGTATTACTCCACAATTAAAAATTGAAGATGGTCGTTGACTACTTTCAATGGATAAAGGTCAAACTTGACAAGATATAGGCCAAGCTACAGGTGATCCTGGGCAAAATGGAACTGATGGAAAGAATGGCTCTGATGGAATTGGAGTAATTCCTGGAGGAACTACTGGTCAAGCATTAGTTAAAAAATCTGATGCAGATTATGATACAGAATGAAAAACTATTTCTGAAGGCGGAGAAATTCCTAATTTTGATGCAGAAGTAGCTAATGTTTCTTCAACAACTGAAGCTAATGCTAATGTAGTTTTAGAAGGGGATATATTTAAATTTAGTTTTGGATTACCTAAAGGAGCTGATGGTAAAGATGGAGAAGATGGTAAGGACGGAACAAACGGAACTGATGGTTCTAATGGAGAAGATGGAAAAACAAGTTATCTACATATTAAATACTCTAATGATGGAGGTGTAACCTTTACAGGTAACAATGGAGAAGATCCAGGTGCTTGAATTGGAATTTATGTAGATTATAATATAAATGATAGTGATGATCCTTCTGACTATAAATGAACTAAAATAAAAGGAGAACCTGGAATTACTGGTGATCCTGGTCCAGCAGGTAAAGATGGAGTTGATGGGTTACCTGGAATTGGTATTGAAGTTCGTTATTGCTTAGGAACTACAACTATTTATGGAGGAACAAGTACTCCTGGAACAACAAGACAGCCAACAGGTTGGAATTTAGCGGTTCCAACTCCAACTGAAGAGACTCCTTATATTTGGTTTATTCAAGCTAGAGTAAATTATACAAGTAACGCTGATAAAGTTGGTACAATTGAAGGTAGTTGAAGTACTCCTACTAAATTAAGTGGAACTAATGGATTAAATGGAGAGAATGGTTCTAAAGGACAAATAATTTATCCTGAAGGTATTTATAATGTTAATACTGTATATCAAGGAACCGCAGATAAAACTCCTTATGTATATGATTCTAATGATGCTAACTATTATGTTTTAAATATAGTAGGAACTTGGCAAGGAACATTACACAGTAATGAATCTCCTAGCACTGATACTAGTAATAGTTGAGTTAAATTAGATGCATTTGAAGCGCTGTATACTAAAATTGGGATTATCGCTAACGGTCTTATTGGATCTGCTGTATTTAATGGAAACTATATGTTTAGCCAACAAGGTATTGATGCAAGTGGACAAACATCTACACAATATCAAAACTTTGATCCAGAAATTCCTACAGGAGGTGAGTTTACTCCAAATATACTATTTGATTTTAGAACTGGAGCTGGACATATGGCTGCTGGAAAGATTAAGTTTGGTAGTGATGGAAGTGTTGATTTAACTAACATTAAAATTAATAATGCTATTATTCAAAACATTAAACAATATAGTCTTACTCAGTCATCTGATCCACATATACTAGATTCATTATATTCTGAAATTATATATTCTCCAACGATACATGAAGATGTAACTCTTAAAGTAAATGCTTCTGAATATCAATTAAATATTGATAATTCGTATTCTGGAGTAATTCATAATAAGTCTGATAAACAATTATTTATATATCCATTTGATAATGGAAACGATGATGAATCTATTAAAATTTGTGGTTATTATAATGGTAGACTACTATTCAGTTATGATGAGCCAATTCTTTTTAATGCTTCTCAAATTTTACTTCCAGCTGGAGGAGTATTGGAATTTAAATTTGTTCCATCTTCAATAGTTAATAATTACTATGTTGGAACAATTTGAGTAGAGAATACATCAGATTTTAAGTTAAAAACATGGAAACAAAATGGAACGCTACGTTCAAATCTTTATTATAAAAGCTATGACGATTATAATAGTGATTCATTTTTAGCATGTGGAGAAGTTTATTTTAATTCATCTGGGGTGCCATCTTTATCTGGTTTTTCTAGATGTAGAACTGATTTAGTATTAACTGTAAGTCAATCTGGAAATTTTTCTGCAAATTTAGATTTAACAAGTATTTATAACGGTAGAACTTTATCAATAAGTACAATAGCTTTTTCACAACCTATATGAGATGGAGCCATGCTAAAAATGTTCTATGGTTCAGCAAGAGGCAGGATTAATGGAGCTTTTTTAGATATAAGAACTGCAGACGGTAAAGTACCAACAACAAGTATTAGTGTTCCATTTTTAATATTAGGATCAAAACAATAAACTATGAAAAAAAATAATATATTACCTACTATAGATCTACAAAATTCAAGAGAGTATTCTGGAGCTTATAATTCAAGAGATTTCTATAAGGGAACCTCCTTTAAGATGGCAGGAGAATGAATAACAAACACTCACTATTTCAATGACGAATATATTGTAGATTTTGTATCATTTGAAGGAGCTTTATTGTCTTGCGTTAGAAGTCATACATCATCTTCGTTAAATATGCCTGAATTAGTTCGAGAAAACGATAAAATCATTGGTATTAAACCAAATCTTTTCTGAGCTTTTGTAATGGCAGGAGTTGAAGGGCCTGCTGGCAAAGTATGAGTACCTGAAATTAATAATGGAATACTTTCTTGGAAAGAAAGTAATACTTCTCCTTCATCAACTCCTATAGAAAATCTAAAAGGAGAACCAGGAGATACTCCAATTGTAGGTATCAAAAAAGATACATTAAATAATACTTATTATTGGACTGTATCTATTAATGGAGAATCTCCTAGATGAATACTTGATGAAAATGGACAAAAAATTTCTGCACAAGGTTTAAAAGGAGATCCTGGTAAAAATGGAACTGATGGAAAACCTGGTAAAAATGGAGCTGATGGTATAACTCCTGAATTCAAAATCGAAAATGATTATTGGTTTGTTTCCTATGACAACGGAACGAATTGGACGCAATTAGGCAAGGCTAAAGGTGATCGAGGAGCTACTGGAGAAAAAGGAAAAGATGCAATCCAACCAAAATTTAGAATTTCATTAGGAAACTGAGAAGTATCTTATGATAAAGGTATAAATTGGGAAAAAGTTGGTAGAGCTACAGGAAGTAAAGGAGATCCTGGAAAAGATGGCGTTGATGGACGTGCTGGTAAGGACGGTAAAGATGGGATAACTCCTGAATTTAAAATTGTTAATAATAACTGGTATATAACTTATGATGAAGGTATTTCTTGAAAGTTATTAGGTAGAGCAATTGGAGATCAAGGAGAACCTGGAAAAACTCCTGGACTTATCAGAGAATTTGGAGATCCTAATAATCTAACAGATGATAGAATTCTTTGAGGATATATAGGTGATCCTACTAGTGAGTGAACTACTTTATGTTATTTAGAAGATCTAAAAGGAGACAGTATTAAATCTGTTAATATTAGTGATGCTGAAGGACATTTAGAAATCACAATGGAATCTAGTAAAGTGATTACTTCTACAGGTTCCGTTCTTCCAAGGTTTGAACCAGGTACAATTGAAACAGTTGAGTGAGATCAAAGACCATCTTTAGTAATAGATAAAACTAATGCTCCTAGGGAATGGGCTTTAAATATTAAAGTTCCTAAAGGAAAACCTGCTACAGTAACAGTAATTTCTGAAGTTGAAAAATTAGCACCAGATGCACAACCTTATGTAACTGACTTAAATCCAGATATTAGTGATGCAAATCTTAAGTTTGGAATTCCTCAGGGAGAAAAAGGTGATCCTGGTGATGAAAATATAGCAATCGGATGTCAATCCGATTTCCCAAATAACGAACCAGAGCATGATAAGATTTGATACGATCCTTGTGATGAAGCTATGGATCAGTATTCAGTCCAAGACTTTTTATATCATTCTTATATTGCTGTTGGTGGTACTCTCAATCAAGAACAATTTGAAGCTGCTTGAAAATCATTTCCTAATACATCGGGATTTGAAATAAGATTCGCAAATAGTTTTGAAGAGTTAGGAGATCCAACTGTTGATAAGTTAGGAAAATTATATATGATTCCTGCAACATCGACAGTACTTCACGACTTATTTGAAGAATATATTGTTGTTCATTCTCCAAGTACTACAGAAGATGTATATATGTGGGAAAAATGAGGAAGTGGACAAATAACAGTAGATTTAAAGAATTATTATACTAAGAGTGAAATAGATACTACAGTTACTAATCAACTTGCAAATAAAGTTGATAAGGTTGAAGGCTCAGGTCTAATTTCAGATACAGATTTAAATCAGATTAGAACGAATAAGGCTGATATTGCGAATTTACAAACATCTGTTGGAGATAAGCAAGAAGCTCTTACAGCTGGTGATGCTGTTGAGATTTCAGAAGCGAATGTTATTGATGTTAAAATTGATCCTGTTTCTGATAATATATTAGCAAAATCTGAAAGTGGACTTAGAGTAAACAGGGCAAGGGTTGCTGGTAACAATATAAAAGTAGGAGTAGCAATTACTGGCGGTGCTGAAATTGGTGCAGATCAAACAGTTGCTGAAGGTATGAAAGCTCTTAGTGATAGTATTAAAACTGCTGTTGCAGGTGGCATTACATCTATTACTAGTCCAGATAATACTATTAAGGTAACTGGTGAAGGTACTTCTAGAGGTTTAGCTGTAGATATGTCTAAATTAGTACCAACAAGTTCATCTATCCAAATTGGAACAGACGGTAAGCTTGATATATTTTGATCAGAAATTGAATAAATAATAATTTCCCCTTCCTCACATTTAGTGAAGGGGGGGATTAAAATTTAAAAAAAATAAACATGGCAACAATTAAATTTTTTAAAAAGGCGACAGAGCCTACTACAATCGAAACTGGAAATCTTTGGTTTGATACAACAACCCAATCTATTAAAGTTAAAACAGATACAGGATATGATGTATTTGGTATTGGGCTTAAAGATGCACAATTATTAAGTAATAAATTAACAATTACCAGATCAGATAATACTACTGTTGAAGTAGATTTTAATGATATAGCGTCAGCAAGTTCTGTAGCTGCAGCGTTAAATAAAAAAGTAGATAAAACAATTACGATAACAGGAACAGGCGGGTTATCTGGAGGTGGAAATCTGGCAGAAAGTCGTACTATCTCTCATGCTGTTCCAGCAGGAGCTGCTGCGAAAACATCAGGGTTGTATAAAATTGCAACTGATAAGTTTGGACATGTCACAAGTACAGCAGCAGTAACTAAAACAGATATAACAGCTCTTGGTATTCCTGCTACAGATACTAATACAACGTATACATTTCAGGGAGCATCAAATGGATTTAAAGTAACTCCAAGTAATGGCGAAACTCAAACAGTAATTGTCTCTCCAAGTATTAAAAATAACGTTACTAAAACAGATGCCACAACAACTGCTGGATATATTCCTAAGTTTAATAATACGACAGGAGTTATTGAAAATGGTTACTCTGTACAAACAACTTTAGCTAGTAGTTCAACTGCAATCCCAACTGCTGCTGCTGTCGTTGCAGCTATTGATAATAAGATCGCTGCAGCTGATGCAATGATTTATAAAGGAACATTAGGCACAGACGGTACTGTTACTAAAGTTCCAGCTAACGGATATAAAGTAGGTTGGACCTATAAAGTAATTACTGCTGGAACTTATGCGGGAATCAAGTGTGAGGTTGGAGATATGCTAATTGCTATTAATAACGGTCCTGTTAGTGGTACTACAGTAGTTAATGCAGATTGAACAGTTGTTCAGGCTAATATTGATGGCGCAGTAACTGGCCCAGCTTCTGCGACAGCAGGTCATATTGCAGTATTTGATGGAGCTACAGGTAAAGTTATTAAAGATGGTACATATACTATCGCCACTAGCGTACCTTCAAACGCTGTCTTTACTGACACAAAAGTAACTTCTGTAGATAATCACTATAAACCTGCTAATGGAACAACTCTTATAGGAACCGCTGGTTCTCCTGTTACTGCTGGTGGTAAAGTTGTTACAGGTATTACAGCTGATAGTTCTGGCCATATTACAGATATAATTACTGGTACTATACCAGCTGCACCAACCTTATCTGGTTTAGGTGGAGTTGGAACTATAAATGCATCTGGCACTGCTCCTTTAACACTATCCGCATCTAAAAGTAGTACAACTGTAACAATTTCTGGATCAGTAGCAGAAATGACAGCCGCAACATCAAATACAGCAGGTGCAGCAGGTATTGTTCCTGCTCCTGATGCAGGAGAACAAGCTGCGTTTTTAAGAGGTGATGGAACTTGGGCATTCCCAACTGATACAAATACTACTTATGTATTTGCAGATGGCACAGATGGATCATTTACTGTTACACCACATAATGGTAAACCTCAAAAAGTATTAATTGGTAAACCTGCGACTGCAGGAACTGCGGATAATGCTACTCAAGTAAAGAATTCCTTAATTGTTACATTAAATAGTGGAAGTAACGAGGGAACTACAAAGTTTACATTCAACGGTAGCGCTCAAAAAACTGTTAATATCACTCCAGGTAGCATTGGAGCCGCTACATCTGCCCAAGGTACTAAAGCTGATAATGCAGTACCAGAAGTTACGTTTACTTCAAGTTCTTTAAACGTTTCTGCAGTAAAGGATAACAAATCAAAAAAAGTTGCTCTAACTGCTGAGATGGAATGAGTTGAATTTGAATAAATTAAGATAATAAGGGGATAGGGATTTCCCTATTCCCTTTATTTTTAACCTATAATATTATAGGTGCTATAAAAATATAGACGCTATGGCATATAAATCAAAATTTTTACATTTTAAAACTAAAGCTTCCTATAATGCAGAAAGAGCAAAAACTACTGCAGGAACAGAGGAACGTAAAGTATTTGATGCATATATATCATTTATTGATGAAGGTCCAATGATCTGTACTTGGGGTAAAGAATATAAATGTGATATCAGTGCTTCAGAAGTTGAAGCTTTAGTTAATGCAGGAAAAATTAGTCCTGCGACAGTAGCACCACTTATTGCAGGTACTGCAGCAGTTGGAACATCTACAAAATATGCACGTGAAGATCATAGGCATCCTGCGCAAACTACAGTAAGTGGTAATGCAGGAACAGCTACTAAATTAGCAACCCCAAGAGTAATTGCAATAGCTGGAGCAGTATCAGGAAGTGCAACATTTGATGGATCTAGTAATGTATCTATTAATAGTACACTGAATGGTTTTGATGCATCTAAGATTACTTCTGGAACTATTAGTGAAGCTCGACTTCCAAATATTCCAATAGAAAAATTACCAGCAGGTGCTTTAGAAAGAATGTTTGTAGTAGAATCACAAACAGCAGCAATAGATGCAGTAAAAGCTGGTACAATTCAAGAAGGAGATGTAGTACAAATAGGTAATGGAGGATTAATGTATTTTTGTATAGATGATGCCGCTACTACATTTGGGAATGCATTTAAAGAGTTTACTGCAGGAAGTGCAACAAGTGTACCTTGGTCTGGAGTAACTGGAAAGCCTACATTTGCAACAGTAGCAACTTCAGGAAGTTATAATGATCTCAGTAATAAACCAACGATACCATCACTATCAGGATATGCAACGCAAAGTTGAGTTACCAGTCAAGGATATTTAACTTCAATTCCTGTTGCTACATCAAGTGCATATGGAGGAATTCAAATTGGTTATACAACAAGTGGTAAAAACTATGCTGTACAATTAAGTAATGGTAAAGCATATGTTAATGTTCCCTGGACAGATACAAATACTACATATACTTCTGGCACTAATATAAGTATTAGCGGTACTACAATTAATTGTACATATTCATATAGTTTACCTACAGCTACAAGTTCAGTACTAGGTGGAGTTAAAGTTGGAAGTAATATTACATTATCTTCTGGGACTATTTCATTAAGTAAAAGTAATGTAACTTCTGCTTTAGGCTTTACTCCAGCAAATGTTAATGAAATTCCTATAGCACTTCCAAACCCATGTGCATTAACAATTAATGGAACTTCATACACAGGTTCATCTGCGGTATCTATAAATACTGCAAGAATACTATCAACGTCTACTTTAAGTAGTTCAACAGTTTCTGCAGGATATAGTTATAATAATACTTTATCAAGAACTATTTCTTCTCTGAGTGGGTTTAGTTCAAGTAATCCTGATTCAGTTATTATAAGCACTGCTAGACTTACATTTACTGCTTCTAATGCAATTAAGATGGATGGTCTTGCAGATTTATCTGGAACTTATTATATCTATTGTTTAAGTTATATGGCAAACGGTAAGGTTGCTGTTAACGGTGCAGCATATGCATAATCTTAAAAATATATAAATTATGAGTGTAAAAATTTATGATAAAAAGCAAAAGAAATGGATTATTTTTCCTGGAACAATTGGTGCTCCTGGTAAAGATGCTTATCTTATTGCACAAGAAAATGGGTATACAGGCACTAAAGAAGAATATGCTAAAGTATTAACTGATATACCAAAAATTATTAATTCAATAGAAGAAGAGCCGACAGAAGGAAGTAAAAATTTAATTACTTCTGGAGGAGTGTGACAAGCTATTGATAATGTACATACAACTATTAATAATCAGATAAAAAGTTCAATTGTAGATAATTTAGAGTCTCTTGCTGCTGATAAATCATTATCTGCAAACCAAGGAAGAATCTTAAAAGAAATGATTGCTAATTTAGCTAATCTTCAAATTGAGATTGTTGATCAACTTCCAAGTATTGGAGAGACAAATATTATTTATCTTGTTAAGAAATCTGGTTCTGCTCCAGATATACATGATGAATATGTATTTGTTGATGGAAAATGAGAGAAGATTGGTAATACAGAAATTGATCTTTCTAATTATTATACAAGAGCTGAAGTTGATGCTAAAATTCCTGTTATACCAAATATTGAAACTTCTATATCTGGTGCAGGTAATGTTATTACATTAATTGAAGTTGATGCTAATAATAAACATAAAGTTAATGCTACAAAGGGCATTAGTGTTTATACTCAACAGGAAGTTGACGATAAGTTAACAGGTTTTGGAGCAGGAGATGTAATTGCAGCAGAAGCATTTACTACTGCGGATAGAGTAATAACTTCTAATGGTCCAGGAAAAACTGTTAAAGATTCTGGTATTTTAATTAGTAATTTAGCATTAAAGTCATATGTTGATGAGAAAGAAATAGCATGAGATAAAGTTACAGGAAAACCAGAAACTTATGTTCCTGCAGCACACACTCATCCTCTGTCTCAAATTACAGATGCAAGAGCTCTTGCTTATAAAGACAAAATTGATGAATCAGATCTTAATTTTGATATACCTGAAGGAATTGTAGTTGATTCTTCTTTAAGTACAACTTCTGTTAATCCAGTTCAAAATAAAGTAGTTACCGAAGCATTAAATAATCGTTATACAAAGTCTGAAACTTATTCTCAATCCGAGATTGATGAAAAAATTGGTTCAGCAGGTGGTGGAGATGTAATGGCTAGTGGAAATCTTGTTTCTGATTATATCATAATTGGAGCAGGAACTAAATCTATCAAAAATTCTGGTCAGACACTTTCTAATTTAGCATTAAAGAGTGAAATACCATCTTTAAGTGGATATGCTACTCAAAGTTGAGTTACGGGCCAAGGATATTCCACCGAGAATACTTGAAGACCAGTTAAAGTTGGAAGTACAACTTTAAATGATAGTTCTACTACATTAACTATTGCTAATGGTACTGGTATTGGTCTATCATTTTCTAATGGAACTTTAACTATTACTAATAGTGCTCCTGGATCTTCATATACATTACCTGTAGCTAAAAATAATGTTTTAGGAGGAATTAAGACAGGATATACAGAGTCTGGAGGTGCTGAAATGGCCATATATGTCTTAGAGGATGGTACTGCTTATACTCTCTTAAAAGATACTACAGTTAAAACTGCTTTAGGCTTTACTCCAGCAAATGTTAACGATATACCTGAAATTCCTATAGCACTTCCAAACCCATGTGCATTAAATGTTATTGCAGGAAGTTCAACTACAAGTTATACAGGATCTTCAGCATCTACTATTAACTTAGATAATATATTTAGTAAACAACTACCAATATTAACAAATGCTGATGATGCTGGTAAACCAGGTATTTATTTTACAAATTCAACAACTCAAGTAAATGTTGTAGCAAGAGTTACTAAAGAACAACCAGATGCTATAGTTGTTGTTCCTTCTGCAACACCTGTAGTATTTGATGAACCAACTGTGTTTTTAATGGATGGTATAGACTCATTATCTGGAGGAGCATATAAATGTTATTGTATTACTTGAATTGCAGCAGCTCAATCAGGTTTAAGAGAAGATCTTATTCTTGTTAATGGGGCAATTTATGGTTAATTATGTTAAAGATTATTAGAGAAATTTTATTAAAAATTGTTAACGATATCGATACTGGTAATTCTAATCTTAGTCCAGAAGAGTGCGAAGAAGTAATTGAATATCTTTCTGGAATAACTAATAAGAATGAAAAACTTAGCAAGTATCAAGCATGTAAATACTTAAAAGTTAGTAGAGCGACTTTTGACAATTATGTTAAGGCAAAGAAGATTCCTAATGGTCGTAAACAAATAGGTTTTAAAGAATTATTCTGATATAAGAAAGATTTAGATAAATTTATAGAAAATAATTAGTAATGAGTTACTAATTATGGATCTTTGTAATCCCCTTGAGTTGAGAGACTTAAGGGGATTTTTATTTTAATAGTAACGTTATGTTTTAGTCTTTTGCTATTGTAAATTTGTACTGTTGTACAGAACATTTATTTGGAGGATTGAGATTGGCACGTAACTGTATATTATGCAGTAGATACTTATTATACAGACGAAATTCTAGAAGAATTAGAACTAATAGGATGTAGTTGATCTGAACTTGTAAAAGCAGAAAATTTATTAAGAAGTAACCAATATAATATAGGAATTACCTATTCAAACTTCAAACATAAATGTTCCATTGTAGTTATTGGATTGACAACATCTGCTGAAGAATTTCAAAATACATTTGATCATGAAAAAGGTCATTTAGCAATGCATATTAGTTCAGCATTGAAAATTAAACCATATGGAGAAGAATATCAATACTTAACAGGTGAAATTGGTCAAAGTATGTTTAAAATAGCTAAAAGATTTTTATGTGATGATTGTCGTCAAAAGCTAGTCATAGAAATAAAAGAAATAGATAAAAAAGATTAATTTTTACAAGATATGCCGCAGAAATGCGGCATTTTTTGTTTATATACAATAAATTAGATAAAAATTTGTTTATTTATTAAATAATCTATAACTTTGCAAATACAAATTAAAAATATGAACTAATATAAATAAAACTAAAATGAAAAAAATTGATTTAAATGTAGCTACTCGATTAATGTTACTGATGAATCTTCCTGAGCAAGGTTCTGTAACTGAAATGATTTCAAAAAGAAATGTTCGGAAAAAGATTGACTTTTCAAGTGAGGAAGTCGAAGCATTGAAGATTGAGAATAAAGATGGTAGAATTGTGTGGTCTCCTGAAAAGGAACTATTAACAGTTGAATTTACAGACAGTGAAATTGGATTCTTAAAGTCAATTATTGAAAAGCTTGATAAAGCTGGATCTATTACTGATAATATCTTAGACTTTGTTGAGGCAATACAAAGTTAATAAATAGAAATATTTGTAAATTATGTATAGTCTAGAGCCAATAAAAGTTATACAACTAATAAGAGAGTCTTTTATTGGCTCTGAAAAAGTTTATACTCAAGGTAGTTGCTGTCTCTTATACACATCTGACGCTGCCGACGAATAGCCTTGTGTAGAT